>Ga0208198_1001515_pt1 | contig 19948 bp, 13 predicted proteins | sample AD_JPNTR2_MetaG_FD_184446 | JGI IMG/M metagenome (GOLD analysis project Ga0208198, IMG submission 184446) | Active sludge microbial communities of municipal wastewater-treating anaerobic digesters from Japan - AD_JPNTR2_MetaG (SPAdes) (version 2) | ecosystem: Engineered > Bioreactor > Anaerobic...
AAATTATCCCTGGCGATGAAAAGACGAGAATGGTTTACGGGATTATGGTTGGGGGTAAATAATATCAACTCACCTCCATTATTCGAGTTCTAATGACAATTTTGGGTTAATAATTTTTTATCAAAAAAAGCACAAAAAAAATACAACATTTCAATTCGATCGTTAATATTGTCATAAAAAAAACATATACAATCACACAAACTAATACTTAGACAATCAATTGATTATGAAAAAAGAGAAGCTTACCTTAGAGACACTTGAAATAAACGAATCAGAAGAGCCACCGCTTATAGTGCCTGAGCAATTGACTCAGGCAACATCATCACAAAAAAACAATTCAAGAAAAGAACTATTCCCTATTAGCACGCAGTCTGAAGCCTTCAGAAAACGATATTTTCCTGAAGTAAAGCTTTCAGAATGGAATAACTGGAAATGGCAAATAGCCAACTCATTCACATCATTGGAGCAGCTTGCTAAATGTTTTGGTTTGAGCATTAATCCAAGACTACTCGAAAATCGACTGAATTTGCCAATAAGGATAACGCCATATTACACGTCGTTAATTAATTTTGACGATGTTGATGATCCTATCGGATTAAGTATGATACCAACCATCGATGAATTGATTACTCATCCCGGTGAAAAAAGCGATCCTTTAGCTGAAGAAAGCGATATGCCTGTTGAAGGATTGGTGCATCGTTATCCGGATCGGGTGCTTTTGCTCTCCACCGATTTTTGTGCTGCTTATTGCCGCTATTGCACACGTTCACACATGGTTGCAAAACATCGTAAACAAACCGGTATAGCTACATGGAATAAAGCAATTGAATATATTCGAAATCACGAGGAAGTTCGTGACGTATTAATTTCCGGGGGTGATTTCCTTACCTATTCTGATCAACAAATTGAATCATTACTTTCCCAGATTCGTAGCATCAATCATGTGGAAATAATTCGCATCGGAACAAAAGTACCCGTTGTTGTTCCTCAACGAATTACCAATGCTCTGATTCGGGTGCTCAAGAAATTTCACCCGCTATATTTAAGTATTCATTTTACTCACCCTACAGAATTAACCCCCGAAGTAAAATTTGCTTGTGAACGTATTGCCGATGCAGGTATCCCAATGGGAAGTCAAACTGTATTGCTGCGTCTTATCAACGACGATCCGAAAACCATGACGACCCTGTTTCAAAAACTTCTTACTTTCAGAGTACGACCCTATTACCTCTACCAATGCGATCCGATTCCGGGTTCGGAACACTTCAGAACACCTATCAGTACAGGAATCAGAATCATTGAAAACCTGCGAGGGCACACTTCCGGTTATGCTGTGCCACATTATGTCATTGACGCCCCCGGAGGTGGAGGAAAAATCCCATTAATCCCGGAATATTTTTTAGGGAAAAGTAACGGAGAAATTTTGCTTCGCAACTATGAAGGTAACAAATATCGTTATCCGGACTGTGAAAAATAACAATAAACAGACATGCTTATTGGACTAACTTACGATTTGAAATCGTCGTATTTGGCTATGGGGTACACTCCGGAACAAGTAGCCGAGTTTGATTCAGAAGAAACAGTGGAAGCTATCGAACAAACACTTCAAAATCTTGGTTATCAAACCGAAAGAATTGGAAATATCCTTGAGTTAACAACGGCTTTGGCAACGGGGAAGCGCTGGGATTTAGTTTTCAATATAGCAGAAGGAATGTATGGTAAAGGCCGTGAGGCTCAAATTCCGGCTTTGCTGGAGGCTTATAGGATTCCCTTCACCTTCTCCGATGCATTCACCATGACAATAACTCTCGATAAAGCAGCCACAAAAAGCCTAATTTCGAGATATGGAGTGAGAACCGGATTTTTTACCGAAATAACCAATCCCGATTCAATTTGCTTGGAGCAATTTCAATTCCCGCTTTTTGTCAAACCCGTTGCAGAGGGAACAGGAAAGGGAATACGAGGCAAATCCACCGCAAACTCTCCGCAAGAGTTAAAACAAATGGTTGAGCAATTGTGGTTTGAATTTCAGCAACCGGTGCTTGTAGAGGAATATTTACCGGGACGTGAATTCACCGTTGGCATTTGGGGGACAGGCCCCAAAGCGTCGGTTATTGGCGTTATGGAAATCATTTTTAACAACCCGCTTAGCCATGGGGTTTACAACTATCATACAAAAGCCAATTACAAAGAGTTGGTATCGTATGAACCATGTAAAGAACCAATTGCCCATGAAATTGCCCGACAGGCTTTGATTGCCTATAACGCATTGAATTGTCGCGATGCAGGCCGCGTTGATATTCGTCTAAACAGCCACAATGAACCCGTATTTATCGAAATCAATCCCTTAGCAGGGCTTAATCCAATCGACAGCGATTTGCCAATTCTTTCCAGATTGCATGGCATTGAATATCAACAGTTGATTGAAACCATTGTTAATTCAGCCAGGGAGAGAATCGGATGAAAATAGTAATTCTTCACAACCAAATCAGCGATAACGCTAGTGCCGACGAAGCCGACGTTCTCGATCAGGTAAATCTGGTACACGAAAATTTACTAACGCTTAACCATACCGTAGAAATTTTTCCCGTTAGCCTAAATCTTTATGAACTAAAAAATTACCTGGAAATCGTTAAGCCCGATGCAGTGTTCAATTTGGTGGAGAGTTTAAACAATCAAGGAGAACTCATTGCTCTTGTTCCTGCGCTTCTCGAAGTTCTAAAAGTTCCATTTACAGGTTCATCCTACGAAGCTACATTTTTAACTTCGAATAAAACCGTCGCCAAAAAATTAATGCAATTTCATCGCATAAACACACCTTCGGTTATTACAGAACACAATTTTCATCAAGCCTCCTCAAAGAAGCGATACATCATTAAGCCCATTTGGGAAGATGGCTCATTATACTTGGATGAAGAAAACGTGGTCGATGGGGAAGAATTGAAAAAAAGAGCCCTGTCTATCGATTGGAAAAACTTTTTTGTGGAAGAATACATCGATGGACGTGAATTTAATATTAGCATTTTGTCAACATCAAATGGGCCTTTAGTTCTCAATCCTGCTGAAATTGTTTTTCAAAATTATCATTCCGAAAAACCTAAAATTGTTGGGTATAAGGCAAAGTGGCATGAAGATAGTTTTGAATACCAAAATACAGTTCGTCAATTTCCAACTATTGATCCGGAGCTCAAATCTCGTTTAAACAAAGTGTGTGTTGATTGTTGGAACGCTTTTCAATTAAAAGGATATGCACGTGTCGATATTCGCCTCGATCATAATCAAACACCTTATGTTCTTGAAGTTAATCCAAATCCCTGCATTAGTCCCGACAGCGGTTTTATAGCTGCCTTGGCCGATAGTGGCATACCTATTTTAGAAGCTATAAATAACATTATTAATGACCTAAATCGATAAAACTTTTTAACAGGGACCAAGCAAGCAATTTCTTAATTATGGACGATATACAAATAAGAAACCACCTAGTGGAAAGCGACGTAGAGCGTTTACCATTATTGACTCAAGAAACTCAATTTTTCAACTATGAAGAAGTAATGATTGTGGACGAATTGGTTAAACACACTCTGCATCAAAATAGCGATGATTATCAATGGATTGTGATAGAAAAAAATCAAACCCCGATAGGTTTCACTTGCTATGGAAAAATTCCCGGCTCAGAACATTCGTATGATTTGTATTGGATTGTTGTTGCTAAATCACAACAATCGAAAGGTCTTGGCAAAAGATTGATTGAACTGACCGAAATCGAAGTAAAAAAACAAAATGGAGCAATGTTGATTGCCGAAACAAGCGGTAAACCTTTATATGAACCCACACGGAATTTTTATTTACGATGTGGATTCATCCACGAAGCTACGATCCGTCATTTTTACGCACAAAACGACGATAAGTATTTTTATGTCAAGCGTTTATAAGTAAAAAAATACTAACCAAAGATTTAAACTTTTCATCCAATGTTCATAAATCTTAGTATGCATTATAATTGTTTTCGTAAATATTGTTAATTTAGCGTAAAATTTCTAGGAAGAACGAACAACAGTTTGATATAAAAGGGAAAAGCGAAAAACTATACGTTTCCATTAATTTTAAACTAAAAAAACATAAAAAGATGAGATCTGAAAAAAACTATACTTTGCTTTCAATAAGCTTGTTAGTAGCTTTTTTAATCGGTTGTAGCGGAAAAAAAGCAACAGATAGTTTATCCGGCGTAGGTGCCGAATCAGCCGATTCATTGGTAAAGTATCGAACCGATGCGATAAAAGAGATTTTCTATAATATTCCTTCTCCACTAGAGATGGCAAGTTTAATAGAAAAGTCAAAAGTATCGTATAATCCTCAACTTTTAAGTCGATATGGACGTGAAAAAGAATTTTTAACCCAAGATTTTCAAGCATTAAATCTTGGAGTTTATGGAGCAGATCTAAGCTATTGCCGGGTATTTGATCAAATTCAGGAATCCATAAAGTATCTTAGTTCGATAAGAAATCTGACCATGGCACTCCAAATCCCCGATGACGAAAGTAGTGTCGCTGTTGAACGCCTCGAAAAGAATCTTGCTAACAAGGATTCTTTAATCAACGTTTCCATTGCATTATTTTCCGAAGCCGATTTGTATTTAAAAGAGAATAACAGAGAAGGGACTGCTGTTTTGATCCTTCTTGGAAGTTGGGTTGAAGGAATGTATCTTGCAACTCAACTAGTTGCCGATCAATCGAAAACATCGGCTTTGATGGAAAAAATAGCCTCACAAAAACTTGCCAATCAGCACCTTCTAAATCTGTACGAGCCATTCCACAAAGAAAATCCGATTCGAACCGAAATTTTCGATAGGTTGAAACGGTTGTCAGACATTTATCAAAAAGTCACTATGGAAACAACTCAAACAAACGCCAAAACTCAACCCGAGCAAAACAAAACAGTTCTAACGGCAGAATATCGCTATACTATTGACAAAGAAACCTTTGAAAAGTTAAAAAATGAATTGGCCGCTTTCAGAGCTTTTATAATAAAACAATAAAATTTTTGGAAAGTTGAAGGATAAATCTTAATATTGTAGTGATAAAAATTTGACTCAAAATAACCCCATTTATGAGACCATTATTTTTGATTTTAGGAATTGTAACCACCATATTATTAAGTGGATTCAGTGCTCAAGCTCAATGCAAGAACTTCACCAAGAACAAATGCATTCCGAAGATTGCGCCATACATCTATAATGGTCAAATGAATTCTGCCTTACTGAATGAAGGCGATATTGCCGAATTGGTACTTACATTCTATGCCAATCAAGATTATCGGGTGCTCATTTGTTCGGAAGAACAATTCGGTAAAATATCCTTCCGTCTCTACGACATACAGAATAAAGTACTTTTCGATAACACGAAATATAATTATGCCCAGATGTGGGATTTTAGTTCCACTGCAACCCAACAAATCAGAGTGGAAGTAGAAATCCCAGAAGGAATTAACCCGGAGGGCGGAGTTAAAAGTGGGTGTGTTTCCATTCTCGTCGGGTTTAAAGACAAATAGAGAAAATCCGGATAAAAAAAAGCTCTTATCGACAGATAAGAGCTTTTTTGTTTAGAGGTCAGTGGCGGATTCGAACCGCCGTACTCGGTTTTGCAGACCGATGCCTCGCCTCTCGGCCAACTGACCAAAGCGATTGCAAAGATAAGTATCTTTTTCGATAATTTCAAAACATTGAGAAAAAAACCTCCATCGGCCACGAACCATATATAGTTTTTTTTGTTTTGAATTTTTACAACATCAAGCCGTGAATCATTATCAATGATTTTTGCTCTGAAGTTGATGCATTAATCTCTAAAAGAAACCATTCGAAACGGTTCAATTTCAATAATAAATATTACTTTTACCTCATTGAAGGGGGACTACCATATGAAAGCACTCAGAATCATTCTCGCATTGTTTTGGTCAGCTAATATTTTGCTTGCTCAGCACGATGAGGCAACATTGAAGCAAAAGTTTTTCGCAAAAACCACTAACAGCTACGACATTAAAACCGGAGAAATGTATGACGTTAAACATTATCGATTGAATTTATCGATTAATCCGAATGTTAATTCAATCTCCGGGACAGTTTCAATTTTCCTTAAAACCACGCAACTTACTCAAACGTTAACCGTTGATTTAAGAAATAATATGACTGTAGATTGGGTGAAATGGAACGATAATCCGGTTTCGTTTATTCACTCAAATCACATAATAACCATCACCACTCCTTCGATGCTACCGGCGGGAACCTACGGTACCATTGAAATTTCCTACAACGGGACACCGCAAAGCATAGGTTTTGGCGCATGGACACAAACAACGCACAATGGAACAGGAGTTATTTGGACACTGAGTGAGCCTTACGGAGCTTACACATGGTGGCCATGCAAGAACAATCTATCCGATAAGGCCGATAGTATCGACGTGATTGTGCGAACGCCTCATGGGAATAAAGTTGCATCCAACGGGATTCTATATTCAGTAAGTTCGCAATTAGACCATATTATATATCATTGGAAACACCGTCATCCCATTGCAACCTATTTGATTGCCGTTGCCGTGACTAACTATGTGGTTTTTGAACAGCAAGTGCCGATTAATAATGGCCAAACCGTTAGAGTGGTCAACTACTGTTATCCCGAATCGCAAAATCAGTGGCAGCAAGATATGAACAACGTTGTCAATGCCCTGCAGTTTTTCAGTCAACGATTTATTCCATATCCGTTTGCCAATGAAAAATATGGACATGCCCAGTTTGGTTGGGGTGGGGGAATGGAGCACCAAACCATGAGTTTTATGTACAATTTAGGTGAAATGCTGGTGGTTCACGAGTTGTCACATCAGTGGTTTGGCAATTATATTACTTGCGGAACCTGGGCTGATATTTGGCTCAACGAAAGCTTTGCACGCTATTGCGAAGGTTTGTATCTTGAAAATCGATACGGTGAGAGCCAGTTTCGAACATTTCGTATGGAAAAAATTGGCAATGTGACATCTTATCCCGATGGTTCGGTTTACTGTTACGATACTACCTCGGTGAGTTCAATTTTCGATGGACGATTGGTGTACGATAAAGGAGGAATGGTTCTACATATGCTACGAAAGCAAATTGGCAATCAAGCTTTTTGGACAGGAATCCATGCATACCTCAACGATACTCTTCTCGCAGGAAAATTTGCTCGTACCGGTGATGTAAAAAGACATTTTGAGCAAGCTGCCGACACTTCCCTGACAGAATTTTTTAATGATTGGATTTTCCATCAAGGGTTTCCCACTTATAACATCGAATGGCAGTATCTGCATCCTAATTTATATCTTCGTGTAAATCAAACCCAATCCCATTCTTCGGTTTCTTACTTTGAAATGAAAATTCCTATCAAGGCCACAACCATAGGACGCGATACAACTTTCTGGGTTCATAATCTTTATAATGGTCAGGTATTTATTTTGTCACCGAGTTTTCAGCCAACGAATATTGCTTTCGACCCGGATTTTCATCTTATATCGCGGTATAATACCGTAACCCAAAGCCAGATAGTTTCAATTGATAGCTTTATCAATGAACAGGTGAAAATCTTTCCAAACCCAACATCCCGACAAATGATAAATATAACCTCCGCCGAAAAAATTCGGAAAATATTTATATATTCGCTATCAGGACAAGTTGTTCAAGAAATTCTTTGCAATAATGAAAACATTCAATTGAAGTTGCCCAAAGGTGTTTTTATTCTGAAAATCGAATTATCTAACCAAGAGACTATTATTCATCAGGTAGCGTCGAATTAAAATCTAATCTCAAAACGTTTTATGACAATACGCCCTAAAATTGTTGAAAACGATCCCTATTTGAAACCGTATTCAGATATTATTGAACGAAGGTTTCATAAAGCTCTTGATAAAGCTATTGAACTTTGTGGATCAGAATTGCGATTAATCGATTTTGCAAACGGACATCATTACTACGGTTTACATCGCGATAAGAATCAATGGTATGTTCGAGAACATGCCCCCAATGCTACCGCCATTTATCTGGTGGGCGATTTCAGCCATTGGCAGGAGTTGCCCGAATACCAACTGATTCGAATTAACGACTACGGAGATTGGCAACAAACGTTCCCCATCGATAAACTGGAACATGGGCAACTTTATAAACTATCGATCCATTGGAATGGAGGAAAAGGATTAAGACTTCCGTCTTATACCCGAGTAGCGATTCAGGATCCCCAAACCAAGCTATTTGCGGCGCAAGTTTGGGCACCGCTAAAACCGTATCGATGGAAGAATTCCAAAGGGCCAAAGATAACCTATACGATTATTTACGAAGCGCACGTAGGAATGGCGACCGAAGAGGAACGTGTTGGTACGTTTCGCGAATTTGCCGATCAACGAATTCCTGAAATTGCCAAGGCGGGCTACAACGTTGTTCAGCTAATGGCAATCATGGAGCATCCTTACTATGGATCATTCGGATATCACGTTTCAAATTTCTTTGCCGTTTCATCGAGGTTTGGAAACCCGGACGATCTGAAATATCTCGTGGATAAAGCCCACCAATACGGGTTAGCCGTTATAATGGATCTTGTGCATTCTCACAGTGTGAAAAACACGGAAGAAGGGTTGGGCGAATTCGATGGCTCACGAACTCTATATTTTCACGATGGACCACGACGCGAACATATCGCATGGGACTCATTATGTTTTGATTACGGAAAAAACAACGTTTTGCATTTCCTTCTTTCCAATTGCAAATATTGGCTCGAGGAATATCGTTTCGACGGTTTTCGTTTCGACGGGGTAACATCAATGCTTTATTACGATCATGGGCTCGGAGCCAATTTTGTAAACTACGATATGTATTACAACGGTAATCAGGATGAAGATGCTATTGTTTATCTCACTTTAGCGAATATGTTGATTCATCAGGTAAATCCCAATGCAATCACCATCGCTGAAGATATGAGCGGAATGCCCGGGTTGGCTATACCTTTTTACGATGGTGGAATGGGGTTCGATTATCGTCTCGCCATGGGAATCCCCGATTATTGGATAAAAATAATCAAAGAACTTTCCGATGAACAATGGCATGTTGGCGATATTTATTATCAACTCACCAACAAACGTTTAGAGGAGAAAGTCGTGAGTTATGCCGAATCCCACGACCAAGCATTAGTGGGCGATAAAACCATTATTTTCCGATTGATCGATGCGGAGATGTACACTCACATGAGTAAACTCACTCAGAGCCTGATTGTTGATCGTGGCATTGCACTTCATAAAATGATACGGTTAATAACCTTTGCCTGTTCAGCCGGTGGATATTTAAACTTCATGGGCAATGAATTCGGACATCCCGAATGGATTGACTTCCCGCGCCAAGGGAATAACTGGTCGTATTGGTATGCTCGACGCCAATGGAGTTTGCGCGATGATAAACTTTTGAAATATCATTATTTGGCCGATTTTGATCAGGCCATGATTGAGCTCTTTACCAAAAATCAAGCGCTCGCAGGGTTTTACACATACAAGGTGTTTGAGCACATCGAACATCAAATATTAGCCTTTAAACGAAAAAATCTATTGCTCATTTTCAATTTTAGTCCAACACGGTCTGTAGTCGATTTTCCCATTGAGGCAGAACCTGGTGAATACGATCTGGCATTAAACACCGATTCTGTCAATTTTGGCGGGTTTGGTTTAATTAAGGAGCCCCAAACCTATTTCACTCTACCTGTCACCCTTTCCGATCAACGTAAAACTTTCGGTGTTATGGTTTATATGCCACCCAGAACAGCTATAGTTCTCCAAAAAAAGGAATAAAAAACAAATCATGATTTTAACGCTCTCGTTGAAACTTTTAAACCCGAAATAAAAACAAACTGCCATTAGAAAAACAGGCAGATGCAGCGTGCGAGTGTTGTAATTAAATATCATCAAATTTGCTCTGCAACGATCTGATTCTTGGCGTTTAGAAATTTTACTAAACACAGTAATCTTTCGTAAGATAAAGAATTGAAGGTCGAGATGGGTAGCGGGATGCTAACCGCTTTTAATGCTAAACGATTCGGTACGTTTTCAAAGGCTCCCGAAAACACCTTTTTTCGGAATAGCGACCTTACCTTTTGCCCGGTCGTGTTGGTGGTGATTGGGTCAACAATTCCATTGGTTATGCTTTGAGCTGTTCTTTTGGAAACCAAACTGTGGCTAATTTAAAACCGACATCGGCTTTGTGGTCAATCGTTAAATCAATCGATTCGTTCACCAAAACAGTTGGTTGCGCAGGTGCGATAGCCGGTGGAACATCAATTGAGTTGTCGTTGCGGTAGTTGGGTTAGATCATAAGGGAGCGGGCAATAAGGGATGATAACAGTTTTTCATATCGTTCATAATGGTCTTTTTGATTATGTTTTTCTTTCGCGATGAATCGTTGTCAACAGAAGCCTTCGGCTAAGGGAACTTTAACTTTACATTAAGTTTTGACTTTACATTTTATCGTTAAAAACTCCGAAAACGCAATCAAGGGCAGGAATTGTGCGAAGCATAATGGTCGGTATGAAAAAGCATCAATTCTACAAAATTAAATTATGCGATATATTTCAGTAAATTTTCACAAAAGTTTGTATTTTTGAATAGTATTCGTGTTTCCCGAAGGGCTAAATCTATTTCCGATGAACTTCTTTGCGACGACCGATTTTGGCATTAAGCAATTTAGTATATTAGATATAACGATTAAATCTCGATTAGAAAAAAACTTAACATAGCAAAGCACAACTCTCAAACCAACAAAAAAATATCCCCGATGAAAGGAATCATAGCCTACAGCAGTCCGGTCAACGTTTCGCTCATAAAAAACTTTGGGAGCTATCGCCGACGCTATACCGGTAGCCCATCCATTAGCATCACTTTGGATAAATTACGTTCAGAAACTTGGGTGATGTACCACTACGATTCATCAAAACATTTCTCTGTAAATGCTAAAATCAACGGAGTGGAGTCAGAATATTTAATCCGACGTGTAAAAAATTGGTTCCATAAAGCATCGGCTATATTTCCCTGGATTACGAATACCGAGTTTGAAATCAGTGTAAACATTGACGAACAGCAAATCCCTTTTGTTGGAATTTATACGGCAATGACCTCATTATCATTTTGTGTGGCCGAAATAGCAAGTAGATTAGGAAAGTTTGATGAAAAATCTAACTTGCAGACTATCAGTAGTCTTGCTCTACTTGACTCGGAAAACGCTGCCCGATCTGTATTTGGCGGATTTGTATCGGTGGGAAAAACCGATGTTCTACCATGGTCTTCCGATAAATATGCTACACCATATCAACGAGGAGCTCTAATCTTTGATAAACTGTTGGTGACAACTCTCGTCTTTGACGATACCCAAGAAATTCCTAATGCCGATATTCTTACCAATCATCCTTACATGGAAGTTCGTCAGAAACACGCCCACAGCAATTTCAACCGATTTCTGCATGCTTTGGATGAAGGGCAATGGGATGTCTTTGAAAGCATTTCCGAAAATGAAGCCCTCACCCATGCAGGGTTGTTAATTTCTGCCGAGAATAGCAATTTTTTGCCTTCGGCACAACTAATCGATACCATCCGCCGATTACGGGACTTTCGGTCTGAATGTGAGTGTCCTGTCACATTTACCTTTGACCGAGAACTTCGCTTGCATTTACTATATCCGCCCATCGCTAAAGATAATTTGTTGAATTTTTTATCCAAGATGAAAACCGATCATATAAAGATTTTTTACGATTCAATCGGCAAAAAAAGCCCGACTAAGATCAAAGATGAACTACAGTAATTCCAATAAAATCTAAATCTAACACCTATGATGCGTTCTCAATTTTATCTCCTTCTGTTATTTATTGTAACATCGTGTCAGTATCAACAACCTGAGCCCCCAAAAGCGAATAAAATCCCTCATGAACTTACGATTCACGGCGATACCAGAATCGACAATTATTTTTGGATGAATCAGCGCGATAGCAAGGAGGTGCTTGCTTATCTTGAGGCTGAAAACAATTATGCAAACTTTGTAATGAAAGATACCGAATCTTTGCAAGCAAAACTTTACCATGAGATTAAGAGCCGTATAAAAGAGCAAGACGAATCGGTACCCTACTTTGAAAATGGGTATTACTACTACACTCGATATGAGCAGGGACAAGAATATCCGATTTATTGCCGAAGAAAACATTCGATGGATTCGGTGGAAGAAATCATTCTCGATGTAAATAAACTTGCCGAAGGTCATGCCTATTACCAGGTGAGCTCGGTAAGCGTTTCTCCCGACAATCAAATTGCTGCCTATGGTGTCGATTCCGTGAGCCGACGCCGTTATACCATTTTCTTCAAAAACCTACGAAGCGGACAACTTATTAATACAAAAATTCAAAACACCACCGGAAATGCAGTTTGGGCTAACGATGACCAAACGGTGTTTTATACTATGAAAGACACGGTAACCTTGCGTTCAAACAGAATTTTGCGGCACAATATCAACCAAGTAGATGCATCCAATGATGTGGAAGTATTTAACGAAACCGATGAAACCTTCAGCGTTTCGGTTTTTAAATCACGTTCCAACGCATTTATCTTTATCAACAGCAATAGTACTGTTTCCAACGAATATCGTTACCTCGATGCCAATAAACCCGAGGGGAATTTCAGCATTTTCCAACCCCGAGAACGAGGGTTAGAATATTCAGTTGATCATCACACCGGAAATTTCTATGTACTAACAAACCTCAATGCGCAAAATTTCCGTCTGATGAAAACCCCTGTTACTCACACCTTAAAACGATATTGGAAGGAGGTAATTCCCCATCGCAACGATGTTTTACTCGAAAATTTCGATCTTTTTGCCAATCATTTAATTGTTTATGAACGTTCTAAGGCATTGCCTCAGATACGGGTAATCAATCTTTCCACGAAAGCAGAACATTTTGTGGCCTTCGACGAGGAAGTTTATACTCTAATGGGATCCCATAATCCCGAATTCAACACCAATCGGATTCACTTTACCTATACTTCTCTCACCACGCCGTTCACAACCTACGAATACAATCTTGATACCAGAGAAAAAACAGTCTTAAAACAAACCGAAGTTTTGGGAGGATATGATCCACAGAATTACGAAACCAAGCGTCTTTGGGCTAAAGCTCCCGATGGCACGGAGATACCAATGTCGATTGTTTATCGGAAAGGTATCGAATTAAATGGTGAAAATCCAGCCTTGATTTATGGTTACGGTTCCTATGGTAATTCAATGAATCCTTATTTCAGTGTATCGCGCATCAGTTTACTCGACCGTGGTTTTGTATTCGCTATTGCTCACATTCGCGGAGGTCAGGAGATGGGGCGCTCTTGGTACGAAAACGGTAAATTGTTGAAAAAAATCAACACGTTTACCGATTTCATTGCCTGTTCGGAATTTTTAATCGAACAAAAATACACCAATCCGCAAAAACTATTTGCACAGGGAGGCAGTGCGGGAGGATTGCTCGTTGGTGCAGTAGCCAATATGCGCCCTGAACTTTATCTCGGTATAATAGCTCAAGTGCCCTTTGTAGATGTTGTAACCACCATGCTCGATGAAACTATTCCACTCACCACTGCAGAATACGACGAATGGGGAAATCCAAACAATCCGGAATATTATTTTTATATGAAATCTTATTCTCCTTACGATCAGGTCAAAGCCCAAAACTATCCAAACATGTTAGTGACTACAGGCTATCATGACTCTCAGGTACAATATTGGGAACCCGCAAAATGGGTGGCTAAACTAAGAGAAATGAAAACCGACAGTAATAAACTGATTTTCAAAATTGATATGGAAGCAGGTCATGGTGGTGCTTCCGGTCGTTTTAAACCTCTGAAAGAAGTAGCCTTTACTTATGCATTTATGTTCAAACTGCTTGGAATTACCCAATAAAGGCAGAACAGCAAACAATAGATAAGAATTGCCCTTCGGCAGTCATTAATACATAAAAAACATTGATTTAGGGTAATACAAATTCACATCAGAAGTCGGCCGAAATTTTGATACTGTGTGATTCGGTTTCGTTTATTTTTTTCAAATAATAATAATGTTTTCTCGTTATGGATAATATATGTTTAACAACAGTAAAAAAATGAAAATTCATACCTGTAAATTTTTATGAAAATTGTTTAAAAAAAAGAAAAAAAAAACTACCTTGAGCGCGTAACCTAATAACATAAACTTAAATACCGAGAACTATGCAACTTATTCAAAAACAGAGTGTTTTTTCAAAAATAGCCATTTTGTATGCAATTCAAATGGTACTTGTAGTGATAGTTATCTCCCTCTATTTTTCATGGGATACAACTGTTCAAAGTACGGCAATCGATATTTCTGGACGTAATCGAATGTTGACCCAAAAAGTTGCCTTTTATAGCGAAGTTGAAATTAATAATCGAGGAGAATACAGAGCGGAAATCAATGAGGCAATTAACTTAGTTTCAAAGACTTTAAATGTATTAGCAAACGGCGGGATAGCTCCCGGAATAGAGGGACAGATAGAATTACCGGAATTTAAACAGGTTCTTGGTTCCCATTTAATTCAGGCAAATAACGCATGGGAAGAATACAGGCGTAACATTGAAACCATTATCAACAGTAGCGATGATTTATCACGCTCAAAGGCACTCGAATACATTGAGAAAAATAGTGCTAAGATGGTTTCCTCCTTCGATCAGATAGTGAAGATTTTGTCGCAACACTTCGATGATCAATTGAAGCTGAAGAGAACAATAATTCTAATAACTTTGATTCTTTTCCTCATCACGATCATTTTTACTTATCAGTTTATAAAAACTCGACTGCTCGACCGAGTAAATCGAATAGTTCCATATTTTATGGATCTTTCGAATGGTATTGTAGGATATGAAATCGAAGATAATCATCACGATGAAATCAACATGCTTATAAAATCGTTCAATAAAATGAACGGTAAGTTGCGAGAAATCGTTACAGAGGTGATCGATGGAGCTCAAAGCATTGTGAACGGGAGCAACCAAATTAGTTCTGCAGCCCAAACAGTTTCACAAGGAGCTTCCGAACAAGCAGCATCGGCAGAAGAAATTTCATCATCTATTGAGGAAATGGTGGCTAATATTCACCAGAATTCAGAAAACAGTAGAATTGCAGAACAAATCTATGCTGAAACCATCAACATGATGAAAGAAACAGAAATGGCAAGTAAAGAGAGCATGGAAGCAATACGTGTGATTACGGAAAAAATATCCATTATTAACGAAATAGCCTTTCAGACGAATCTCTTGGCCTTAAATGCAGCTGTGGAAGCTGCCCGTGCCGGTGAGCATGGAAAAGGATTTGCCGTTGTGGCCTCCGAAGTAAGAAAGTTAGCTGAACGAAGCCGGATAGCAGCCGATGAAATATCTGCCCTTTCAGGAAAATCATACAACAGCACCGAAAAAACGTTACAAAATGCTTTAAGGCTTGCCGATGAGGTCAACAAATCTGCCAACATCATCAAAGAAATTGCCGCTGCAAGTAAAGAAATGAATCATGGTGCAGAACAGATCAACACAGGCGTACAACAAATGAATACCGTAATACAGCAAAATGCTGCTTCGAGCGAAGAGCTTGCAACCAGTGCTGAAGAATTCGCGGGGATGGCCGAACATCTAAAAGAAATCGTCGGATTCTTTAAAGCAGTGGATAAAAACAAATCAAAATCGCGCTCCGAAATTCTTATTGGCTGGAATGAGAGTTACAGACTTGGAATTGATAGCATTGACAAGCAACATCGCCGTTTATTCGATTTAATCAATGCTCTTTATGTCTCCTATGGTCAGCATAAAAGCCGTACCGAAATCGAGAAGGTAATGAAAGAGTTGGTTGATTATACCGTTTATCACTTTGGCTATGAAGAACAGATTTTTGATGCAATTGAATATAAGGAAACTAATCGCCACATTGAACAACATAAAAAGTTCATAAATAAAATAGAGGAATACTACCGGCAATTCCGCCAAGGAGACGATACTGTTGCTATTGATCTTGTGCATTTTCTGCAGGATTGGTTAGTTAATCATATTGCTAAAACAGATAAACAATATGTTCCAGAATTTAAAAAGAACAATATAAGATAAATGTCTATGAATACGATTGAAAAAATAGCCATTGATTTGTCGAAATTAACCATTAACCCAATTATTGATAATCAGCATAAAGAATTGTTTTTGATTATCAACAATATTATCGACGAACATTATTTATTTGTAAACTCTCGGAAACTTTCGGAACTGCTAAGCCAACTAACCGACTACGGGATGAAACATTTTAAGGAAGAAGAAGAGGTAATGCTTCAAAATAACTATGTCGCGATAAATGAACACAAAAAGTCTCATTACGCTTATCTTGAACGGATTGCCATGTTTAATTTCAATTTTTCTGAGGGAAATGAAATTACCGCTAATGAAGTGATTAGCTACATACGTAATTGGTGGTATGATCATGTTTTGAAATGGGATGTTCATCTTTCGCAATTCTTGCATTCAAAAGGCAAAAATGAGTAGGAATAGACTGTTTCTAAAACAAATTAAAAGCTGACAACAAATCCCGGGAATGAATCTTTTATTGAATCTTTGAAATATTCAGCTTGAGCGCGGGTTTCGAATGGACCTATAATCAGTCGATAGACTCGGTTTCCATTGTTGGTGATCACTTGAATGGTTACATTCTTTTTTAGGGTTTGTTCAATGACGGAAACACGCTCTAAAAGATTTAAGCTCTCCTGATAACTTCCCACTTGGACACCAAATCCGGTGGGGGTGTACTTTTGACTACTGAGACGAAAAAATGAGGTCGAAATCGATGGAACAAGGTTTGCTGAAGGTGATGAGGATTTTGTTTCAGAAGTGTTCTTTTTTTCCAGCGTTTGACCTGAATTTGGGTTGGTTTTAACGGATTCGTTATCGACATTGAAAATGGATATTTCTACCTCCGCCAGTCCCTGCTCAAGGAATCCCAGCGAGTCGGCAGCAGATTTTGAAAGATCAATCAATCGATCTTCCGTAAAGGGACCTCTATCGTTGATGCGAACCACTACACTCTTATTATTCGACAAATTAGTGACTTTTACCAGCGTACCAAAGGGTAAACTTCGATGAGCTGCGGTTAAATTTTCGTGGCGGTAAATCTCTCCCGATGCTGTGGTTTTACCTTCGAATTTATTAGCATAGTAGGAAGCATACCCTTTGGTTTGGTTCAATTGTGCATTGAGCTCTATTGCAGTAAATACAAGTAATATGAAACAAATTTTTTGCATTACAATTAAGAAATCCACGACTTTTCTACACAAATTTATAAATTTTTATAAAAAACATGTCTAACCTCTTTGATTTGCCAAAAATAAAGAAGTTAGACGCTTTCCTTGCTGGTTCCCTATGCCAGCACAACACTTATTGTAAGGCCTTTAGATCTTAAATTAGTTTTTCAGGTTTTAAAACTTTATTATTATTTGGTGAATATAACTGGAAAATAATCAGATAAGTATCAGTATCTCATATAGTGTCCAAAAACTTTGTAATTGGACCATTGAACCCAAACGGAACTATAAGTGCCTCCATCTTCAGTTCCAAAATGAACTTCGATTCCTTGACCGTTGGTTGTAAAGTTTATTATATCGCAATAACTTCCGATAGGATTATTAACAACAATTGAATTGGCATTTTGCGTTGCTCCGTTTTGAGCTATCCACCATAGGTGGACAAACTTGCCTGTATTGTTGGTAAGTCTTAATTTTGCGCCTGACTCAATAGAAAGAACAATATTTCCATCGGGAGATGTTAAAACATTTCCTGTTCCTACTAGGTATATTTTTCCTAAAGTAATTCCATTAACATTTCCGGTCACATTTCCGGTCACATTTCCGGTAACATTACCTGTGAGATTTCCTGAAACGGTTGTACCAGAAATATTTCCCGAAACGGAGAGATCTCCGCCGACATTAAGCGTACTGTTGAGTGTTTGAGTGTTGATACCCAGTCTTTTCGTTGAGAAATCGCCATAGATCAGAGGCGTTGAACTTGAATTATTAATATATAATTTATTGCTTCCGGTTTCGCTTAATCCGGCCATGTACCCAATAAAAATATTTCCGCTACCGCTCTGGTTGCTAAATCCTGACATATATCCGACGGCTACGTTGTTATTCCCCTCTAAATTTGAATGTCCTGATTTACAGCCAATAAAGGTATTGTAGTTTGAAGTGTAATTTCGTGGTTGCCATCCCGGAGGTGTGGGTGGGTCATAGCCTGCCCGTCCCGCATCAATTCCTAAAAAGGTATTTCCGGTTCCGTTATCGAGGAAATAACCGGCATTAGTTCCTATAAACGTATTGTCGCGGCTATTACGTATGGCCCAACCTGCATTAATCCCCATAAATGTATTGAAGGATCCTGAAAAACCAGAGGCATTTATGTGGTAACCTGCCGCGGTTCCAATCATTATGTTGTAAAGTTGATTTGTGTGATTATAGCCGGCATCTGTACCTATCAGTGTATTGTGACTTCCAGTGGTTAGGGAATAACCGGCGTATTGCCCTATGGTAATATTATTTTGTCCAGAAACGTTGTTGTACCCGGATTTATCACCAATCATTACATTGTTATAACCCGTGGTGTTATTTCTACCGCTTTCGTTGCCGATGTATACATTACTGTAACCGGTGGTATTTAAAGTTCCCGAGTTGAATCCCAAAAAAGTATTGTAAGTTCCTGTCGTATTTGAAGTTCCTGCTTTATATCCTAAAAAAGTATTATAGCTGCTAAGGTTGTTTTTACCAGTATTGTAACCAAGAAAAACATTATAGCTTCCGGTTTGGTTTTCCCTTCCGGCTTGATATCCCATGAAACAATTATACATTCCGGTGGTAATATTTTTACCGGCTTCAAATCCAATTAGGTAGTTAGCAGGAGTGAGCTCCATGTAGTTGTCCCCGCTTTTATTTGTTCCTAAACCACCAACGGCAAAACCTCCTTTGGTCGATTTAGTTGCTGCCGTATCAAAAAAAACTTGCGTTGAATGCGAGGAGACTCTCAGTAAATCATAATTCCCCTTTCCGGAAGATAACCCACCGACAAGAAAACCTCCTTTAGCTGATTTTGATGCATTTTCTTTAAACAAGATCTTAACACTGTCGGGAGTGACTTTCATATAAAGAGTGTCGTTACCTTTACCGTTTCCAATTCCTCCAACGGCAAACCCACCTTTGGGAGCTTTTGCTCCGTCGTCGGACACATACACACGAACGCCTTGTTGATAGACAGCAAAAACGACCTGTCCGGTTTTGTTTTTTACTTCAAAAATCGGATCTTCATCACCGGCTGTGGGGTTACTGTTAACAGCCACATTGGGATTGAGATCCAGTGATTCAAGATTGGTTAATGACGATGGGCTGTTCCAAAGGGCAATTTTCCCGGCAGTACCGGTTCCAGTAACCGCAGCAACAGCATCGGCACCATCTTTGGCAATGACCTTCCAAGCCGATCCGTCGTAAATAAAAGATTGTTTAAGAGTTGAGTTGTAATATGCTTGATTGAGAGATGGATTAGCCGGGGCCGATGAAAAGGTACCTAACCATTCGATAGAAATGCCTTGGGGCCCGATTAAAGAAACGCCGGCAGGCCAAACATCTCCCGATTTAGGGCCGAAAAGCATATTTGTAGCGGTGTTGATATAAAAATCGCCGTTTTGCCCTATGGCATTGCTTGGGTTAACATTCCCATTCAGTACTGTACGGCCATCTGCTCCGGCAGTGCCTTGTAAACCTTGAGGGCCTTGTGCCCCTTGCGGCCCAACGAGAGAAACGCCTGTAGGCCAAACACCGCCTGATTTAGGGCCGAAAAGCAT
>Ga0208198_1001520_pt1 | contig 19848 bp, 31 predicted proteins | sample AD_JPNTR2_MetaG_FD_184446 | JGI IMG/M metagenome (GOLD analysis project Ga0208198, IMG submission 184446) | Active sludge microbial communities of municipal wastewater-treating anaerobic digesters from Japan - AD_JPNTR2_MetaG (SPAdes) (version 2) | ecosystem: Engineered > Bioreactor > Anaerobic...
GTGGCATGTACAGTTCAAAGCGTAGAATCATAATGCCCCGCCTCCCTCATCTTGCTCATCATGCCCCGCTTGGCTGGCTGTCTTTAGCATATTCCTACTCCCTCATCTTGCTCATCTTGGCTGGCTGTCTTTCGTATCTTCATGCCCAAAGCCGTTGCAAAACTTTCTAGGAAGCTGCGCAAGTTCCCTGTTGAGCAAAAGCTACAGGTAGAAGTCAGATAATCCTCAAGGTCGGTTATAGTAATTTGCTTTTCTTCAAGAGTGTCTAGTATGGAATCAGCATCATAGTCAATCCAAGATATTTCAAATGGCTGTTCAAGTTGTGCAGTCAGCCCTGCTTCTTGGAACTCGCATTCTAAAGCGTACCCATTTTCAATTCGCCGGTAATTTATGCTTGTAACTTGGCATAGAAATCTTGAACTTGCAAATTCCAAATAGAAGCGTGGGTAGGAATTTGGCTTCTCCTCAGAGAAGGCCTGGAAGCTACCTGTTACAGGTTCAAGCCCATCCCGCCACTCAAATTGCACGCTCGGATAATCTATCTCCCAATTGGCTTCAAACTGCGATATTACCATGTTACCAACCCCTTGCTTATGTTAGAAAGAATCGTTTTTACATCTGTTGCTTCTTTGACGTTTACTACTATATTGTTCCTCTGTTCTACTTTGCTTGTCCCCGTTCTGGTGCCAACTCCAAAGGTTATAGCATTTGTTTTTGCTGCAGCACTAGTTATATGGTTAAACACTTCTGCTGCTTCTTCAAGCCTATTGAACTCCTTCAGAGACATATCAACCATATCGGGTATTATGCTGTGCGCTACTATGTCATTCTTCATGTTATTTGCGGCGGTTACAACAGTTTGCATAGCTTGCTGCCCTGAGGTACCTATTTTCCCAAAGAGAGAAGCTATTTTATCTACTACCCATTCGATTGCATGCCATACTCCTAGCGCAATATCCTCTATAGTCTTCCAGAGCTTCTTCCAAAAGTCTATAAAGTGATTCCAGACTGCTACTACTGCATCTACAACAACTTGCGCTGCCTTTTTTATAGCTTCCCATACTGCAAGTGCAACAGTTTGTATAACGGTCCAGATCTTTTGCCATACTTCCACAAAAGCGTTCCATCTTTCTACTATGTAGTTCCATGCTATAATGCATGCGTTCTTTATAGCTTCCCACACCGCAAGCGCAACAGTTTGTATTGCACTAAATATCGTTTTCCAAAATTGTAAGTAAGCACTCCATCTGTCCTTTAGGAAATTTACTAATACATCTGCACCGCGTTTAATAGCGTCCCATACTGCCATAGCTATCTTTTCAATGCCTTTCCAAACACTTTCAAACCATTGTGACAGCTGCTTTAATGTTTTTTCAAAGACTTTCACAACATCATCCCAATGTTTTGCTAACTCTACAATTACTACGATTACGCCTGCTATTATGCCTGATAAAATTAGCCATTGAGGATTTGCTACTAATGCAGAAAGTGCAACACTTATACCGTTTATACTTGCCTCTGCGACTGTTTTCAGCGATGCAAATACACTGCCAAGCCCGCTAAATGCATTCGATATGGTACTTATTATGGTTCCAAACTCGCTAAAAACCGTTATCATTTTCATTATTGTGCCAATAAACAGGGAAACACTACCAAGCACTACAAGAATTGTGCCACCAAATAAAGTTATATTAGATACCGCATTTTTAACCGAATCTGGCAGATTGTTAAACCAAGCTATAAGGCCTGTAAGTTTTTCAACAAGTGTTGTTATAGCTGGTAAGACAGCTTGCCCGATTGAGATCTGAAGTTCCTGAAAGGCTCCTTTTAGCTTGCTAAGACGCCCTTGAAGAGAATTCATCTGCGACTCTGCTACTTCCTTCGCTGCATTGCCCACATTTTTCAGATCTGCCTCAAACTGTCGGAGAGTTGCTCCCCCCTGTTGCAGTAAAGCAGCCATTCCCGGGCCTGCTTCTCTTCCAAATATTGCTACTACATCTGCTGTGGAAGCTCCAGCTTCTCTAAGCCTGTCTATAATTTGCGAGAAGTCTACCACCGCTGGATTTATATCATCAATGGTGAGGCCTAGTCCTTCTAGTGTGGATGTAACTTCTTTTGTTGGGTCCAATAGGGCAGAGAGCGCGGCCCTTAGCATTGTACCCGCCTGCTCCCCTTGGTAACCGGCATTATACAAAGCCATTAGTGCTGCTGTCGTTTGTTCAAGTGACATGTTCAAGCTCTGTGCTATAGGGCCAACATAACGCATGGAGTCACCTAATTTTGGCATAGTGGCTTGAGACTTGTTAATCGCCTGTACAAAGACATCGCTTACTCTCGCGGCTTCATCAGCGGTAAGTGCAAACTGGCTCAGAGTTGCTGTAACGATCTGTGAGGTAGTGGCAAGATCACTTTGCGTTGCAGCTGCTAGATCTAGAATGGCACCTAAAGCTTGTACAGACTCTGATGCACTAAGCCCGGCTGAGGCAAGGTCATACTCTGCTTGCGCTATTTGAGTTGCAGAAAACGTTGTGCTTTGCCCAAATTTTCTTGCAGCCTCTTCAAGCTTGGCAAGTTCATCAACTGTTGCCCCTGAGACGGCTTGCACGTTGGTCATGGCATATTGGAAGTCTTTAAATGTGTTTACGGCAACTCCTATGCTACCAGTTAGAGCTGCACCAGCACCAGCCATAAGCGTTCCTACTTGCATAAAAGAGGAAGCTGCTTTGCTTACACCAGCCATTTTTTCCTCTATGGTAGAAAGCTGCTTGCTTGCATTGTCTATGGCTTGTATTACTATTTCTAGCGTTGCTGTTGCCATTATTTTTGCCTCCCTTCAAACAGTAGGGCTGACAACATTGTGCGCCATGGTGTTTGCCAGCCCCACGGCAGACCGTACCTAGAAAACATCAGGTAGATAAGTCTTTCATCATCGGAAAATTTTCTGGATTCACCTCGAAGTTCAAGGAGAAAACTTTTTGAAGTAACTCTAGATATACGTTTGTGCTAAGCTTCTTTATAGCTTCAGGACCATATTTTTGATCTTCATACGCAAACGAAACCACCGATTGCCTCGCTATCTCGGCCATTGTGTCTATATCGAGCGTTTTCAGCGATTCTAATCCTTTCTTTCCTACTAATTTCAACATTTCTTCTCCGGACAGTAACCTAACATTAAATATTGCACCTTCTATCTCTATTTCTATTGTAGAATCCGGAACGAATATCATAATGTCACCGCCTTCAGGTAAGATATAACAATAGATTTACCATTTGCTGGTGCAGAGTTTAACGTTATTTCTTTATTTGACACGCTAAAAGCTGCTGTATATACACCATCGACACGTACTAATACTGAATCTGCCAATGGAGTTCCTGTCAAGGTGAATTTTTTCGTAGTGCCATCTCCCACGAAAGTTTCAGAAGCTACTTCACCAATTTCAAAGCCTTCAGCTTCAATGCTCCTAGAAGCATCTATGGAGCTTGAATCTGCATCACCTGAAGCTTCTGAAACTATACAACCGCGAAGCACAAAGCCAAACGTGTGTGTGTTGTCGACTGCGTCCACAAACTGCCCAACAATATTCCATTTGCTTTCCGTTGGGTCCCACAATTTTATCGCGTCTGACATAGCCTGTGGAACCACGGAGATGTCTGCAGAATACTCCCACGTACCGATCTTAAAATTGCTTGGCTTCATTTTTTCAGCAAGCGTCGCACCTATTCCTCCGTACACTGCTTCTACATCTCTTTTAGCATTTATGGTTAATTCGTTTATCTCTGTTGGGAGTGCATTTATAGCTATTGTTCCTTCTGATTTCGTGAACAACTCTTTAGGTAACGTAGGAGTTCCCGGTGTTATCGTAGCTGTTCCCTTTGCCTGGAGACTGGTGGAAAAGTTTAGCGGGTCCTTTGCTGTTATAGCTACTTTTATGCTTTCAGCTTCAGCGCCGGTAATTTGTAGATCATGCACGCCTATTGTAAGATCTTGATTTCCTAATAGTGCGCTTATCAGCTTCGGAGAAGTTATATCGCCTTCTAGATCAAGGGATATTGCGTGCGTTAATAACTTAGATCTGGTTACTCCGCCAAGCCCAACGCGTTTTGTTACCTCTGTTGTACCGGTGGTAGAAATCTGCCTTACAAACTCTGCTTGTGGCAATACTATTTTTAGTTCCTGTGGCGTTATTGCCATACATTCACCTCCTAATCTTTACGTTAAAACTTATTTCCGTAGCTAGAACTACATAAATGGAACCTTGTTCACTTATCCGATCTTGGAACCATCGAAAGCCGGAGTACTCAAGTGTAGCTTTTTTCTCTTCCACTGCAAAAGCGTAATTCGTCAGTACCATTTCTACACGATCAGAAATATCCAGTATTTCTCTTTCAACATCAAGAACACTTTGCGCTGTGCCTCGGTGTGCAACATATATTGTAACTGGGATGCTTCGCTGAGATGCGTTTATTCCTTCCTTTAGTTGTTCCTCACCAAAGCTCAGCCAGATCACAGGGAATGTATTTGGTAGCTGCCAGTTTGGTTCATAGGTCATGATATTTGTTTTAAGTGTTCTTTCTAAGTGTTCTTTAATTTGCTGTAGTATTTCATACCGCATACTATTCACCTAGTTTCTCATAGTATCGTTGAAAAATGTCTTCTATATTTGATATGTCCTCATCCTGCACGACCATAAACGGTCTTGCAGGTATCTTTGAACCACCAAGTTGGTGTATTGGACCATATTTCATACCAGTAAATATCCTTGCCTCGCGTGCGGTTGCAGATATGTTAATGCTCCTACGCAGTGCACCGGTGAGAATTAGTATATCTGGAGAGTATCCTTTTTTCTGTTTCCAGGCAGCATACTTGGGTGAAAGCGGCTGCCACTTTTCGGGTCTCCCCTGAGCATCAAAATTCTGCTGTATGCTATTTTTCATGTATATAGCCGAGTCACGTAGGGGGGCTTTTAGGTCTGCATCCTTCATTTTTTGCAGGAGCTGATTCAGTGCTTCATCATGTATTTGTATCCGCATACTCACCACTTCGCTAGTTCGTCATCACTGAATACTTGTGGCCTACTGTAGGAATATGCTTCAGTACTCTGTGCATCAGGCATATTCTTTTTCCAAGCAGCTATATCTGAACGCATTCTTTGCCAGTATTTCTCTGCAAGATCTACGTATCCACGTCTTTCCAAAAGCTTCACTGAGCAATATAACGGCACGAAAATGTTCTCTGCAAAATCGTCCAACAATATTTGCCTACTGAGATACTGTCTTGCCTCAGCAAGTAATTCTGATAAAGTTTGATCGTCTGGTATGTTTTCCCCACTTAACTGTGTAAAGTCATTTGCGAGTCTGCGCTTAAGGTCTTCTAATTCCACGGTTATCACCTCTCTAAAAAAAGAAGGGGGCATTATGCCCCCCTCAATATGAGATCGTTACTGTGATATTGTTACAGTTAGTATCTTAACAGCGCCTGCATTGAGAATGTACGGAAGCGGTCTGGACATTACAAAGATGCTTCTGCTAGCACCGTGGTTGGTATTCTCTTCCCAGCTTACTGCGTCGGCGGCAATTGGGTTCATTTGTGGATCTAAATTTGCATTAACTATTGCGCCATATGCTATACCCAGTGCGTTAAAATCTACAAGTATTATCTTATTACCCGTTATCAGATCACTCCCACCGATATTTCCACCATAATTGTATATTGGCGGCAAGCCTTTTACCTCTGCCACGAAGTTCACAAACGGCTCTGTTGCATCATATCGCATCTGGGCAACATTAAACGTGGTAGTATCCACAGCAGCTTTGAATTGTGTATTATCCCACAATGCTTTTTCTACATTGTCGGTGACAAATATATGCGTTGGTGAGAATCCATTTTGCTTCATTGCTTTTACATAACTTCTTAAATCAGAAACAACCTTTGTTGTACTTGCCAGGGTATATGTGACCGGACTGACACCGTAGGAAACTGAAAAGGCTCTATCGCCGTCATTGTATGCTATTGCACCGGTTGAAATCACTTGTGCTAACATCCATTCTATGCGGTTGTATACCCTGCGCTTTAATTCTGCTACCTTTTTTGCATATAGGTAATCCTTAGAAGCTATAACATTATCTGGCATTATAGGGTTGTAATTCTGTGAGAAGATCATCTCTTCGGTAATGTCATCATATTCATATATCTGTGCCGGATCCACAAGCGTACTAGAAAGATTCACACCAAGGTTGACAGGCGTCGGTGGGTCGTACACTTTTCCCAAACTTGCCAAAGTCAAGGAATTAGATTCGCTGTAAAGATTTACTTTTGGAAGTGGAGAAAAATCTATATTCTTTATCTGCTTCGTGAGAAACTGTGGTGCAACAGGTGCTTGCCTATATAGTCGTGTTAAAAATGTCCAATCTGCCATCTTTTATCACCTCATTTTCTTTTTATGACGTAAATGCCACTTTGCTGTAATGCGGCCTTGGAATCCTGCGTTGGTGGACTGGCTAGCTCGTCTTCATATACAGGTCCTCCCACAATTGCAAGAGCCTTTGCAGGTGTTTGGCCTTTTGTTACAGCTTCTGCCAAAACAGCTACAGGGGTCCCAGTCACAGGTTGTCTATACACGTGTTCCTTGCTATCATATCCAAGCAGCGCTCCTTTTGCTATATCTGCGCTCGTGTCGACCGGTACCAACATTTTCACTCTTTCCATTTCATGCACCTCCCCATACGGCTTTCGCTATTTGGTCTGCCTTTGTAATCTCACTTGGCGTTGCAGCTGTCTCACCCATTTGTCCCATTGGTTGTTGCAACTCCATAAACATGCTATCGAATACCTGCTTCTTACTGACATCCTCTAACAATACCGCTTTTGCCTTTTCCACTACGACTGGTTTCACGCCTTTTCTAACCCATTCCGCTGCCCAATCCGAAAGTTCCATGAGCAGCTTTTCTTTTGCAAGTTCTTCATACTTCTTTTTCAGTTCTGCTTTTTCTTGGAGAAGTTTTTGGTTCTCCGAAAGTGTCCTTTGAAGTTCTTCCTGCAATCTCACAATTTCTTTCTCTTCTTCCATTCTCATCGCCTCCTGCTGTTCTTCATAATGGAATTCTGGTGGCTCCATGTCAAGCTGCTTATATATTGCTGCAAGCTTGGCGTAAACGCGTTCTTTTTCTTCTCTAGGAACATCTACACCTCCTCTGGCACCTAAGAGTGCCTGCATGGCTGCTATAACTCCTCGCCGATAGATTACCATTTGGTTGTCCGTCACTTTTGCAAATGGCAACTTGTATGCTGCTTTCACCTCTGGATACCCTGACTCACCTTTTTCATAGCTCATGTCGACATATCCACAAGCTTGTGCAAGTGCCTGCCAGCCAAACTTTTGGATGATCTCATCAGCATCCCTTGCCCAATCAAAGACCCATTCTGCATTTGGTTCCAGCTTCCATGCCGGTACATTTACAACGGCAAGCTTTACCATCGTTACATCATCTCCTAACTGTATTTCTTGTACTCCTGGGTGTGCAGGTCGATTCGTGAGTGCCAGTCCCAAGAATACAGATCCAACTTTCTTTCCGCTCTTTTTGTCCTGATATTCACTTGTAAATTCACTAGAAACGAATCTGAATTTTTGTTCTTCCAGAAGCTTTTTCCCTTCCTCGGTAAGCTCCAAGAGTGCATATAGTCCATCGCTACGTGCTTCCAGATCCTTTACTATGCCGTACCCACCAAGTTCATCATTGTGTGCAATATTCACCGGTGGTGGATAATGTGGAATGTTGTTCTTAAAGTTTTCTGCCATTTGTCTTATAATCTCTTTGGTTATCTTTACCTCTCCGTACCGTGGGTCATAGAAAGTGCCTAGCGGTAAAGCATTCACCCATAGCTCTTTTGTTTCGCTTTCTTCTAGTTCTACTATGCTTACGATCTGGTTCATCAAATTCCTCCTTTCCATTGTGAGAAAGCTTTACTTACCACCGTTTGGATCACCATCCGGTCGTATGGTCTCGTTTGTGGTGTATCCAACTGTTCCGGTACTCTTTTCCTTTCTCTGTTATCGTATCGTGTAACCGGCTCGAGTACGCTGCGGCAGTTTACGTGCAGCGGTGGAGTGTTGGCGGAAAGTGTTGCAATGTCTTCCTTTGCTATATACATTCCATGTCTAGCTCTGCATATACGCGTTGTTCTTTCATCCAGTACTGCTGTAAACCTATAACCAATTACAACTTCTGACGTAAATGATTCTTCTATACTACCGATGTTCCAAGCTCTGGTTGCTTCTGTTCGTGCTATCATCTGCACTCTACGATCTGTAAAGTCAACCAATCTTTCTGTAAGATATGCTTTTGCTTCCTTCTCACTCATGCCTTGGCGGATTGTCTCCTCGACCCAGCTTGTTATCTTTTTTAGCAATACTGTGTCTTTTATGTGTGCAAGTTGTACAGCATACGTTTCCAAAAACTGCAGTACTTCTTGCGATGGTGCAAAGAGCTCTGCTACAATGTCTTCTACAGGTAGTCGTGCAAGCTGCGCAATTAGTTCTTTATTGCTTCCAACTAATATTGCTATCTCTTGCATATTAGGTTCTGCCAGCTTGTATGTTTTTCTACGAGTTGCCTCACCGATGACGTATGCTTTACCAAAGATGTAGCTTAGCACAAGTGCTCTTCTAAGTGCCCCTATAAGTTCCTCTTCATTTATGGTTACATTTCCGTCCTTTATTTTGACTAGTCGTACGAAGCTACGCCATATACGCTTCTCTACAAGATCTAAAGCTGTCTTTACGGTTCTAAGTCTTGCCATAGTTCATCAGCTTCTTTCGTATCAGAGGTAGTATCCTCTTTTCTTTCTGGGAAGCCAAGCATAGCACGTATCCACTGCTCATCTTCTACTGGATCCAGTACTGCGCTATCTACAAGCGAACTAAACACTTGTGCGAGGTTTTGCATCTCTTCCGGAGTTGGCTTTAACAAGTTTACAAAGCGCCCATAGTCGAGTTGCTTTCCATAGTTCCAGTCAATAAGCTGCGCCACGACTTGGTCTATTAACACAGAAGAAAGTCTTTGCGCATACCTTTGTGCTGTGTTTTGGAAGATCTGGAAATGTACTTGGCCAAGGCTGTATGCACCGGTGCTTCCTGCAGAAGTCAACAATTGTGGGACCAATAAGCCACGGTAGATCAACATGTTGAGATATTCGATTGTGTCTCTATACACGTCCGCCATAGCTGCCTTCGGTTCCAGAAGTTCGATTTGGGTATTTGGGTCAGTCGCTACTATTCCTTCAGTCCATAACGTTTTCAGTGGTTCAAGGATTTGTGAAGGGTCTGTCGCTTTTGCGTGTGTGATTGGCATTGCATATCTTTCCATTGCGACAGCCCAAAACCGGAATAAGGCTTTCTTGAACGCGTATACTCTATATATTCTACGTAATCGCGACTTTCCATATACACCTCTACCAAGCTGCATAATCACGCACTTGTCAGCTGGTATCTCAATTTTTCCACGTGTAGCAGTATACTGCACTACTGTTGACACTTCTCCATTCGCAACTGTGAAACGGCAGGTATCCGATGGAAGAACTACAATACGTTTTAGATACAGTTTGCCGTTCTTCTCTTCGTACACCTTTTCTGCAACAGCATAGCCAAAGGCTAAAAGTTCCGTAAGATAGTTATTTAGAACTATCTCCAGGGTCTCGTTCATATTCTCAAAGTTTTCGTTGATAAAGGTTTGCAGTTCTGCGTTCGTGTGTGTGTAACTTCCTAAGTTAAGAATGACATTTTCGGTAAAGAAGTCTAGCCCAGCTCCTACCGTTTCATCACGGTCAATCATTTCACGGTACATATCTATGCTTATATCATCATCATTAAGCACTTCACTTAGTGCACTAAAGAAACTTGAGTATGGAAAGCCAAATTGTGTTGTTGCTTCCGTTTTGTCCAAGAGTCTCACCTCACTTTTTATACGCAGAAACAAGAACCTTTTGTACATTCTTAGTAGCATGCACAGCTAAAGCCAACGACATTACACAGTCGTCATGATAACCTTGCTGCGCTTCCAGCTTGAAGCCGCTACCAGATTGGATCCTTTTGAAGAAACGTAGCTCATCCCTTAGATTTGTATTTGAGGTTGGCAACTCAATTTCTTTCCGTTCCATTATTAACAGTAGATTATGCAATAACTCGGATTTGGATTTCTGTGAGAACACGAACGGCCGACATGCTGTAATACGTTCAGAGACTGGTTCACCTACTCCGGTAGCGTCTATGTTTACAGTACACTTGTACTTAGCTTGTATGTCGTTTACCATGCTTATTATTTCCTCATACTCCAGTTGGTTTAGTCTGTGGAATTCTGCAACTGTGTATGGCATTTCCGTAATATCCATCACGGTGATAACTGTGTAGTCCCTGTATTTGGCAAGATCTACGCCTATACTGTATTTGTGTCCCTGGATGTACCCTGCTGGTTTATAGTCCTCAAATACTTCAGAAAGCAGCTTCCAGGGAAAGAAAGCAGAATCATCATCTACAAACTCAGCCAGATACTCTTGTCTCCATACATATTCAGGAAGTCTAGTCTTAGCTTCTTCTATTTCTTCCGTGTGCAAGAAAGGGTTATCGTATACAGTTGCATGGAAACTTTGCACCGTTCCAGATGTTCCAGATTTCAAACCGCGCTGAAATTCCGTATAGAAGTAGTTCATGCCGTTTGGTGTTGACTCAAGGATGACGTGTGCACCGGTATCCAGTTTCATCGGTGTCACCACTTGGTCGTATACCTCATCTTTTATAAATGCAGCTTCAGTTAGCACTATTAAGCTTGTCTTTCTTCCACGCAAATATTTGCCATTGTAAGCCGTTGACCTAGTCGTGATTTGTGATCTGTTCTTTAGTGTTATTGTAGGAAATGGAGAGGTCTTAATGTCACGAACGAAGCCGCGTAGTGGTGATGTTTCCAGTGCTTCGTTCAGCATGTCAAAATAGATCTTTGCCTGGTCCAATGATGGACCGCCAACAACAATCTTCGCTTTTGGATGGGTAAGTGCATAGAAGAAGGCTTTTGCTGCGGCATAATTCGTTTTTCCAAATCGTCTCCCTGCACAAATGACTTGTGTAGAAGCATTGAGAAGCAGAAGTTCAAGCTGTTTGGGAGCAATCTTGTTATACCCAAACAGAAGCTTTGTTACCACTTCTGGGTCCCTAAGCTTCTTCACTATCATCTGCATTTTCTGTTTCTCGTCCATCCGCAATCAACTCCAGCAATTGCGCCATTGGGTCCTCTACATTTTGGTCTAACTGTCGGAACTCCTCTGCTGCACTAGCACGTACTTGACTTGTTGCCGTGTTGTACAATCCTTGCAAAGCTTTCAGTGTTTCTGGATTGATCTTTTTCCATTCACCAGTTTGTATGAGGTCAAAGAATATTAAACGGAGTTGATCAGCAAGCTTCTGGTTTTCTTGCCTTTCATTGCGCAACGATTCTATCCTAGTTATGCCCTTCTGCACCTGCTGTTCAAAGAGTTCTTGACTTTGCTGCGTTGATATTCGTGCAGCTATTTCTCTTTGCACATTCCAATGGTTCATCTTATGCTTGTATACCGACTTGTGGGATATTTCCTCGCTATACGTGTCTTTAAGCCACTGCGATATTCGCAGAGTCCCCCAGCCTTGTGCCAGAAGGGTTTCTATCTCATTTCGATGTGGACTATTACACACCTTGCAACGTGTGGCATATTTTGCCATTACATCACCTTCTTTACCTTCTTTATTACCCTTTTGAGCGTAATATTACCCAATGAACCATAGAAAAAGGCCCCCTTAGGGGCCTGATTTAAGGTAAAACGTATTCAAATAAAAAAGCGGGCCCTTTTATCTGCCCGCTTTCTACTAATATTCCATCATATAGTATTATATCATATTTCGTGGGGGAATGCAAGTTTTTGGATTTTCATAATCCCCCGCTGTACATGTTCCCATACCGTTTTCTTGTCCATTCCCATTTTCTTCCCTATTTCTTTATAGCTCATTAGTTTATATCCATGATGTAGGCCTTTATGGTCTACATCCACAAATCGGAGAAAAAGTGCTTCTGCTTCCTGCGGAGTTAGGAGATCCATCCACTCATCGACGGTTTTCATCAGTACTACAGCTGGAATTAGCTCATCTAGATTTAGTTTATGGAAGTTAGTGTGTGCCAATGCCTCCTTGGAATAATAGTTCCCTGTGCAAGGGATCTGAAACTCAATTTCTTTCTTCTCTCTATCCCAGCTAAGAAGGACCTGACCATGAAAGATTTTCTGTACGGCCGGCTTGTACATAACAAGCAACCGTATTATATCGCTACTGTTTATTTTCTCTGGAGCTGGGCGACGCGATTTTAACACGCTGTATCTCTCCCTCCAGCTGGATTGTTATAGTTATATTTTGTATCCCCCTTATATCTATTGCTGTATCTTCATCCTCAGATATGAGCAGTGGAACCTGAAGCATTTCCAGTATATCTATTGCGGTTTCTAGGCTTTCTGTCCAAATTGCTGCTTTGTTTCCCTGTACAGCGACTGAATACTTTCTTGAATTGCTCATACCCCTCCCCCTCAACCCCCTCAACTATTATTGTCACTTGCTTGATGTTCTGAAGCCGTGATAATTCATCCAGGTAGTTCAGTATTTGCTTTCTTGTTGTCAGTGTTACTCCTTGTGCCCACATCTCTTAGCACCCCCTGCTTTTGTATGAGCAGATCTATCAGCTCATCAATGTGTTTTCTCTCTTGCTTCGTAACTATCTTCATCTTTTTTACCAGTTCTAGCAGAAATATCGTCTTGCCCAGCAACTGGTATGGCTCCATCTCCTTTTTGACTTTGGCTTTGGCCATAGAATTCACCTCTTTCGTCAGCATCAGCACCGGCATGAAGTATAGCGGCCAGTGCAACACCGCAAAATACCCCGACAAAGAATATTCCAATAAAAGCCAGCATTTTACATTACCTCCGTATGTCCGGGAAGCTCCTTTTTGCTTCCTGGTGCCAATTCTGTTTTCAGTTTGTCTAGAAGCTCACGCAAGTTTTTATCCCCCGTTACTTCTGCTTTCTTCTCCCTGTTTTGCAGGGAGTTGTAAATGGCAATAAATTGTGCTCGGAAAACTCCGGTTTGTTCCACACTCATATCACAGAGATTAGACCAACCTATCGCGTTCTTCGCAGCTTCTACCTTCCAATTTGGATAAGTTGGCTCGTTGTACCACCCTCTTCTGCGCACATCTTGGTACACGAGCATCCATGCATCCTCGGCCTGCAGATCGTTGTTCTTCAACTCATTTGCCTTTTCTCGAATTTCTGCGATCGTCGGCGGAAATTTGGATAATTTTGCTAGCATTTCCACCGCGTATGTAAACTGCTCGTTTGAAAGATCTTGGAGCAGTCGATACCATTGCTGTGAAAGCATCTTGTCTGTTGTTATTCTCTCAAATTTTTCATATATGCTTGCAAACACTGCGAGCCCTGATGCGAATACCTTAGGATCCAGCATCTTTTTCGGCCTCCTTCACAAAAGCCACTAATCCCTGCAGCTTATTCTCAAATTTTCCAGTTCCATTTGGCTGCTTTCGCTTTTTTCCAAACGCTCCTCGCTCTAAGGGCCCTAGTAAGTACGGAAATCCTTCAGACTGCAGAGCCTCAGGCTTGGTTTTTGCCATAACGGTGATAGCATTCTTGACTTGCGCGGGGTAGCATATTCTAAGCGTTCGCCTCAGCGGTTCCAACCAGCTTTCGTCAAAAGGTCCTAGAAGGTATTCCCATAAATCCACAATATCCTTCTCGCCACTTGAAAGTGTTTGGTACCACGAAGGCTTTACTTCTACAGTTTCATTTACAATTTGGTTGGTGCTCGCGACTTTGTCGCTTACTCCGTTAGGAGTAATATTATTATTATTATCTTCTAGTATTACTGTATTAATATATTTATTATTTATACTTCGGTCATTGATTCGATTATCACTTCGGTCATTGGTTCGGTCATTGATTCGATTATCACTTCGCCCAGCGAAGCAATCATATTCCGGGAACCAAAATACACAGTACTTTCCTTTTCGTTCGTACGTAATAGTTCTCCTACTCTTGAGATCCGAGATAGAATTAGAAAGAGTTTCTGATGACATTCCAAGCACATCCTCAAGATGTCTCCACGAGAGCCTTAATGGACCTTTCCAAAACTGCTTATTTGCCCTGTAGATAAGGTAGAAGAACAGGGAAATAGCAGCCCTATTGAAAGGCCTCTCTAAGTGCTCCACCCAGAAAGCATCCTGTAGCTTGTATATATCCATATCCAACACCCCACTCAAGAAGCCCACCCCATTGGGGTGGGCAGCATTATATCACTATTGCTCTGTTGAATCGGTAACAGTAGAATTTGTCGTAACCTCTACCTCTTGCCAATCTGTTTCATCTGGAGCCAACAGCAATTCATCAGCATCGATGTAAGTTGTGCTAGCTGCTATTTTTGTTGTTTCATCAGTGGCAATTGCTCTTTGTACCTCTATCGACAGTGGCAGGTACTTACATAACTGCTTTAGTACCGTTTTTCGGGCCATAGCATCCCAATCGGTTACCCAAGGCCCGTTGTTAGGTCTTTTCGAGCGTTGGCGAATACTCTCAATCTCTTCAACGCTCATCACGTAGAACGAAAAGCTTCCATCCTTCATCCGAGCAACAGCATATGCTGCGATGGGCTCTCCTCGGTCCTTCAGAGCTGGCACGTGAGTTAGCTTAGGTTCCAAACCGTACTGATACTCAAACTTGTCATTCTTGTAAACGACGTGAGCATCAATCATGGACACGTGCCCGGATCTTCGGACAAGCTCTAAGTAGCCTTTGTAACCAAGCTGGAATTGAACTTCCAACTGGCCTGTTTTCTTATTGTCATACGGAATGAAGAAACACTGGCCTAATGGCCCCGGCTCCAGACCAAATTGTGCACTGAGCATTATCGCCGCAAGAAAACTGTACTGCGAAGCTTTCAACAGCTCTGGGTTTCTTTTGACCTCGGTAACTACAACCCGAATAAATCGTTCTGCGTCAACTTGCTGTGGCAAGGCCCTTCTAATTTCCTTTTCTTGCTTCCTTAACAGGTCCAACAGTACTGGTTCCTTTCTTACTTGTGGTTCCTTACTCTCCTTAATTATTTCCTTTACCTGCTGTATATTTGCCATATTTACCCCTCCTTTATTGAAAATCTTCTGAAGTTATTTTCCTTTAAGTACTTCTTATATATTTCTGGTTGTTCATGTTCCAACAACTTCGTATCAAGCCTACTCTGCGATATGTTTTTCCATGAAACCTTGTACTTTCCTACATAGGCAATTTCATGCTCTGCCATTTCAGCCTTTAGCTTATTCTCCTTCTCTTCTTTCATCTGCTCGAGTTCTTTTATTTGTTTCCCTAAGGCTAAGATCTCTTCTACTGTGCTTTCATATGTTGGTAGTTCAATTACACTTCCTTCAATGGCAGTTGGGTACATGTACGATAGTATTTCCTTGGCGTCTACGGCGCCATCAAGTTCAGGAGGAGTTCTATTCTCAACCATTTGCCAGAATTTCTGCTCTTCCCTAATTATCATCTCTATCAATTCATCATCACGAACGAATTTCTTTATAAGCAGCTTCTGGCCACCAACTAATACTGCAAAATACGTAAGATCGGCACCGGTCACAGCCATGTAGTGTTGTGCCTGAATTATGTATTCTTGGGGAATCTCATCATGTTCCCATTCTTTATTGTTCCATGCTGCTGTCGTTTTTACTTCCAGGATTGCATTCTCTCCTACAACTTTTCTATCGATATTTGCAATCATCCACTCGAACTCTGGGTGTATCAGTATTGCATTTACTCGTCTTACCGCCTTGCCAGTGCGTCGTGTAAATTCCTCAGCAAGGACACCCTCAAGTATTCTTCCCCAGTAGGTTGCTTCACTGTCAACGTTGTCTTCAAGCTCTCCAATTTTCTCCAAGTACAACTTCAGGCGGCTTTTCCACCGGTTAAGTCCAATTGCAGCCGCTGCATCGGACCCTCCGATTCCATTCCTACGTTGCTGCTTCCACTCCTCGTATGTCATCTCTTTCGTAGGCATCCTATTCATATGCTCATCTCCCTTGTCCAGTTTACCCAAGTATTTCGTAGAGCATCACTCACGACGTCACATGCAATGACCCATTCCTCAAATGGAAACTTATGCACCAGATTGTAGACATTCTTACAAAAAAGTGGTATACTATCCTTTGGAAAGGTCATAGACCATGCTTGAAAAAGTATCTTTTTTACCTGCTCCCTCTTGCCAGGGAGCTTTTTTGTTTGCTCATCCAGGCTCCTTAAGAACTCCATGTAAGTTACATCCTCCAGGTTCTCCAGAAAATCCAAATAACCCATGTTTATCCCTCCTATCGGAATAGTGGCATTTCATGTGCCCTAACGTAATACCGTCCCTTCGGTTCGTACTGCTTCCAAAGGGTATTACTTTCCCTGTTTTTCAGTAATGTCTCATAAGCTCGTTGTGTGATTGCGGTTATAATCTTGTCCTGAGCTTGGTCAATCGCTTTGATTTTAGAGAATATCCGCTCAAGAAGGCCACTCGCTTCAGGATATTTATCCATCCAGCACTTAATTTGCGACATGAGTTCATCCTCTTCTTTCTCCCCTTTCTGGTACTCCCTCAATAGCAGTTCCTGAACTACTGACATTGACGCGACTGTGTCCACGTTCTCTAAAACCTGCTTGCTGATTTTCTCGTGAGGAACTGTCACAGTTTCTTTCAGCATAGTCACTGCCCCCTTTCATGTTGCCAAGGAAAAGTTTCCTTTGCCTTATGAGATCAACCACCAGCTCTGCTATTACTTCTTCCTTGCTCATGCCTTCTCACCTCCACACACTCAAAGATAGTCTCAACCGTTGTATCTAACACCCTTGCAAGTCTCACAGCTACTGGTAGGGACGGCATTGCCCTACCCGTTTCGTAATGCCCAATAACCTTATTGGACACACCAATCAGTCTTGCCAACTCCATTTGGTTGAACCCTTTTGCCAGCCGCAACTCCCTTAGTGTCATTCCTTTCACCTCCATATGCACTTTTCAAAGACCTTGGTTCCCTTATGCTAACAATAAGAGTATATAACTTTATTTAACTCTTGTCAATAGTACCGATGTAACATTTGAGTAACGTCAACACGTCAAATAGGTTAACTCTCATTTTTAGAGTATGCTGTTCTAATTATACGAATACTCGTTATAATAGATAAGAAAGAAGGTGAGAACTATGATTGGTGAAAAAATTAAGCTGCTAAGAGTTGAAAAAGGAATCAAGCAAGAAGAACTCGCTAAAGCATTACACGTTTCCCAGAAGGCGATAAGCCATTATGAAACTGGTAGAGTTACTCCTCCCCTGGCCACCAGTATAAGCGTACAAGTGTACGCAATGTTCGATTCAAAAAGAGCCCCCTCCGATTAAGAGGGGGCTAATGCTTTTGTATATTTGAGAAGGGGGGTTATATGGTCATCCAATTGTTCGGGATCGAATTATATACTCTAACTAATTTGGCACCATATTCTGGATCGGTTGCGTAACCCGCTTTTTGAAGTTCCTCAAAATACCGCCCTGGATTTCTCCGATTTTTCCAAGCCTCTGAATACCGTTTTGAAGTGGATACAAGATAAATGTATGCCAAAATCGAGTTCGTGTAATTATCGAATGTTTGAAAGTTTGCCGTGGTAGTTATGGATTGTTTAGCTACTACCTCTTGTGTTGTATAGCTCTTAGAGCCTTCCAAAAAAGGTAAGTCCTTCATGCCAAACATGTTATTGCTTGGTACAGATGCCCCCCAACCGGTTTCATGCGCAGCTTGTGCTAGTAATATTTTGACGTCTACATCAAACAACAAACGAACCAACTGAAAGCCTTGGCGATATTTTCGTATAAAATTTACGATATTCTGATTCATATTATCACCTTCTTAAGAGCACTTCGATAGCAAACGAGATCAAGGCGCTCGAGGTGAGCAACGCAAAGAATATCTTCACAAACGTCTTTCCAACCACCTGGAGCATCTTATCCTCTATCTTTTTGTCTAGGTAGCCATTCAGTAATCCTTTAATTTCTTTGACTTCCTTCCGGAGATTTTGAATATCCTCTTTGAATTCTTCAAGGAGCACTTCTGATTTTGCAACTCTTTCTTCGGTCTCTCCCATGTTATTCGCCTCGCTTAGGAGCGAACTTCGTAATTACATTCGCCCCACTGTATACTCCAAAGAGGGTCATTAGGCCCTCAATGAAATCATTGGATTGTATCTTGCCGTACCATAGAAGCACAACAAGGAGCACTGATAGAGCTATAGCAAACCAAAATTTTCTACTTGTCAGTTTTTCCATGATCTCACCTACTCACTTTACGAATAGATATAGTACACCGCCGATAGTTAATGCAGCCACAACTGTCCATGTAATCTTCTGTGCCTTCTGCTCTTCTAATTGTTTTTTCAGTTGTTCATTCTCTACTTGTAGTAATTGATTTTGGCTTGTAAGGTTCTCAACTTCCTTCTTTAAATTATCTATTTGTTCACGATGATTAGTGAGTAATGATTCAAGCTGCTTCAAGTAGTTCGCAAGCGTAATCACGCTTTCTTCACTCATGTAATAGTTGCCATCAGCATTCTTGAATATGAATTGTGTATTACTTGTTTCTGCGGATAGCATCGTTGAGATAATCAGCAGCATCATCACCGTCATTAAAATATTTCTTATTTTCAATTTCCTTCGCCTCCTTCTCTAGTTCTTCTTGCTTTGTTCGCAACTCGTTGGATTTATTCTCAAGCTGCTCTTGTGTTGTTTGTGCCTTAGCTTTCTTAGTCTTTAAAAGCAACCCAAAAATGAAACTTACAACAGCCAAAATTGCCCACCAGAATTTTTTAAGCGCTGCTACTATACTATTTAGTTTCAAGTTGTTTCACCTCCTTATGTTATTGAGCATGAAACTGTTTTTGTATAGCCTGCATATAGAGTAATAAGCACGTTTGCATCCGCAGTAGGTGGTAGCATTTTCTGCGTTGCATACGATTCATCAGTCCACGCCGGTATTGTTACATGATGCACATTCCGTTTATATATCTTCTTATTATGTGGGTCATATTCATAGGAAGCTGTTTTCATCACGTTCGGGATATGTACATGCCCAGTTATGTATATATCTGCTCCTACTACCATATCGGAGAAGTAACGTTGTTGCCTTGCTGTCCTTTCTGGAAATCTTCCGCCTGCAGTGCCATGGTGGCAGGCAATAACGTAATTTGTCCTGTGCTTTGTACCTCTGCCTCTGTCACCCGTCAAAGAAATGTCTATGATAAGTAAATCTGAGCTATATGGTATATTTTCGCTTTCCGCCAACAGCCGCACTGGGTCTATGCCAACACGTTTCCACGTCCTTTGCTCATGGTTCCCTGCCACAATTCCTAAGATTCTGCTTTTGTACTTTCGCAACATCGTGCTTACAATAAACAAGGTTCCCTGGGGATTGTCGGTTTGGCTATATACATCTCCCAGGGAACCTATCACTGCATTATCTATTAGGTCACCAAGCAAAACTAGTTTTGCATCCGGATATTTCTCAATTAACGATGTTGCTTTAGCATAGTAGCTTCCTTCACTTCCAATATGTAAATCCCCTATAGCAAGTATCTCAAGACTGCGCTGCGCAAAATTATATGCCGCTGTCTGCATATTCCCTCCTTATGCAGATTCCTCAGTGGGGGTATAATCGAATTCTTCCAAATCAAGTGATTCAAGGTCGTAGTGCTTATCAATTAAGTCCTGTC
>Ga0208198_1001525_pt1 | contig 19787 bp, 18 predicted proteins | sample AD_JPNTR2_MetaG_FD_184446 | JGI IMG/M metagenome (GOLD analysis project Ga0208198, IMG submission 184446) | Active sludge microbial communities of municipal wastewater-treating anaerobic digesters from Japan - AD_JPNTR2_MetaG (SPAdes) (version 2) | ecosystem: Engineered > Bioreactor > Anaerobic...
AATGAATGGGAACTACGCTCAGGCTACGCCTTCGCTACGTTCCCATTCAATACAAAACAAATTCAAAGAAAATGATTATATTTGAAACCAAATTTAACTTACATTACACACTTTTAGGGATACTACCACTGAAAGCAGACGCATTTGATTCCAAACCCAATAGGGGGCTTCGTTATAAAAGGTTTGGTTTACATTACCATTAAATTCTATAAATGCTTCATGTTTAAGCTTCGCCCTGGCTCTTGAGAATGCTCCTTTGGTAGCAACTCGAATATTAAATTCACTTCCGGTAGCTTCTTTGTAGAACGAATCAAGTTCACGTTGAAGGGAACTCTTTACTCCTCTGCTAATAAACACAACTAACTTTTTGAAATTTAATTTTCGATCACGAATCAATACCCCTGGAAAGCCGTTTTTCGAACGGCAGTTATACTCTTCATCTTCAAGTAATTGTATTATGTTTGTAATTGAGTTTTCACGAAAGTCATTTTTTTCACAGGCTTTCTCAGTAAGGCCTATATTATACCCCTAAGATAACAAAAATGCTAATAACTCCTCTTTTCAAAGAACAGTATTATCTTTATTCCTTAAGTAAACGACATTGATTTATTGGGGAATAATTTTTATGGAGAAATTAGCGGGTAATGGATTTTCTTGAAGAGACTTTAATGTCGAAATTTTTCGAATGGTTTTTGCCACAAGCTCAGGATTGGGTTGTTTCAATCTGACCTGTTTTTTTTCAACCATATTCAAAAACTTGGCAGGTGTAAGTTTCTTAAGTCGAGAGTAAAGGGTATAATCGTTCATAGGCGCTTTTTTTTATAAAAACGCTCAGAACGATTAAAAATTTTTTCAGCGAGTAATTTTTTGATGATTCATTTCGTCTATATCAATTGTAACGAATGCTCATCAATCATTTTTCTTAGATTTATCAGGGCATATCGCATGCGTCCCAACGCTGTATTGATACTAACATTGGTAACCTCGGCAATTTCTTTGAAACTCATATCGAGATAATGACGCATAATGACTACCTCACGCTGTTCATCGGGCAATTGGTTTATCAATACTCTTACTTTTTTGGAAACTTGAGATGAGATAATGCTGTCTTCCACCGGAGTGTCGTATTGTTTCACTTTATTAAAAATATCGGGCTTGCCTTCCTCCTGAGTTACCAACTGCATGTTCTTTTTCCTGCGATAGTGATCGATAACTAAGTTGTGAGCTATCCGTAGAATCCAACCAATAAATCGGCCATCTTCCTGATAGCGTTGCTCGCGGAGCGATTTCACCACTTTATAAAATGTTTCCTGGAAAAGATCTTCGGCTAAGTCCTTATTTTTTGTCAACATTAGGAGGTATGTATAAACCTTATCCTTGTGCCGTTCAATAATTTCTTCAAAAGCAACCTCATTTCCTGAAAGATACAATCTTATCAGTTCATAATCTGTAAGCTGAGCAATATTCATATTTCCTTAATTTTAGATATGTTCAGCGTAGATATGTTCCGATAAGCGTTCCTCCTATTTTTTATGTTAACACTGCAAAAATATTAAAAAGGTTTAATTCTCCAAGAATGAATGATATTTTTATAATTTCATTAACATTTTTTGAAATGATACATCACAGAGTTCTGACCAATTGATCAATTTTTTCTGATGTATTGTTGTTTACAGGAACCAAAGGCAATCTCAAATTGTTTTGAACAAGGTTCAACGAATTCATCAATTTTTTAATTCCGGAAGGATTTCCATCTTCAAATATGGCCAACATAAGCGGCAATAGTTTGTAGTGGATTTTTCGAGCTTCAGAGAAATTACCTTCAAGGGCGGTGTGAACCAGTTTCGACATTTGATTCGGGAAGGCGTTTGCAATAACTGAAATAAGTCCATCAGCACCTGCTGCGAGCAATGGATAGGCTATGGAATCATCGCCCGAAAGGACTTGAAATCCGGATGGTTTCTGACGAATAATTTCCATAATTTGAGTCATAATTCCCGATGCCTCTTTAACTGCAACAATGTTCTTAAAATCATTGGCTAACCTTATCGTAGTTTGGGGCAACATGTTTACTGATGTTCTTCCCGGAACATTATACAAAATAATGGGTTTATCGGTTGAAAGTGCAATTTCGCGGTAATGTTGATAAAGTCCCTCTTGTGATGGCTTGTTATAATAAGGAGTTACAGACAAAATGCCATAAACATCCTTGGGTAATTCTTGGATAGTCTTTATAATTTCTCGTGTATTGTAACCTCCAACTCCAACAATTACCGGTATATGATTTTTTACTTCTTCTAATATAACTTCAACCACCTGAGTTCGTTCTTCTTTAGACAATGTAACCGACTCGCTCGTGGTTCCTAGTGCAACGATGTAGTCAACATTATTTTCTATCTGAAAACGAAGGTGCTTTTTAAGTGCTGGGTAATCAATGGACGAATCATCGTTGAATGGGGTTATGATAGCGGTTCCTAATCCGAATGGTTTATCGAAATACATAAATGTATCCTCCTTGCATCTACTTTATAAAGGTTGATTGATTATCTTAAGATATCGAACCGATTGTTCAATAAAAGTCTTTACATCGTTGATGGGTGATTGAATCAACAACGTTGCATAACGGTTATCCTCATGAATAGGAGCAATTACCATTTTTGCTTTGCAATGCGATCCAATCCATTGAGCGATAAAATGATTACTAAATTCTATGATAAAGACTACATCGAAAGATTTGTGGACATAACTTTCAACAACTTCACCTTTGGGAATTCCTGACCAAGTTAAATTTTCCTTTGAGATCATTGGATATTTATCCGAAGTCCAATTCCATTTATTCAGTCGTTTTTCGGAAAAAATTATAGGACTACATTGCTTATAGTGTTTGGCGAAAGCCTCCACGATAGAATCTATTTCTCTTTGTGATGAAAAGCAAGTTATATCGCAAGCTAAGCCAATAGTGGAAATGTTATCCCAATGCAGAAATTCCCTTGTAGTTTCCAATCTCTTCAAAGAATGCTCAAGGGCAGATTGAGCAATTTTTCTTTTTAACTTAGTAAACATGTTTATCCGAGGTTTTTTCCATGACAATTTTTATATTTTTTCCCACTTCCACATGGACAAGGCTCATTTCGACCAACTCGCTGTTCTGCGTGAATCGGGGCTTGGGGTTTCCGTGGACCTAAGTCACTTCGTCCTTCGTTAAGTTTACTGTGATCGAGACGTCGTTGTTGAGCTTCCCTGACGTTTTCGGGCTGTTGATTGGGGATGTTGGCCTTGAGCAAAATGGAAACTACCTCTCGATTAATCTTGTCAAGGAGTTTTTTAAATAATTCAAACGACTCAAATTTATAAATCAACAGCGGATCCTTCTGCTCGTAAGTAGCGTTTTGAACTGAGGTTTTGAGATCGTCCATTTCGCGAAGATGCTCTTTCCAGTTTTCATCGATGACCAGCAGGGTGACAAACTTTTCAATGGAGCGCATCACTTCAGCTCCGTTTGTTTTGACACTCTTTTCAAGATTAGTAATTATCTGATATATTCTATATCCGTCGGTAATGGGAATGATAATATTTTTGTATTGCTGACCTTGCTTTTCGTACACATCTTTGATCACATGTAAAGTTTGTGCGATAATTTGCTGTTCTTTTCGACGATATTTTTCAAAAAGTGCCTCTTCTAATTTGTTAATAATTTTTGATGTTGACTCTTTGAGATAAAATTCTTCGTCGAAATTAGGCTCGATGGTTAAAGTCCTCATCAATTCAAAACTAAATTCCTGATAATCAAGAGTTTCATAATTGGTTTCCACAAAATCTTCGCATAACGCTTTCATCATAGAAACCACATCGAGTTGGATTCGCTCCCCGAACAATGCATGACGACGTTTGGTATAGATCAATTCACGTTGAGAGTTCATAACGTCGTCGTACTCCAACAAGCGTTTACGAATACCGAAGTTGTTTTCTTCCACTTTCTTTTGTGCCCGCTCAATGGATTTTGTTATCATGCTGTGTTGAATCACTTCGCCTTCCTGAATCCCTAAGCGGTCCATCATACGGGCAATGCGGTCAGAGCCGAAAAGCCTCATTAAATCGTCTTCGAGCGAAACAAAAAATTGCGACGATCCCGGATCCCCTTGACGTCCTGAACGACCTCGCAGCTGGCGGTCAACTCGACGCGATTCGTGACGCTCAGTACCAATGATGGCCAAACCGCCTGCTTGTCTTACCTCTTCCGATAGTTTGATATCGGTACCCCGACCCGCCATATTGGTGGCTATGGTTACTGTTTTGGATTTCCCCGCTTCAGCAACAATTTCGGCTTCTTTCTGGTGTAATTTTGCATTTAGCACATTGTGCCGAATCCCTCTTAACTTCAACATCCGGCTAATCAACTCCGAAACCTCTACCGATGTTGTACCCACAAGGACCGGACGTCCTGCATCGCGTAATCGAACTATCTCTTCAATAACAGCATTATATTTTTCTCGTTTGGTTTTGTAAACCAAATCTTCCAAATCTTTACGTATTACCGGTTTATTGGTAGGAATGACAACAACATCGAGTTTATAGATGTCCCAAAATTCACCAGCTTCAGTTTCGGCCGTACCGGTCATACCTGCCAACTTTTTATACATCCTGAAATAATTCTGAAGGGTGATGGTGGCAAAAGTTTGTGTTGCGGCCTCAACTTTTACATTTTCCTTTGCCTCAATGGCTTGATGCAGTCCATCGCTGTAGCGACGACCTTCCATGATGCGTCCGGTTTGTTCATCAACAATTTTCACTTTGTTGTCGATAATAACGTATTCCACATCTTTTTCGAAGAGTGTGTAGGCTTTGAGTAATTGGTTTACAGTATGAACGCGTTCGGATTTAATGCTGAAATCTTGCATTAATTTGTCTTTACGCTCTAATTTTTCTTGGGTAGAAATATTGGAATGATCAATTTCAGCTATCTCACTGCCAACATCGGGCAGAATAAAGAATTTATTATCCGAAACCAAACTGGCCAAGAAATCTAGACCTTTATCGGTAAGCTCAATGGAGTTTATTTTTTCGTCAATAATAAAGTAAAGTTCATCGGTTACTACATGCATATTCCGATTATTGTCTTGCATATAGTAATTTTCTGTTTTTAAGAGCAGTGCTTTAATTCCGGGTTCCGATAGATATTTGATCAACGGTTTATATTTGGGTAATCCTTTGTAGGCTCTTAGCAAAAGCAAACCGCCTTTTTCGTTGTCGCCATCGGAAATGTGCTTGCGTGCATCGGTAAGGATTTGAGTAACTAGATTTCTTTGGGCGTTGTAGAGTTTCTCAACAACGGGTTTAAATTCGTTGAAAAGCTGATCGTCGCCTTTGGGAACCGGACCTGATATAATGAGTGGTGTTCGGGCATCATCAATCAAAACAGAGTCAACTTCGTCAACTATTGCATAATTATGTTTTCGTTGGACAAGCTCCTCCGGACTTAACGCCATATTGTCGCGCAAATAATCGAACCCAAACTCATTATTGGTACCAAAAGTGATGTCGCATTCATAAGCCCTTCTGCGTTCGGGAGTATGTGGCTGATAACGGTCAATACAATCAACTGAAAGTCCGTGAAACATATACAATGGTCCCATCCACTCAGAGTCACGTTTCGCAAGATAATCGTTTACCGTAACTACATGAACTCCTTTACCGGTCAATGCATTCAGAAACACAGGTAGAGTAGCCACCAATGTTTTCCCTTCACCGGTGGCCATTTCGGCAATTTTCCCTTTATGTAAAGCAACCCCTCCAATCAATTGAACATCGTAATGAACCATGTCCCACTTCTGAAGGTTTCCACCTGCCATCCACTCATTTCGATATAGTGCCTTTTCTCCTTCAATTTTAACGAAGTCTTTGTTAACGGCTAATATTCGATCAAAATCATTAGCGGTTACTTCTATGATTTCGTTTTCCTTGAAACGTCGTGCGGTTTCTTTGATAATGGCGAAGGCTTCAGGAAGCGATTTGTCAAGTATCTCTTCGTATTTTTTGTCAATTATTTTCTCTAACTCATCAATACGGTTGTAATACTCTTCTCGAGTATGCATTTCGATGTTAGGATCTTCGATCAATTCTTGAAGTTTTTCAATTTCTTCTTTTTCATTTTTTACGAAATCGTTAACAGATTGACGAAGCCTTGCGCTTCTTTCACGAAGCTGATCGTTTGTTAAGTCAGTTAAGGTCGCGTATATTTCTTTGGTTTGATGAACGTAGGGTGCAATCTCTTCTAAATCGCGTTTTGCCTTTGAGCCAATAAATAACTCAATAACTTTTGTTAATAATGCCATAATTTTATTGATTTCGTATTTTAACTTTAGTTTTTATCGCGCGAATTTAGCAATAATCTACCAAAATCGTTTCCATTTTGTAAAAATATGCTTCTTTTGTACATTTGACAAGATTTATAAACTTGACTTCTGGCTATGAATACGTGCAAGGTAACCGATCAATTTTCGCCATGGTTGTTGATAACCGCCGTAACCTTCATGGTTTTAATCGTGACGAAAAAGCTTCCAATGTCAAGTAGCACACTTTGGGCAATCTGGTTCTATCTGTTTTTTGTTTTTACGATTTTCTGGTCGATATTTTATCGTTTTTTGCGTTGGTCAATTTTGTATCCCGAAGGAAAAACTGTTCGATCTCATCGTAAATTATCGCATTTAGTTCATGGGGCATTCTTCTTCACGTGCATTATTTCAGCACTAAGTTCATCATTAGATTTATGCTTTACTGAGTTCGTTTGGACTAATGCCCTTGGACTATTGATGCTTTTGGATGCCATTATTCTGACTACTGCTTCACAATATTTGTTTTCGAAGTATTTTCGTAATAATACTACCCCGATATTAATCACCAAAGGAATTTACCGGTTTAACCGTCATCCTTATTACCTTGGTTTATTTGAGTTGTCGCTAAGTTGCTCATTTATTTTTCATTCCTACGCCGGACTAATTGGAGCTATTATTCTTTGGGGCATTATGTATATTCTGGTCAGGCAAGAAGAAAAGGTCTTACGAGAACTATTCCGGGATGAATTTGAAACATACTATCGATCGACACTGGGAATATTTATCATAAAATAAAAAAAAATTCAATTATGATTTTTTATGATATCACAAAAGAACGCCTTATAGATGTTCAAAAACAGATTACCCCGTTTATACACAAAACCTCCATTATCCATTCAACCCAAATTGACGCTTTAACCGAAACAAAATTGTTTTTCAAATGTGAAAGTTTTCAAAAAACCGGTTCATTTAAAATCAGAGGAGCAACCAACGCAATAATAAATCTCTGCAAACATAAGAACCCATCAGGAGTGGTGACACACTCTTCAGGGAACTTTGCTCAAGCTTTAGCCAAAGCCGCCAATAATTTTGGGCTACAATCGTGGATAATCATGCCCACTAATGCAACTCAAAGCAAAAAAGAAGCTGTTGTTAATTACGGTGGAACGGTTGTTGAATGTGAACCAACTCTCGAAGCTCGCGAAAAAAGCGCTGATTTGATTTGTCAAAAAACAGGAGCGGAATTTATTCATCCGTACAATCAAGTTGAAGTGATTGAAGGACAAGCTACTTGTGCCATGGAACTATTCAATGAGTTAAACGATCTTGACTATTTATTTGTTCCCGTTGGTGGTGGCGGGTTGCTTTCAGGAAGCGCTATTGCTACACAATTCTTTTCTCCGAAAACCAAAATTTTTGGAGCTGAACCACTCGGTGCTAATGATTGTTACCGCTCGTTTCATTCCGGAACTTTGATTCCGATGGAAAAACCACAAACCATTGCCGATGGCTTACGCACCAGCCTAGGTTCCTTAACCTTTCCGATAATTCAACACCTTGTCAACGATATTATTACCGTTGAAGAAGATGAAATCATTCAAGCCATGAAACTCTTTTGGAGTAGAACAAAAGTAATTATCGAGCCGTCATCGGCAGTTGCTTTTGCTGCCGTTTTGAAATCGAAAAATTCGATTGCCGGCAAACGAGTTGGTGTTATTTTGAGCGGAGGCAATGTTGATTTAAACAATCTTCCGTTTTGATAATAAAAAAGGCTGCCATCGGGCAGCCTTTTTATTTTTATTCCATTTTAATTATCTTACCCATCTGACGTCCGGTGTTGTTTTCCAAGTGAATAAGATATATCCCGGGTAATAAAAAGGATAGATCAATCTCTGTTTTTGATAAGACTTCTACAGCAGAGAAAACAACACGTCCATCGAGAGTAAATATTATAAGTTGCTGCGCATCTTGCGGTATGTTTATTTTATTTTTAAAAGGATTTGGGAAAATGGTTAAATTATGTTCAACATCATCGATTGAAACAACTTGTCGATACACAGCTTTGACAGTATCGACAGTCTGAGTAATGGCATAATTTAAAACCGATGGGGTCCCTAAAATCTGATCGTTCCGATTGAGCCATAGCACAAATTGCCATCCTTGATTAGGATTAGCCGTCAGGGTAGCTGTTCCCCCTAAAGGATAAGTTCCGGCACCTAAAGGCTGACCACCTTCGGAGGGTTGTGCTATAATCACGAGTTGCCCCTCTAACCCAAACGAAACATTAAAAGTGATGGAATCGCCAAGATCTGAAACATTATAAATATTAATGCCACCCGGATTACCATAAGTAAGAAACGATGATGGATTAGTGGCATCGTTGAAAGTGATTCGACCACTGGCAGCATAAAACGTAGAACTATCGGGCTGTCCATTATTAGTCAAGTCTCCTCCCGGGCGATAAACATAAACTTCATCGAAAATAGACGTTCCATCATATTGAGCATTTCCCTCAAAATTTGGATTGATTCTATAAACAATTAATCCTTGGCTTGGTAACATCGATTCAAATTCGCCGGAAAATTTGCGATATTCCACAACAAAATATTCATCTGATGAATTGGGTGATGGGATTTTGTAGCAGTTATTGGTAGGCATGGTTGATGGGAAAAGAGTATAAACACCCGGGGTAGAAATAACCGGAATCTCCGAAATCCAAAATTGTTGTGCATACTTCCATTTCATATAGGTTAACATATGTCCCGATCCGCTGTTCATGATATCCCATTTGCCGGCGGGTTTAATATTGGTGAAATTGTAGTAATGGTATAAATCGGGGGCACCCAAAACATGGAACATTTCATGCGATAGAGTTCTCACTCCCACTTGATTTTCCGGTTGAAAGGTATAATCCCAAACCCTTTTCCCATTGATGAAAACTTCAGACGAATAAAGAGCCCAACGATGCGCCCAAAGTAAATCCGCCCATTCTCCTGATTCGCCTTTTATCATAAAGCAAATATTGTCAACATAACCATCCCCATCGGCATCGATATTTAAATCGGAAGGTATCGGAAAATTTTGATTAATCCATTGAATTGCATCCACCAACAATTGATGTTCACGTATTCTTCGTTCGTTTGCCCCATTATAACCATTGGGATTGGTCGAAGCATTGTAAGGTTGAAAATAGTTTCTCGGATGAGAATCCATGTAAGATGCATTATTGATTTGCGGATTATCTACCATCGGATAATGATGACTTTCAATGGTAAGCTGATTGTAAGAGACCTCTTGATAGTAGGCTTTCAACGAATAACCGGTTGTCTGATTCAACGCATTGTAGTAGCTTTGCCTTGGAGTTTGTATCTCATCTTCTTCGGCAAAACGAATATAAATAACGAGATTATTAAATGTCCCGGTGTGAAGGGTGTTTTTAGCTCCACCTGATTTTCTTAGGTTTGGTTTTTGGGGTATTTCCAAATCTAATCGACGTTGTCTGATAAGCTCCCGATTGATTTGAATGCTTTTATCCATACCGACTTTTCCGGGATTAACCTCGCCAACAATGTATTGGCTTGGAATGTAGCTTTCGCCGTTAAAAACAGCGTAACGATAATATCCATCGGCGCCTTTAATAATCGGATAACCTTCTTCATCATGTAACCAATTGAAAAACTCATCGCCTGATTGGTAACAATGAATCACTACACCATTAGGCTGGACAACGATGTAGGGCAGATTTTCAAATGGGGCTGCCATGATTTTCATAGCGAATGTGAGCCCAAACATAAAAATAAATAGTCGCTTCATTTTAAGATTGTTTTAAATTAGCAACCAAAAATACAATTTTTAATAATCAACAAAAAAGCGGCCGTTTTTTTCAGCCGCTTTTTATGAATTTATTTTTCAAAATCAATCAGGATCTATAACATTAAAATTTAAAAAGTCTCTTACATCCTCAACATACTTTATATATTCGGGGGCTTTATATTCCATAATCAATTTCAGAAGTGAATCTATTCGATCGGAGGATACGATAGTGTTTCGGTGTTGAGTGTGTAAAAAACCCAGTTCTACCATGGTGTCTAAAAATTTAAGCAAAAGTCCGTAGTAGCCACAAATATTGGCTAAACCAATGGGTTTTGAATGAAGTCCCAATTGAGAGGCTGTTGTGGTTTCAAACAATTCTTCAAGAGTTCCAAATCCACCGGGCAAAGCAATAAATGCATCCGCAAGTTCCATCATCTTAGCTTTCCGTTGATGCATGGTATCAACTTCAATAACCTGATCAATAGTGGTTTCTGCCAAGCCTTTTTCGCTTAGAAACCGGGGAATGACACCAATGGCTGTTCCTCCATGTTTTTTCAAACTTCGGGCAAGTTGATGCATTAATCCCACCGAGGAGCCTCCATAAACCAATTCAATATTGTTTTGGGCAAGCAACTTCCCTAGGTTTGTAGCGGCTTCCAAATATTCATGCTTTATGCCGGTATGCGAACCGCAAAAAACAGCAATTCGTTTAATTTGTGACATTCAGACTTCTAATTTGGATAGATCAAATGATGAATTAGTTTTGCTGGCCGGCTTCGGGTGTTTTTTCTTCAGCTTTTGGCTCCTCAACTTTAGCCTCTTCCGACTCCGTTTTTTCTACTTTTTCTAGTTTAATAGCCTTCAAGGTGTAAATTGCAACATAACCTTTGCCTGAAGACGCTATCTGTGCACGATAGGCTTCAATTTTTGATTTTGCATCGGTATGTTCACCCATATCAGCTTTTTCGGCATGTTGACCTTGATTATGTCCCTCACCTTCGTGAGCTTCTTCAGCCAACTCTTTTTCCCAATTGTTCAAATATTCTTCATCAATTCTCATTTCTTCTAGAGAACCGGAAATCTTGTAAACTAATCCTTCCATCTCAGGAGAAAAAGACTGCAAATTCGACGATGGTTCAACTTTTAGACGCTTAGTGTTATCGTCGTTTGTCAAAAACAGCTTACCGCCTCCATGACCACACACATGCCCCACAGTACCGATAACGGTAATGTTTTTACCAACAAATTGCTCAGCTTGTTCCAGTGCTTTATCAACACCCATTTCTTCTGTCGGAACATTATTCTGTTTTGTCCCGCATCCAACGGCAAAAACCGCTGCCAAAGCATAAATTGCTACTTTTTTCATAATTTGATTCGTTTTAAATTAGTTTACACAAAGGTACTATTTTTTGCGAAAAAATTTATCTTTGTGATGAAACACTTAAAAAAAAATATCGTTTATACGAACAAGTTTAATTTTCAAAACCGATTGAATGAAGATATATACAAAAACAGGTGACGACGGTACCACCTCCCTTTTGGGTGGTACGCGAGTACCAAAATATCATTTGCGAATTGAAGCATACGGAACTGTTGATGAACTTATCAGCTATTTAGGCCTCTTACGCGACCAACCTAAAATGGAAAAACATTGGCAAGAAACCATAATAGAAATACAGGAACGATTGATGTCTGCATCCGCTATTTTAGCAGCTGAGGATAATAACGAACATAATCCGATACCACCGCTCTACATTTCCGACGTGGAATTTCTTGAGCGTGAAATGGATGTTATGAACGACCAACTCCCCCCCTTGCGATCTTTTATCCTTCCCGGAGGAAATGTCACCGTATCCCATACACATGTAGCAAGATGTATTTGCAGAAGAGCCGAAAGACTCGCTATTCAAGTTCAAGAAAACTATGGAAATTGCGAGATGGTTGTAAAATATCTCAACCGTCTTTCGGATTTTCTATTTGTTTTAGCCCGAAAATTAAGTTTTGATTTAAAAGCAAAAGAGATTGTTTGGCAACCCCGAATTTAATGTTTTTTTTTATTTTTGCACAAAATTTAACAACACCCAAAAATTGAGTTCTTATGTACTGGACTTTAGAATTAGCCTCGAAATTGGAAGACGCTCCTTGGCCGGCAACCAGGGATGAATTGATTGATTATGCCACCAGAACGGGAGCTCCTCTTGAAGTCATCGAAAATCTTCAGGAAATTGAGGAAGAAGGCGAGATTTATGAAAGTATTGAAGACATCTGGCCTGATTATCCAAGTAAAGAGGATTTTCTGTTTAACGAGGATGAGTATTAAAGTAATTTAACTATGAATCAGAAAAGGGAGTTTTTAAGCTCCCTTTTTTTGCTTTCAATATAAAACCGATATTTTTGTTGCTGTATTTGCACGATTTATGAAAAAATTGATTCTACCATTCATCGGAATTGGATTTCTATTTACTATTTACTCCCTAGCAACACCCGACGGCTTTAACAAAATGCCTGAAAATCTTGAATCGGAAAAAAGCGGTAACTATTTTACGTTCGACACCACCACTTACTGGGTTGATTCAGTTTTTAAATCTTTGACTCTCCAAGAAAAGATTGGACAGTTGTTTATGATAAGTTTACTATCGTCTAAGGACAAAAAAACGCTGGAACAAACTGCCCAATTGGTGGAAAAACACAACATCGGCGGAATTATATTCATGAAAGGCTCACCGCTACGACAAGCTCATTATACAAACTATCTTCAATCAAAATCCAAAACTCCGTTGCTTATAGCCATTGATGGAGAATGGGGACTTGCCATGCGACTAGACAGTATCGAACCTTTTCCTCGCCAAATGATGTTAGGCGCTGCAAACAATGAAGAATTAGTCTATGAGATGGGAGTAGAAATAGCCAAGCAATGCAAATTGATGGGAATTCACATAAACTTTGCTCCCGTAGTCGATATAAACAACAATCCCAACAATCCGGTTATCAACAGTCGTTCGTTTGGTGAAGATAAAAACAAAGTTCTTCGTTTAGGATATGCCTACATGTCAGGAATGCAAGACCAAGGTTTGATTGTTACAGCCAAACATTTTCCCGGACATGGCGATACTGATGTTGACTCTCACTATGGACTGCCAATAATTTCACATCCTAGACGACACCTTGAGAACTTTGAACTTTACCCTTTTCGCAATCTGATTAAGCTCGGTCTTAATGGTATAATGGTAGCCCATGTTTCAGTTCCTTCATACGATTCAACACCTAAACTACCGGCGACCCTCTCCTATCCAATAGTAACCGAATTGTTACAAAACCGATTAGAATTTCGCGGACTTATTTTCACCGACGCCTTAGATATGGCAGGAGCCTCCACCGGACGCTCCCCCGAAGAAGCCGCTTTGCTTGCCTTTAAAGCCGGAAACGATATCCTTCTAATGCCCCCCGACCCTGAAAAGGCCATCAAACGTTTTGAAGTAGCAATCAAAAGTGGTGAAATATCCATTGATGAACTTAACCATAGGTGCAAAAAAATTCTGGCAGCCAAAGAAAAAGCCGGCTTAAACCATTTCACCCCCATCGACACCAATAACCTTTTAAATAAACTCAACAACAAAACAACCCAATATCTTAACCATAAATTTGCCGAAAAGGCTATTACACTGCTACAAAACAAAAATGAATTGATTCCCATTGTCGATCTATCGAAACCGTCACTGGTGATCAGCATCAATGGGGGAAAAAACGAATTTTTCTTCAATCGAGTTAAAAACTACAATAGAACTAGAATCCTACGATATTACGATAGTTTATCTCCAACTCAGATAAACAAAATCCTTTTAGATGCCGCCCAAGCGCCATACGTTATTGTACCCTGGTTTGGTCTAACCCAACTTCCCAAAAAGAACTACGGAGGCACTAGAAAAAGTATTGAGTTTATAACCGAATTAACGAAAAGAACAAAAGTGATTTTGGTGCTTTTTGGAAACCCATTTCTTCTAAATATTGGTATTGAAACAAAGATTCTCGATGGACTAATTGTAGCATACGAAAATACAAAATATACACAAGACTATGCCGCACAACTTATTTTTGGAGGCATTGAAGCACAGGGAGTGCTTCCGGTAACAGTAGGGAATTTCAAAGCCGGCTTCAAAAGCCTAAAAACAGAAAAAGTCCGTCTGGGTTTCTCAATTCCTCAAGCGGTTGGAGCCAATGAGTCATATTTGTACAAAATCGATTCATTAATCAACACCTCCATTTCCCAACAAATGACTCCAGGGGCTCAGGTTTTATGCTCACATAAAGGAACTGTTTTTTTTTATAGATCCTATGGATTTCAAACCTACGATTCTACAATTTCTGTCACCGATACTACCATCTACGATCTAGCCTCACTGACAAAAGTTTTGGTTACCACGCCACTTTTGATGCATCTCCACGAGGCGGGGAAGATAAATATTTCGGATCCTATTGGCAAATATCTCATCCTTCCTAAGGAAATTGCCTCTAAAAGAATAATGGATATGATCGCCCACAGAGCCGGATTTGTCGGTTGGATTTTGTTTATGAGGCAATTTGTCGATAGTACAAAAAATCTGCAATCTCAATATTTCTCATCAACCTATCAAGATAGTTTCCCAATACCGGTAGCCGATAGCCTTTGGGCATCACCTTCCGTAGTCGATTCGGTATTTAATACTATTTATCAAACACCGTTAAAAAGCAACAACAAATATCTTTATAGCGATCTACCATTTTATCTTTTCATGCAATTAATTGAAAACATTGAAACAAAACAGATTGATTATTTAATCGACAGTCTTTTTTACAAACCAATGGGAATCAATACATTAGTTTACAATCCATTAAAATACTTTTCTCGGGACCAAATTGCCCCAAGTGAAATAGATAGTTTATATCGTAAAAGAAAAATCCATGGGTTTGTTAACGATCCAGGAGCTGCCTTACTTGGAGGCAAATGCGGTCACGCCGGACTATTTGGCAATGCTTTAGATGTAGCTAAAATGGGACAAATGTACTTAAATCAAGGATATTACGGTAACGTAAGACTATTAAAGCCAAAAACGCTTGAGCTTTTTACCACTGCACATTTTAAAAAAGAAAAAAATAGAAGAGGATTAGGTTTCGACAAACCCGACCTTTGGGATAACCATAATGGCCCAACTATAAAAAACATATCTCCAAAAAGTTTCGGGCACACCGGGTTCACAGGAACCTACCTTTGGGTTGATCCTGAAAAAGAAATTGTTTACGTTTTCATTTCAAACCGCACATTTCCCTCTGCCAAAAATAATTCACTGGTAAAAAATAGTATTCGAACCAAAACCCAACAACTTTTTTACGATGCTCTTTCGCACAAATAGAAAAAAAATTGCACAGTCCGATAAAACCAAAGCTTTGGATTTTAGTGAGCATATAATTTTGACTATAAGACACTTAGGTTTGGCAATTTTTAAAAACTACTATTGATTAATAAGTTAGAGAAACAAAATCTTAAATTTTTTTGTGTAATTTTCTTAAAAAAAATTTGCAAAACTATTGAAATACTATATATTTGCAATGAACAGTTAATAAAGTGGTAATTTTAAAACTTAATGTTATGAACAAAGCACAACTAATTGATGCCATGGCAGCCAAAGCCGGCCTAACCAAAGCCGACACCAAAAAAGCATTAGATGCATTTATGGATTCAGTTGCTGACGCTCTAAAAGCTGGCGACAGAGTAGGTTTAGTGGGATTCGGATCATTTGCAGTTGCTGAACGCAAAGGCCGCAAAGGAATGAACCCCAAAACTCGTAAACCCATTAACATTCCTGCCAAGAAAACCATCAAATTCAAAGCAGGTAATGAACTTTCAAATGGCATTCAATAGTAAGAGACCATGAAAAGATGAAAGGGGGATATTTTCCCCCTTTTTTTTGGCTTAAAAAGAAAAAAAGGACGCATGATCGCGTCCTTTTTTTAGTAATTATCTTTATTCTTTTAATCCTTTTGATTTGGCAACTCTAGCCCATAACCTTTCTTACGGTCAATGTATTTCAAGTAAAAACTTAAAATAAAGGCAAGGAATCCAAATCCGGCAAAAATAAGTTCAGGGATTGTGTAGTTGTATTTAACTCCTTCAATTCCGGCTTTGATTTGTTCTCCTACTCCCGGATTTGATGCTGATAATGCCCAACCAATTAGAATTGGAACTCCAAATAACCCCATGTTCTGAATCCAGAAAGTTAAACCATAGGCTGAACCAAGGTAACGATCTTCGACAACTTTAGGTATAGAAGGCCACATGGAAGCTGGAACCAACGAGAAGGCAATTCCAAGAATTACAATGGTGATAAGTGCTACTACCTTTGTAAAAGCATGGGCAGGAACAAGGGCAAAAATCAAATGAGAAACAGTCAATAATATGGCTCCATACATCATAAGGCTTGCTCCCAACCCTTTTTTATCGAGGAAAAATCCGATAAACGGAGTTAGAATCATAGCTCCAATGGGGAAATAAGAAACATATTGAGCAGCGGTTTTAATGTCAACGTCAAGTTTTGAGGCTAACATATCCGTTGCAAACTTTTGAAACGGGAATATTGCCGAATAAAATAGAACGCATAAACCGGCGATTGCCAAAAATCCAGGATTTGTCAATATTACAAAAATGTCGGATAGTTTGAATTCTTCTGTTGGTTCGATTGAAGCATCAGCATCGATCTCCTTATCGAGAGCACGATCCATAAATGTATAAATAAAGAACAACATAAATCCGATGCTAACAAAAGCTAATCCCCAAAACACTGAATTGGCAACTCCTCCAATAGTAGCAAAATAAGGACTTAACTGAAATACTGCAAAAACACCTAAACGAGCCGTGGCCATCTCCAATCCCATTGCCAACGCCATCTCTTTTCCACGAAACCATTTAACTATAGTTTTTGAAACAGTGATCCCGGCCATTTCAACTCCAACGCCAAAAATAGCGAAACCAAAGAAAGCAAGCTTGGCACTTGCAGGAATCCACGTAATAAATGAGTTCAACCAACTTGCCAAACCGCTGACGGCAAACGCCTCTGTCAACGCGTAATATTTAATAGCCGCACCGATAACCATGGTTAAACCCGAGGTAATCATCGTAAAACGAATGCCCATTTTATCGAGAATTATACCCGAAATAATTAGAAAACCTGCGAAAACATTCAGCGTAAATTCAGAACCACCTAACATCCCAAACACCTCAGGAGTCCAGTTGTATCCTGTTTCTAATAACTTTTGCAAAGGTGCTGCAACATCAACAAAGAAATAAGCAAAAAACATGGTTGACGAAATGAGGGCTAAGGCAATCCATCGGGCAACAGCCGAATCGCGCAGTGATTTTTTAATAGCATCAGTCATATTAAATACGTTTTAGTTTAAAATTCGTCGCTAAAGTAATATTTTCTGTGTTTATGTAACATCTCATCTTCATTTTTTTTAATGAATTTGTTTTACGAGACTATTGGAGAATCAACTTTTGATTAAAAATTCATTATTCATAGATTAACCTGGAAACAAAAAAAGCTGTCGGACTTGACAGCTTTAAAATATGATCATCAAAAAGCATTTCCTTTTACATACTTTTTATAATTTCAACCAATTGTTGATTCAAACGGTCAACTTCTTTATAAAATTCTTCCAAAATCGACCTATAGTCATTTTTTGATAAACCTATTTGTTGAACTTTTTCAAGGTATTTTACCCTGACCAAGTAAACCTCTTCATACAACTGTTGAGCTTTGTAATGGTTTTTATCCAGATTTAGTCCTACAAACAACTCAATGTCGTAGTTAATTTCGTCAATAACTGAGTTGATAATTTTTTTCAATTGTTTTATACTTGCCATAGGTTTCGCTTATTTTTTTAGATGTAATAGCAATGATAATAAAAGAATTATAATAAACCAAACAAAAAAGATTACAATTGCAATTTTGATTAATTCAAAAAATGCAACTTCCTGATATACATTAAATAAGGTAGCTAAAAAAGTTATAATTGAGGCCGCAATAGCCGAAATTTTTAATTTGTGTTTAAGATTTTTCATAATTAAGCCATCTGTCGATAATTGAACATACAACGCAATCTCCGGTTACGTTTAACGTGGTGCGGAACATATCCAACGGGCGATCTACGGCTAAAATCAACGCTATGCCGGCAGCCGGCACATGGATCGATTCCAGAACGATGAGTAACATGATCACACCGGCACTCGGTACACCGGCGGAACCAATGGAAGCTAATGTTGCCGTTAAAATAATCAGCAATTGATCGCTGAAAGTAAGATCCATCCCAAAAATGTTGGCAATAAAAACTGCTGCAACAGCCTGATAAAGAGATGTTCCATCCATATTAATAGTTGCCCCTACGGGTACAACGAAGGAAACCAAAGAGGAATTGATGCCTAATTTCTTTTCACACTGATGCATGGTGACCGGAAGGGTTGCCACGCTTGAACTGGTGGTAAAAGCCACCATTTGTGCAGGAAAAACCGATTTGAGAAATTCACCGATTTTCTTTCTCGAAAAGAAATGAATCAGCAATGGATAAATCACTAACATCAGGGAAAATAAACCCAATAATATGGTCACGGCGTAAACCCCAAGCGTTGCCAACAAATTCATGGAAGATGACAGTGAGGTACCTGTGGTTTCCACAAGAATGGAACTCATAATGCAAAAAACGCCAATGGGCGCATAATGCATAATGATTTGAACCATCTTAATAAATACCTGGTTTACCACATCAACCATTTCTATCAATGGTTTACTCCGCGATTGACCAACTGCAACCAAAGCCACACCAAACAATACTGCAAAGAATATTACCTGTAGCATATTGCGATTGTTTGCAGCTGCTTCGAATATATTTTCCGGCACAATGGAAACGATTGATTCCAATGGCGATGTTGGCTTTTCAGGTAAATTCTTTTCGTTCAAAATTTTATTTTGATATGCTTCGATGAGTAATTCCCGTTGCTCGGCAGGAAAAAATCGTCCGGGTTTTATAATGTTCACCCAAAATAACCCCACGGTAATTGCAATAACCGTAGTTATTATATAAAGTGCTATCACTCGCACTCCAATTTTAGACAACTGAGTCAAGTTTGTGATATTGGAAATACCATAAATCAACGAAATGAATATTAGCGGAACAGCCAACAGCTTTAGCAGTCGTAGGAAAAGCGTTCCAAAGGGCTTAATCCAAATCAGAGTAAATTCCGATATCTGAAAGTGAATAGCTATCAGACCAAAGACAATTCCTGCCAATAAACCGATAAAGATTTGTATCTGCAATGACGGTGCTCTGAATTTCATCGGGCTCTATCTTATTTTTAGGCAATCAAATATAAAAAGAATAACAGGTTAAAAAAAATCGACAGAAAAATCGTAGGTGGAAAACTATATCCTACAAATTTGTCGATACTGTCCCAAAAAGTGTGTAAAGTGAGTTAGTTCTTAAATTAGAGAAAAAAAACTAAAAATAGAAAAGACTATGGAACAACTACACTTTACACGAGAGCAAGTTAGTAAAATTTTGGATTCAATCAGCCAAAAAGAAGGAGGTATCCAAGAGGTTTTGAAACTTAGTTTGGAA
>Ga0208198_1001527_pt1 | contig 19783 bp, 20 predicted proteins | sample AD_JPNTR2_MetaG_FD_184446 | JGI IMG/M metagenome (GOLD analysis project Ga0208198, IMG submission 184446) | Active sludge microbial communities of municipal wastewater-treating anaerobic digesters from Japan - AD_JPNTR2_MetaG (SPAdes) (version 2) | ecosystem: Engineered > Bioreactor > Anaerobic...
GGTAATGTCTTCGGCTATTTGCCAGCAGCCTTCCTCAAAACTGTAATTGAGCGCAATACCAATTTTTTTCAAAATTTCATCATTATCACCCAGATAGACACCTTTTCGAAGCTGCGATACGGTGGATTCACTAACTCCGCATTTGCGTGCTACGGCACTGTATGTCCCAAGACGTTCCTTCTCTTCGTCCATTAGGGCAATGATTTCTTCTTTTTGTTCTTTTGTCAGCATTTTTATTTTTTGTTTTAGAGGTTAATGTTAATATCTATTTCGAGTATTGATGACGAGATTTTCGTCTTCATTGTCCACTTTCCATTTTTCATTTAAAAATTCTGTTTCAGAGGCTTCGTAAACCGCTTTTGGCACTCGTCCGGCTATCAATGTACCCACTTCTGAACTTATTGTCTCAAATTTTCCAGCAGCCTCATATTGCATTTTCTTTTCATTGCGGGCGGTTTTCATCTTTTCGCCAATGGCTTTCATTTTTCCTACCGAACGCATGTCCTTGTTTGGCCCGTATTGTTGAGCTGCCGGAAGACGGTCGAACGTCCCCATGAAAGTATCTCCATCAAATAAATGAATCTTTTCGAGGTTTTCCGGATCGAAACAACAGGTAAGTTTTACTCCCGTATATTTTTCTACCGTTTCCACATCGTCGACAGCATAGTAGTAAACAGCTCCCTGTATTTGTGTCTGAATCATGTAATTGCGTATGCTCAATTCCTTACGCAGTCCGAATAACCGGCAGTAATGCGGATAATCGATCGTAACGGCATTCGGGTGAGAACATGCGTTGTGGAGTTGAAGCGGCGATTCGGTGATGGTGCGATATTTGTAACTGTACTCACAATAGGGCGTCGAGGCAAAATGATGTAGAATGTGGTCTGCTTCCCGGCAGGCATCATCGAAACTGAAGTTGTATCTTTGTGCCTGTGCCTGCATACGTGCAACATATTCCTTGCTTCGGTGAGCCGAACGGTGAGTGGATTGTATTCCTTCTCCGTAATACAGGTTGCTCTCCGACATGAATACGCTTTGCAGCGTACCGAACCAACGTTCTATCTTCTTTGCATTCGGACTGCTGGTTTCTGTCAGGATTACGCCTGCTTTCCGCAATTCGTTCTCCAACCACGTCCAACTTTCGGAATTGTGGCCGGGGAAGCGGTCGTATCTCAGCTCATAAGGCAAATATCCGGCATTGCGTACCGCCATGGCTATCGCATCGACCACGGCCGAGGCACTCTCCTCGTGGCAATAGATCCATCCGAGCGGAAGGCCGCTCATTACATCACGCACTACTACAATGTATAAATAACGATTCAGCGTTACCGGTTTGCCGTCCTTCATTACCGTATCGCGGTGGTCTATCAGGTTGAATCGTGTTCCGTCAATGTCCCAGCAATCGCCGGCATAGAGTGCCGATGCCGTCGGGGTATAACTGCGGTAACGGTGGTTGAAGCGACTGCCTGCACCGTAGCGTTCCTGAATGACGAACTGCGTTGCCGGATCGGAAAACCAGCTGTTCACCCAGCGTTGGGAAGGTGAACGCATACCGTTTTGCGAGCACATTACGGCTATTTTCCGGTATATGGTAGCAGACGAATAGTTTTGCTGGCGGCTGCCCAAGTCCATCAGCCAGCTCAGCAATTGCTGATTGGCGGCATGTACGGCACTGTTGTGGTTTCCTTTATTCTTGGCATATACCAGTTTATCGAGCGTAGTGCCTTCGGTGTAGGCCCGTATTTTGTCGCGCAACACACGCCAGGTGGAGGGTAAGTATTTCAGTCCGCTTAAACTGATTTCATGGGCAAGCGATTCGAAAAAATCGGACTTTGAGAAGGAAATGTCGTTGGCTTTCACGTAGATTGCTGCTTCGTGAATAACGGCTGCACTGCGTGCTTCGTCCGGATTCATCAGGTTTAAAAACCGTTTAAAACTGCTGTAAACGGCGCGTGAAACGATTGCTTCCACTTCGTTCCGCACTTCTTCCGAGCGTGCAAGCAATTCCTCGCAGTTGCCAAGGCGCTGCGATGTGAGTCGGGGCAGCGATGCATAACGGAAATAACAACGTCCGCATATTGTATCGTGCTGCCAGCTGGATGCTCCCTGCCGTGCACGATACTTGGCTATGCGGACGTATTCGCTGCCAACCTTCCGTGAAAGATAATCTTCGGAAATCCACAGCTCGTCATTGTAACGAATAATATCGTTTGTTCCCATTTTTCAATTTTTTTTTTGAAGGAAAAAACCAGCTTTTTTTTTGTTCCTGTGCGGGGAATCGAACCCCGCCTGAAACCGTTCAGGATATATTACATAATTTGCGACACATAAAAGTCGATAAGCGAAGCCAGCCGATTGCGTACGCGGCTGCTTTCCACCTTGAGCAATTCCCTGAAGGCAAGGTTCTGAAAGGTGAGTCCAAGCTCTTGGTTGCTCTGCGGCCGGTAGTGGATGGCCGACGAGTGGTAACTGCCGCTTCGGCGTATCTCGGGAAGTACTTCGGAAGTTACCCATTTCCGAAACTTGCGGGCTTCCGGCTTGTTGCTCTGAAATATCAGATTGTAAAGTCCACTTTCGTTGACCATCCACATGTCCCTGTTTTGACCTGATGCGTAAATTTTACGTATCAGCTTTTCGTCAGACTCCAATTTTCTTAATGCTACTTCAGTATCGGCGTATTCAAGAGCCGTGCAAATGTCTTTGGCCACGAACCAGGGTTCGTTGTCGATCATTTCGGTGCGGATTTCGGCACCGGTTTCCTGTTGTTTAAAAATTTGTACCATGTCAGTTAAAATAATTATTGTTGTTAATAAATAGAAAATAAATGTTTTAATATCAGTTAATTACTCCATTCTCCGGCAAAAAAGCAAAAATGAAGCTGTTGACATTAATAGTCAAAATGTTTGAGCACTTTGTCCATTGTCCCTTTGCGGTCGGCCCTCATGAGCAGGATGCTCGAGCCGATAAACCATGCCACTCCGGCAGCCACTGCCCACAGCGGATTGCTGTCCGTGCCCATTGTCAGGCCTGCGAACGACAGCGTCCAGTTAATGAGAATAAGGTAAGATTTCATAATATTAATCGTTTAGTAATATTTTAATGTCCCGATATGCGTCGGCGTAAGTTCTGAACTCCAATCTTTTAAGATAATAAGGATCACCTGAATCAGTGATTCTTTTTTCTTTCATTTTCTGTGTCAATTTCTCGACTTCAATTTCATACTGTAGAATTTCTTCGTCCAGCCAGTCCAAAAGTTCTTTTTTTGTTTCCATAATATCTATTTTTAAAGTAATTAATCGGTTTCCTTTCCGCCTCGCTCCAGTGCTGCCTTGCGAATACGGTCGGCAAATTTGCTGTGATTCTGCCCTTTCAGGGCTTTGCGTACGGTTACACGGCTGGTGTTGAACAGCTTTGCCAGCTCGCCTTTTTCTCCGTGTCGTGTTAAAATTTGTCCCATGTCATTTGTTAGTTTAATATTTATTGTATCTTTACCGCCAGTTTCTATTTTGAAACAACGGGACAAATATAGCAAATAAATTTTCTATTATCCAAATAATGGACAATAAATTTTCTAATATTAAGGAAAGAATTTTGTATGCAATTGAATATCACAATGATACAAAAGAAGATTTTTTTAAGAAAATTGGAATGACTTATGGAAATTTTAAAGGTAGTGCCAAAAGAACACCTATTAACTCCGATGCAATAGCAAATATATTGTCCATTTATAAGGATATTAATCCCGATTGGCTCCTTACCGGTAAAGGAGAGATGCTAAAGAAGGAATATGATGTACAAATGATTCACAATCCATCTTATCGTGAGCCATTATCGGATGAGGAGATTAATTTGTACGATATAGATGCGGCCGCCAATCTTCAAACGCTGTTCGAAAACCGTCAGCAAAACATAATAGGGAAGATAAAAATACCGGACTTGCCGCGTTGTGATGGAGCAATCTACATTAGGGGAGATAGCATGTATCCCTTGCTAAAATCTGGCGACATCGTAGTATTCAAGGAAATACACAGCTTTAGCAGCGTAATATATGGGGAAATGTATTTAATCGACTTTTCAATTGATGGAGACGATTATCTGGTAGTAAAATATGTGAATCGATCGGATGTGGAAGGTTGCATACAGCTTACCAGTTATAATCCGCATCATCAACCAATGGATATTCCCGTCTCATCCATCCGCTCAATGGCAATCATAAAAGCCAGTATAAGGCTCAACACAATGATTTAGAGCAATTTAGGAGTTATTAAAAAAAAAGCAGAAAATATTTATTTTCTAAAAGCTGCATCAGCAGGGCGTTTCGTGAATTTATCCTTTAAAAATATGTATCAAAAATGCGTATATTGTTTCGACAAATGATAACGATATTTGCGTATATTGTTTTGCCAGATGATAACATTTAACATTGTTAAAAGTGCGTATATTGTTTTGCCGATTAAGTAATTCGCAAATTATTCCTGATTTTGAGCCTTGCATTGGAAGTGGGGGCTCATCGGGACTTAACAACTTTAGATTATTAGTTGCAAAATCAAATGACGGTATGAATTGGACTAGAACGAATTTAGTTCTATCTGACCGTTCAAGTGTAGCAGATGGACTGGTTCTTCCTTCTGGGCGAATGCTTGTATATTATGTTGCTGGTTGCATTGAGGTAGGCGGCAACGAACAACCTGCTAACCATATAAAAGTTGCTATTTCTGACGATTTTGGTAAATCATGGACATATAAAAATGTTCAATTTAATAATTTACCATCAGGTGGAACTTTACCTGTTGATCCGAATGTTGTGCTTTTGAGTAATGGCAATATTAATATGTTAGTTACTATTGATCCCGATCAAACTGGTAGTCAAAAGCCATGTACTTATTCTGCTCTTTCTATAGACGGCGGATTTACATTTACGCTAAGTAATACCTCTGTTTATTCTGTATCGGGCACAGATGTTTTAGATCCTGAAAATTTCAGATTTGGTTCAGGTAATTGGAAGCTATGGGCAGGAGGCATACCTGGAAAAAATATGTTTGGACTATCTACAAATGAAGCTATAAGTTTTATAGATCAAGGAGAATTTTGTTCAGATACCAATGTCAATAATCCTTCAGAATGTTATGTAACAGCGGATGTTATACAATACGATGCTTCCACATATAAAATGTATGCCTTTGGTACAAGTTCAAGTGGTCAGGTTATCCGTTCTCTTAGCTCGACAGACGGTGATACATGGACACTTGACCCGACTGTTAATCTTATAGTACAGCCATCAACCGGGGTTGAAGAATTGGATGTATGGGCACCAACAGTACTGAAATTAAACGACACCTCATTTATTATGGTATACGAAACAAGAATACCATCATCTGCTAGTACAACCTGTACTTTTTTTAATATTTTACAAGGAGACACCACTATTTTAGTTGGAGATACCTTAAACCTAATAGCCAGGACTTATTTTTCTGATAATTCAATACGCGATATAACATTTTTCGGAACATGGCATTCAACCAACCCTGTTATTGCATCAGTAGACAATTACGGAAAATTGACAGCTTTATCACAAGGAATAACATACATTTACAAAACATATAATGGAGTTAACAGTGATTCCATTTTAATAACAGTGAATACATTAACTCAAATAAACAATGTTAAAAACAATAAATCAAAACCAATAATTTATCCGAATCCTGTTTCAAATGAATTAATTATTGAAGTAGAGGATAATTATGAAAAATTAAACTTCGAAATTTTAAATGCAATTGGGCAAGTTGTTTTCAAAGGAAATTTAGTTGAAAAAACTATTGTGCAGACTAGTAATTTTGCTACAGGGGTTTATTTAATAAAACTTGAAAATGGAAAAACTTTTGAATTTAAAAAGATAATAAAAGAATAAATCTTTTAAGTCATGGAAAAACGCAATGAATGAATTGAAAACTTATTTCAAACCATTGATAAACAATATCGCCCAGTTGGTAACACGGTATATAAAAAATTGGGCAGATACTACTGAAATAAAGGGTTGTGGCTCGCTTCAAACTTTGTGTCGTCTAGACAGTAACTTACTCCGTATAGCCCAACTTTTCATATACCGAAACCGTTATAAGCAATTTATTGTTCGCTATATGAATTAATAAAGATAACGAATTCAGAATTAAAGTTAAATATGAATATCACTGTATAGAGTTTAAATAAATAATAACTAAATTTAAAATTATATGAAAACAATTAGTTACAAAGCAAGTACTATTTTAGAAAGGTTAACTATTTTAACTTTTGTATTGCTAATTTCATTTGCCAAAATTTTTGCACAAACATTTGAATGGCAGAATCCCAAGCCTCACGGCAACACAACTGAAAGCATTTATTTTATAAATGAACAAGTTGGTTTTATGGTTGGAGAATTTGGGTACGCAGCCAAAACAAGTAACGGTGGAAACACATGGGTGCCGTTTAATACTGGCACTAACAAAAAACTTAATTCTGTTTTTTTTGTTAATAACCAAAGAGGTTTCATTGTAGGAAATGGTGGTATAATTCTAAAAACGGAAAATGGAGGGAATAATTGGACTTTAAAAAACAGTGGAACAACAGAGCCGCTAAATTCAATTCACTTCTGTCCAGATGATTTGAATATTGGATACGCTGTTGGTTTTTGGGGTACAATATTAAAAACTGTTGACGGAGGTGAAACATGGACGAAACAATCAACAGGGTTACAATATCCTCCGGAATTATTTGACGTTTTTGCCATTTCTTTGGATGCTGCAATAATAGTTGGATACAATGGAAAAATTTTCAGAACAATTAATGGTGGTTCAAACTGGGATATTGTAAATAGCGGAACAACAAATTATCTTAACGATGTACATTTTATAAATCAAACTCATGGTTTTGCTGTTGGAGAAGACGGTTTAATGTTAAAAACTACCGATGGTGGAGAAACATGGAACAGCCAAAATAGTGGAGTATCTTTTACCCTTTATTCTATTCATTTTACCGATGATTTAAATGGTTATGCCGTAGGAAATTGGGGTACAATTATCAAAACTTCAAATGGTGGCAATAATTGGACAACTCAAACAAGTGGAACAACACAAGTTTTATTTACTATTTGCTCTGTTGGAAGTACTGCTTACGCGGCAGGCGAAGGTTCAGTTTTGTTAAAAACACTTAATAATGGAAATTTATGGCAATCTATTCACAATTCCATTACTTCACAATCCTTGAGTGGAGTAGAGTTTATAAACGATTCAACTGGTATCATTGTGGGTGGTAACACAATACTTAAAACCTCAAATGGTGGAAAAATGTGGCAACCCATTAATAGTGGTATAACAGAATGGCTCTATGATGTACATTTTCCAACTTCTACTACAGGGTATATTTGCGGAACAAATGGCAAATTTTTAAATCAACAAATAGTGGAAACAATTGGACTCAACAAAACTCAGGAACTACTGAACGTTTAAATTCTATTCATTTTCCAAGTATTGATACGGGTTATGCTGTTGGATACAATGGTACTATAATCAGAACATTCAATGGCGGGACAACATGGAAAGCATTAAACAGCAACACAACGGAAGAGTTATTTTCTGTATTTTTTATTAATGACTCTGTTGGATTTGCCACAGGTAATCATGGCACTTTGCTCAAAACCGAAAATTTTGGTTCATTATGGGTGCAAAAAACAAACGAATCTTTTAATGAAATTTATTCGATATTTTTTATAAATGACCTATTGGGTTTTGCAGTAGGTGCTGGTGTTAATGCAAATATTCAAAAAACTGTAGATGGTGGAGAAACATGGACTTCACAAGGATTTTCGGGTACACTCTCCTCGGTCTTTTTTGTTAACGAAAATGTGGGATATATTGTTGGTTCATCTGGTATTATGAGAAAAACAACAGATGGTGGAAGTAACTGGAGTTTATTAAATACAACAACTGATAATGGCCTTTCAGATTTATTCTTTATAAATGATTCGATAGGGTATGTGATTGGAACGAATGGAACTATTTTAAAAACACCTGCCGATACAACATCATTATCAACTTCTATTATAAACCCTTCATATAATTCTTCTGTTAATTATTTTATTATATATCCTAATCCTGCCAGCAACATCATATATTCCGATATGTTTTCAGATGCTTTTTATCAAATATATGATATAAATGGACAGTTATTTTCAAGTGGCTTTTCAAGAAATAACTCCTTAAATATTTCTAATTTAACTTCAGGGTTTTATTTTATAAAAGTTATCAAAGAAAATAAAATCTTTTACACTAAATTTTTAAAGAATTAGGAAGAAATGAAAATTTAGAAATGTTTTAACATTATTTTTAGTGTATTATAGTTTGAGAAGAAACCAAGAAAATTTAAACAATTAAAATATAAAATGCTTATAACAAAGTGTATATGCCATAAGGGTTTCGGTGGGTATTCAAGCATTGTAGCCCGCTCAAACTTTCGTGTCGGTGTACAGGAAACTGCCCCGCAATCCCTAACGGCACATACACTCGGCCATTAGAGGCTATGCAAAAACAGACCGAACATAAAAACAAAATAAATTGACATCATAACAATATGGAAGAACCGTTTAAACCACTCAGTTTATCTATTGGCGAATTATTTGGCAACAAAGACGCCCTATATAAAATTCCGCAGTATCAACGACCTTACAAATGGGAAGACGAACAGGTTGAAAAACTTTGGGACGACATTTATGACGCTTTTGAAAACAACGAAGACAACTACTTTTTAGGTTCTATCATAACCGCTAAACCAAGAGACAATGAAAAATCGGCTTATGTAGATGTGGTTGACGGACAACAACGTCTTACAACTCTTATGATTTTGTTTTGCGTAATCCGTGACCTTTATCCCGAAATAAACAAAGACAAAAGCACTGATAATTTTTTTGCTGTTGACTTAGAAACGATTTCCGCATCAATTAGCCACTTAGGAAAAGCTGACCGTTTAAAACTCTACACTCACAGCCAACATCAAAGCGACTTTCACGACAACATTATCAAGGGTAATACTTCAAGCTTAAAGAAACCATACAAATATCAGATACGAACAGACGAAGAACCAAAATTCAAATTCATTAATACGGCTGTAATCTTCCGTAATAAATTGTCAGAGTTAGGACAAGAACGATCGGAAGAACTTATCAACTATCTTTTTAATCAAGTTAAAATTATCAGAATTGATTGTAAAAACCGTGAGTTTGCTATTAAGTTATTTCAAGTTCTCAACGACAGAGGAATGGACTTAACAGCAGCCGACTTAATCAAAAGTTTCTTGCTTGAAAAACTTTATTCAAAATACAAAGACGACCAAGATACATCAAAAATCAAAGAAGATCGCTTTATTGCAGATTGGCGAGAAATGGAGCAAACTATTAAAACTTGCGACATCAATCTAAACGACCTTTTCATTATTTACGAGTATTACACCTTAGGACAAAACCCTAAAAAATCTTTGTATGACGAGCTACAGGACGCTTTTTCGCCACTTGACCCAAACGAAGTAATTGCTGATATTAAAAAATTTGCAAACACCTATTACAAGTCAATCTACGAGAGTCGTAATTCCGTTATTTATTCTTTTTGGTATATCCGTTGGAATATGTATTGGAAAAGTATTTTACTTACTGCATTGCATACTGACTATGAGGAGTTTGACGGTTTAACAAAAGGACTTCGTAGATTTTATTACCTGTATTGGATTGCCGGTAAAACACTTTCACAAATCAAACAGACTTCATTCAATTTAATAAAATGGATTAAAGAGAAAAAACCTATGTCTGAAATCAACAAGGAACTTCAAGACAAATTAGACAAAGACAACATAGTTTCAATGGCTCTTAACAGTTTGCAATCAGAACAGATTGCATCTGAAATGTGGTGCAAGCCTTTATTGCTTATGATGGAATATAATGCCACAGACGATAGTAAAAGTGTATTCATTGATCTTGACCACGATTTACATTTAGAACATATACTTCCCATAAAATACGAAAAGTTTACTGAATGGAATCACATTTCAAAAGCAGTGGCATCTAAATGGTTAAATAGCGCAGGTAACATTACTTTGTTGAGCGGTGCAAAAAACATTGAAGCAAGCAACAATCCTTTCAACGTAAAAATGGACGTTTATAAAGGGAAAGGAAAATATGACAATAAAGATGAGAAGATTACAGCTTTTACAATAACTCAACAAATTGTGAAAGACTATGATGCTAAAAAATACAACCAACAATGGAATATCGACTCATTAATTGACCGTTGGAAATGGTTTTTTGGAGAAATCGGGCAACTTTTAGAAATTGAAGTACGGGAAGTAATTGAAAAGCACGAACCAGAAATCGTATAAAACATGCACAGCCTATAACAGCAGTTTGGCAAAATGGGGGGGGGAGATTTGTGCTTCTATGACATTTTAGTACTTAACCAAAGTGTAGTTCTTCGATTGAACTTTTGTGCTAAATCCCGCACGAACGCCAAGCGGCAAAACGTTATGCTTCATTGTAAAAGACGACACAGCAAAAAAATAACAGACGATGAAAATAGAAGACATTTCAATATTTGGAGAATACAAACAAGCAGAAAATAGAGTAACCGCTGCTTTCTTACAAATTTGTAAAGTTGGTGGTGAAGATTTTATTCGCTTTCTGACAAACCAGCTTAGCATTCAATTACCGAGCAGTGAAATTGAAATTCAATCACAAGTAAAAGGGAAAGAAACTGTTCCAGACGGACTTCTTGAAAGTAACTTTTCTTTTAAACTCTATGTTGAGAGCAAAATAAAACCAAATACCGTTAATGCGACACAGTTGGCAGGACATCAAAAGCAAATCGTAAACAGTAATGACTTCTTACTATACTTAACGCCTGACGACACCAAACCAGCAATACTTGGAACAACTTATTGGGCAAATTGGCTTCAAATTATAAACACTTTTAATGACTATTTACAAACTTCTCAATCTGACAACAAACAGCTTCTTGAATTTTTAGTTGAGCATTTCAACACCTTGTTGGTCAATCTAAATTTACTTGGCTACACTTGGGACTTGAATAATGACAATGTAATTATTGTCGCAGGTTCTTGGGCTGAAGGTGTTGCATTGAATTATAATTACTACATCTGTCAAAACAAAAGGTCATTCAAATCGGCACGCTATCTCGCCTTTTATAACAACAACCAAATCCGATATGTTTTTGAAATTGCAAAACCACCAGAAGATGACATTAACTTATCTCTAAGACCTGAATTTGCAAGTTATATAACACAAGCAGAGCCAGGCTATTCAGGCGACTTGAGAAAGGTATTTACTCTCAAAAATGCACAAAATGTTGGACCAATAATTAACGACAACATTGACAAAAACGGAAATCCTTGCCCATATACATATGGACAACCGAGATACACTAAACTACCAACTTTACAAACAGCTAAAAGGACATCACAACTATGACGAAAGAAGAACAACGAAGGCATAACAGGCGTTTGGCTCAATGGCGGGTGAAGTGGTTAATTGAACATTCTACCTCGCATCAACTTTTGTGGTATATTGACAGTTTTGTGCTCCGAAATCCCGCACGAACGCCAAGCGGTAGAACGTTAGTGGCAAGCTAAAAAGACAACACCAACAATGAAAACATTAGCAATAACTATTGGAAATAATAATTACTGTGAAGCTGCCGCAAAACTTGACAATGCAGTAAATGACGCAAGAGCAATGGCAGACGTGTTTAGAAGACTTGGTTATGATGTGATACACAAAGAAGACTGCACAATAAATGACTGTGTTGAATTATTGACCAAATTTGACGAGATAATTCACGACTATGACGCAACAATATTTTATTATGCTGGACACGGATTTCAATTAGATGGAGAAAACTTTTTAGCGTCAATTGAGTGTCAGGTTGCAAATCCTAATAAATATCATTGTTCAAAAACCTGTTTGACATTAACTGAAGTATTAAATATTTTAAAAAAAAACACCAATAAAGTAAATATCGTAATTATTGACGCTTGTAGAAAAAGTTTTGAAAGGGGTGGTTTCTCCTCATTTACACCAATCCAGGCTCCCAAAGGTACTTTAATTGCCTTCTCAACTTCTCCAAATGAAGGAGCAAAAGATACAGGCTTTGACGGGCACAGTATTTATACAGGTTCACTACTAAAATACATTGGAAGAGAATGGATTTCAGTGGAAGAACTTTTTAAGAAGGTCAGAAAGACTGTTTTTAATTTAAGCGAAGGCAAACAGACGACTTGGGAACACACTTCTCTTATAGGTGATTTTTATTTCAACACAGGGCAACTAGTTCATTCATTGGATATACCTTATGACGAAAGTGTTGTTAAAGACAACAAATTTGTTCCTTCAAACGGTTTCGGAAATTTAATTACAGAAATTAAATCTTGTAACTGGAACAGACAAAATCCTGCAATTGAAAAAGCTTTGAGTATTAACCCAAGTAAACTTGACAAAAACCAGCAGTTTATTTTAGGACGAAACCTACAACAGGCGAATGGCTACGCTTATAATGCTTCAAACTTCTATGAAAACTTAAGCTCTAATCTTAACCCATATTTTACAGGGGAAGAAAACCATCTACTTAACGGAATTTTGTTTGAAATTTATTTTGACAGTAATGGTGAATTCAGGAAGGGTAATTTTAAGAACTACAACTTTGAAAAAATATTTGAACTCCGTAAAAACATCAAATTCAAAAAATCATTTGAATTTCTACAAAAAGTGTTAGAGCCATATAAAGTTTTCTTGTTTTACATTCCGACAGACCAAAATAATATTATCGATGTTGATGTTCTTGCAACAAATGAACAGGTAAAAGATATTTGGGGAAAAGAAGAAGTTTATCAAGTAATAAGTAAAGTAATTGTCTTTTCGCAAGACATTACAAAACCAATAAGCAAATATGGCATTTACGGACAAAATTCTTTAGGACTTAAAGACGCTTTATCAAACTATCTCTTTGCTCCTAAGGAATTAATAAATGTAAACAGCAACATTGAGTTAAATAAACTAGCATTTGTAAAGTTTGAAGATGACAATAAATATGACTATTGACAGAAAGCCAGCCACTAACAGCCGTTTGGCGTAATGGCGGGTGCAGTGCTTCGTATGACAGATTTGTGGTATGTTCAAGTGTAGTTCTTCGATTGAACTTTTGTGCTAAAATCCCGCCCGAACGCAAAGCCCGAAAACGTTGGCGACAACCCTAAAAAAGACAGGAACCAGACAATAAAAATTGTGAGTCAAAATCAACCTAAGATAATAAAAGTAAAAGAGTTGCTTACAAATGACAACTTGAAAATACCAAGCTATCAACGACCATATAAATGGACAACAAAAAATGTTAATCAACTTATTGACGATGTTCTAATACATAAGGAAAAATCTGAATATCGTTTGGGAACTCTTGTAGTTCATAACCACAACGGCGTTTCTGATATTGTAGATGGGCAAAACGAACAATTACTTTAACTGTGATTGCTTACGCAATAACTCAAAAACAGAACAAGACAAAAGAAGAAGAAAAAGCATTGAAAAGTTTTGAACCGAAACTTTTGAATTTATCTTTTGCTAAAGACATTTCAAAATCAAATATCCAAAACAACTACAAACAAATTGAAAGACGAATTGCCGATTTTGATGAAAAATCAATATGGTTTTTTTTAGAAAAATGCACTTTGGTAGAAGTCGTTTTGGATAATATTTCAGAAGCATTCCAGTTTTTTGATTCCCAAAATGCGAGAGGTAAAGACCTTGAACCACACGACTTGTTAAAGGCATTCCACTTGCGAGAAATGAATAATTTTTCAACGGAGGAAGAACGCAAAAAGGCCGTTGAAAAGTGGGAAAGTATGGATACTGGTAAACTTACAAAATAAATTCCTTCAGGATTATAAAATTTATAGTTTCTGCTCCTGTTGATGTGTTTCCTTGTTCCTTTTTATGCGCTCGCATTCATTTTTACATTTGCTCTCTATTTCTTGCTCTATAGAACAAACCACCGATTACAAATCGGCGGGAGCGGGGGGTGTGTTCGTGCTTTTTTATCTGTTAAATGTTTTGTTTGCCCAAGTAAAAAAATCGGCCAAACTAAAAACTAAAATTTCTTTATGTTTATTCTCTTCACTTGTATATTTTTTCTGTTTAACGGCATCCTTTAACCATTTAATTGCGCCAGTTTTCCAACCAGAGCCATCTATTAATATCATAATTGTTTCTTCTAGCATTGCTTCAATTGTGTTTAAATACAGGTACGGGAGTTTCTCATCAACTGAACCACCAACCTGTTGCCATTTGCATTCTATACGAATTTTTAATTCATATTTTTCAGAAATAAGCAGAAATTCTGTATTTCCGTTGTGCTCATAAATTGTTGTAAAAGGAACATTTTCAAGTAATAATTCCTTACCATATTTTTCTTGATTTTTCTCCCAATCTCTATATTTTACAAGCTCAAATCCCTTTCCTATCAAAACCGTTTTAACGGCAACTTCAAGTTGATTGCCTGATATATAACTTTTAGTTCCTTTTTCCATTATGCTGTTGTGTAATTTGTTACCACTATTTCATTTATTCTGCCCCTTTTGGTTGGGTCCGAATTTATCATTCTTCTTGCAGGAACTCTTACTATATTGAATCCATTATACATGTCATCGAAAAAATTATCATCAGGATCAATATTTTTAGGGTCTGAATTACTCAACATGACATAAGATCCTTCTGAATCAAGTTGTTTAAAAAGCTGTGCTAACTGCAATTGTTCACTATCAGTAAAACCTTGTTTGTGATATGCTTTAAAACTTGCAGTTTTACTTATCGGCCTATAAGGTGGATCGAAATAAACAAAAGAATCAGATCTTAAGTCTGTTACAATATCTTTAAAGTCAGCTTTTTTTATTTCGGCAATTTCTAAAACCTTATTGACTGCCAATAAATTTTGTTCATCACAAATTGTCGGGTTATCATAATCGCCTACCGGTGAGTTAAATTCTCCTTTTAAATTCACCCTGTAAAGTCCGTTAAAACATGTTCTGTTTAAAAAAATTAGTTGTGCAGCACGAGGAACCCAATTTTCAGAATATTTATCATAATCAATATTAAACCTTTGTAAATTATAATTTGTACGTTGATCGTAAAAAAATTCTTTACGTTTTACTTTATCAAGTTTCAAATAAGTTTTTTGGTAACGATATAAAAAATCAATTAGTTTGCTAACATCCCTTTGAATTACTTTATATGCCAGAATTAGTTCTTCATTAATATCATAAAGAAAAGCATTTTCAATTTCATATTTTTGAGTTATATCAAAAAAAACTGCTCCACTTCCTAAAAATGGCTCATAAAAATTCTTGATCTTTTTTCTCTTAAGTTGTTCAGGATAAAGTTTCTGAAAAATATCCAAAAGTTGTCCTTTGCCACCAGCCCACTTTAAAAATGGTTTTGCGCCAACATTAGATGGGTTAAATAAATCTTGCACAACAGAACCAATTGTGTCAGAAGTTAAATATTTTGTATCAATTGCCATAATTCTATTTGAATGTCCAAATTTACAAAAATATTTTTTGTGTTACTTCATTCTAATGATGTAGCATTTTTTAGCATGACAACTTTCGTCCTGTCGGGGAAAATTTTTTGTAATTTTGTAATTTTTCAATTTAACTGATTGAGTACCGAGCGAATTTTTTCGTACGTTTTAATGGTATTGGGCACCAGAGGAAGACGCAATTTGTTTTCTATCATTCCCATGACAGCCAACATGCTTTTTACGCCGGCAGGATTTCCTTCCACAAAAAGCAATTCAAAAAGTTCGGTGAAACGATAATGTATCTGACGTGCATTTTGATAATCGCCCTGCAGAGCCAAACGAACCATACGGCTGAATTCGCGCGGAAAAGCATTGCCGATAACGGAAATCACACCGACAGCACCCAACGTAATCAACGGAAAAGTAATGCCGTCGTCGCCGGAAATAACCATGAAATCCTGAGGCTTGTTTTTGATAATATCGTCGATCTGGGTAAAATTTCCGGAGGCTTCCTTCACTGCGCAAATATTGGAAAATTCTTTTGCCAAGCGTAAAGTAGTTTCAGCAGTCATGTTCACGCCTGTTCTTCCCGGCACATTGTAGAGCACAAGTGGCAACGGAGAAGCTTTGGCTATGGCCGAATAATGTTGATAAAGTCCTTCCTGAGAAGGTTTGTTGTAATACGGCGTAACCGATAAAATGGCATCAATCCCCGATAAATCGGAAGTTTTCACTTTTTCGACCACTTGTCTGGTATTGTTTCCGCCAATTCCCAATACAATAGGCAATCTTCCGGCATTGCACTGAACAACAAAACGGGCTATTTCATCCTTTTCCTTGTCTGTCAAGGTAGGTGTTTCGGCTGTAGTGCCACATACAACCAGGTAATCGGCATTGTTGTTGATTATGTATTCAACCAACCTTCCCAACGCATCAAAATCTATCGAATCGTCGCTTTTAAAAGGTGTTACTAAAGCTACACCCATCCCTGTGAGCTTGTTGTTAATCGTCATGGAGTGAAAAAATTTTATTCTGTTACAAAATTACGCTTTTTCATCGCAACTTTGTATATTTTTCAGGTAAAAAATTATCTGATTAAAAATATATAACAAATCGATGGGCAAATGGTCAGTCTTTAAGTTTGCAACAATGCTGTCGATATCCAATATAAAATCATACAATGGAAACGATGTTTTTCTAACTCCAATTTTCAACAATGCATTGGAATACAAAGCAATATATTGAAGAGGAATATTTTCGTTCAAGGATAAATCCAGCAAAGCATCAAATTTGTTGGCTTCGATTGGTTTAAAGACAGAATGTCTGGGTTTTTCAAAAAAATCGGTCTGACTTTTATCCACAATCGTTAAATTTTCAAAAATCGGGAAATCGGTTTTCAATTTCTTATTTCGAGGACAACCAATAGCTGTAACTTTCTTCCCATCTGCTTTCAGCATCTGCACTATTTTTTTCACCTGAAGATTTTTTTCCGCATCATCGGCTTCAAACAACAGCAAAATAGAATGAATGTCTGAATAATTTAGAAATTTGGGTATATGAAAATTGGCATCGGACAATTTGATAGCTGCATTTTTAATTTTTTTTCTGCTCAAAAATTTCATTGTAATCTCTTTAAATAGGTTGTTTTGGGTTGTCCTGAAAAAACACAGAAATTGAACTGTTTTATAATTTTATTCATTCAGTGGCTGATGATGGAATTTCTTCATTTATCATCGAAAGAAATTTATTTTCATCAATTAGTTCAATGCCCAAATTTTGTGCCTTTTTCAGTTTTTCCGGTCCCATGTTTTCACCTGCCAGAATAAAAGAAGTTTTTGAAGACACGCTGCCAACATTTTTTCCGCCATGTGCCTCGATTAAATCTTTGTATTCCTCACGTGAATGGTATTTGAATGTTCCGCTGATGACGACTGATTTTCCTTCGAGCTCGTTTCCCTTGCGTTTGGATTTATCATCATTAAGAGACATTTGAACTCCGGCAGCTTTTAAGCGGTTAATAATTTCCAGATTTTTCGGATCGGAAAAATATTGTCGGACACTTTGAGCTATTTTATCTCCAATTTCCTCCACCTGAATCAAATCTTCATAATCGGCTTGTTGCAAAGCTTCAATTGATTTAAAGGCATAAGCCAGCTTTTTGGCAACCGTTTCGCCAACAAAACGAATTCCCAGCGCAAACAATACGCGTTCGAAAGGAACTTCCTTCGATTTTTCTATTGAACTGATCAGATTAGAAGCCGATTTCAAACCCAATCGTTCCAATGAAACCAAATCGGAAATTTTCAGATCGTAAATATCGGCCACATTATGAAGCAAACCGTTTTCGTAAAGCAAATTAATAGTTTCTTCACCTAAACCTTCGATGTTCATGGCTTTTCTGCTCACAAAATGTTCAATTTTTCCCTTAATCTGAGGCGGGCAACCGTTTTCGTTGGGACAATAGTGGGCAGCTTCGCCGGGATATCGAATGAGAGGAGCATTGCATTCGGGACAATTTTTTATAAAAACAACTTTTTCGCCGTTTTGTGGCCGTGCGCTTTTTTCCACACCGGTAATTTTCGGAATAATTTCTCCACCTTTTTCGACATAAACCATATCGCCAATATGCAAATCGAGCGATTCAATAATATCTGCATTATGCAACGAAGCGCGTTTCACTGTAGTTCCCGAAAGTTGAACCGGTTCAAGATTGGCTACGGGTGTTACGGTGCCTGTTCTTCCAACCTGAAACGTAACCGAAAGAAGTTTGGTCAATGCTTTTTCGGCCTGGTATTTATAAGCAATGGCCCAACGTGGCGATTTTGCAGTTGTGCCAAGTTTTCGTTGTTGTTCCAATGAATTGACTTTCAATACAATGCCATCAATCGGAACCGGTAAATTTTTTCGTTCTTTGTCCCAAAAATGAATAAATTCCCACACTTCGTCGAGTGTTCTGCAAAGTTTAATATTTTCAGAAATTTTAAAACCCCAACCACGAGCTGCCTGCAAATTTTCAAAGTGCGTGTCAAAAGGAAGTTGTTCGCCCAATACATAATAAAAATAGGCATCCAGCTTACGGGAAGCAACGATGGCAGAATTTTGAAGTTTAATGGTTCCCGCAGCAGCGTTGCGAGGATTGGCAAAAAGCGGTTCTTCCTGTTCTTCTCTTTCCTTATTGAGTGCTTCAAAAACTGCCCACGGCATCAACACTTCGCCGCGAATTTCAAATTTATCGGGATAATCGCCTTTCAATCGCAAGGGAATGCTCCGGATAGTTTTGATGTTGGCTGTTACCACATCACCTTTTTCTCCGTCTCCACGCGTTACAGCCCGTTGAATTTCACCATGTTCGTATGTAATGGAAATGGAAACCCCATCATATTTCAGTTCACATACCAGTTCAAAAGGTTCATTTAATGCTTTCCGAACACGTTCATAAAAATCTTTCACTTCACCTTCTGTATAAGTATTTCCCAACGAAAGCATGGGATAAGTATGATAAGCCTGCTCAAAACTGGTTGTAATATCGCTGCCAACACGCTGGGTGGGCGAAAGAGGATCAAAATATTCAGGATATTTTTCTTCCAATTCCTGCAACTGCTTCATTTTCATATCATATTCGTAATCGGAAATAATGGGTTGCGAAAGCACGTAATAATAATAGTTGTGCTGCTCTATTTCCTGGCGCAGCGCTTCGATTTGTTCCTTGACTGTCATAAATTAGAAAAATAATAATTCCTGATGGGCAAAATTAATCAATTAAAGAAAAGTGAACAAGAAAAGGGCGGAAATTGGAAGAAAGTCGCAAAATTCCCGCCCTCAAAAAAATAAAATTAAAATTTCAAAGAGTAGCGCTGACCATTACCGGGAAATGATCGGAAGCAAAGCGCCCATATTGCTGTTCGTTAAGTACCCCATATTTATTGATGGAAATACCGCTCGTAACCCAAATATAATCAATTCGATCGTCCATTTTGGATTTTATTGAAAATGAATTATATGTACCCACCGTTCCATAAGGAGGTTGTTTGGTAATATGATAACTGTCGAAAAGTTTTCCGCTTTTAGCAATAATTTGAATCGGCTCGGCATCGGGTGTAGAATTAAAATCGCCCGTACAAAAAACCGGAAAGTTTCCGGCTATTTCACCAATACGCTTCAAAAGCAGTAAGGATGAATTTTTT
>Ga0208198_1001528_pt1 | contig 19780 bp, 16 predicted proteins | sample AD_JPNTR2_MetaG_FD_184446 | JGI IMG/M metagenome (GOLD analysis project Ga0208198, IMG submission 184446) | Active sludge microbial communities of municipal wastewater-treating anaerobic digesters from Japan - AD_JPNTR2_MetaG (SPAdes) (version 2) | ecosystem: Engineered > Bioreactor > Anaerobic...
GATCAAGGCTTTTCGTATTTCACCCTCTCCGCCGGTTTTTGAAGTCAAAGCTCCTTTGGCCAATACCACCCCCCCTGTCCGGTGGGCGCCAAGTGGTAAATAAAATGCTGCAACCAGGCAAAGTTGGCGTTGCCAACCGGCGGTACACCATATTGCCATCGGGCATCATTCCGTAGCAATTCTCCACCCCAATCACTCACATTAAACGGTGGATTGGCAAGAATATAATCGGCTTTCAGATCTTTATGGGCATCGTTGAGAAACGACCCCTCGTTGTTCCATTTCACCTGCGAACTGTCGATGCCGCGAATAGCCAGGTTCATCTTGCACAACCGCCAGGTTGTTTGGTTGCTCTCCTGTCCGTAAATGGAAATGTCGTTTGCCCTTCCCTGATGTTCGGTTACAAATTTTTCCGATTGAACAAACATACCGCCGGAACCGCAACAGGGGTCAAACACACGCCCTTGATAGGGTTCCAACATTTCTACCAACAATTCAACAACACACCGAGGCGTGTAGAATTGCCCGCCTTTCTTGCCTTCCGCAAGCGCAAATTCACCCAGAAAATATTCAAACACATGTCCCAGTACATCGGCACTGCGGGCTTTCGTATCGCCAAGGGCAATGTTGCCAATCAGGTCGATCAATTCTCCCAAACCGGTGGGATCAAGGTTTTGTCGGGCATATACTTTGGGCAAAACACCTTTTAGTGAAGGATTTTCCTTTTCGATGGCATCCATTGCATGGTCTACAAACTTTCCAATGTCAGGTTGTTTTGCTTTGGATAATAAAAAACTCCAACGTGCTTCCTGCGGGACAAAGAAAACGTTTTCCGCTTTGTATTCGTCTCTGTCTTCAGGATCGGCTCCCAGCTCTTCTTCGGCTTTCAGTCGGGCATATAATTCTTCAAAAGCATCAGAGATGTATTTCAGAAAAATCAATCCCAACACAACATGTTTATATTCGGCGGCGTCAATATTCTTTCTCAGTTTGTCTGCAGCCTTCCAAATTGTTGCCTCGAGCTTGCCGAGCGATTGTTTTTCTAAAGATGCTTCTGTGCCGTTTCCGTTTTTTTCATGTTCTTATTTGTATCTTAAACGAGTTCACCATTAAGCTACCACAAAATTACCGGTCTTTTGGATTCCGATTGTCAGTTTTGATTTTCAATGTACACAGTACGCGTAGGGAAAGCAAAGTTTAGACCTGCTGCATTGAAATCTTCCAAAATATTCATATTTACCTTTGAGGGTGTTTCCATCACATTTGCCTCTTTTTTAATAAAGTAAATAAATGTTATTGTCAGTGCCGAATCGGAAAAGTCGGTGAAATAAGCATAAATTTCATCTGGAAACACCTCATCAACTTTTTGCGGAATATTTTTCAAAATAGTAATGGCTTCTTTCATCTTTTCAGGAGGAGTGTTGTAAGTAAGGCCGATTTTCAGCACTACGCGCCGCATGGGTTCAATGGAAATATTTTCTATGGCGGCATCTACAATTTTGTAATTGGGAATGGATATGATTCTTCTGTCGAAATTTCGTATTCTGGTGCTGCGAATGCCAACATCTTCAACAAAACCGTCATAGGCTCCGGTAACAATCCGATCGCCTATGCGAAAGGGCCGATCCATAAAAATGGTGAGTCCGCCAAGAAAATTTTTTAACGTGTCCTGTGCCGCCAAAGCCACTGCCAAACCTCCAATTCCCAAACTGGCCAGCAGAGCTCCCACATTGACACCTGCATTGTTCAATGCCATCACAATGCCAATAGCCCAAATAATGCCCACCGAAATGCGTCGTAAAATTCTGACCATGCTTTCATCGAGCCTTTTGTTATCTTCCTCTTCCTTTGAGTGCGGCAGAAGATATTCATTGATCAGGGCACCGGTTAATTTTACCAAAAACCATGTGATATTAAGAACCGTCAATATCTGATAAGCGCGATAAAAGCCTTGGTCGACCTGTGTACCCAAATCGAGACGGCGAGCAGCCACCCATACGGCAATCAAAGCAATACCAAGTAGAATAGGCGCTTCGAGTGTTTTTACCAATAAATCGTCCAGCCGATTTTTACTTTTGGCCGTAATTTTCTGAATTACGTTTTTGTTCAAAAGTGAAATACCTTTATTCAACAAAAATGCACCCACAATTATCAACAGAGAGATTCCCCAATCGGACAGTCGGTTTCCCAAAATTATTCTTTCAAAAAATAATAACATGAATTTTAAATTTATGAAATGAAACAGTGTTTATAAAGAAATCAAATTATATCGTCCCAATGAAAACCGGCATCGCTCGGCATCCGCCAGTCGCCACGCGGCGAAAGATTGATGGAGCCGACTTTTGGGCCATCGGGCATACACGAACGCTTGAATTGTTGCGAATAAAAACGCCGTAAAAAAACTTTTAGCCATTTCCGCAGGATTGCTTCCGAATATTTATCGCCAAATGCTTTTTGCGCCAAAAAAAGAATTTTTTTTGGACTGAAGCCAAAACGAACAAAATAGTAAAGAAAGAAATCGTGCAACTCGTAAGGACCCACCAAATCTTCCGTCTTTTGATGAATTTCTCCATACTCATCAGCTGGTAATAATTCAGGACTAACAGGCGTTTTCAAAATATCTTCCAAAATTGTTTTGGTTTTTTCTTCCATACTTTGAGCCACATATTCTACCAGATAACGAACCAAAGTTTTGGGAATACCGCTGTTAACGGCATACATCGACATGTGATCGCCGTTGTATGTTGCCCATCCCAGCGCCAATTCCGAAAGGTCGCCGGTTCCAATCACCAATCCGTTGTATTTATTTGCCAAATCCATTAAAATTTGCGTTCGTTCACGTGCCTGTGTATTTTCAAAAATCACGTCGTGAACATCCGGGTCGTGTCCAATGTCTTTGAAATGTTGCAGACAAGCTTCCTTGATGGAAATTTCCAAACCGGTAATTTCCAAAGATTTCATCAAATTCAACGCATTGCCATACGTTCGGTTGGTTGTGCCAAAACCGGGCATGGTAACCCCAATAACAGTTTTTCTGTCAAAACCCAATTTGTCGGCAGTTTTTACACACACCAGCAAAGCAAGCGTAGAATCCAGCCCTCCGGAAATTCCAACTATCAGCGATTTGGCTTGTGTATGCAGCCAGCGTTTGGCCAACCCCGACGTTTGAATGGAAAAAATCTCGCTGCAGCTTTCTTCTCTTTTCGATACAGGTGGAACAAACGGGTAGGGTGAAACCGTTCTTTTAATTTCCTTCTGTTCGAGAGGTTGCCCCTGCATTTCAATTTTCCTGTAAGTCTGCTGTAAAGCATCTTCACCGAAATTACTGTTGTGCATTCTTTCGTACCGCAATATTTCGACATCTATTTCGTTGAAAATCAGCTGAGAATCGAGCGAAAATCTTTTGGAAGTTTCGAGAATTTTTCCGTTTTCTGCAATGACTGCACTTCCTGAAAAGACCAAGTCGGTAGTCGATTCGTACATTCCGGAAGAAGAATAAACATATCCGGCATGGCAACGAGCCGACTGTTGTTCAATAAGTTGCAGTCGATATTCGTGTTTTCCAATCAATTCATTGCTGGCCGAAGGATTAAAAATAATTTCTGCCCCTGCCATGCACAATTCGGTACTGGGAGGAAGCGGTGCCCATAAATCTTCACAAATTTCGATTCCAAAAGAAAATGAAGGAGAAAAAAATATTAAATCGACGCCAAAAGGCACTTCCTGTTCATTGCACACAATAGTTTGTCCACGAAGATTTTTTCCGGAAACAAACCATCGCTTTTCGTAAAATTCGCCATGATTGGGCAAAAAAGTTTTAGGAACGATGCCGATAATCCGCCCTTTTTGTAAGACGACCGCCGTATTGAAAAGCCGATTGCGAAAACGAAGCGGTGCTCCCACGATAACAGCACAGGAAACGGACAAGGTGGCCATCTGAATTTCAGACAGGGCTTTCAATACTTCTTCCTGCAACTGTTGTTGAAAAAATAAATCGGCGCACGTGTAACCGGTGATACACAATTCGGGGAAACAGACCACTTGGGCTCGGTTTTCTTCGGCAACATGAATCAGTTCTATTATTTTTTCAGTGTTAAACAAAATATCCGAAACTTTGAGTTCGGGAACCGCAGCTGCTATGCGGACAAAACCAAAATTTGTTTCCATTTCTTCAAGTTTTAAGTTTTTCTTCCTCCCTGATTTCTTCGTTTTCCATTTCCTCCAAATAAATCTTGAGCGAACCGGTAGAAATCTGAATTTCCCAAACAGAAAAGGAAAGAGAAACAATCAGGAATACAAGTGCAATACCGAAAACATAGGCGGAAACGGTTTGAAAACCGACGTAAATAAGAAACATGGTAGCTACACAGAGCAATAAACTAGCCACGCCAAACAATTGCATCAGTCGCGTAAGCGAAAGTCTTTTACGGAGATTTAAAATCTGAGCCCGCGTAACTGCCGAATGATCTTCCATGTAACGATCTTTAAGTGTTCGCACCAACTGGGCATACGACAGAAAACGATTGGTATAAGCCAGCAAAATAAGCGAAACTGCCGAAAAAAGAAAAGTCGGTGTAATTAAGGTGAGTTCTTTCATGGTAAAGACAGTTACAAATTAAAAAACCGAAAAAAATTATACAAAATACATATTGTTGGTGCCCATACGCAAATATCTGCCTACCGCCAAATAGGATGAAATAGCAGTAAGCGTAACACCCAAAAACAAAATAATAGAGGATACCATCAAAGCTGTACCAAAGGGAATTACTATTCCCGAAATACCAAATTCATACTTAACATAATAAATCGTAGCAGTCAAATAAAGCAGAGAAAGGATAGAAGCCACAAGTCCATTGATCATTCCCTGCTTAATATAAGGTTTGCGGATAAACCACCAGGTAGCACCCACCAATTTCATGGTGTTGATAAGAAAACGATTGGAATAAATCAGCAGTCGAATGGTGTTGTTTATCAATGCTATAGAAACAAGCAACAATACCAAAGCAATTCCGAGCAGAATGTAACTCAATTTCTGAATATTCCGATTTACCAAATCTACTACATCTTTCTGATAGGCTATGCGATTGATATGGTCAAATCTTTTTAGTTTAGATTCAATCATTTCAACACTGTCGTTATTGGCATATTCGGCTTTCAGTTTCACCTCGAAAGAAGCCAGCAAAGGGTTGTATCCCAAAAACTTTTGTGGATCTTCGCCCAAACTTTCGATATGCTCCTGCAAAGCTTCCTCTTTGGAGATAAACCTCACCGATTTGGCATAAGGAGAAGAAAGAAGATATTTTTGAATTCTCTGAATCTCTGTGTTTTTAATTTCATCGTCCAAAATAATGGAAAGATTAATGTTCTCTCTTACGTTTATGCCCAGATTTCTTGCCGTCAAAAGCAATAAAATCACCAGTCCAACCAAAAACAGCACCAACGACATGCTGAAGGTAGAAATAAAATGTATGTTTTTTATACTTCGTTTACCGTGAAGATTATTGTTTTTACCCATTTCCGATATTCTTTTTCAAATAATTATCTCTTTGAACCCTTTACAAATCCTTATTCCAGAAATTATTCCCATTGGTCGATTTTCTTTGCCGTAGAAGGTTTTTTCCATCTTAAATAAATATAACCCACCAACCAAAGCACAAACAATATGGAAGAAACAAGGGCTATACTGTTCCCAATTCTGTAAGAATCGGGTTCAAATTTGAATTCTATTTGATAAGAACCCGCTTTCAGTGGCATTGCTCTAAGCAAGTAGTTGGCACGAATATAGGGAACTTTCTTGCCGTTGATATAGGCATTCCATCCCTTATCGTAATATATTTCCGAAAAAATAGCGAGCTGATCGGTTTTGGAACTGAAATTGTAAATCAGGTGATTGGGTTCGTAGCTTACCAGTTGAATGTGAGCAGACGAATCGGGAATAATGGCAGCAGGCAATAGCGCAGAAAAAGATTTGTCCACCACCACTTCTGTTTTGGTATTGATTTCACCCAACAAACGCATTTCTTCATCTGCATTTTCCGCTATTCTAACTTTTGTCACCAACCATGCATTGCCGTTGGCATAAGGATTGACCAATGGAGGCGCTTCCTTGTTGTAAATTACATATTTCATGTTCAGCATATTTAAAACGCCCAAAGAATCCATTACCTGCACAATCTCTTCAATTGTTTTGGCTCTTCCAAACGCTCCAAACAATTGTCCGAGCTCCTTAGTGAGATGAACGTTGATAAGTTCCTGATAACGACGCAATTTTGCCGCATGGTATCCGCCTATATTTTTGTGAAAATATGAAGGTGAAGCATCGTTGAAAATATCCACTGTGGCATCGAGTACCCTGAATTGCGACTTGTCCTGAAGAATAATTTTATCGGCTACCGATGGCTGAATAAATTTTTCAAAGCTTCTTTTTCGCGTAAAATTATCATCGTTCAAATATCGTTTGGCAACCGGCACCAGGTCTCCCAGCATCAAGCATCCCAACAAAACATAGGCAAGATTCTTTTTAACCAGATTTTTGGCATACAGCCAAATCAAGCCGGCACAAAGAATAACAAAAGTCAATGAACGCAAAGCATCGCTGCGGAGTAAAGCTTCTCTGTCGAGGGGAAGTGTTTCTTTCAAAAAAGCATAATCACCCGTAAATTGCCCATCGGCAGGCGAAACAAAATTCCCGGCCAAAGAAGGAACAACAGCAAAAATCAGACAAATACCACCAACTATTGCGGCGCTGATGGAAACAGGACGCAAAAGTTTTGCCTTGTCTGTTGCGGGATTGAATACTTCCTTTAAGGCGAGTATTGCCATTAATGCCATACCAAAACTGGCAATGACCAAAATCATGGAAACCGTGCGGAAATTATTGTAAAAGGGAATATATCGGATGAAAAAGTCGGTAAGGGGCATGAAATTTTTCCCCCACGAAAGCATAATAGAAAGAACAATTAATGGCAACAGCCACCATTTTGTACGCTTGTCCACCAAAAAAATTCCCAACACAAACAGAAAACAGACGATGGCTCCAACATACACCGGTCCGGCAGTTCCCGGCTGATTACCCCAATACAGAGGTAATTGCATCTCCTTCATCATCCTTTCCACATTGGGAACCCCATAACTTGACAGTCGCTGGGCTGTTTTGCTTTCGGATGAAAGTGTGCCGGCACTTGCACCCCCTTTAAAATTCGGGATAAGCAATGTCAGCGTTTCATCAATTCCGTAGCTCCATTGTGTAATATAATCCTTGTTCAGTCCGTGCTGCGCATTTTGTTCATCAAGGGTAAGTCCTGTCGATTTTCCGCGCATGGTGTACTGATTGTATTCGTAGGTAGTAAGTAAACTCGTGGCATTCATTCCCGCTGCCAGCAAAGCAGCAATAATCAACAATCCCAACGTTTTAAAATAAGAACTTGCCTTCTTTTCCTTTATACTGAAGATCAGTTCCACCAATCCAAAAACCAAAACCATAAGCAAAGTATAATAAAGAATTTGGATATGGTTGGCATAAATGGCTAAACTCAGGAAAAGTGCCGTCAGCAGGCTTCCCAACATTCTCTTGGAACGGAAAGCCATGTAAATGCTCCCGATAAGCGGTGCAATGTAAGCTATCGTAATGGCTTTGGAATTATGTCCGACAGACAGAATAATAAAATTGTAAGAGGCAAAGGAAAAGGCAAATGAACCAATAATGGCAAGCCAGGGATTAATACCAAAAGCTAAAAGCAAAATATAAAAACACAAAAGATAAAGAACCAGAAAAAATACCGGTGAAGGCAAGGATTTGATAAGTTGGTCGACGTATTTAATAATATTGTTGGGTTGCGTCATTGAAATTTGATAAGTCGGCATCCCACCAAACATGGAGTTAGTCCATAATGTTTTATCATCATGTGTCTGGTTATAATCAATGGTCTCTTTGGCTGAGTACAACCAGCTTTGGGTATCGTGTCCCATCAGTTGTTTGCCTTCCAAAACGGGAGAAAAATACCAAAACGACAAACAAAAAAACAAAATAAGTGCTACAAAATGAGGCAGCAATTTTTGAAATAAACTTTTGTTCATAAGAATGATGGTTTATATTTTCAGCTAAATGAGGAAATTTGAGTACAAAAATACATTATTTTTTTTCAAAAGCTATTTCATTACTACTTAAAATTACTGCGACCTGCCTTTATGAACACAAACGTTGGCGGTATGAAACGTAGCGGAATGCGTATCTGCGAACCTATCCCCCGTTGCTGACCTTGCCAGCGGGAACTGAGTTTGCAATTGGCACTGAAACCGCTATGTTTTATGACCGCATGTTGTGGGCTGGCATTTTTATTTTTTAATGTATCATTAATTATCTACCTAAATCAGGTGGACTAGCTTTAAAATCATTTGTAAATCTTATAAAATCTAAGCTATCATTAATTGGATAATTAAATAATAGTATGCAATTCTCAGGATTTAAAGTATCATAAATGACAATATAGTTCTTACCGACACAGCCTTCCATATCAGACCTAAGTAATCCTTTAGATTGAGTATTTTCTTTGCTATTATTTACTTTAAATTCTATCCAAATGGAAGGATCACTTGGTAAAACTTTAAAACTCTTACCTATTCCTCCTCCATGTCCACCAATATATTTCGTCACAGTTCCAATAGAATATCCTGTGTTCTTGTGAATACTATTTCTCAAATCACCTTTTCTTTTTTGTGCCATAAATATCGCTGAAGAGAACAGTATCACAATAACAATAATTGGCACTATCCATCCTTGCTTATTCTTTTTTTTATCATTATTCATAATTCCATATGTTTATCATTCATATGACGGCGGTCTGCTATGCTTGCCCACAACGTTTGACAATATGGCCAGTAAGGGATTGCGGGCTTTTTTCCTATCAGGATACACAAAAAATTGAAGCGGGCTACAAACCTTCGCATACTGCTGAAACCCTTATTGGCTATATTGTGTGTTAGGCCTCGTTTTTCTTTATCATTATTATATCAATCAGCATTTTACCAATATAAAAAAAATTAAATACGGAATAGTCATCACAAATCCAAAAATCGCGTTTACAGGCCATCCAATTCCTATAACACTGGCTTCAAGTCTTTTTACTTTATCCATATTCTCAGGTAAAACATTTCCAAAAAATTCTGTTTCATTCATTCCGTCAATATTGTAACCAAAATGTTTCAATAAAATCAAATCTGACTCATGACTCCACCATGCAAAAATCAGTATTAAAACTCCAAGTAAAGACAAACCTATCAATGAGTAAATTATCACAATCCGTTTTGTCTTTAATCGTTTAAGAATGTAAAGTATTAAAATCGGAGCAATGATAATTAATCCGAGTATCAAAAAGTTGGATATTGTTATTAATGATTCCATATCAGTTTTCTAATCAGAATTTCGATTAATCAAGTTCTCTTGAAGTCTTTTATATTCCTTATTTGCCTTTCTGTTAATCGTATAGCTTATTGTTAGTCTGTGTTTTCCAATCGTGTCTTTTAATGAATCCTCAAAAAACATTGTGTAACCATATCCAATATTAAGCCACATTAATGGAATACCAATTTTTAGCATCAATGCAGGACTGTAATCCACGAAATCAGTATAATTTATGAATTCTGCTCCGAAGAAACTCCCGTGTGTCTCACCGATAACTCCTAATTCCCACCCAATTTTTGGGCCAATAATGAGTTTATCAAAATCACTTAAACATAGCTCGGAAGAAAGAAAAAATCCAGACGAAGAGAATGGCAACAACGTTCCTAAATGTCTTGGAAATCTTGTGTGAAATTGGTTTAAAAATAGTCCAGCTTCAATCCCGTATCCTTTTTGTCCATTTATTGCAAATCGAGGTGCAAGCCGAGTTGAACTATATGACGTATCATTTTGCTCTTGACCATAAGTCAGTCCGCACATAACCAATCCAAGTGTTAGTATTAAAACTCTTCTTATCATTTTTCTTGTAAAATCAGCCATTGTTTTTTGTTTGCAGTATCGTGTCGCCAAATGAGGCCTAACTTATGGTTTACGAAACTATAACCTATTAACTTTGCCTCGAAACGACTTGAATCCTTCCCAATCATCTATTAAACGATTCATCCAATTCTCAACGGCTGCATCGGGTCCTGTGTACAGCGTATTTTCTCTGAACCATTGAACAATTTCCGTAGCTCCTTTACTAAATGGAGTTTTAGCTTGAAATTCGGGAACAAATTTTTTTATTTTGGAATTGTCGAAAATCATGCTGTGCGATTTGTCTCCCAATAAATTGGCGCCCATCTCCTTATCGTACAAGGCAATAATTTCCGATGGTATATGTACCGTCTTTGGCTCAACACCCAATTCGCTTGCCAGAATTTTATAAATCCCGTTCCACGTCAACCATTCGTCGGAAGTGATATGAAAATCTTCGTGAATGGCTGCTCTGTTTCCCAACAATCCGATTAATCCGACTGCAAAATCGCGATGATAGGTCAAAGTCCAAACTGAAGTTCCATCACCATGTAACACTACCGGTTGACCCTTCAACATCCGATGTAATACAGTGTAACCCCCTATGGCCGGCACTTTCTTATAGTTGTAGGTATGCGAAGGACGAACTATGGTAAAAGGAAAGCCGGATTTTTTTGCTTCACTTTTCAATAGTTTTTCACAGAAAATTTTCTTTTGGGAGTATTCCCAATAAGGATTCCATAGTGGAGTTTTTTCGGTAATTGGCAATTTTTCGGGTGGCTTCTGATAAGCCGATGCAGTACTGATAAACACATATTGAGCGGTACGGTCTCGAAACAGTCGGATATCCTGCTCGATATGTTGCGGCTCAAAAGCGATGAAATCGACAACGGCATCAAAATGATGTCCTTTCAGCTTAGCCTCCGCTTCATTGCCGTTGCGAATATCGGCATGAATGGTTGTAACTTCTTTCGGCACATGGTCCTTATCGGTCATTCCACGATTCAAATGAAATACTTCCATCCCTTTCTCAATGGCTATTTCCGTACATGCCGAACTGATAATGCCTGTTCCGCCAATAAATAAAACTTTCATCAGAATATAATTTATTTTTTAATGGTCTGATGGAACCCACATGTCTGAATATTATATTCATTCGTGTTTGTGTATGTAATACATGTGGGTTTCATAAACTTTAAAGTTTTTCGTTTAACTCAACGAAGTTACAGTTTTTTTTGTAATTAATTAAAGAAATTTTTCTTTAATTCCTTTGTCGTGAAAAAAAATAGTTGTAATTTTGCGACGTGAAAAACAAGGCTTTTCAGAAAAAAGATAAAAACAAACATAACAATTAATTTAAAAAAAAATGGCAAATTTAGATTTAAGTAAGTACGGTATTACCGGCGAGTACGAAATCGTACACAATCCTACTTATGAACAACTGTTCAGAGCAGAAACCGACCCTAAAAACGAAGGTTTTGAACGCGGTGTTGTTACCACAACCGGTGCAGTAGCAGTAGATACCGGTATTTTTACCGGACGTTCGCCCAAAGATAAATATTTTGTAAAAGATGAAATTACCGAAAAAGCCATGTGGTGGGACGGGGTTATTAATCGACCCATCAACACGGAGGTTTGGGACTATTGCAGAGGCTTGGTAACCGACAGGCTGGGTTCTGTGAAAAAACTTTATGTGGTAGATTGTTTCTGCGGTACCAATCCCGATACGCGAATGAAAGTGCGCTTTGTTATGGAAGTGGCTTGGCAGGCACATTTTGTAACCAACATGTTTATCCGTCCTTCACACTATGAACTGGCAAATTTTGGAGAACCCGATTTTGTTGTGCTCAATGGTTCTAAGGTTACCAATCCTAAATGGAAGGAACAGGGATTGAACTCTGAAGTTTTTGTTCTTTTCAATCTTTCTCAGCGTATGGCCGTTATCGGTGGAACATGGTACGGCGGTGAAATGAAGAAAGGAATTTTCTCACTGATGAATTTTTATCTGCCACAGAAAGGTATAGCCTCCATGCACTGCTCTGCCAATGTTGGCGAAGACGGAGATGTAGCCATTTTCTTTGGTTTGTCGGGGACAGGAAAAACAACTCTTTCTGCCGATCCAAAACGCTATTTAATTGGTGACGACGAACACGGATGGGATGATCACGGCGTATTCAATTACGAGGGTGGATGTTATGCTAAAGTTATCGACTTAAGCGAAGAAAACGAACCGGATATCTGGCGTGCTATTCGTCGGGATGCTTTGTTGGAAAATGTTACCGTTTTGCCCGATGGCACACCCGACTTTTCAAAAGCAGCTTCTAAAACGGAAAATACACGTGTTTCTTACCCAATTTATTATATCAATAAAATTGTGCTTCCTTCAAAAGCCGGACACGCAAGCAAAATTATCTATTTGTCGGCAGATGCTTACGGCGTTTTGCCTCCGGTTTCTATTTTGGATGAAAAATCGGCACAGTATCACTTCCTTTGCGGATATACTTCAAAATTGGCCGGAACCGAACGCGGTATCAACGAACCCGTTCCTTCTTTCTCGCCTGCATTTGGAGAAGCATTTTTAACATTGCATCCTACCATTTATGCTAAAGTGTTGGCCGAAAAAATGAAAAAGCACAATGCAAAGGCTTATTTGGTTAATACCGGTTGGAATGGTACTGGCAAACGTATTTCCATTAAGGACACCCGGGCCATTATCGATGCCATTATTGACGGTTCAATCGAAAAAGCAGAAAAAGTTCATATTCCAATTATGAATCTGACTATTCCAAAATCTTTGAACAATGTGAACCCTGCTATTCTTGATCCGCGCGACACCTATGCTAATCCGGCAGAATGGGAACAGAAAGCAAAATCTTTGGCTGCTCAATATATCAAGAACTTTGAACAGTATCTCGATAACGAAAATGCCAAAGAACTTTTATCTGCAGGCCCTCAACTTTAATAAGTTACATACCTGAAATATAAAAAGGGAGCCGTTCATTTTTGAGCAGTTCCCTTTTTTCTTCTAAAAAGTAGAGAAAGAAGTTATTTATATTGATTTGAAACCGATTATTTCGCGAACATCGCGAATGGTTTTCCGCGCATTTTCCTGTGCTTTTTCTTTTCCCATGCGAGCAACATTCGACAGGTAATCTTTATTGCCCAGAAGGTCTTTAATTTTTTCACGAAACGGAGCAGTAAAAGTAATCATATCTTCTGCCAGCTGTTTTTTCATTTCCCCGTATTTGATTTGGCAAGAATCGTATTGTTCTTCAAAATAAGCCAAAGTTTCGGCACTGGATACGGCTCTCATCAATTGAAAAAGATTTTCGATGGGTTGAGATTTTTCCTGGTGAGGCTGTGTGGGGCCTGCATCGGTTACCGCTTTCATTACTTTTTTCCGAATTGCCTCCGGCTCGTCCGATAAGAAAATGGCATTGCCTTCTCCTTCCGATTTTCCCATTTTTCCCGTACCGTTGAGTCCCGGAATTTTAATCAGTTCGTTTCCGAAATTAAAAGCTTGCGGTTCAGGGAAATAATCTACCTGATACATTCTGTTGAATCGATTGGCAAAAGTCCGCGTCATTTCGAGATGTTGTTCCTGGTCTTTGCCTACCGGAACCTTGTTGGCGCGATGCAGCAAAATATCGGCAGCCATCAATGTCGGATAAGTCAACAGTCCGGCATTTACGTTGTGGGGTTGCTGGCGAACTTTATCTTTGAAGGAAGTACAGCGTTCCAATTCGCCGACGTAAGCATTCATGTTCAAGAAAAGATACAGTTCCGTAACTTCAGGAACATCACTCTGTATGTAAATAACTGCTTTTTCGGGATCAAGGCCTGCAGCCAAATATTCCGCTAAAATTTCTCTCACATTTTCCGTCAGATTTTGCGGTGTGGGATGCGTGGTCAGTGAGTGGTAATCGGCTATAAAAAAATAACAATTGTATTCATTTTGCATTTGTACAAAATTCTTCAATGCTCCAAAATAGTTTCCCAAATGCAAGTTCCCGGTCGGACGTATGCCGCTAAGTACAGTTTCCATCAAAAATAAAAAATTTTAGTGTTGTATTTTAAATTCAAATGCAAAATTAATCATTTTAGGAGAAATATCCAGCTTCTCAATTAAAGTCAGAGGAATTTGATTCGGAGAGAAGCAAAAGAATTTTTCCAAAAAACGTTGGAAATATAAATCTTTCTTTGCATTTGATTATTTTTGCAGAAAAATTTTTAAAAATGGAGATGTAATATGGAGAAGAAAGTAATATTAATAACCGGAGCAAGCAGCGGTATTGGATTATCAACAGCCATTCAACTAATGAACAAGGGTTACAGGGTTTATGCTGCCTCTCGTAGTGGTGGTGAAAATAGCACATCCAAAAATGGCGGAGAAATTATTTCTACAAAAATGAATGTGAATAGTGAAGAAGAAATAAAAAAAGTGTTGGACGAGATTTTGGAACAAAATGGGCATTTGGATGCTGTTATTTCCAATGCAGGTAACGGCATAGCCGGTTCTATCGAAGACACTTCCATTGAAGAAGCCAAATATCAGTTTGAAACGAATTTTTTTGGAGCAGTAAGAGTTATTCAGGCCTGTTTACCCATTTTCAGGAAACAGGGCTATGGAAAAATCATTGCCACATCTTCGGTAGCTGCCATTGTTCCTATTCCTTTTCAGGCATTTTATTCCGCTTCCAAAGCAGCTTTGCTTATTTTTATGCAGGCGCTTGACATGGAAACCAAACCTTTTGGCATTCAGTGCAGCACCATTTTACCGGGTGATACCAAAACCAATTTCACGTCGGCAAGAAAATATACCGCAGCTTCTCAATCGACCGAATCGGTTTATTACGAAAAAATGAAAAAAGCTGTCGGAAAAATGGAAAAAGATGAACAAAACGGGATGCCCGCAGATGCTATTGCGAAAGCCATTGTCAAGCAAATTGTACACAAAAGCATGAAAGCAATCGTAGTTCCGGGATTTCAGTATCAGGTTATTTGCTGGCTTTTCAACCGATTGCCCGTCAAATTCAGGCTGAAAGTGGTAAGTATGCTCTATTAGTTCCTGAAAGTTTTGCTGATACGCTGAAAGTACATTAAACGATTAAAAAAAAGCTTGAAATACTAAAAACTGCAAGGCGAGAGATTTTATTTCGCCAAAATAAGCTGTTTTTTTTCGTTTTCCTTTATTTGATTGTTGTCGAGCATAAAGCGGATAACCTGCAAAACCTTTTTTTCTTTAAAATGAATTTTTTGAACAACTATATCGAGGGGAAGATTTTCGTTTGAGAGTACTTGAACAATTGACGAACGAATGGCTTCAAATTCGGCAGTAGAAATTTCCGTTTCTTTCTTCTTTTGACACACGTCGCATTTGCCACAAGGCTGGCTGTTTTTTTCGCCGAAGTAGGAAAGCAACATTTGACTTCGACACACATTTTCTTCTTTGGCATAGTTCAGTACACTCTGCACGCGGGAAACAAATCGCTCTCGTCGGTCTTCATAAGCTTCACGGCTTAAATATATCTGTTTGGCGTCCACCCTTTCCTGTGTAAAAGTAAGAAATGCCGTTTTTTTTCTTGGTATGTAACGGATAACTTTTTCCTTTGACAGTTCTACTAACTGTTGATACACTTCCTGAGGGGTAGATTGAAGCCGTTGGGCAACGACTTCTTCATGAATGAAAGCCGGCTCCGTGAAAAGTCCCGTGTAAGAACGTAAAAGAACATGTATAAGCTTTTCCTGCTTCGGAGTTTGCTTTAGTTGATACAATTCCTCTTTTTTAACCGTGAAAAGCACTTGTGATGTACTTTCCTCTTCATCGGTAAATTCAATATAACCGGCTTGCTGAAGGATTTTCAGGCTGCTGAAAGCCATTAATACAGGCAAGTGAAATTTAGTGCAAAAATCGACCAGATCGAAAGGGAAAGTATTGTCCAGTCCTGAGCCAATACCAACCTGATAATAATTGCCCAAAGATTCGTAAACTTTGCGAATCATTTCTTTTGGCGGAAAAGTATCCGAAATGCGTTTTTTAATTTTTGCTGCATCGCTGTTGTTGTAAAGCAGAACGGCAAAAGCTTTTTTTTCGTCTCGGCCTGCTCTTCCGGCTTCCTGAAAATATGCTTCCAGCGAATCGGGCAAATCCAAATGAATCACCGACCGTACATCGGCTTTGTCGATTCCCATGCCAAAAGCGTTGGTGGAAACAATGACGCGGGTTTTCCCGTTTTTCCAGCGTGTTTGAATTTCGTCCTTTTTCACGTTGTTGAGGCCTGCATGATAATGTTCGGCTACAATTCCGTTTTTTACAAGAAACTCGGCTGTTTCTTTTGTTTTTTTTCTGTTTCGCACATAAACTACCGAAGTGCCCGGTACACTGTTGAGAATTTTCAACAAATACTGATTTTTATCTTCGGTATATCGAACCACATAAGCCAAATTGGAACGATAAAAACTTTTTTTGAAAATGTTGAATGCCGGAAAATGTAGTTGTTTCTGTATGTCTTCGGCGACTTCAGGAGTGGCAGTAGCCGTAAGTGCAAGTACGGGTGCATTGGGTAAAAACGCTCTGATTTCGGCAATTTTCAGGTAGGAAGGTCGAAAGTCGTAACCCCATTGAGAAATACAGTGCGATTCGTCCACAGCAATGAGACAAACTTTTGTCTGTTTTATTTTTTCGATAAAAATGCGTGTTGCAAGTCTTTCGGGCGATACATAAAGAAATTTGTAGGCTCCAAATGAAGCATTTTCGAGCGTCATCAGAATTTCGTCGTAAGACATGCCAGAGAAAATGGCAGCAGCCGCAATTCCTCTTTTTTTCAAGTTTTCTACCTGATCTTTCATCAGTGCAATCAAGGGTGTAACAACCACGCAAACTCCATCCATTGCCATGGCAGGCACCTGAAAAGTCAGCGATTTTCCTCCGCCGGTAGGCATAAGTCCCAACGTATCGTTTCCGGAAGCTATGCTACCAATAATTTCATCCTGTAATGGTCGAAATGAAGAATATCCCCAGTATTGCTTGAGAATGTCAAGGTATTTCTGCATAAATTAATTGCAACTTTATTACAAAAATAATGATTTTTACCGAAAGTTCCGATTTTTATATGTAAATCAGGAAAGAGAAAAAAAGGTGAAAATTGTTCACTAAATTAGATTATTTCCTTTTATTCAATGAAGTGAACATTTTGTATATTTCAGTTCGTTTTATGTTTTCGTTTTATAAATTTTAAAAATAATAATCTGAAAATTTGGCTGATACCTTTCAAATTTTGTTACTTTGCAGGCAATTTTAAATACCGCGTATTAATTTAAAGTTGTAGTATGCCAAAAAACCTTGTTATTGTAGAATCTCCGGCCAAAGCCAAAACTATCGAAAAATTTCTGGGAAAAGAATATCATGTTGTTTCAAGTTACGGACATATTCGTGATTTATCCGAAAAAGGCATTGGTATTGATTTTGAACACAATTATCAGCCTCAATACAAAGTTTTACCCGACAAGAAAAAACTGGTTTCGGAATTAAAGAAAGCCACTGAACAGGCAGAGTTGGTTTGGCTGGCATCTGATGAAGACCGCGAAGGAGAAGCTATTGCATGGCATTTGTCGGAAGAACTGAAACTTCCAAAAGAAAAGACACGCAGAATTGTATTTCATGAAATAACGAAAGATGCCATTGTTCACGCCATTGAACATCCGCGAGATTTGGATTTGAATTTGGTAGATGCCCAGCAGGCGCGTCGTGTCCTCGACCGAATTGTTGGTTTTGAACTTTCTCCGCTGTTATGGAAAAAAATTCGTCCTTCCCTTTCGGCAGGGCGTGTTCAGTCGGTAGCTGTCCGTCTGATTGTGGAACGCGAAAGAGAAATCAATCAGTTTGTTCCCGAATCGTCTTATCGCGTAACGGCAATTTTCAGTACAACAGACAAAGATGGTCGTTCCGTAGAATTGAAGGCAGAACTTCAACAACGTTTTTCCACCAAAGAAGAAGCATTGAATTTTTTAAATCAATGTAAGCAAGCAATTTTTCGGGTGGAAAACATTACTACCAAACCGACCAAAAGATCACCCGCACCGCCTTTTACCACTTCTACTCTTCAGCAGGAAGCTGCACGGAAACTCGGTTTTTCGGTTTCTCAAACCATGTTGATAGCTCAGCATCTTTACGAATCGGGAAAAATAACCTATATGCGAACCGATTCAGTGAATTTGTCGGATTTTGCCCTGAAGGCGGCAGAAGCGGAAATTACCAACATGTTGGGGAAAAAATATTGGAAATTGCGACATTATGTTACAAAAACCAAAGGCGCTCAGGAAGCTCATGAGGCGATTCGTCCTACTTATATGAATGTTCACGAAATTGATGGTTCAGACCAGGAAAAGCGATTGTATGACCTGATATGGAAACGTACGCTGGCTTCACAAATGGCGGATGCGGAATTTGAAAAAACCACCATTCAAATTGGAATGCAAGGTCAACCTTACCAGTTTGTGGCTTCGGGTGAAGTGATTTTATTTGATGGTTTTCTTCATCTTTACAGCGAATCGACAGATGATGAGTCCGATTCCGAAAAAACGGAAATTTTACCGGCCATTAATGTGGGCGAGAAATTGTTGCCAAAAGAAATTCTCGCTCAGGAACGTTTTACCCAGCGTCCGCCCCGATATACGGAAGCAAGTTTGGTGCGAAAACTCGAAGAATTGGGCATTGGGCGACCTTCTACGTATGCTCCAACTATTTCGACTATTCAAAATCGAAAATACATAGAAAAAGGAAACCGTCCGGGCGAAAAGCGAACTTACAATATACTGAAGCTTGTTGACGGAAAAATTTCCGATCAGTCGGCTACTGAAATTACCGGTGCCGAAAAAGCAAAATTATTTCCGACTGATATCGGTATAGTGGTCAACGATTTTTTAATCGAATATTTTCCCGGTATTCTGAGTTATAACTTCACGGCCAATGTGGAAAAGGAATTTGATAATGTGGCGGCGGGAAAAGTAGGTTGGACGCAAGTTATCGACAAGTTTTACAAAAAATTTCATCCAACGGTTGAAAAAACCTTAACTTCCACCGAGCGAAAAGTTGGCGGCCGCACGTTGGGTACCGATCCCAAAACAGGGAAACCGGTTACGGTTAAAATAGGAAGATATGGGCCTTATGTTCAAATTGGAACGGCCGAAGATGCTGAAAATCCTGTTTTTGCTTCGCTGCGTCCGGGTCAGTCCATCGACAGCATTACACTCGAAGAAGCGCTCGATTTGTTTAAACTCCCGCGTGAAGTAGGGGAATTTGAAGGAAAACCGCTGACTGTTGCCATTGGACGTTTTGGTCCTTATATCCGTCAGGGAAATTCGTTTTATTCCATACCGAAAGGGGAAGATCCGTTGAATGTTTCACTGGAACGCGCCATAGAAATTATTCAACACAAACGGGAGGAAGATCAGAAGAAAACTATCAAAACTTTAGGCGAAAACAAAGAGATTCAAATTTTAAACGGACGCTTCGGGCCTTACATTTCTTTTGAAAAAAAGAACTACAAAATTCCTAAAAATGTCGATCCTACAGGTTTAACTTTTGAACAATGTATGGAAATGATTCAGGAACAGGCCGGAACAGATAAAAAAGGGAAAAAGGGAAATACGAGGAAAACAGCTTCGACCGAAAAGTCTGCAAAAAATACAAAAACCTCCAAAACGACTAAAACGACCAAAACATCAAAAACAAAAAAATCTACGACTGCTGGCAAGAAAAAAGTTTAATAAAAAATTCAGGAAACATTTCTGGGCGCAAGTAGGAAA
>Ga0208198_1001540_pt1 | contig 19668 bp, 25 predicted proteins | sample AD_JPNTR2_MetaG_FD_184446 | JGI IMG/M metagenome (GOLD analysis project Ga0208198, IMG submission 184446) | Active sludge microbial communities of municipal wastewater-treating anaerobic digesters from Japan - AD_JPNTR2_MetaG (SPAdes) (version 2) | ecosystem: Engineered > Bioreactor > Anaerobic...
TATCATGCGTGAAAAAAGTTCGTGAAATGAAAATTTCTATATATTAGGAGGTGAGTCTGATGGGCGGCAGGAATGCAATACCAATTCAATTACATTTGCAGAATGGGAATAAAAGACATTTAACAAAATCTGAGATTGATCAGCGGCAAAAAGCGGAAGTCAGGCTCGGAAATAAAAAACTCAAGTGTCCCGACTTTGTAAAAAACGATATCGCGGCTTTTGAAAAATGGAAAGAGCTTACCAAACTTTATAAGGACGTGGACTTTGTTTCGTCCGGCGACGTCGGCACTCTGGCAAGATACTGTAAAACATTTAGTGAATATCAGGATTTATTGGCTGCACAACAACGAGTAAAAGAAATCCACTACGATTGCAAAGAGCTTGATGATTTTATAAGCGACTTTGACTCAAATGGCAAAAACCTTTTTGCTTATAAGGTCCAGAAGCAACTCAGGGATTTATTTTCTATAGGCGGCATACTTGCCATTGAGACAGCTATCAACAAAAAAATGGATCTGTTGATAAAAATGGAGGACCGAATGTTTCTTAATCCGGTATCCAAAATTAAAAACATACCGAAGAAAGAACAAAAAGAAGAAGATCCTAACGCTGGAATGTTTGGTGATTGATTATGATACATCCTACAACGCAATATGCAATAGATGTAGTTCACGGAGACTTAAAAGACCAATGCTGCATATGGGAAGTTCTTGCTTGCAAAAGACACTTAGATGATTTGCAAAGACAAGGAACCGACGAATTTCCGTTTGTATTTGACGAGACAAGAGCCGACAGGATATTCCAATGGTTTAAGATATGTCGGCATGTAAGAGGGCCATTCGCTGGCCAACCAATTGATCTTCAACCGTGGCAAATGTTTGATCAAGGATGTTTATACGGGTGGGTCCACAAGAATACAGGAGCAAGACGCTTTAGGAAGGCGTACCACAAGAGAGCCAGGGGAAATGTAAAATCGACAGAGGTAAGTGGTAAATGCCTGTACCACATGTGCGCAGATGTAATATACCCGCCCGGAAAACCAGAACTCGCTAAGTACGAGATGAACCCCGAAGTAGAATGCGCAGCGGTAGACAGACTGCAAGCTAAAAGAGTTTGGCAGGACGCTTGCGACATGGCAAAGGCGTCACCTGATATATCGAAAAGAATGGAGGTTAAGAAGACTTCCGTAAGGCATAAGACTCGCGGCGGATTTATGCGACCGTTATCAAAAGATACGAAAAATAAAGATGGCGGCGCGCCTTGTTATTTTGAAGTTGATGAGTGGCATGCACATCCGACGTCAGAGATATACGATATCGGGTATTCGAGTTTCGGCAAAAGAGCACAATCCTTACTTGATGCTATAACTACGGCTGGAACTGATGCAGAAAATAAACCGTGTAAAAAGGATGAAGATTACGCTAAAAAAATTCTCGACGGCTCGGTAAAAGACGAAAGCACTTTTGTTATGATTAGAGAGATTGATGATAACGACAATCCCCACGACGAGAGTTGCTGGCCAAAAGCAAACCCCATACTCAGGTACCCCAATGAATATTCAAAAGGGTTGTACGAACAAATAAAGGCTGAACATGACACCGCGTATCAAAGCGGAGACCCTGCAAAAATACGAGAGTTTTTGATAAAAAGAATGGATCGCTGGCAATCAGATTCAGAAAATAAGTACATGTCAGGTTGCATGGATAAATGGAAAGCTTTGGCGGTACCCAAAGAAGAATTCTTAAAACTTACTAGAGGTAAAAGTGGCTGGTTAGGATTAGACCTTTCCAAAAATACCGACTTGACAGCGGATGGTTTTGTGTGTTGGCTGGACGATGGTAGGTTGGCGGTGGATGCTCACGGGTTCATGCCTGTAGAAAGAGCAGCTCAACATGAGCATTCTGATCGTATACCTTATAAGTTTTGGGCCAGCGAAGGCGAAGGGTGGTGTACTTTAACAGAAGGCGCAGTTACGGACTATAATTACATAAAAACTCATTTGCATGATTGCGAATTTGACAATAAATGGGAATATAAAGAGTTTTGCTACGACCCTTATAATGCTACGCATTTTGTTCAGGACCTTATAAACGAAGGTTACCATGAAGAACAAATGGTCGAAATAAGACAAGGCGTACAAACATTAAGCGAACCCACGAAAAAATTCAGGGAGTTTGTTCTTCAAGGGAAGATTGTGCATAATGGAAATCCACTGCTTACGTGGTGTTTAAGCAACGCCGTAGAAGTTACCGATAACAACGGGAACATTAAGCTTTCCAAAAAACACAAGGATGATTCGCAAAGGATAGACCTTATTGCAGCAATAATTAACGCTTTAGTGAGAGCGTTGGCGAATGAAGATAAGTCTTCTCCATACGATAAGCGCCCAACAGGTTCAAAGATATTAACCATATAAAGGAGGAATTACATTGAAATTTCCAAAAATACGGCTCCCGAGCCGAGAAAAAATAGAAGAAAATGTACAGGAAACCGCCATAGTAGGCGGTTTTTTGATGCTTGCGAAGGGTTTGTACAGTATATTTCCTCCAGTAATGTGGATAATATGTGGCGTTTTATTGATGCTTTTGGGCATACCGTGGAGAAAAATACGGCATAGAAAGGGGTGATGCGATTGGGCCTTATAGGAAATATACTTGCAAAAAACTATTCGGTAGAGGATTGGGAAAAGGATATAAGGAATTCGTTGGTTGTACGTCAGGCAAAGTCCGGCGTGCAGGTAAATGAATATACAGCAACAAAGTTTTCCGCGGTTCTCGGTTGTGTATTGGTGCTGTCTCAAACCCTTGCATCTATGCCGTTGATATTATATCGAGACCGTAAACCCGGCGACAAGTCCAGCGGAAAGGATAGATTTGTAGATCATCCACTGTATGACTTGATAAAGACAGCACCAAACGATGAACACCCGGCAATGGTTTTCAAGGAAACGATGATGTCGCACGTGACTCTATCCGGAAACAGCTATGCACAAATAATACGGTCTAGAAGGGGAGAGGTGCAAAGTCTTAATATTCTTCCCTGGTGGGCCATGGATGTTAAAAGAAACTACGATACCGGTAAAATTGAGTACTGGACTAATGACAGAGGAAAGCCGGTATTACTTGATACAAAAGAGGTTTTACACATCCCGGGATTAAGTTTTGACGGTGTTATGGGTTATTCTCCTGTAAGAATGGCCATGGAGGCCATAGGATTGGGGCTGGCCGCCGAGCATTTTGCAGCTTATTTTTATGCGAATGGGGCAAATATCGGCGGAGTAATTACCATGCCGGGGCATATAAAAGACCCTGAAAGCCTTAAAAGCGAGCTCGGAGAGAAGTTTGAGGGACTCGGAAAAGCGCATAAAGTAATGTTCCTTGAAGACGGTATGAAGTTTGAAAAGGTTATAATGCCGTTGGACGAAGCTCAATTCGTAGAGACGCGGCGATTCCAGGTAGAAGAAATAGCCAGAATATACCGGGTACCGCTCCATTTATTGCAAAACCTTGACCGGGCCACCAATAATAATATTGAACATCAGTCACTTGAGTTTGTAATGTATACAATGCTTCCATGGTTTACCCGTTGGGAACAGTGGCTGAACTTTAAATTGCTTACCAAAGAAGAAAGGCAGCAAGGGCTATTCTTTGAATTCCTTCTTACGGCGCTGTTAAGGGCAGATACAGCGGCAAGAGCGGCAATGCTTCACCAAATGAGGCAAGACGGTATAATCAATGCCGATGAATGGAGAGAGCTCGAGAATATGAACCCGCAGGAAGGTGGATACGGACGGACGTATTTTATTAACGGAAATATGGTATCGACAGAGACAGCAGCGAAGCAACCGCCGAGGCAGAATAGCGGCAATGGACAAAATCAATAGAAAGGAGGGGAATAAATTGCCTTATATGGACATTGAAGAATACAAAAAGCGGCTCAAAAAGAATGAGGACGTCAAAGATGCAGAACTTCGAAAGCAGTTTTACATTGAGCCGATAACCAAACCAACTGAAACTGCTGACGGAACAGAGGTACTATTTGTTATTTCGACAGATTCGGTTGACAGAGACCAAGATACCATAGCAATTAACGGCTGGCAATTGGACAATTACAGAAAAAATCCTGTTATTTTATGGGTTCATGATAACCGGCTGCCACCAGTTGCCAGGTCAACAAGTGAGTGGATTCAAGATGGAAAACTTAAATCAACAGCGTTATTCACGCCGAAAGACTTAAACCCCTTTGGATACATGATAGGTCAAATGTATATCAAGGGGTTTTTAAATGCGGTTTCGGTTGGTTTCCGAAGCTTAGAAGCAAAATGGGCCGCAGATGAGGAAAATCGGCCATGGGGAATTGATTATTTCAAGCAGGAATTGCTTGAATATAGTTGTTGCCCGGTACCAGCTAATCCGGAGGCGCTTATGGATGCAAAATCGGCAGGAATAGACCTTGAACCATTGCTCGATTGGTCGATTAAGGTGATAGATGAAGGAATTATGATACCAAGAGAAAAAGCAGAGAAGATTTACGGGATTTTGAGTCGGAAATCCACTTTTACAGTACAAAAACCGCCTGAAACACCAACTGAAAATAACATCAAAACAAGCCTTTTGATGTTTGAAAACCAAATAAAAATTAATCAAAATTGGAGGTAAAAACAATGACATATGCAGAATTTTTAGCAAAAATAGCTTCAAAAGTTAAAGCGCAGCAGGCTATTTTTAGTAAAGCAAAGTACGAAAACAGAGACATGAACGAAGATGAAATTAAGAACTTTGATGATCTTCAGAAAGAGATCGAAAGTCTTAAAAAACAGGCTGAAATAGCTAAAGCCATGGAAGAAAACGAAAAATATCTTGATGAACCTACAACAAAAACCATTATTCCCGTCGTCAATGAAACGCAGGAAGAAGTACTTGACGACGGCGGATTCAAAAACATTGGTGAATTGATGCATTGTGTTAAGAACGGTGACCCAAAAGGAAGATTAAAGTCATTAGCAACCGCAGACGTAGGGATACTTATTCCCCAAAAATTCGGAACAAACATTCTTATGATGGATGGAGAACAGGAAATTGTTATGCCGAGAGCGACAAACATTCCCGCTGGTGATCCTCCAGATGCTGAATTTTCAATACCCTATTTGCAGCAAGGTTCCGATGGAGTTTTGGGGGGCATAGCACTTAATTGGACGCAAGAAGGAAAAACAATATCCGATACAAGCGATCCAAAAATTAAAGACCTCATGCTTAAGCCTCAGGAAGTTAGCGGATTAGCTACAATTAACAATAAAACTTTGCTAAACTGGGCTGCCACCGGATCGCTTGTGGAAACACTTATGAGACAGGCATATGTTAATGGCAGGGATTCAAAGTTTTTAACCGGTTCTGGCAATGGCTGCCCTCTTGGAATACTGAAATCCCCTGGAGCAATTAAGATCGCCAGAAATACCTCTACAACTTTCAAGTATATAGATGCAGTCACAATGATGGCCCGCATGTACGACTTAAATAACGCTGTTTGGGTAATAAATCAGAACCTTATGCCTGATGTAATGACCATGAAAGACGATGTTGGGAACCTTGTTTTCGTTGCGGGAGATGCGACAAAAAGCGCACCATCAACATTGTGCGGTATACCAATTAAATGGACATTTAAAGTGAGCGAAAAAGGCAGTGAGGGCGATGTAATGCTCGCAAATTTCACTTACTACCTTACAAAAGCTGGTTCTGGCCCATATGTGGCAATATCTGAGCATGTTAAGTTTGCAACAAATCAAACTGTGTTTAAGATTGTTGCTAACATAGACGGTCAGGCGTGGGTAAAGGAACCTCTTAAGATGGAGGACGGAACCACTGTTTCACCATATGTAATCTTAAAATAAGGGCTAGTTAAAATCTAGCCTTTTCATTCAAAAATTAACGATATGGAGGTTAAAAAAAACTATGAAACCATTGTATAAAAGAGTAAAAAAAGACATTGCCTTGGTGCCGCAGACGATAAACAACAGCAATGCGACCGGAAAGTACTACAATATGGCGATGTACAGAAAAGCGCTTTTTGTGCTACACGTTGGAGCAATGGCGGCAACAAAAACAGCAAAGATTGAGGTGTTACAGGCAACTGACGCAGCCGGAACAGGTGCTAAAGGCATTCCGTCTGACGCTGGGCAGATTGCAACGGCAACAATAACAGCCAATACTGAAGTTACTGAATGTACGTTGACGTTGGCAAGTGTTGCAGCTGCGGACATAATAAAGATTAACGGAATAACCTTTACAGCCCACGCCAACACAACAACGGCGGCAAAAAGGGAGTATAAAATTGACGGAGACGATTCTGCTGATGCAGCAGCCTTGGCAGCATTAATTAATGACGCAACTTATGGCGTACCCGGTGTTACTGCAACAGCAAATGCCAATGTAATAACTCTTAAGGCTACAGAACCAGGTGAAACTGTAATTACTATATCGGACCAAGCGGCTACAATTACCCCGGCCACAACTCAGGCTAGTGCTTTTGTTGAGGTGGATGTATCAAGTCTTGATATCAACAATGGATATCAGTATTTAGCTGCAAAAGTAACAAGTACTGCAAACGGACTTGTTGCCGCAGGAATTGATAGATCTGACGCGAGGTTTGAACCCGACCAAAAAGTTGGAGCTTACGCTTCTGTATAATTCAAAGAGGAGGTAATGGGGCCTGTCACGGCCCCTTAATACAGCTATGATAAAAGTTAAAGTTTTAAAACCGGTAAGGTTAAACGGTGCAGATATTTCAGACGGAATTATAGATATTGATGAAGGGTTATTACCTTCTTGGTCTGCCGCCGGTCTAGTGACAACCAATTTGGACGGAGAACCCGACAAAGAACCTAACACCCCGACGCTGGAAGATTACAAAGCACTTCTGGAACACTGCGAAGGACTTGAGAAGATTATTTCAGACCTCAGAAAGCAGCTTGAAGAGAAAGAGCCAGAAAAAGAGCCAGAAAAAGAGCCAGAAAAAGAGCCAGAAAAAGAGCCAGAGAAAGAGCAGGAGGAAAAACCCCATAAAGATGGGAAGAAGGTGAATAAATAATGTCGACACGGATATATGATGCCGAACATCATTTAGGGACAAAAGCCGAAAGGTTAGCAATGGACACAGCAGGATTATCAAAAGGCTCAGATTTTTACGAAACGGACACTGGGGATGCCTACTTATGGGACGGCGCAGCCTGGTGTCTTGTGTAAGGATGTGATTATGTGGATATACTTTTTCTCTCGAAATTGAGCAAGTTAAAAAGGACGGTAGAAAAGTTCCAAACCGTTGCGGCTGTAGCGAATACTTATACCTTAAGTTTAGCGTCGAACAATAGAAACTTTGCGATTGAAACAACCGACGACAACGCCAAGACAATAGCATTTTCCAACGTGCCTACGATATCGGGACTAATAATCCAAGTCACGGTCAAACTAAAGTACACGAATGCCGCGGCCATAACACACCCGACCGGAACTGTGTGGAAAGATGCTGCAACTCCTGCGTTTAGTGCCGGGAAACAGTATCTAATATTGTACACATCGTACGACAACGGTACAACATGGTTGACAAGCGCAGTAGGAGCGTGGTGATTATGTACATAGCAAAAGCTATTGAGTCAATTAGGTCTAATATAACACTTATCAATATGCTTGAACAGTATGGCGATTTTGGTACGGATTCAGATGGCGATGGACTAGCAGATGGATTAAGCCCCGGTGGTGGTGCTTCAGAATATACTTTTACAGAAGGTGTTCAACGATTAACCGCCATTTCAGAGTCAGCGAAGCAGTTTTACGCTGAATTTACTTCAAGCAAGATTACCTTTACATGGGATATCAATGATGTAATATATTTCTGCGGTTGGGTCAGAGCCATATCCGGTACTGCTAAATTAGGGTTATATAATCGCAAAGCTGATGGTAGTTTCGACACTGTTGTCAGTGCTGCAATTAGCAATAACGAATGGACATTTGTGAGTATTGAGTTGACAGTAAGTTCAAAATATTCAACACCAATACTATATGCTAGGATAGCTATTAATAGTGCGTCCGGTCAAAGTTCATTTGTAGGCAGTGGCGAAAAAATAGAAGTTAAGAAGTGTATTCTTATTAATAAAACAAAAATGTTTGGTTTGGGCAATGAACTGACTAAGGCACAAATGGACACCTTTGTGCAATCGAACCCAACATATTTTACTCAACGCGATTACATGAAAGTGTAGGTGATAACAGTGTATGCAAAAGTAGAAAACGGAGAAGTTGTTGCAATAGGATTGCCGATAATTGGGGAATTAAGCGACCACCGCACGGTGTCAAATTATAACCAACTAGGCATTGAAGTGCTGTTAAGAGAAGGTTGGTTACCTATTGTTGGAGAAAAACCAGCTTATGATACCACTACGCAAATGCTTAATGTTGCATATACAGTTGAATCTACACAGGTAATTGCAACATATACAGTAGTTGCAAAACCTCCAGAGCCGACAACTACAGAAGAACGCGTTTTATTGTTGCAGAATGCAGTTGATTTTCTTTTAATGTCGATTTAAAGGAGTGAAAGGAGATGGATAAAATGGCAGCTTATTTAGCTTTAGGAATTGAAGAAGGTAGATTAAATTATACACAGGTTGTAACACATCCGAGGTATGCAAAATTTAAAACTGACATAGACGCCATTTTGATTGCAGATGGCTACGGAAATTTGATTGTGTAGGCAGGTGATTAAATTGTCAGTAACGATAACAGGTAACGATTATGCGGGCAATGTGTCTGTAGATATTGTTACCTTTAATTTTTCAGCCGAGAAGCAAAAAGTGGCGATTGAGAATACCGGTAATACTATACTGGATTTGTATATCGCAGGAGAAGCGCATGAAATACGCCCAGGGAAAAAACATGAGTATGTTGGGTATGCGACAACTTTTAACATGAGAAGCAAGACCGGTATAGGCACTTATTATGTAAGTGCTGTTGACGGCTTAAGAGATGATACTGAGGCGATTAAGGCAGAAATTGAGAATTTAAAGGTAGATACTGCGAACTTGCAACAAAAGTTAAATCTTAATACTTTTTCAAACAATTTATTTGATAAAACAAAAGCAACGTTAAATAAATCTATTAGTATCGCCGCAGGCGGTGTTATAAAAGATTCTGACACATATACTGTATCTGATTATATTACCGTAACTCCAGGTGCAAACTATTGTATTTCAAGTAAAGAGAATCGAGCCTTTTACGATGTTAATAAAACAATTGTAAGTGCAGAAGCGTATAGTGTAGGAACTTTAATAACAGTACCTGCTAACGCTGTATATATGAGGGTTAACGTCTCAATTTCAAATCTTGATTGGTTTAAACTGCTTGAAGGAATTTCAATGCCTGGGCCTTATATACCTTATTCTGAAAAATATTGGAGTCAAATTACAACGTCCCCGTTAAAGGGGAAAAAGATAGGTTTTCTCGGCGATAGTTACACGTCCGAGAAAACTCATTTATCTTATCCAACATTCATTAGAGACAGAACTGGTTGTATATCATATAACTATGGGGAATCTGGCTCAAGAGTGTGCAGTGTCGGCACTTTTGTAGTAGATGGTACATCAACCGATGTAGATTCGTTTATAACCAGATGTTCAAGTATGGCAAATGATTTGGATATGGTAGTAGTAAAAGGTGGTATAAATGATTCTACAACTACAGAGGTTGGCACAATAAATGACCCAGAGGCCGAAAATTCCACATTCTATGCAGGGTATAAAAAGCTATTAAAATTGTTGGTAGCAAAGTACCCTACCGCAAAAATAGTATGCATATGTCCACCGCAAGTGCCCGGTTACACGGCTTTGCACACAACATTTCGGCAAGCAATTAAAGATTGTGCTGCAATTTATGGGATACCTGTTCTTGACTTGGATGCAACGTTTTCATATTCTAATGTTGATACAACTTTATACACCGCAGGCAGCAGATATATTTCACATAATGAGGGCACTGTAGGTGCAGTAGGAATACATCTAAATTATGAGGGCAGAATGAAAATGTCATATCCTATACAAAGGTTTTTAGAAAGTCAGTTCGCATAAGGAACAAATTGAGAAGTAAAGAAGGTGATAAACCTTGGCATTAAAATTAATAACACCAATAAGCACAGAACCAATAACAAGGGCGCAGGTTAAACAACACCTGCGCCTTGACATTAATGACAACGGAGAAGATAACCAAATTGATACATGGATAGCTGCGGCAAGAACGTACGGAGAAGGATACACTAACAGGGCGTTTGGTACTCAAACATGGGAACTAAGCCTTGATAATTTTCCGTGCAGAGGATATATTGAGCTACCCAAAGCACCTCTACAGGGTGTGGCCAGTGTTAAGTATATTGACAGCACGACCACAGAAAACACCATGTCGGATACTGATTACATTGTTGATACCAGGAACGAGCCGGGAAAGATAGTGTTAGGATATGGTAAATCGTGGCCCAGTTTTACGCCCGCGCCAGTAAATGCGGTTATTATCCGATACATATGTGGGTATGGCGGAGTAAGCAGTATTATTCCCAAAACATTTATACATGCCATGTTGGTGCATGTGGGGTACATGTACAAATACAGAGATGTAGAGATACCAAAGGCAGACATGGACAGTGTAAACCGGATATATTACCCTGACCGGATATTTACACTGTAGGAGGGTACCATGGACAAAATAATAATGAATGAAGAAATGCAAACATCTGGCGGGATACTCGAAAAAGGAAAAGAGTATCCCGCTAATATTTTACCCGCCGCCACAATAATTGAATGGACGAGGATGGGTTACTGCAAGGCAGGTGGCAAAGATGATAAACGCGGGGGAACTGACGAAAAAGATAACAATACAATCAAACAGTCCGATAAAACAGCTGGGAGGAAGTCAAAAGGATAGTTGGTCAAACTGGAAAACTAATGTGTGGGTTAAGATAATTACTGAAGGTGGCCGGGAGTTTTACGCAGCTCAGAAAATGAATGCTGAAGTAACAGCGGTGTTTCAAATTAGGTATTTCCCGGGTTTGACTGTTAAGCATCGAATACTTTACGGCTCCAGGGTATTCAACATTCTATTTATCAACAATGTTGGAGAGCGTAATGAGGAATATTTAGTATCGGCAAAGGAAGTGATATAAATGGAAATCTATGAGGCTTTTGAATCATATCTGAACAACTATACACCACTTACCGCACTGATCGGCACAAACCAAATATTCCCGGATTTTATCCCACAGCACAAGGATGTACCAGCGCTTACATATCAGCTCATATCCGATGCGCCGCCGGAATATACCTTTTCGGGAGAAGCTGATATAAAGGAGCCGGTGTATCAGTTTTCTTGCTTTGCATACACAGACATTCAAGCATATGCGATTTATAAACAAATTAAGGCCGCGTTTAAGAATTTTCAGGGCCTCATGGGAGACTTGTATATTCAGGGAATTTTTATAGTCACTGTGCTAGGGAAAGACTATGACCCTGCAACAGGACGACACAGTTATAAAGTAGATTTTCAATTTCACTACAATAATTAAGGAGAGTGAGACAATGAGCAATGCAACAATTGGTTTTGGAGTTACGATATCACGGGCGGGGAACACGATCGGAGAGTTAAACAAAATAGGCGGAATAAGCTTTAGACGCGATATGATTGATGTAACGACGCATCAGTCAGCCGGTGGTTACGAAGAAGTATTGCCCGGAATAATTAAAACTGGCAGCGTACCGATAGCCGGAAACTTTTACCCAGGTGATACAGCAGGCCAGATAGGGCTTAAATCCGACCTTGATAATGGAACACTTCAAACATTTGCGATATCTTTTCCTGCCACAACAGGCACGTCGTTTACGTTTAGTGCCTATGTAGAAGAGTTTACAATCGGCGAGGTTGATGTAAATGGGATTATCCCGTTTAGCGCATCTTTGAAAATAACCGGCCAGCCCACGTTGGGAATAACACTGTCTAACGGTGTTACAGCTATGGCTTTAAGCGGTAATGGTACGCTTATCCCGTCGTGGGGAGCTACTACATACGAATACGTTTATAGCGTATTAACCGAAGTAAGCACTGTAACCCTTACGCCTACGTTTGCAGCTGGCACGTGTACAATAACATGTGGGGCTCAGGTGCAGACGGTAGCAAGCGGAGCGGCATCAAGTGCGATAACATTAGGTGGCGCTGGAAGTGTAACCACCATTATGGTCAAGATTCAGGAAACAGGAAAATCACCCAAAGTCTATACAGTTAAGGTAGCAAGGGCATAGGAGGGATTTAATTGAGTATACCATTTGAAATAATAGTACTGGATAAGCCCCGTAAAATTAAATTTGGTTATAAAGGGCTGTTAACAGCACAGGTACTTACAGGTAAAAAAGTGTTAGAAATGATTAACGACGCTGCAATGATTGATGTGGACGTACTCAGCAAACTGTTATACGCCGGATTGCAGCATGAGGACAATGAATTAACTGTCGATAAGGTTATTGAGCTTGTTGATGAATACGCCGATGACTTGACAAAAGTTATGGACGCCACAACGGATGCCTTGTGCGCGGCTATCGGAGTTAAAAAAGAAAAACCTGCCGATGACAGCGAAGACGACCCAAACGGAGAGAGTCCGGTAGCGATAACGGAACAGAGCCCTGGGACGTTAGGAGAGAAATAGAAGGCTTTGAGAAAATAGCTGTCGGACAAATGGGTTTGTCGTATGATGAGTTTTTGGATTTTACTCCGGTGGAATTCAGGACGAAAACTGAAGCTTACATACATAAGTTTAAATTCAAAAACGAAGAAATCATAACGCAGGCGTGGCTTACTGCTGCGCTTGTCAAAACAGCGATTGTGTGCGCATTCGAAAAAGAGGCAAAGTTTCCGGCTCTTAATGAACTGCTTGAGGCTAAACCGAAAGAGGAACAAAAGCCTGAGGACATGGAAGCGGTTGTAAGGCTAATTAATGCCGCCTTTGGTGGAAATGTAGTAGAAATGGAGGGGTAACACCCTCCTTTAGTTTTGAAAATAAACCCATAGAAAGGGTTGATATAGAATGCGGGTATACGTTGAAATAGAAGGAATGCAGGATGTTATTGATGAGTTTAAGACTATGCCAGATAAGGGTAAGGCTGTTCTGGATGATGCAGCAATGGCGGGAGCCAATTACACGCTACCATTGATACAAGCTGCAATACCTCTGAATAGTCAAGACGACATACACCTTAAGAATAGCCTTAAAGCCAAAAAGCTGAAGAAAAAAAGTCTTGTCAAGTCAAAGGCGGCAGTTGTGGTCGGTGCAAGGTCAGCAAATTATGGCTTTCACCTTGAAACGGGTCACCGGGTACAGACTGATGACGGCAGGTCTTTCGAGGTTCCCGCAAAACCTTTCATTCGCAACACGGTTGACCCGATTAACGATAAGATTAGCGAAGTTATGGCGGAGGAATTGCTGAGAGGGGTGGGGTTATAATGGCTGGTAGAGCAATAAGAAGTGTAGCTGTAAATTTTACGGCGAACATTTCGGACTTTGAAAGACAATTGAACACCTTGACAAGGCGGCTGAATAGAACCTCAAAAGACCTTAAGAAGGTTGGGTCAACCCTAAACAAAGCCATAACCCTGCCGGTGCTGGCCGTTGGCACGGCTACAACAAAAATGGCCATGGATGCTATCGAATCAGAAAACCTTTTTGATACATCCATGAAGGGCATGGCAAGTGCCGCCCGGAAATGGTCTGAGCAAATATCCGACGACCTGAAACTGAATCCTTATGATGTGCGCAATAGCATGGGCGGATATAATAATCTGGCCTCGTCTATGGGAATTGGTGCAGATGCAGCTTACGAAATGTCGAAAGGGATCTCTAAACTTAAATACGATCTTGCATCATTTTTTAATGTTACCAATCAACAGTCAGGTAAAGACCTTAACGCGATATTTACCGGAGAAACCGAGCCATTGAGGAAGTATGGCGTCGTATTAAACGAAACCACCCTGAAACTATGGGCTGCAAAAAATGGACTAATTCAGCAAGGGCAGGAAATGTCAGAGGCTCAAAAAATAATTGCTCGCTACAATGTAGTGCTTGAGCAGACAAAAACAGCCCAGGGCGATTTGGCCAGAACTATGGACAGTCCGCTCAACAAGACAAGGGCATTAAAAGAAAGAGCATCTGAACTGAGTATTGAAATAGGTAAAAAGCTTATACCTATTCAGCTTAAACTGGCGCTGGTGCTTAACAGTGTTTTGGAATGGTTTAGCAAGCTTAACCCTACAAGCCAAAACACCATATTGATTATGGCCGGACTAGCGGGTGCGATAGGACCTGTTGTTTTATCGCTCTCTGCGCTTGTCAAAGGTGTTGCAATGGCCACAACAGCGTTAAAGTTTTTAATAAGCGGTCCAGCGGGTCTGTTGATTTTAGGCGGGACACTGGCAGCTACTGCATTCGGAATACACAAATTTAACAAAGAACAGGAAAAAGCCCGCCTGAAAGCCTATGAGACAGCGGCAGGATTCCTGAAAGAAAAAGACTCAGCCGACAAGCTTAATCAGGCTTTAGCAGGTGTCTCTTTAACCCAGGCGAAAGCTGACATGCAAAAATACGGTGACGCATGGTGGGAAGCTGTACAAGGTGCCGAAACCGCAATGAAGTATTTGCAGGTACTTGAAAGAATGGCCGAAAATCCAAACAGTCCCGACTATTACAGAGCGCAGGATGAGCTTGTACGCCAGAGAGGCCTGACAGAAGAACTCAAAAAGAAGGTTCAGGAGACAAAGAAGAAGTTTGATGCGGCAAAGGATGCCGTAGCTGCATTCAGTGCTATTGAATTGCCAAAAGTAGCAGAAACAGACCTGAAGGATACTTTAGTTGATTGGGACGAACTGTTTAAGAAACTCGGCACAACGGGAACGGAAACATACGACAAACTGGGCGACAAAATTAAAGACTTTGTAAACGACATTAAGCAGCAGACAGATGCATATAAAAACTTTGTGGGTCTATTTGACAAAGCCAATGCCGATCAGGCTATTGGCATGGATAGGTGGATTAACCGATTAAAAGGACAGGTAAGGGCCTTAACGCAGTATCAGTCATCCATTAAAACACTTGAGGCAAAAGCCAAAGCTGGGGTGATAAGTCAGGGACTGTTCGCTGACCTGAGAGCATTAGGTCCCAGTGCCGCTAAACAGTTGCAGATACTGGCAAACTCCACAAATGCACAGCTTAAAGAGGCTAATGCCTTGTACGGGCAAAAAGGTAGCATTGCCAGTAATCTGGCGTATGATGCAGTTAAAAACAGCATGACTACCGAAAACAAAATCGTGCAGATAATAAACCAATTCAACGGAGGTGCGAAGGATGAGGAGATAGTAAGAATATCTGATAAGATTACGCAGCAGATCATCAAGAAGCTTAAGGCTCTTAATGTAATATAGGAAGCAAGATGAATAATAAAATACTGGTCAATGGTATAGTTGTATATTTTTGTGTGCGGATGTAAAATATAAGTATAAAATATACAAAGGGGTTGGTTTTACATGAAAAAGTTTGTTGCAGGCTTTTTAACATGTTTTATACTTATGATAGGTGTCGCATACGCTGCTACATCTCTTAAGGCAGATATAGCGCCATTCAAAATTTACGTCGATGGCTCAGAGTTTAAGCCAGACCCGGCGCCAGTTGTTATTAACGATAGGACATATCTACCGTTGAGGGCGATGGGCGATGCTCTGGGGGTACCTGTAAACTGGAATGAGTCGAAAAGGCAGGTTGAAGTCGGAAAGGCTCCTGCTGATGTAAAGCCGACGCCCACACCGATACCAACGCCGGGCAATGTAACGCTAGGCAGGAATGAATTTTTATCGAGGTACAATGCCTATTCTCCATATGATTTTAAAATAAGTGTGCTGGGTAAAGTTGGAGAAAAAACCGACGACGGTGATCCTTACGAAGTATGGCAATTCAAGTTTGAGAATATTACAAATACAGATAAAACTTTACAAATAGAGTCACTCGGATGGAATCAGGGAACAACTTACACAACAGCACCTATAAAGGGCTATACGCATATAACAAGAAAGACGTTAAAACCCGGTGAGACCTTTACTGGTATAGCGGTATTGGGAACTAAGTACAAGGGAAATCAACCTAAAGTAATGTTCTCATATGAAGCAGGTCAATTGTTTTACGAAGAATAATAATATCGATAGACTGTTAGAAAGTACCCTTTTAAAAATGGGGGTGCTTTTTTATTATGTTAAAAAATAAAAATAAAAATAGGGAGAGCAGTTAAATGGCTTTACATTTGTTTATTCAAGAATTTACACGAAGACCTTATGCTGAATCAGGCACAACCCTGACAAACATAAAAATCGCCAATCATGGACTTGAAACCGGAGATATCATAGTAAATGAAACCCGAAGGTTTTACAACGGAATTGATCCATGTTCCCGCATAATAACAAAAGTCGATGATGATACGTTCACATTATCTGAATCAATAGCGAATCAAACAACAGGAGACATAATACGCCTGTATAAGTATGTAGACCGAACAGCATTAATAAAAACTAACACGTTTAGATGTTCAGACCGTATGGATAGACGTAACAGCTGCAGTTTTTCTCTTGTCTTAAAAGACAGCTGGTATATACCGAGAGAAGGCCAGAACGTAAAAGTCACCATTGACGGCGATGTTGTTTTCGGCGGTGCGATTAAAACCGTAAAGCTTACCCGCATTGGCATAAGAGGTCAGCACAAAATACTTGCCGAGATATCATCAGAAGGGTACAACCACATACCGGGGCGCAGGACAGTACCAGTAAACTATATAAACAAAACATCAAAGGATATTGTTATGGACCTCGTAGATAACCACCTCTCAGAGGAGGGCGTGTACTACATAGCGAGTGAACTCGGTACCGGTGCAACGTGGGATGAATACCCTGAAAGTTTCGCAAACAATTGCATGTCGATAAGCCAGATACTGGACGACATGGCGAGTAAGTCCGGGTATAAGTGGTACATAGACGCTACCCGGAAACTCCATTTTTGTCAGGATGATCCGGTTGTTGCTGCTCCGCACAAGATAATTGACCCGGTCATGCGGAAAGCAGAACCCGGCACAACAGATACAGTGGTCAACATCACAGGTCACGGGCTTGAGACCGGGGATATAATAATTAACCTGACGATGAACCAGAAACGCAGCATAACAAAAATTAATGACAATAGCTTCTCTGTTGCAACCATACCCGGACAGACCGAAGGGGATGAGATAGAACAGTTTTTTGATTACAGTAATGTGGGCCTCGAACTCTCAGTAATAAACTACAAAAACAAGCAATTTGTCCGGGGCGGCATGGATGATTTTGGCGACAACATAGTGATATGGCATCAGTCAATTGCGGAATTTGAAAAACGTCAAAATGTCGAGGGAGGTTCTGGCGTTTATGGGGCTGTGTTTGAGGACACCAATATCGACAATACCGTAGAAAAAACAGCAGAGGCCGGGACAAATACAACTACCGTTAACATTACAGGTCACGGACTTGAAACAGGGGATATGGTAATTAACATAAGTCGTAGTAATGCTAAGAGGAATATTACTGTAATAGATGCAAACAGTTTCTCTGTACCGGCTGTCACCAAACAAACAGCCGGGGATAAGATATTAATCTATCCGGATGCAAACAAAGTGGCACGTAATAATCTAAAGCGGTATGGAAAAGTTACGCCAAAGGAACTTACTTTCAGCACTTTCGACCTTGATTACAGGGCAGGCCAGATGCTGACTGTCCAATTAAATGAATTCGGGATGGATGAGCCGGAATATTTTCTGATTGAGGAAGTAAATTTCACCGGCACAGAAGCAATTGAGAATAGTAATTTAATAGTCAAGGTTGATATAAAGGCAACATCCAGAGATGCGTCAGACTTCTCGACACAACATACCGAGAACTGGATTGACGCGTATTCCAGTTTTGTCGGTGGCGGAAACACAATAATAAATGGTAAGGGCGTAAATGTGTCTGTAGGGCCTACCCCTCCTAACAATCCTAAAAGCCGGGATTTGTGGGTAAATACAGTTCCAGGGGTAAAACGGAAAACAACGACCGGGACACTGTCGAAACTGGAAGCTGACAGCATAATTGAAATGGTCGGTGCAATTACGCAGAATCTACCTGCGGGCGAACCGTACCTGGTATACAAGACTTTTATATTTAAAAATTTGGATGGGAATACACAGACTATAGGCGGCACTGTAGACGGCGTGGTTAACCCCCCGCTTACAACTCAGTACCAAACACTTAGGGTGTATTACAATGGCACAGAGTGGCTTTCGTGGTGAGGTGGTAACATTGTTCAAAAGTAAAATTGGGTACAGGGATTTGGAATGGATTTCGGACGAGGTGCAATGGTTTGATATAGGGGAAATACTTTCGCAGTCAACTATAAGCACTATACCTAATCCATTGTTTGAGCGTAACTATTCCGGCAAAAAAATAATTATGGACTCAGCCGGCGTGTTGTGGTGTTGCTTTTATACCAATATTCAAGAACAGTACAGAATATATGTGTATAAGTCTACGGACGATGGAGAAACATGGACGGATTCAAGCTTTCCAGATACATTAGGTTGGTCCAGACCGGTAATGGTAATATACGATAATATGGTCTATGTGTTTTTTCAAGATGTGCAAATTAAATATTGTTACTGGAATGGAAGCGCATGGAGTGCTTACGGAACTGTTTTAGCGGATGTGTACAGTAAAAACTTACCTTCAGTTGCTGTTGATTCTGCTGGACACATACATATAACATGTGACAGGTACAACAATTTCAGAAACAGATACGAGGTCGTGTACTCTTACGATTTCGGACCATGGGAAATTGTTGCAGCGTCGACTACATATGATTATTATCAACCATCTATATGTACTGATGAAAACAATAAACCTCATATTGCGTTTATAGGTGCAACAGAATCGAATTCAAATATTCATCCTATATACACAAATAAGGTTTTAGGAAGTTGGAGTTCAATAGTATCAATTGATAATCCATTAATAAACCAAAGCAATGTCTGCATACAGGCAATTGGAACAAAAATACACGCTGTTTGGGCTGGTAGAAATGATTCAGCATCTCCGAGGTATGTTAAGTACAGTGTATTTGATGGTGTTGTTTGGAGCGATTGGATATACCTTACCTATGGGTATAGTTCTTTGCTGCCGTTCATGGATGTTGTTAACGACAACATCTACGTTTTGTGCACTTACCAGCTTACTGAATTCAGCACAAAGCAATTAGCTGAAGCTTTTTTCAGGGACGGTATACTTGACGCAGGAGTCAAACAAAGTACTGATGTTACAAATGTATCGTTTTGCTATGGCAACAACTGTATTTATGCCGCTTATACTACGAATACATGCGTGCGCTTTTTAAAATACGGCTTGAAAGGTTGGAAAGACGCAGTAATGAACCATTATGACGGTAATTGGAAATAATTAGTTTGCGCCTGACAAACGCAAATGATATTATATCAATACTAGGGATAGGGTCGCTCCCAAAAACAAGTTTCGTCGCTTGCTTCCCTGGTATAACAAGGCG
>Ga0208198_1001545_pt1 | contig 19621 bp, 17 predicted proteins | sample AD_JPNTR2_MetaG_FD_184446 | JGI IMG/M metagenome (GOLD analysis project Ga0208198, IMG submission 184446) | Active sludge microbial communities of municipal wastewater-treating anaerobic digesters from Japan - AD_JPNTR2_MetaG (SPAdes) (version 2) | ecosystem: Engineered > Bioreactor > Anaerobic...
CGACTTGGAATGCAAGCAGCCGCACAATGTCTTGCAATTTTTGTGAATTTCGAAGCTGTTCCAGCGCCAAAATGTCCTTAAAAAGATAGCTGTTGCGCAGATTTACGAGGTATTCAGTCTTTTCTGCAGCGCTACCCAAGCCCAGCACCTCAGGATAGAGCCCAAAAACGAGGTACGATTCGATCTCGCGATAAATATCCACCCATGCTCGTTCCTGTCTCAGCTCTAAAAGCGATATAGGGGAAGGCATCGATAGATGCTTCTACTTTTCGCGAGCCAAGAATCGAAGCAAGTCACGATCCAATTCGTACATCCGAAGATTCCATTGCATAGAGTAAATATCGCACACTATCATAAAACTGTAGATAAACTGACCAAATTATGCCAAATTTAGTCAGTTTGATGACAATTTTATAGAATTGCCAATTCAAGTCTGAAGTACAAAAAGGATAAATGTAGAAAAATGGCATTAGAGAATTTGGTAGGATGTGAATATCACACAGACATCCATACCGGAAGTCACAAATGACATGTCAGTTTTTGCAAGTCATGAGCAAGATCAGTTTCAGGTTCTGATCTCGGGCAAACCATAAAAGTGAGGTATGGCTAGGACACTTGAGGAACATGTCTTTTATAGCTACAGAGAGATCGTAAGGAACCAGAAAGAGGGCTACCATTTCGCCCATCATGCATACACTACAGCACAACAGCGTCGACTAAAACCAACCTTCAGTATAAAACGAGCGAATATAGAGTTAATGCATAAGGTTTAGTAAAGGATTCTCAACGAGCACTCTTCCATCAGGGGAATAATGAACATCGAAAACGCCAGTCAGACAAATATAAACGAGTGGTTATATACAATCGGTGCTTTATTGATGAATGTGCTCAAATTGTAAATTTGAAGAATAGCTTCGGTGACTGAGAGGAGATAATATCGAGAAAAGTTTTCTTTAATCTCCCTTTTCAACCTCAGATTTAAAGTAGTCTCACTTAAAGAGCTTTAAAAGAGCTCAGATTGTTTGTTATCTTAAAACATTCATTAAACTTGAGCTTTTTATTTTGATTCTAATATATCCAAAAATTCAAAAAATATTGAATGCCTCATTTCTTTCTTATAATTAGCTTAGTACTATAAATATAGGGAACGTTCCCAATTATGACTTGCATCTTCAGAAAGGTGTGTTATAATACTAATGGGAACGATACCAATATGAATAAGCAAAAGATTAGTATTCATGAAGTGGCGCGTCTAGCAGGGGTCTCGAAAAGCACAGTCTCTAGAGTGATTTCGGAGAAGGGCGGATCTGTCAGCCAAGAGACAGCCAAGCGTGTACATACGGCAATCGATCAACTTGGGTATCGCAAGAATATCGTAGCAGCAGGCTTAAGGACAAAGACAACATATATGGTCCTGCTCATGATTCCAGATGTAGCAAATCCATTCTGGTCAGAGATTGCGAGAGCGGTCCAAGATTCGCTCGAACCAGAAGGTTATTCGGTGGTTATCGGTAGCACTGATTTTAGTGAAGAGCGAGAAGCACGTTACTATGAGCTCGCTCGAATGTCTCGATTTGATGGGGTCATTCTTAATAGCGTTACTGATAATATCGATCTTATCAAGAATCTGGGTATACCCTCAGTCCTAATTGGTGAGCGAACTGCTGCACAGCATATTGATACGGTAGGGACCGATACCCTTCAAGCAACCAAGATTGGCATGGAATACCTCTATGAAACAGGTCATAGAAAAATAGCCCTTGCAACTAGTGATCATGGTAGCGAGCGCTATCTTTCTCTTAGAGCACGAGCATATAAAGATTTTCTTCACGAAAAAGCTCTTATTTTTGATCCCTCTCTTCTATTCTCTGTGAATTTGAATGAAGAAGGTGGTAAGGAGCTAGCAAGAAAATTGCTCACCATCAATAACTGGAAAAATCAAATCGACAGCTTGTTCTGTGGCAATGACATTGTTGCAATTTCTGCAATGAATGAGCTCAGGAAGTTTGGCATTATTGCGGGAGTGGATATTTCGATCATAGGTATGGATGATATCCCTGCATCTTCCCAGACATATCCTCCGCTGACAACCGTACGCAAGCCTCGCCAACTCATTGGTGTTGCTGCTGCACATTTATTGTTAAAACGGATCGCGAATCCGCAGGACTCAACAGAAAAACATCTTTTCCCTGGTGAACTTGTGATCAGAGATAGCGTAATAAATAGAAGGAAAGGAAAATGAAATCACGAGCAGACATTCTTGCACAACGAGAGATATTTGAATCAAGAGCTATTGGAGCTTTTATTGGGCTGGCAGTCGGAGACGCGGTTGGCGATCTTGGGAGAAATCAGGAATATCGTAATCGATATGGTCTTATTACTCGTCTGTTTGAAGATGGAAAAAGCACCGATGATACCGAATTCGGTGTACTTACTGCACGTATGCTACTCGATGCCAAAGCAAATCTCACACCCCAGAAAACTGCAAATGCATGGCGCCACTACATTCTTGAAAGAGGTGGAGCAAAGAAGAGAGCAGGGCGACCGCTTTATGGTGCAATAGAGAATCTCAGTCGCGGTATGGAACCGCCTCTATCTGGCAGATTCAATGTAATGAATATCGATGATGGTGCAGCGATGCGAGCAATACCACATGGCATTCTCTTTGCAGGAAATCCTTCGCGCGCTGCTGCTTCCGCAGTAGCTGATGCATGTGTTAGTCACGATGCCGATGGTATTTGGGCAGCGCAAGCTGTTGCTGCAGCGATAGCGGTAGCCATTGCAGATGGAACCACAGAAGAAATTGTACATACTGCGCGATCGATGTTGCCACTTGGGAGCTGGATTGCGCATGCAATGGACATTGCCATGAGCATCTGCGAGCGCGCTCAAAATATAGAAGATGCATATGAGGACTTGCATATAAAGCTTTGGACTCCGGAGCATGCAACCGCTGCTGAAGCAATTCCTCAAGTGTTTGCAATTTTCAAGCTTTGCAATGGTGAGCCCCACCATAGTCTTCTTTGGAGCGCAAATTTTGGAAGGGATGCAGATACAATTTCTGGTCTGGTTTGCTCATTCTCAGGCGCGATGCATGGCGATACCGCTTTCCCAAATGAATGGATTGAAAGATTGAGAAAACCGTCTGGAACCTGTCTCGAATTTGCCATGGAAGAAGATATTGTGCAGCTCGCAAAGGATTTAGTTGCTTTATCTTGCAGTCTAGAGGAATAAGAGTATGCATTCGCTATCAAAGAAAAAAGATTGGGGCCTTGTACTTTTGCTTGCTCCCGCACTGATTTATTTCCTTGTATACCACATTATTCCCATTTTGGGGATGTCAATGGCTTTTCAGGATTATCGTATTATTGGCAAAAGCCCTTTTGTTGGACTTAAGCATTTTCGCATACTTTTTTCGTCACCGGCATTCTTCCAGGTCCTTCGCAACACCCTCATCATCAGCTTTATGAAAATTATATTGTATTTCCCCTTACCTATAATATTTGCACTTATGCTGAATGAGGTCCGTTCAGGATTTATTCGCAAATTTATTCAGTCCACGACCTATTTACCCCACTTTCTCTCTTGGGTTGTTATTGCTGGTATATGGATAGCTTTTCTTTCACCTACAAATGGTGGGTTCAATCAACTTAGAGGATTTTTTGGGCTTCCGCCACACGATTACATGACAGACAAGTCTGCTATCCGATGGGTGCTGTTTGCTTCTGAGGCATGGCGCAGCATGGGATGGGACTCGATCATATACCTAGCTGCATTGATTGCGATCAGCCCAAGTCTCTATGAGTCTGCTGATCTAGATGGTGCAAGTACTTTGCAGAAAATGCGTTTTATTACACTTCCTGAGCTCCTTCCAACAATGGTGACTGTCTTTATTCTCAATATGGGCTTTTTTTTGAATGCAGGGTTCGATCAGGTTTTCAATATGATGAATGATTCTGTAATCAGTGTGATAGATATCCTTGATACCTATGTGTACAGAATTGGCCTTGTCAATATGCAATATTCATTTTCAACAGCAGCGAGTCTTTTTAAGGGCGTTATCGGCCTTATGTTAATTGTGTCTGCACATTGTGGATCAAAAAAAATAACTGGGAAAGGTTTATGGTAAAAGATAAATATCCCCCTAAAAAAGTGCGAATACCTCGAGCAGAGCTCTTTTCGAGATGGTGCTTTACAATCCTATTGCTATTGGCATCTATCTTGGTGCTTGTTCCGTTGCTCAATTTGCTTGCGCTTTCTCTTTCTGATCCTTCAAGAGTCTCAGAAGTTAGAGGACTTACAATAGTGCCTAAGGGCTTTTCGCTTATCAACTATAAGGTACTCTACGCAAACCCACTTTTTATGCGCAGTATTTTAAATTCAGTCTTTATCACCATTGTAGGAACAGCGCTGAATCTTATTGTGACTTCCATGGCAGCTTTTGCATTGACAAGACCTAAACTGCCATTTAAGCGCTTTTTCATGGTGCTTACTATTGTCATTATGATTCTCGAACCTCCTCTTGTTGCAGAATATCTTGTTATCAAAAAAATTGGGCTAATGGGCAGCTTATGGGCAGTTATCCTCTATAAAACTGTCAATGTGTATTATCTCATTATTATGATGCGATACTTTGAGGAAATTCCTTCTTCTCTTATAGAAGCTGCAGAAGTCGATGGTGCAACCAATATGACAATCCTAAGAAATATTGTATTTCCATTATCAAAATCTGCATTTGCAACAATAGGACTTTTCTACGGAGTTTTCCATTGGAACGAATATTTTCGCGCAAGCATATATCTCACCGATCCAATGAAATATCCTCTTCAGCTTATTCTACGGCAATTTGTAGTACTTGATGATACTGCGTCGTTAATCGGTTCGGGAGCACTATATAGTTACAACGAAGCTGCAAGGCTTAGCTACAATGCACTACAAGCGAGTACCATCATTGTAGCAATTCTACCGGTTCTCATTATCTACCCTCTAGTCCTCAAATATTACACACGAGGAGTAATGGAGGGGGGAGTAAAAGAATAGGAGGTTCTTATGAAAAAGAACAAATCTATGTTAATGTTTGCTGTTGCAATAGCAATTCTCGGATGTGCAGTTGCGGGAGCACAACCAAAGGTTCGTTTGGTCCTTAAAGACCTCGATACAGATCCAAATACACCACAGTTCATTCAACTTATCGAAAAGGGCATGGCTGCAGCGGGCACGCCTGTGAAGATCGAAGTAGTCAAGGTACCATCTGGTAGCTATGCGGAGAAGGTGAGCCTAATGATCACGTCGGGAGATATTCCAGACCTCATTTATTTCCAAGGCAGCGATGAGAAAATTGCCATGCAGGGCTTGCTTGAAGATTTAAGACCATACGTGAACAAGTCGAAGTACATAAAGAATGTACTCGATCCTCATAGTAAAACAAGGCTTGAAAATTATCCTTACCTTGTATGGGTTGCTCCTCCACGCGTACGCGTACCAGTGATAAGAAAAGATTGGTACGACTCGCTGCCTTCTGCAAAAGCGCTCGTTGCAAAACCTACTATAGATGCCTATTATGCGCTTTTCAAAGATCTCGTACAAAAGAAGGGTGCACAGTATGGCATTTCTATAACAGGCGCAACCAATGGTGCAGAAGAACTCGATTCCATTTTTGATGCAGCCTTTGGTATCACTTCTACTTGGATGAAGGGGAGCGATGGTCAGTGGGTTTATTGTAGAGTAACACCCAATGAAAAAGAAAAGCTTACATTTTATGCAAAGCTTTATAAGGAAGGTCTACTTGATCCGGAATATCTGACCAAGAAATGGGACACAAAGGAGCAAGCGTTTTATGAAGGGAAGGCAGGAATGGTCGCTGGTGTCGCGCCATCAAGCGTTGATGTCTATGCAAATAAGATGATGAAAACCCAAAATACAACGATAGTTCCTCTCCCTCCCCCGACCGGTAAGTCGCAAGGTCTTGGGCCATTTGTGGATGTGATTAAGGAATCCCGTGGTTTTGCAATACCAGTTACTTCAAAGGTAAAAGATGTAGCGTTTGAAGTTTTGGACTTTATGTGGGGTCCCGCTGGTCTTAAGATTGCTAAGCTTGGTATTCCAGGTGTCCATTATATTGAGGAGCCAAATCGGTATGTATTGACAGACAGATATCCTGAATGGGTGAATGGCTGGTTTGGCGATTCATTCAATGGTTTTAATCCTGATAAACCTCTTTCCCGTCCTATTATGACCGATGCTGCAGTAGAAGCAGGAAAGCTCGCGGTCATGTATATGATGCCTGACAAAACATTCCTTATTCCAGAACAATATATTACAAATTGGGATGCGATGAGCAATCTCTACAAGGAATATGAAGCGGATATCATTACTGGCAAAAAGCCAATCTCAGCATTCGATGAGTTTGCTCAAAAATGGAATCGAGCTGGCGGTACTGAATTGACGAAGTATGCCCAGACTGTGCTGAAATAGCACATCGTCATGTCCGATATAATGAAGAATCGTTTAACAGAATTGAGAGTATGAGTTTTGGGGCACAGGCATCGCCGCGATTGAGTAGCAAGAGCCAAAAAGCACGAAGATGCTCTGTGCCGCTATTAAATAAGGCAGGTATCTACATTTATGGCCTCGTTTATCCCAGATGATTATGTTGAGCGCGTTTACGCAGGTTTGCTTGGTAAGAATATCGGGATTCGTCTTGGTGCGCCTGTTGAACCGGCAATTTGGACATACCAGCGTATCGGTGAAATTTATGGCGACATTACATCGTACCTGAAGGCTTATCGGAATTTTGCCGCCGATGACGATGCAAATGGGCCGGTATATTTTGTTCGCCCCTTCCTGGAAAAGGTAGAAGAGATGCTAAAGCATGAACCGCAGGAAGCTCGACTAGGCGACATGCAGCTCGAAGCGCAAGAAGAAGGAAGAGCGTGGCTCAATTATGCCCGCGAAGGCGTTGGAATGTTTTGGTGGGGAGGATATGGGCGCAGTACCGAACACACCGCCTATCTAAATCTCAAGAACGGAATCCCTGCCCCTGAATCTGGATCGGTACGCAGGAACGGAAAGGTCGTTGCCGAACAAATCGGTGGCCAAATTTTTGTAGACACCTGGGGTTTGATCTGGCCTGGTAATCCAAAGAAGGCCTCGGAATTTGCCGCGCGCGCAGCCTCGGTCTCTCACGACGGAGAAGGCCTGAATGGTGCCCGTTTTATTGCAGCGAGTATTGCCGCCGCTTTTGATGCAGCTGATGTGCTCTCTATTGTGGACACTGGCCTTGGCCTTATACCGCAAGACTCGGCCTATGCTTCGGTTGTTCAAGCCGTAAAACAATTCCATTCCTTGTACCCGGCAGATTGGCGACAATGTCAAGAATATCTCATCTCCGAATGGGGATACGATCGATGGCCGGGGCTCTGTCACATAATTCCCAACGCAGGAGTTTGTGCTCTTGCACTTCTTTATGGCGAGGGTAGTTTTGCGCGCACCGTTGAAATCGCGACGATGTGCGGTTGGGATACGGACTGTAATGCAGGTAATGTGGGTACTATTGCAGGAGTGCTTTACGGCCTCGATTCGTTGCCTGAACATTATCGTAAGCCAATAAACGATAGCATCGTGCTGTCTGGGCTGCCTGGTGTTTTGAATGTTCTCGATATTCCTACATTTGCAGATCGGCTCGCAAGGGTTGGCTATGCCATGTCCGGAGAGAGCATCCCGAATTACCTTGTGGAGTCGTTGTGGAAGGGCGATGGCGAGCAAGCGCTTTGCTTTGATTTCCAGCTTCCTGGTTCGACTCATGGCATGCGAGCCTCCGATGCAATTCGGTTTGCAACTGGGCATCGAGAGATAGAACACAATGGTATAAACCGAGGGGCCTTGGAATTTCGCTTTGAACGGCTTACACGCGAAGAAAGTGGAACTTGTTATTTCAAGCCGTATTATAGACGATCCGATTTTGATGACGAACGTTACAGCCCTGTTTTTTCTCCGCTGGCAAGGCCAGGTCAGCACGTAGATATAAGTTTTTGCCTCGAACAATGGGAAGGTCAACGTATTGGAATAGAGGGCTATGTGCGCGACACCTGGTCTCGCAAAGAAATCATCACGACGCCTACTCTCTTTTTCGATATGGGAAAAGATATGACTGGCCAACCGAAAGAGGAATATAGAGTTTCTTTCGATATTCCGTCGATGCAAGGGTCCTTCCCTGACGAAGTTGGTCTTAAGGTCACGAGTTTTTCGGGCAAGGGTAAGCGTGACAGTGGGAGGTTATTCGTTCTCCAATTTACCTTGAGTGGAAAAGCAAGCTACGACATCGATTTTTCGAAGCAGACGATAGAGTTTGGTTCTGTGACGCCGTTTTCTCATGAAGGCGGGACATGGTCAATTGAGAACAATAGGCTCCATCTTATGACGCCTACAAGAGCAGCCGCGTATACAGGCGGTTACAGAGTGGCAAACCAAAAGGTTGAAGCAACGGTCACTCCTCTTGCAGGGGATTCTCACATGCTATTGGTAAGGGCAAAGGGCGCACAACAGGCGTATTGGGGCGGCATCGACGATAAAGGGAAACTTGCAGTTTATCGGCAAAACTTTGGATTTGAGAAGCTGGCCGAGACTGATTTTGCATGGGATCACGATACGGACATCCAAATGACGCTGTCGGCGATAGGCGACAGAATCTCCGTTCGTATCGACGACGAAAAACTGCTAGAAGTGCGCGATAATGAATTGCGAAGCGGAATGGTCGGGTGCGGTAGTCTGAGGGGATCGCGAACCCTCTGGGGTCCGTTTGCGATTGAAGAACTATGAGTAATTCAGGACAATATGAGTAATTCAGAACAGTCCGAAGCGGGCTTTCTTTCAAAATCGGATTGTATCGTTCGGTACGAACCTTCCCAAGAACCTTTGTCGATTGAAGTTCGTTCGAGTGTTCGGGCACTTTTTGAGACGCAAATCAGACAGTGCGTCTTAAGAATATTCCAAGAATTCGACGTAACAAAAGGAAGAATTGCGATAGAAGACGATGGTGCTCTCGACCTTGTCATAAGCGCAAGAGTTGAGGCGGTGCTTCGACAAGCCGGGTACCTGTCGCAAATGAAAACAATGTCACCTGAGAAGGGAAAATATGGCGTTTCTCTTGTCTCCTCGAATGGTGCCGGTTTTACTCAATCGAGTAGGCGCGTGCGGTTGTACATGCCTGGAGATCAACCGCATTTTGCGGTAAATGCCGATTTCTATGGTGCGGACATCTTGATATTCGATCTCGAGGATTCGGTGGCGCAATCTAGGAAGTGCGAAGCCCGCATACTTGTACGGCGATTCCTGGAGAATTCTTTTCTCTTTAGGAAGAGCGCACGGGCTGTAAGGATAAATCCACTATCAACCGAAGAATCGATGCTCGATCTCGCGGAGATTGTCCCTGCAAAGCCTGATATTGTTCTGTTGCCAAAGTGCGAAACGGCCGATGATATAAAGCGCCTAGATGCGCTCCTTTCTGAGCACGAGAATCGGTGCGGAACAATGCCTGGCGGCATTCAGATTATGCCGATCATCGAGACCGCAAAAGGGGTGCTTGCAGCCAGGGGAATTGCCTGTGCATCAAAACGAACTAGTGGGCTTTGTTTTGGTTATGAAGATTTTTCGCGCGACATCCAATCCAGTAGCGACATACTAGGGAAGGCCTTATTGATGCACTCCGGTTCTATGCATCAAATAGATTCGCTTCTCGCGCGGGAAACAATCGTGCTCGCTGCACGGGCAGCAGGTATAGAGCCCTACGATTCCTCTTACGGTGACATAGACAACACCGAAGGGCTTCTTATGTCTTGCTACGAGGCGCGAGCACTTGGTTTTGCCGGAAAATCGGTCATCCATCCTTCGCAAATTCCTTATGTAAGAAAGGCTTTTATGCCCACCGCCGAAGAGTTACATCAGGCACAGGCTATCGTGGCGGCATACGAGGAGTCGTTCTCGACCGGCAAGGGAGCGATCGTCGTCGATGGGCAAATGGTCGACATTCCTGTCGTGGAAAAAGCAAGACGCATCATAGAGGAGTTTGACTATGGGGAATGATACAACATGGACGGATAACGCGCTCGGCAGAAAGGTACCATCTCGCATAGCTGGCAAACCGTGTAGGTCCTTTCTGGGTGCGTTCATCGACAGTACCCAAGCCAAACATGAAAAGACGAAAAATGGACAGTTGCGACGATCAAGCGGAATGACTCAACGTCAAAAACCCAACAAGCTCGTTGCTTCGTGGGATGAACTCTTCGAACGTCTCAATATTCAAGACGGCGCCACCATTTCTTTTCATCATCACCTAAGAAATGGCGACAGAATAGTCAACGAAGTAGTTGGTCGGCTCGCTGCAAAGGGTGTCTGTGACCTAACACTGGCGCCATCGGCGCTTTTTCCTGTACACAACGCCCTTTTGCCGTACATAAGATCTGGCGTCATTACCAAAATCGAAGGCTCTATGAATGGTACCATCGGGGCCGCTTGCTCGCGCGGCGAAATACCCAAAACCTGCGTTTTGCGCTCTCATGGCGGGCGTCAAAGGGCTATCCAAGAGGGGGACCTTCCTATCGACGTTGCGTTTATAGCAGCGCCTTGTGCCGATTCGTTCGGCAATGCAAATGGGCTTTATGGTCCTTCGGCTTGTGGACCGCTTGGCTATGCAAAACCCGACTCTGAATATGCTCATCAGGTCGTGGTTATCACCGACAACTTGGTACCGTATCCATGCAGCTCATGGTCGATTTTCGGCGGCAATGTCGATTATGTCCTCCAAGTTGAGAGTATCGGCGACAGTTCGCAAATCGTGTCGGGGACAACACTGCTGACAAAAAGTCCCACACAGCTCGTTATCGCTCGGCTTGCCGCGCGATTTATCGAGGCCGCAGGTATTATGCAAGAGGGTTTTTCGTTCCAAGCGGGAGCGGGAAGCATATCACTTGCGACGATCGTCTTTCTTGCCGAAAGAATGCGAAAGGCCGGCGTTAAAGCATCATTTGCACATGGTGGGGCAACAAAGGTTCTTGTCGATCTTCTTAAAGAGGGATTGTTGGGTTCGATCGTCGATCTTCAAAGCTTCGATCTTGATGCAGTTCGATCCTGCGCAGAAAACGCAAGACACATTGAGTCCGACCCATACAGCTCGTATGGTCCCTATGCGCGCGGCTGTGTGGCCAATATGTTAGATGTCGCTGTTCTAGGCGCAACTGAAATCGATCTTGATTTCAACGTCAATGTCGTTACGCACTCTGACGGCATGCTCTTGCATGGTATTGGCGGTCATAGCGACGTATGCAGTTCCGCGGGATGCACCATTATCACGGCGCCATCTTTTCGCAAGAGAATTCCAATCATTAAAGAGCAAGTCACGACAATAACCTGTCCTGGGGAAGCGGTCGATGTATTGATAACCGAGCGCGGAATTTCCATAAACCCCAACCGCGAAGACCTCATCTGGCGCGCAAAAAAGTTTGATTTGCCATGCGTTGATATTGCTCAGCAGATGAACGACGTATATCGGATCACGGGCAAACCAGAAAAACCTCGATTTACCGAGCTGCCGGTTGCCCTTGTTGAATGGCGCGATGGCAGCATAATCGACACAGTGTGGCAAATGGCAGAATAACCTGATTTCCCGCTTTTTGTAACTAGGTCGACGAGGGAATTTCAATACCTAATAATGAAAGAATCTCGCGTTGAGGCTTTGTGACTTCAGTAATGATCGAGCCATATTTCCCTGTATAGCGAATCTGAGTGAGCGGCTCCATCTCAAGGAGTAATTCGCGCACTGTGTACTTCTCAATCAAAGATGAAGTACGCATCTGGCTTCTTAATGCACTCATGAGGATAAGTGCAATGAATTGGACAAAGAGTCTTCCGTCAACGGTCTCTTTCGTATGCATCCGTAGACGCTTCATATCAATGCTGTTCTTGAGGTCATCAAAGCATTTCTCCACAATATCCTTATTGCGGTAGACCCAGAGTGCTTCTATTGGGTCTTTGAAGCTCGTACTGAGGATCGCTTGAAAGCCAGCATATTTCTTGATGTACATGTGCACTGCATCCATATTGTAGGAGACTTTGAGGCCTCGTACAGCTGTCGTATGCTGGATGAAATAGCTCTCATAGAGTTCCTCGTGCTCAAGAGTCGTCGTACCTGTCTCAAGCTCTCTTTTACAGGCAATGAGCAAGCGATTGAAACGATCCACCGCTTCTGAACGTAAGAGGTCATTATAGTAAAGGTGCAGATAACATCGACGATGCTGCTTCCCCCAAGGATAGAGCTGACTATGGACATAAAGTACCTCATCGCCCACCACCCTATAGCCCTCGGGACCATGGATATCTTCACCAACTTCGTCGATTGCATGCTGTATCCAGTTGCTATGTAAGGGTACGGAGATGGTAAACTGATCTCTTCGTTCTAAGAGTTCATCAATGTTCTTCTTACTATAGAATCCCTTATCAAGGACATAGTGCAGACTCTTCACCTCGAGCTTCTTGAAAGTCTCTAAAAGATTGTGAAGACTCTGGACATCGGAAATGTTGCCAGGGATCCTTTCATAGTAGGCAGGAAGGCCACTCTTCTCTCCAAAGAGCATTGCGAGGTTGAGCTGTGGGAGTGGTTCATGGTCTCGGTTGTAGCCAAAGCGAATATATTCGTTCAGCTCGCTATAGGAAGAGATGCTCGTAATATCATAGCAGAGATAGTCATTCTCGAGGATACTCTTCATCCATGATGAAAGGAAGGCTTGTTTCTCATTTGTAGAAATTTTGCCCAGTATCTCACTGATCCTCTGGCTCGTGAGCGGCTTCTTAGCAGGATGTGCATGGCTCTTCATCCAGTACTCAGAATGGCTTAATGGTCCTCCCTCACAGGCAAGGTAATAGGCCATGCTCAGAATCTCTGCATAATAGGGAGGACATGCTGCTTTTAAGAGCTTTCTAAGCCCAAGACGCTCAGAGATTGCATCGAGGATAATCGAAGGCCCTACAATGGTCGCTTGGGCAGTCGTGGGCAAGCTTTGTGCTCGCTCTTGCGAGAGGCGTTTTGAAGGGATAAGTTCTCCACTCTTAGGATCGAGTTTTCCGATACACACTTGCCTATTTCTTGATTGCTTAAGCTCTTTATCCCAGAAGGAGCTTGACTCATAGACATAGGTCACGCCCGTCTTCTTATCGAGATGATTGACGCGATAACTCATGGCAGTATCCTTCCTTCCATGGTTATAATTATAACCATGATTGAGGACACTGTCAATAACTATTTTCATATCTTTTCCAGAATTATTCTATTCCTGGTTATAATTCAGCGGGAAATTAGGAGAATAAGTAAACTGAAGCGTCTCTGGATCGGTCGCACGTCTCTATCGAGAATAAGCATTGACTCATTTCAACTGGTCGTCTAGCCGGTTTTTAACGTCGCACTGCACCTCGTCTCGGTTGATCTCGTTGAGAACTTTATGCCTGGCGTCGGGATAAAGGATGAATTTTACATCCTTGATGCCCAAATTTTTGTAACGGTCAAAGAGCACCTTTTTGCCGTTGTTCGCCCTGACAGGGTCTTTCTCGCCTGCAATAATCAGCATGGGCAGGCTCTTAGGTATAGATTCTTGGCTCTTGGGATCTGGGTCGCTGATTTCACCATAGTGATCGTGGAAGCCAATACCTCTCTATTCGCTACACTGATCGACTTGCCGAAGAAGGAATCAGGCCTTCCGTAAGCAGTGTCGGTGATGCGTATGATAACGCACTGGCAGAAAGTGTGATCGGGCTTTTTAAAACTGAGGTGATCTATAAAAAGAGCTAGTGGAAAAACTTCGATGCAGTTGAATATGCAACGCTGGATTGGGTATCTTGGTTTAATAGTAAACAACTGCTGGAATCTCTTGGCAACATACCACCAGCGGAATATGAAAAACTGTATTATACTAGTTAGGTAAGTCCATCAATAAGTGTGGGACTCACATAAAACAGGCTCCGATAAACCCCGGGCGACTCAGCTTGAAGCGGGTGCTAGGCTTCCTATCTTATCTAATAATGATGCTACATCTTTTTCTATTCTTTCTTTCTCATGAAATGTCATAGTCGTTTCAGACTAAATCCGGGGAATTTAAACTGATCTTGAATCGTTCATGAACAACAATAAGAAACAACAGGATTTTCGAGATGTCTGGTTGCCAGCTCCTAAAAGTTGCAGCATTATAGAGAATATGATGGCAAAGAAAAACAATAATAGACAGGAAGAACCACTGGAAAAACAGCTCTGGAAGGCTGCTGACAAGCTCAGAAAAAACATAGATGCTGCGGAATACAAGCATGTCGTTCTGGGCTTAATTTTTCTCAAGTACATATCGGATGCCTTTGAAAGCCTGTACGAGAAGCTGAAAAAAGGCGAAGGGGAGTATGCTGGGGCTGACCCCGAAGATAGGGATGAGTATCGTGCGGAGAATGTCTTTTTTGTTCCTCCTGAGGCTCGCTGGTCATTCTTGCAGGCAGAGGCGAAGAAACCCAAGATAGGTATTATTGTTGATGCAGCAATGGATGCCATTGAAAAGGAGAATCCATCGCTCAAGGATGTGCTGCCAAAGGTGTATGCCCGGGGTAATCTGGATCCTGCGAACCTTGGTGGGCTTATTGACCTTATCAGCAATATAGCCATGCACGATGCAAAAGCCAGAAGCGCCGATGTGCTGGGCCATGTGTTTGAGTACTTTCTTGGCGAGTTTGCCCTTGCAGAAGGAAAGAAGGGAGGCCAATTCTATACTCCCCGGAGCGTTGTAGAGTTACTCGTCGAGATGCTCGAACCCTACAAAGGCAGAGTGTTCGATCCCTGCTGTGGCTCTGGCGGGATGTTCGTGCAGTCGGAAAAGTTTGTCGCCCAACATCAGGGTAGGCTAAACGATATTTCCATCTATGGTCAGGAGAGTAACCTCACCACCTGGCGTCTGTGCAAGATGAACCTCGCCATACGAGCCATAGATAGCTCACAGGTCAAATGGAACAACGAAGGGTCATTTTTAAACGATGCGCATAAGGACTTGAAAGCGGATTATGTGCTTGCCAATCCACCTTTTAACGACAGCGACTGGAGTGGAGAGTTACTCAGGAAAGATGGAAGATGGAAGTATGGCGTACCGCCTGAAGGAAATGCCAACTACGCATGGGTGCAGCATTTCATTTATCATCTTGCCCCAAACGGTATTGCCGGGTTTGTACTTGCAAAAGGCTCGCTTACCTCTAAGACATCGGGCGAGGGAGAGATACGGAAGCAGATCATTGAAGATCATCTTGTTGACTGCATTGTTAACCTTCCTCCAAAATTATTTTTGAACACCCAGATACCTGCCTGCCTATGGTTTATTAGCAGAAACAAGGCAAATGGTGGCTATCGTACCCGTACCGACGAGATTCTCTTTATCGATGCCCGAAACATGGGACACCTTATCAATCGCAGAACGCTCGAGTTCTCTAGCGAAGACATAGAAAAGATTGCGTCAACCTATCATAACTGGCGTAATCCCAACGGCACATACCAGGATGTAAAGGGCTTCTGCAATTCTGCGTCTATCGAGAGGGTGCGAGAGCTAGATTACGTACTCACTCCTGGTCGCTATGTTGGGCTACCCGATGAAGAAGACGATTTTGACTTTGAAGAGCGCTTTACAGCGTTAAAGGCAGAGTTCGAGGAGGAGCTAAAAGAGGAAGAACGACTAAACAGGCTCATAATGGAAAATTTGAAGAAGATTGAGATAAAATGAGTGAAAACGAACTTGTGTCCGTTGAAGATATTGACAACAGGATATACACGATTCGTGGAGTACAGGTGATGCTGGATGAAGATCTATCTGCGCTTTATGGTGTAGAAACAAAGGTGTTGAATCAAGCAGTAAAACGAAACAGAGAACGATTCCCTGTTGAATTTATGTTTCAGCTTAATGAATCTGAAATAGGAATCTTGAGATCACAAATTGTGACCTCAAGTTGGGGCGGTAGGCGCTATCTTCCCTACGCATTTACAGAGCAGGGTGTGGCAATGCTTTCCACTGTTCTGCGTAGTGAGACAGCGATAAGAGTTAGTATTGAGCGGGAGGCGCTGGATGCCTGATAGAGAAGTACAGACAATACGAGACCTTATCTACTATCAATATGCAAAGATCATCGCAAAGAGCGCCTTTGGGCCGGATGCAAAGGCAAAATCGTATGGTTTTATAAAGGCAACCTTTCGCGAATTGAAAAACGATGAAAAGAAATGGTCAGAAATACTGCGGGAAGACCGGCAGTTCGTGGAAATGGAAAAGCAATGCATCTACTGCGGCAGTACCAGCGGCTTGAGCTGGGAACACATCGTCCCGCGGTCGCTCCATATCAACGAACGCTGCCCCACCTGCGATCGGATCCAGGGCATACACAACCAGATATGGGCATGCAGAACCTGCAACTCCAGGAAGGGCACAAAGGGACTGTACCATTTTTACGATGAACTGTATCCCGATGAAAGCACATCAGACATCATCCCGGAGCTTCTTGAAAAGAAATACCTGAAGACCATTTACTACTGCCACCAGTGCAATGGAACACTGGACAGCAACTGCGGAGGGAAAAAACTCTCGGTACTCGACCTGGATCTGTGTGTGGAAGGAGAAGCGTGATGTCAGGCAGGATACCGGAGGGGTGGAGAGAGTGCAAACTGGGAGATGTTGCGGAAATTGTAGGTGGAGGAACGCCTAAAACGAATGTTATTGAATATTGGAATGGTGAAATACCCTGGATTACACCAAGAGATTTATCAAATTTTAATGGGAGATTTATTTCAAAAGGTGAAAGAAACATATCTGAAAAGGGTCTCATTAATTCTAGTGCCAGGATACTTCCTAAAGGAACAATATTGTTAAGTACCAGAGCACCTGTTGGTTATTTAGCTATTGCTGAGAATCAAATGACAACAAATCAAGGTTTTAGAAGTTTAATACCTTTTAAAAATACAGATAATATTTTTCTGTTTTATTTACTAAAGAATAATGTAGAGTATTTAAAGTCGCAGGCAACAGGTACAACATTTGGAGAACTTTCTGGTTCTGTATTAGGATCTTTAATATTTCCATTTCCTCCCCTTCCAGAGCAGCACGCTATCGCCTCCGTGATTGGGAGCCTTGACGACAAGATAGATTTGCTCAATCGGGAAAACCAGACATTGGAGCAGATGGCAGAGGCGATCTTCCGGCAGTGGTTTATTGAAGAGGCGGATGAGGAGTGGGAGGAAAAAAAATTATTAGAAGTTACAAAAATAGCAATTGGAAGAACACCACCAAGAGAAGAATCTTATTGGTTCTCTACTGATTCGAAAGATATAAAATGGGTATCTATTAAAGATTTAGGTAATTCTGGAGTTTTTATTTTTAATACTTCTGAATATCTTACACTTGAAGCTATTAAAACTTTTAATATTCCTATTATTCCATCTAATACGATTTTACTAAGCTTCAAAATGACAGTTGGACGTGTCGGCATTACAACTGAACCAATGACTTCAAATGAAGCAATCGCACATTTTATATTTGATGAAAATACACCATTTTCCAAAGAATATCTTTATTTTTTTCTAAAAACTTTCAAATATGATTCTTTAGGAAGTACTTCTTCTATTGTAACAGCGATTAATTCATCAATGATTAAAGATATGAAAATTGTAATTCCTGATTATATAACAATGAATAATTTTAGGATTCAGACAGAACCTTTGTTTATTAAGATCAAAAACAATCAAAAACAAATCCGTACTCTTGAAAAACTTCGCGACACTTTGCTTCCAAAGCTGATGAGTGGGGAGGTCAGGGTGAAGTTATGAGATTGATTGAGGATTGCTAAACTATGGAAAAGCTCAATCAAGTAATTGAACAATATGGACGATGGTCTGATTTAAAAATTTATATTCAAAGAATAGATGCCTGCATTCAGTCCGACTTTAGCATGGCACTGGAGAATGCAAAGTCACTACTTGAAACAATCTGTAAGGAAATATGTAAATTAAAAAATATTTCAATTGAAGAAAACCCGAGAGAAAAACCGACTACTAATAAAATCTTGAAACACGCATTTACTTCACTTGGGTACGCTAATCAAGAATTAGTAAATCGTATTTCTACTGCATTAGCAAGCATTGGTCAACAAATGGGAAATCTTAGAAATGAAATAGGGACAACTGCACATGGCAAAACATTAGACGAACTGACAGAACGCAATAATAGAGTTGATGAAATGACAAGAGAATTCCTTATAGATTCAACGGAAATAATAGCTACATTTCTTATTAGAGCTTTTGAGAATGAGAATCCTAGACGACATATTGAAACATATAAGGATAAAATATCATTTGAGGATAATGCAGAGTTTAATGACTTATTGGATGAAACTTATGGTAACTTTGATATGGGTGACTATTCTTATTCTGCAAGTGAAATTTTGTTTCATGTAGATTATAATGCATATCTAACAGAGCTGAAGACTTTTAAGGAAGACAAGGAATGATCAATTTTAATGAATTTATATTTGAACTTCTAAAGAACAACACTACAGATACATTGCAAGTTATATTACTTACGCAAAATGTTAAGAGTAGAAAGAATTTAGGAGATATTTAATTTTAGAACCTTTTTGTGTCTCACCCGTGAGACGCAAGACTGTTTGTGTCTCATAAAATGCGTTTTGTGAGACGCAAAACGAAATATGGGGAGCTCTAAAAACTTCAGTTTTTTAGAGGTCAACCACTAAAAATCGTGATTTCCGAAGGGAAATCGCAAGGCTTGGCTCAAGCCAAGCCAGGGAGATCTTAAAACAACCAGTTTTTAGATCTCTCCAAATGTCTCATAGATGAGACAAAAAGAGGGTTGAATGGCTTCCAGAATCACCGAATCTGCCATCGAAGAGTTTGCCATTGAGCTTCTGAAAAAGCAGGGCTACGGGTACTGTGCCGGTCCCGATATTGCGCCGGATGGGGAGCGGACGGAGAGGAAGTCGTTCGAGGATGTTCTTCTGCTGGATCGACTGACAAGCGCGGTGCGTTCTATCAATAGAAGCGTTCCTGTCGATGCGCAGGACGATGCTATCAAGCAGATTCAGCGCTTTGGGTCGCAAGAACTCATTGCAAACAACGAAGCATTTCACAGAATGCTCACGGAAGGAATACGGGTACAGTATAGAAGGGATGGCGTAGAACGGGGCGATCTGGTATGGCTCATCAATTATAAGAATCCAGAAAACAACGAATTCCTGATAGTCAATCAATATACCGTCATAGAAGGTAACAACAACAAGCGTCCTGACATCGTCCTATTTGTCAACGGCATTCCACTTGTCGTCATGGAGTTGAAGAATCCGACGGATGAACAGGCAACGGTGCGATCCGCCTTTAACCAGATTCAAACCTATAAACAGACGATACCGGGCATATTTACGTATAACGGCTTCATTGTGATCTCCGATGGGCTCGAGGCAAAGGCAGGCTCCATCTCCTCTGGTTACAGTCATTTTATGGCGTGGAAATCAATAGATGGCACAAAGGACGAATCCAGGCTGGTAAGCCAGCTCGAAACCCTTA
>Ga0208198_1001551_pt1 | contig 19569 bp, 17 predicted proteins | sample AD_JPNTR2_MetaG_FD_184446 | JGI IMG/M metagenome (GOLD analysis project Ga0208198, IMG submission 184446) | Active sludge microbial communities of municipal wastewater-treating anaerobic digesters from Japan - AD_JPNTR2_MetaG (SPAdes) (version 2) | ecosystem: Engineered > Bioreactor > Anaerobic...
TTTATATTTAAAATAATTGAGAAATGAAAACATTAAAATATATTATAGACGGTATTAAAATACAAAAAATTGTAGGTGATATTAATATAACTATTGATAATATTAGCAATAATAGTAACAATATTAAAACTAATGGATTATTTATTGCAAAAAAAGGTAATCGTGTGGATGGGCATACATACATAGATAGTGCTATTAATAATGGTGCTATTGCAGTTTTATGCAGCGAAGATATTAATTTACCAGAAAATATTACAAAAATTGTCGTAGAAGATTCTATAGAAGCAGAAAGCTTTGTAGCTGCAAATTTTTATGATAATCCATCTAAAAAACTAAAAATTATTGGCGTTACAGGTACTAATGGCAAAACTACTACTGCTACAATGATTTATCAATTACTAAACAACCTTGGTCAAAAAGCTGGCCTCATCTCCACAATTGTTTATAAATACGGCAATATAGAGTTACCCGCTATTAATACTACTCCCGATGCTATAGAATTAAATAAATTAATGAATGATATGTATTTGGATGGATGTAAATATGCAGTTATGGAAGTGAGCTCTCATGCTATTGTTCAAAAAAGAATATGTGGGATAAATTTCGCTGGTGGCATTTTCACTAACATTACACATGAACATCTTGATTATCATGGCAGTTTCGGAAATTACATAAAAGCTAAAAAAACATTCTTTGATAATCTGCCTACTAATGCATTTGCATTAATAAATATAGATGATAAAAATGGTAAAATAATGGTGCAAAATACTAAAGCTAAAATTTATACTTATGGATTATCTCAGATGGCAGATTTCCATGCTCGCATTATAGAAAATACATTCCAAGGTCTTCACTTAAAAATTGATGGTAATGATACATGGTTTTTATTACTCGGCAGATTTAATGCTTACAATATCTTAGCAGCATATAGCTCGGCGATTATTTTAGGTTTTGACAAGCAAGAAGTATTATCTCAACTATCCAAAATACCTCCAATAAATGGTAGATTTAATATAATAAATAATAACGACACTTATATAATTATTGATTATGCTCATACTCCTGATGCTATAGAAAATATTCTAAGTACTATTAACGAAATGGATATTAATGGTAAAATAATAACTGTTTTCGGTGCTGGTGGCAATCGTGATAAAACTAAAAGACCTCTCATGGGACAAATAGCAGCACAGTACAGTGATATAGTAATAATAACCTCTGATAATCCTAGATATGAAGAGCCAGCAGATATTATTGCTGATATAGAAAAAGGTGTTCCTGCTAATCTAAATGCTAAAGTTTTCAAAATCGAAGATAGGGCAGATGCTATAAAGATGGCTATAAATCTAGCTAATAAAGGTGATGTGATAGTAATAGCGGGCAAAGGACACGAAACCTACCAAGAGATCAAAGGTATTAGAAATCACTTTGATGATAAAGAAGTGGTTTTGCAAATTATTAACTCTAAAAAAATTATTAATTAAAATATATTTTTTATGTTATATTATTTATTTACGTATTTAGATAAAGCTTATGACTTTCCAGGTGCTGGATTATTTAATTATATTTCGTTTAGAGCAGCTATGTCTGCACTTTTTTCACTATTAATAATTCTGATTTTTGGCAAACCTTTTATTAATTATTTGAAAAAGAAACAAATCGGTGAAGAAATCAGACATTTAGGATTACAAGCAGAAGATAGTAAAAAAGGTACTCCTACTATGGGCGGTGTATTGATTTTCCTAGCTATAGTGATTCCAGTATTATTGTTTTCTAAATTAGAAAATATTTATGTTATCCTAATGCTCGTAACAACATTTATGATGGCAGCTCTTGGTTTTGTAGATGATTATATTAAAGTATTCAAAAAAAATAAAAAAGGCCTGAGCGAAGCAGCCAAAATTATTGTACAATTAATTTTAGGGTTAATAGTAGCTCTAGTGATGTATAACAATCAAAATTTAGCTGTCAGAGAGCAAATATTTCAAACTAATATTGTAGAAGATGTACAAGAAACACCAGTGATGCGTAGTGCTAGTGATTATTTCGGACCAGAGCAAGTAGGCTCGCTCAAAACTACTATTCCTTTTGTGAAAAATAATCAATTTGATTATGCTAATTTAGTTAAATGGATTGGAGAAGATTATCAAAAATGGGCATGGTTAGTTTTTGTACCTATCATTTTAATAATAGTTCTTTTAGTAACAAATGGTGCCAACTTTGCAGATGGGTTAGATGGATTATGTGCAGGTACATCTGCCGTCGTCGGAGCTGGATTAGCAATTTTCGCCTGGGTATCTGGTAATTTTGTCTTTGCTAGTTACCTAAATATTTTATATCTACCAAATTCAGGAGAATTAACGGTATTTATAGCCTCGTTTGTTGGTTCTCTAATAGGTTTTATGTGGTTTAATTCTTATCCAGCAAAGATATTTATGGGCGATACAGGTAGTCTAATGATAGGTGGCATCATAGCTGTATTTGCTATATTAGTGAGAAAAGAACTTCTACTACCGCTGCTTTGTCTAGTATTTCTGATAGAAATATGCTCGTCTGCCATTCAAAGGTACGTGTTTAAATATAGAAAATGGAGATTTGGACTAGAATATGCTCAAAATCATAGAGTATTTTTGATGGCACCACTTCATCATCATTTTCAAAAAAAAGGCTGGCACGAGGTTACTATTGTCAATAGATTCATTATTATTAATATCATCGCAGTCATATTGGCTGTTATAACCCTTAAAATTAGATAATTATGAAAATCTCAGATACAGATAATTTAATTTACCTTTTAAATGATAATATTCAAAAACCTATTAATATTTCATTAGCAGAGAATATACCTAATCTAATTAATGATCAACTAAAAAATGTTAAAAAACCTTCTAATTCTTATCTCAAATATTTCACAAATAATTATAAAAGATTAATTGAGATTAGAGAAATAAATAATGTTAAATTTATAGATGATAGCTTTGCTACTAATAATTACAGTCTTTTTTATTCATTAGAAAAAATTAATAATCCTATTATTTGGATTTCTTTAGATAAACCAAACAATTATATTAACAATTCATTAGCAGAAATAATACAGAAAAAAATAAAAATTTGGATTACCATTACTAAGAATAAAAAAGTTTTCAATAGTGATTATTCTTATTTAGTTCCAGAATTTTATTCAGTAAAAAATCTATCTGCAGCTGTTAGACTGTCATTTGCATTTGCTGATCCTAATGATATCATTTTATTAGCACCTAATAAATCTAATATTAATAGTAAATTATATTCAAATAAATTTAAAAATATTGTTAACGAATTATGATTAAAAAGATATTCAAAATTTTCAAAGGAGATAAAACTATATGGATAGTATACTTATTTTTGTGTATATTCTCTATGATAGCAGTATATAGTACTATTGGAAATTTAGCATTTAGATTTAATGAAGGTAACACAACATATTATTTGATACAACATGTAATAATATTAATTTTTGGAATTGTATTAGCATATTTAGTTCATTTAATGGATTATCGCATTTGGGGCTTGATAGCCAAATTTTTATTTATTATTGCTATACCATTATTGATAATTACACTATTTAAAGGACAAACCACCAATGATGCAGCTAGATGGTTGCGAATTCCTGTTATAGGAATTTCATTTCAAACATCAGATTTTGCTAGATTTGCATTGATTATACTATTAGCTAGGATAGCATCTGCTAAACAAGATAATATAACTGATTTCAAACATGCATATTTACCAATGATAATAGCTGTCGCTATCACAGTAGGATTGATTTTCCCTACAAATTTATCAACAGCAATTTTGATATTAGCTACAGCATTATTAATAATGTACATAGCAAGAGTACCATTGAAATATTTACTAGCTACAGTTGGCATAGTAATATTCATCATGGGTATATCGATTTTGATAATGCTACAGATGCCAAATAAAGGACGTGTAGGCACTTGGCAGTCGAGAATAGAAAGTTTTACAAATAAAGATGCGGATGTGTCATACCAAAGAATGAAGGCTGATATAGCTATTGCTAATGGCGGAGTTATAGGAAAATTTCCAGGTAATTCTACTCAACGTGGCACTCTACCCCAATCTCATACAGATTTTATCTATGCAATAATAATTGAAGAATTGGGTATGATAGGAGGCATAGCTGTATTACTTCTATATTGTGTGCTAATGTACAGAGCTATTCATGTGGGCAAACAAAGTAAAGGCTTCTTTGGTGCTTTTTTAGCAATAGGTTTTGGTTTTTATATAGGATTTCAAGCTTTTGTTAATATGTCTGTAACTGTAGGCATCATACCTGTTACTGGACAGCCTCTACCAATGATTAGTAAAGGTGGTACTTCTATTATCTTCACCTCCATAGCGATTGGTATTATCCAAAGCATAGCACGAGATTACCAAAAAAACTTGAATAAAAATGAATCTAATACCGAAGATGAAGATAATGTAGTAGTAGAAAATGAAAGTAAACAATCAGAAAATATTATAACTACATGAAAAACAATAATTTAATTTTAAAAAATTACATTTGATTATGAATAAAATAAAATCTTGGGTTATTTTCTCTGCTGGTGGAACAGGTGGACATATATTTCCTGCTTTAGCTGTCGCTGAGAGGTTAAGAGAGCTACACCCAGATCTTGGCATATTATTTATTGGCAACAAAAATAGAATGGAAGCTAACATTATACCAGAGCATAACTTCCCCATAATTCTATTAGATATGCACGGACTGAATAGGAAAAATTTATTAAAAAATATTAATTTGCCTTTTAAGCTCATAAAATCTTGGATAGAGCTAAATAAGATTTTTAAAAGATTTAAACCCAAAGTAGCTATCGGATTTGGAGGCTATGTTACATATCCTGTACTTAAATATGCTCAGTGGATAGGTGTACCTACTATTGTGCAAGAGCAAAATAGTATTCCTGGTCTTGCTAATATTAAGTTAAGTAAAAAAGCTTCTGCTATTTGTGTAGCTTATCCTACAATAAAAAATTATATAAAAACTCCTAATGTACATCTAATAGGCAATCTAGTAAGAAATGAAATCCTTGTGCCATTGTCTAAAGAACAAGCTGCAAATTTCTGGAATTTAGATATAAACAAAAAAACCATCCTAGCTCTTGGAGGCAGTCTAGGGGCTAAAGCTATAAATGACTTTATTTGCAATATTTTACAAGATTTGATAAAAAATGATATTCAATTAATATGGCAAACTGGTGATAAATATTCCATAGAGAGCTGCATTAATCATGATAAAATAAATAAAAGTATTATTGCTAGACCATTTATTAATGAGATGAGAGAGGCTTATGCTATGGCTGATGTAGTAATAGCTCGCGCAGGTGCAGGTACTTTAGCTGAATTAGCTGCTCTAGCGAAACCATCTATTATTATACCTTCTCCTAATGTCGTGAATAATCATCAATACCTCAATGCTCAAGCTCTTGCTGATAATGATGCAATTATTTTATTAGATGAAAATTTATTAGATACTAAAGGAAAAGAAATGATTATAGATTTAATAAATAATGATTCTCTACAAAAACAATTAAGTGAAAACATTAGTAAATTTCATAATCCAAATGCTATGGATGATATCATCGAATTAATAGAAAAGTATTTAAAAAATTAAAAGTAATGAAACTCAATAATATAGAAATACAAAATATATATATGCTTGGCATAGGAGGAGTAGGCATGGGAGCCTTAGCCCAATATTTTCTTTACTATGGTTGTCGAGTATATGGCTACGACAGAGCACGTTCAGAAATATGCGAAATTTTAGAAAATAAAGGTGCTAAAATTCATTATCAGTCTAATATTAATCTAATACCTAATGATGTAGATATTGTTATTTATACACCAGCTATACCTTTTGATTTTGATGAATTACAAATCATTAAAAATAGAAATTTACCTATTTATAAAAGAAGCGATATACTAGCAATGATAACCCCACAATTAGAAACATATGCTGTAGCTGGTTCTCATGGTAAATCTACTATTACTGCTATGCTTTCTCATATATGGAGTACCGCAAATAGAGATTTCATAGCTATGGTAGGAGCTCTTGTCAAAGATTATGAAAATAATTTTATTATCAATGGTGAACCCAAAGAATTCATTGTAGAAGCAGATGAATATGATAAAACTTTTTTGAAATTCACTGTTGATACAGGAATAATAACATCTATAGAACCAGATCATTTAGATATTTACAAAAATTTCGATGCTTTAAAAGATGCTTTTAGAGAATTTGTTAATAAAATTAAAAACGAAATTTGGATAGATGAAAATGTGAATTTGCAAACTGATAAAAATATAAACACCTATGGCTTGTCGAATAAATCAGATATCTATGCATATAATATAAGATTAGAAGATGGAAAATTTGTTTTTGACATTTACTCTAATTACCATCATGTAAAAATAGAAAACCTAAAGTTGAATATAGCTGGCATGCATAATATCAGGAATGCAACTGCGGCGATAGCTATTGCTTTATCAAAAAATATTAATATAGATCAAATAAAAAAAGCCATTAATACCTATCCTGGATTAAAAAGACGTTTAGATTTAATTTATAATGGTAAAAGTAAAAAATATTATGATGATTATGCACATCATCCTACTGAAATAGATACATTATTTGATACGTTAAAAACTTTATATCCTGATAAAACTTTTTGTGCTATTTTTCAACCTCATTTATATAGTAGAACTTCGTATTTAGCTGATGCTTTTGCCACTTCATTATCTAAATGGGATAGAATAATTTTATTAGATATTTATCCAGCTAGAGAAAAACCAATAGATGGCATTACATCTGAATGGTTATTAAGTAAAATCAACAATAATAATAAATATCTAATGTCAAAAGATGAATTATTAACAAATTTAAATAATATTAGCGAAGATATTTTAGTAACTATTGGTGCTGGAGATATAGAGAGCCTCCGAGAACCAATAAAAAATAAATTAATGGAATATGAAACATAAAAAGTGGTTAATAACATTAAGTATTATTTTACCAATAATCATAATTATTGGCTGGCTAGCCATTAGAGACAGGTTAGCAGCCACTTCTATTTCTCGAATAGAGCTAAACATAAATACAGCAGACACTAATAAAATAATAGATTCTACTTATGTTTTAGATCTAATTTACCAAGTTACTCCTAGAGTGATAGGATTGATGATAGAGGATTTCCCATTAGATAAGGTTTATCAAACAATTAAAAAATCGAATTATGTAGAGAATGTATTTTGTAATATCAAATTAGATGGCACACTAAAGATAGATGTTTGGGCACGTTGTCCATTATTGCATATCATTACTAATGATGGTTATGAATGTATTATAGACACATCTGGATTTATAATGCCAGTACCTAAAAAGTATAAATTATATATTCCCGTAGCATATGGCAATATTAATACAAAAGTACAAATTGGTTCTAAATTAAAAAATATCAAATCCTACACTTATGAATCAAAAGATTTTACTGAATTAGATAAGCTCTATTATCTAGCAAAAAATATAAAAAATGATGAAGTAGCAAAATTACTATTTTGGGATATTTACGTAGAAAATCAAAAATCTTTCTATCTATACCCAATTGTTGGCAATCAATATATACGGTTAGGAGATGTAGATCAGATAGATGATAAACTAAAAAACATCTCAATTTTCTATCATAACATACAACATATTTCAGATATTAGTAATTTTGTAGGATTTGATTTGAGGGTACCACCACAAGTAATAGCAATCAAGCAATTATGAAAGAGATTTTAATTTTTAAAAATATATAATATGAAAAAACAAAATAATAATTCAGAAGAACAAATCTACGTGGGACTAGATATAGGCACCACAAAATTAGCAATGGTCGCTGGCAAACAAAACGCAGATGGAAAGCTAGAAATCATTGGACACGAAGTTTCTACTAGCAAAGGTGTGAGAAGAGGAACAGTTATCAATGTTCAAAAAACTGTTGATGGACTGAAAGAACTCAAAACAAGAATGCTAAATGATTTCGGTATAGACGTAGGAGTAGTAAATCTCGGCATCGCTGGCAAATATGTGGAAAGTCTAAATGTAGAACATAGCATGATGCGCAAAAATCCTAGAATCATGATTACTGAACAAGAAATAAATGATTTTTTAGAAACAGTAAATCATATGCTCAAACAACCTGGTAAGGAAATCATACACTTAATACCACAGGAATATACTATAAATGATGAAAGTGGAATAATAGATGTAATAGGCGCTGTAGGTACTAGTTTGAAATGCAAATTTCATGCCGTCGTAGCAGATATGTCTGCCGTAGAAATGTTGAAAAATTGCGTTACTATGGCCGATATGGATATAGCAAATATTATGCTGGAACCTATAGCCTCAGCTAAAGCTGTATTAGAAGAACAAGAAAGAGAAGGTGGTGTAGTTTTAGTAGATATAGGTGGTGGTACTACTGATATAGCAATAATTAAAGACGATATCGTTAGACATACTTGTGTAATACCTTTCGGAGGAGAAGCTATCACAGAAGATTTAAAAAATGGATTATCTCTTTTAAAAGATGAAGCAGAAATTTGTAAACTAAACTATGGGAATGCTATACCTGCTGATGTGAATCCTAATGATGTAATCGCTTTTCAAGCAATGAAAAATTTCCCTACTAGGGAGTTTTCTCTTAAAGCAATTAGTGAAATTATTAGTGCTAGATTAACAGAAATTTTGGAAACTGTAAATTATGAAATAAATTTATCACAAATATCCACTCCATTGATTGCAGGTATAGTGCTAACTGGTGGCGGTTCATTAATAAAAAATACTACTCAATTAGCTTCATATATTACGGGAATGACTGCTAGAATAGGTAGCCCCAATCACTTATTATCGCATGATACTCCTAATACATTACTTTCGCCACAATATTCTACAGTTATAGGTCTCCTACTAAATGCTATAGAAAATGACAAGTATAAATTCTCTCAAAATAATAAACTAAATGATACCAAAATAGCAGCCCCACAAGAAAAAAAAGAAAAAAAACGCAAATTTGATATTTTCGGTAATCTATCAAATTTCTTCGATTAAAAAAATTAATATTATGGAAAAACAATCATTTGAATTCATATTGCCAACATCAGAATCACCTATTATTAAAGTTATGGGGATAGGTGGTGGTGGATGTAATGCTGTCAAACATATGTTTGACAAAGGCATCAAAGGAGTAGATTTTGTTATTTGCAATACAGATGTGCAAGTTTTAGAATCTAATCCTATACCTACAAAAATCAAATTAGGTGAAACAGGATTAGGAGCAGGCTCTAAACCTGAAATTGCCAAACAAGCTGCAGAAGATAGCTCCGATGACATTAGTAAAATTCTAAAAAATAATACTAAAATGCTATTTATCACTGCTGGTATGGGCGGTGGCACAGGTACTGGCGCTGCACCAGTTGTAGCTAAAATTGCTAAAGAATTGAATATCCTTACCGTAGCTATCGTAACTACTCCATTCATGTTCGAAGGAAATATACGATATCAACAAGCCATGACAGGCATCGACGAACTACGTCAAAATGTAGATGCTCTACTAGTAATACATAATGAAAAATTATTTGATCTTTACCCTGAATTGAAAATTAGCAATGCCTTTTCTATAGTAGATGATATCTTATTAACAGCTGCTAAAGGTATAGCAGAAATAATTACCGTTCCTGGAGTAGTAAATGTAGATTTCGAAGACGTAAAAACAGTGATGAAAGATAGTGGAATAGCTTTGATGGGAACAGGATATGCTGAAGGCGAAAATAGAGCTATCAAATCTCTCGAAACAGCTATTCATTCTCCATTATTAAGTGAAATTTCAATAACTGGTGCACAAAATGTATTATTATATATCTCCTATGGTAGTGATGAACTAACTATTAGAGAATTTAATGAAATGACTTCATATCTAAAAAATGAAACTGGCGGCGCCAATGTAATATGGGGCAACTCTTTTAATCCAGAATTAAATGGAGTACAAGTAACCATTATTGCTACAGGTTTCAATGCAAACAATTCTACAATAAATGCTAATAAAAATTATGAAAATAAAAACTTTAATTCTTTAAATACTGGTGAAGAAAAAATTGGCTATGGTAGAAACTATAAAGACGAACAAGAATTAGAAAAATTAGAAAATGAACCAGCATACATTAGAAAAGGTAAAAAGATAAATTTAAATGCACCCACAAGTGGGAATATAACTGTTAAAATAAATAAAAATAATACTACTATTGGAGAGAATAATTACTTGTATAAACATGTAGATTGATATAATTCTATTACAAGGAACTCATCTATTGTTTTTACTTAAAACAAATTTTTTTTCACCTCTCACATCCTTTTAAATTATTTTACCTTTCTTATTTTAAAAATAAGATTTTTCCTATGGCTTGCAAATAATCCTGTAAGTTATTCAATATTTTTTTAAGAAGTTGCCAATTTCAAATTTTACGTTTATTAAATTAAATTTACCTTGGAAGAAAAAAATAAATAAAAATATAAGAAAAATAAGATCTTGATTTTTGCTAATAAAGAAAGCGGAGAGAGGGGGATTCGAACCCCCGATACCCTTTGACGAGTATCGCAGTTTAGCAAACTGCTGGTTTCAGCCGCTCACCCATCTCTCCGTAAAAATTTTTGCAAATTTAAAAAAATAATTTTATTAAAAAAAATATTAAATTAATTTTTTATAGGTTTATAATGCAATTGTGTATTATAATCTTTTATTAAAAGCACAATTTCATCATAGTTAGTCTCTTTTAATTCTTTTAAATCAAAAGATAGTGTCATGTTTACTTGCTTCTTACCAGTTGGGATAGTGTTATTATCTGGCTGTAAAATTAAAACTGCTTTTGGTGGTAGTGATTTCATCAATGCTCCATTCCATATTAAAGTAAATTCTGGTATTTTTTTATTCCCTATAAAAGAAATTTTAATTTTCAAAATATCGTTTTCTATCCATGCATTTTCTATCTTATAAAAAGGCTTATAATCAACCAATTCCATAGTAGTAGACTTTATTACTTCTTTACTATTCTGTTCCATATCTACTATCTTTTGTGCTTTACATGAAACAAAAAATAACAAAAACAAATTTAAATACAATATTTTTTTCATTTTATTAATTTTAGTCAAAATTATAATATTTATTTCAATTGGATACAAATAATTAAAATATTGGTGAACTTTATTTATATTTTTTTAATTAAAACACTTTTTTTATTAAGCTATACAGATATTTTATTTAATTGCATTTGATCTTTTACTTGATTAATAAAATCAACAGTTTTTTCATTACCTACATAAATCCCAGATATTGAATTTACATTTTTTAAAATATAATAAAATTCATTCCAACTATCATCATCTAAGTCATTATTCGGTATAATAAAAAAATCTATACCTATAAAATCTTGATGCAAATATTTATTATCTACATAATTGGACAATAAGAAATATTCATCATCATTATAAAAAAATGAAAAAATTGGGAAATCTACTATTTTATTTTTAATTATTAAACTCAAATATGGCTGCTGAACTATTCTAGTAACAAGATGATTTTGTAAAATTATAGCAGCTTTGTAATCAGTTATATGCCACTGAATTAGATATATTTTTTTACCATTACTCTTATCAGCTTTTGTAATAAAAAATTTTTTCTTTGACATATATTGCAATTTAAAAAATAATATTAAATTATTTTTAGATAAATCCTAGATCTTCCAGTAAATATTTAATATCAGGTTCTTTACCACGGAAATCAAGATACATTTGCTCAGCATCTTTTTTACCACCAGGAGCCAAAATTGTTTGTCTGAATTTATTTGCAACATCTTTATTAAAAATATCACCTGTTTCTATAAAAGCATGATATGCGTCACAGTCCAGTACTTCACTCCACAGATAGCAATAATATCCAGCTGAATATCCACCAGAGAATATATGATTAAAATAAGTGGAACGATAACGTGGCTTTATCTCAGGTATCAGACCAATTTTGTCCATAGATGCTTGCTCAAAAGCTCTTACGTCTAAATCATTCACTTCTGTTAAAATATGATAATCCATATCTAAGTATGAAGCTGCTAAAAATTCAGTTTTTGCAAATCCTTGATTGAAATATTTTGAATTTGTAATTTTTTCAATTAAGCTATCAGGTATTATCTCTCCTGTTTTATAATGTTTAGCATAAAGTTTTAACATTTGTGGCTCAAAAGCCCAATGCTCTAATATCTGAGATGGTAATTCTACAAAATCTCTTGGCACATAACCAGATAACCTTTTGTAAGTAACATCAGAAAAGAACCCTTGCAAAGCATGACCAAATTCATGGAAAAAAGTTTCTACTTCATCCATAGATAATAAACTAGGATTATCACCAACAGGTTGAGGGAAATTACATACAACGCTAACTAATGGAGTAATGTTTTTATTATCTTTATAATATTGATCTCTGAAACTAGTAGTCCAAGCTCCACCTTGTTTATTGTTTCTAGTATAATAGTCTAAATATAAAATAGCTAGATGAGAACCATCATTATCTATGACTTCATAAACTTCTACATCAGGATTATAAACTGAGATATTATCTAATTTTTTAAAAGTAATACCATATAATTTATTAGATAAGATAAAAACTGCATCTCTAACTACATTTAAACTAAAATATGGTTTTAAATTATTTTCATCTAAAGCATATTGTTTATTACGAATTTTTTCTGCATAATACCACCAATCATAATATTGTAATTTAAATGTATCACCTTCAATATTAATAACTTCTTGCATTTCATCACGTTCCAATATAGCTTTTGCAATGCTAGGGCTCCAAATTTGATCGAGTAAATTATAAACATTCATTGGAGTTTTAGCCATTCTATCTTCTAAAACATAATCTGCATATGTTTTATACCCTAATAAATTAGCCTTTTGTAAACGTAAATTTAGAATTTCCTTAATTAAATTTTTATTATCATTTTCGTTATCATTGTCTCCACGCATTAAATACATATCATAGAGTTTTTTTCTCAATTCACGATTAGGACAATATTGCAAAAAAGGAATCATTACAGCTTTATCAGTAGTATAAACCCATTTGCCTGGCATATTACGCTCATTAGCAATTTTTTCACCAGTAGCTATGAGACTTTCTGGCATTCCATTTAAATCATCTTTATTATCTATTATCAATACATTATTATTGTTATCTTTCTGCACATTCATTCCAAAATTAAGTGTCAATACTGATAATCTTTGATTAATATCTTTAAGCTTTTGCTTGTCAGAATCATTTAATAAAGCACCCGCTCTCACAAAATCTCTATAATATAATTCTAAAGTTCTTTTTTGTTCATCATTTAATCCTAAATTATTGATTTTTTCATAAAGAAATTTTATCTTCTTAAAAAGTTTATCATTTAATAATATTTCATCATTATGTTTAGATAATAATGGGAAAACTTCTTGTGCTACTTGCTCTAAAGTATCATTATAGTTGGCCTCAATCAAATTAAAAAGTATAAGAACTATCTCATTAAGCTTTTCGCCCGAATTATCTAATCTAACAATACAGTTTTCGAAAGTTGGCTCAGTTTTATCCTTAATGATTTTTTCTATTTCTTTTTTGTGCATATTCATCGCCTCCATAATTGCCGGCTTGAAATCATCAGCATGAATTCTATCAAATGGTGGCGTACTATATGGAGTATTCCACTCTTCTAATAAAGGATTTTTTGCTTTTTCACAACCCATAATACCAAATATTAGAATTATTAATGTAAAAATTGTAAGTACTTTTTTCATAATGGTAAAATTTATAATTAGAGAACAAAAATAAATAAAAATATTAATTGTAAGATAATTTTTTTTATAAAATCAATAAAAGTTGTAAGAAATATACAACGAATAACTACAATCCCTTATTTATCATCCACCTCCTACAACACATTTTTTCTCATATTAATTTTTTTTTATATCTTTGCTAATTAAAAATTTTATTCAAATGAAAAAGATTTTGTTTGTAATTCTTATTTTAGCAAGTTTGTTATTAGCTTCGTGCAAAACACGTGAAACATGCCCAGCTTATAATCATGGTTCATCTGCACAAGTATCTAATACTGTAACAAATGATAATGCTTGATATTTTATTTACTAAATTGTTTTATTAAAAAATTTGATAATTATGGGAAAAGGTGATCAAAAATCAAAAAGAGGTAAGTTATACCGCGGAACATTCGGAAAAACTAGACTTTCTAAGAGAAATAAACGTAGATTGGCAAAAGCAAAGGCTAATCACAACGATAGCAAATAATATAATTTTATGGTGCACAATTGTGCATATTGTTTAAGCTCTTTAAACAATATACAGGATTTTTTTATTGACAATAATTCTATCTATTTATGCCCCTTTTGTGGTAGTATTACTATCTATCCTGAGCAACCAAATAATATTTATCCTGCTTCTTATTTCGGTTCTGATACTAAAAAATTTTCGTTTCCATTTACTCAAAGAGTTATAGATTTTTTTCAACATTATAAAGGCAAACAATTATCTAAATGGCTTAATAAAGATGCCAATATCTTAGATATTGGTTGTGGTGATGGCCAAATATTAACTTCCTTAGCTAAAAAAAAACATGGTAATTTCATCGGCATTGAGTTAGAAAATAAAGCACTACAGAGAGCAAAACAAAATACTAAAATAGAAATTTTATCAACAAACATTTTTAATTATTTTCCTAATATCAAATTTGATATGATTATTTGTAATCATAGTTTTGAGCATATTTACAATCCTCTTTCTCTTATCAAACATGTTAATTATTTATTAAAAAATGATGGGATTTTTTATATAAATATTCCTAATGCTAATAGTTTCCAGTTCCATTTTTTTAAATCTAAGTGGCTTCATTTAGATCCACCCTATCATTTGCATATCCCTAATATTTCGAAATTTTCCTTAATATTGGAAGATAATGGGTTTATAATTAAAAAAATTAATCATTTTAATTTTATTCAAAATATCTCAAGTTTTATCTTGAGTTTTGGTAATTTTTTCTTTAAACTTTTTAATAAATTATTTAATATTTTAAAAAATCCTTATCCCATTTATAAAAATATACTCTACATTATTATTCTTTTAATTTTAGCAGTATTGTTAATATTACCAGCTACTTTAGAATATATTATTAGTGGTTTTATAAAAAAAGGTGCTACCGTAGAGATAATAGCTCAAAAAATTAATGATATTTGATAAATTTTTGATTTTCATAATAAAAATCAAAATATTTGTATAATTCCAAAAATATTATTAATTTTATAGATAATTTTAGAAAGTTAGAGGTAAAGATTTATGGGATTTGAACTAGTAAGTGAATATCTACCTACAGGAGATCAACCAGAGGCTATTGAGCAATTGGTCAATGGGTTAAATAAAGGAGAAAAATATCAAATATTGATGGGAGCTACTGGTACGGGTAAAACTTTTACTATGGCTAATGTCATTGCTAGTGTAGAAAGACCTACTCTCATCATAAGTCATAATAAAACTTTAGCAGCTCAGCTTTATCAAGAGTTCAAAAGATATTTCCCTAATAATTTAGTAGAGTATTTCGTTTCTTATTATGACTATTATCAGCCCGAGGCTTTCATCCCATCTACAAATACATATATCGAAAAAGACTTGTCTATTAATGAAGAAATTGAAAAATTGAGATTAGCAACTACTGCTGCTTTAATGTCGGGACGTCGAGATGTGATAGTAGTGGCTTCTGTTTCTTGTATTTATGGATTAGGAAATCCAAATGATTTTTTAGCTAATTCTTTTAATATTAAAGTAGGTCAACATCTTAGCTCTAAACAATTAATAGAAAGACTAGTAAATGCTATGTATCATCGCGAAGATATTGAACTAAAAATAGGTACTTTCAGATTAAAAGGTGATACTCTAGAAATTATGCAAGGTTATGGTGAGATAATTTATAGAGTCTTATTCTTCGATGATGAAATAGAAAAAATAGAAACATATAGCGGTATAGATTATTCTCTCTTATCTAGTCCACATGAGGTCACTATTTATCCAGCTAGTATTTTTATGACAACTAAAGAAAAATTATTCCATGCTATTGATAGGATTACACTAGATCTAGGTGAGCAATTAGAATTCTTAAGAAAAAATAATAAGTTCGAGGAAGCTCAACGTCTAGAAGATAGAGTTGTCAATGATTTGGAAATGATGAAAGAGTTAGGTTATTGCAGTGGTATAGAAAATTATTCTAGATATTTCGATGATCGCAAACCTGGAGAACGTCCTTTTTGCTTAATAGATTATTTCCCACAAGATTATTTAATGATAATAGATGAAAGTCACGTTACTATTCCACAAATCAGAGGTATGTATGGTGGCGATAGAACTAGAAAAGAAATTTTGGTAGAATATGGATTTAGATTACCATCTGCTATGGATAATAGACCTCTTACCTTTGATGAATTTGAATCTTTGATAAATCAAGTGATTTATGTGAGTGCTACTCCAGGTGATTTTGAATTTCTGAAAACTGATGGCGTTTTTGCAGAACAGATTATTAGACCGACAGGTATACCAGATCCAGAAGTTTTTGTTAGGCCTACTAATAATCAAATTGATGATATGTTAAATGAAATTCAAAAAGTACGTGAGCATGAAGGTAGAGTTTTAGTTACTACTTTAACAAAAAAAATGGCTGAGGAGCTTACTAGTTATTTAACTGATCTAAACATCCCTACTAGATATATCCATTCTGATGTAGAAACTCTAGATAGAGTAGAAATTCTTAGAAGTTTGAGAGCTGGAGATTATGATGTTCTAGTCGGTGTCAATCTACTACGTGAAGGACTAGATCTACCTGAGGTAGAGCTAGTAGTCATCTTGGATGCTGATAAAGAAGGTTTCTTAAGAAATTATAGAAGTTTAATACAAACTGCTGGTAGAGCTGCTCGTAATGTAAACTCTAGAGTTATCCTCTATGCTGATCGCATCACTGAGTCCATGCATAAGATGCTTGAAGAAACTAATAGACGTCGTGAAAAACAAATTCAATATAATTTAGAGCATAATATCATTCCTACTACTGTGAAAAAAGATATTAGCGATTCTTTGATTTATAATGATTATAAAGATCCTAATAGCGGTATTGTAAAAATTTACTATGTAGCAGATAGCCAAACTCTCTATTATGGTGAAAAAGAATTAAATGATAAAATTAAAAGCATAGAAAAAGAAATGAAGCAAGCTGCAGAAGAATTAGATTTCGTAAAAGCTGCTTATTTGAGAGATCAATTAGCTCAACTAAAAAAACTAGCTAAACTCTAAATTTATTTATTTTTGTAAATAAATTAATTGCAATGGCAAAAACAAGCAAAATCTTTATATGCAGTAATTGTGGTGCTACATATACTAAATGGCTAGGGAAATGCACTAATTGTGGCGAATGGAATACTATCGAGGAACAAATAATTGATAAAACTGAATCTAAATCTAAAAATCTTTTATCTATATATCCCAAATTAATTCAAGACATTAGCTATGATAATTTCGAGAGAATTAAGCTTCCTAGCGATGAACTGAATAGAATTTTAGGTGGTGGATTAACAAAAGGCTCAATAATATTACTAGCTGGTGAACCTGGAATTGGTAAAACTACACTTTTAATGCAAGAATTGATGCGATTAAATGGTTCTACTGTTTTATATATCTCTGGTGAGGAGAGTTTAGGACAATTAAAATATCGCAGCGAGAGACTTGGTGAACCACATTCTGAATTTTATTTGTTTCATGAAGTATCTCTTCCTAACATCATTCAGGCCATTAATGAAGTTGCTCCAGATTTTGTCGTTGTTGATAGTATACAATCTATTGCTGATCCAGATTTATCTGGTTTCACTGGTAGTCTGCAACAAATAAGAGAATGTACTGTTAAATTAGAAGAACTTGCTAAAACTAAAAATATTCCGATTTTTATCATTGGTCATATTACAAAAGAAGGATTCATAGCAGGTCCTAAAGTATTGGAACACGTTGTAGATACTGTCATGCATTTCGAGGGAGACAAAAATTACGGTTACCGTATTTTAAGAGTTTTAAAAAATCGCTTTGGTCCAGCTCCAGAATTAGCAATCTTTGAAATGGTACAGGATGGCTTAAAAGAGATAAGTAATATTAGTGAATATTTACTAGAAACTTATAAACCTGATACTCCTGGTAGTAGTATAGCTGTTGTCATGGAAGGCAATAAACCTATTTTAATTGAAGTGCAAGCTTTAGTTAGTTATTCTCCTTATGGAACTCCACAGCGTTCATCTATTGGCTATGATCCTCATAGATTGGGTATGCTACTAGCGGTTCTAGAAAAAAAATTAGAGTTAAGGTTAAATAATAGAGATATTTTCGTAAACGTTACGGGTGGTATTCGTATTTATGATCCTGCTATAGACAGCGCCGTTGTTGCTGCAATCATTTCTTCTTATAATGATAAAACATTACCTCATTTAATGGCTTTCTCTGCTGAAATAGGATTAAATGGTGAGCTGAGATCTGTCTCTCAGTTACAAAAAAGAATACAAGAAACTTCCAAATTAGGATTTAAACATCTTATTACTGCTCCTATTAAAGAAAATTCTATCAAAGAATATAATAACGAACAAATTAAATTAAATTTCATAGCCAATGTATCAGAGCTGGCTAATATTTTGTTTGCTTGATAATTATTTTATACTAATTAACTTATTGAAATAAGCGTTTAGCTAATAAAGTTTTTATCAACATTTTGTATTATAAAAGAATAACTTTACAATAATTAGTAAGCTCGAGCAATACCGCATTGGGAAATGATTTGTAATAAAACAAGCAAGCAGCGTTGGATAGAAGGGTTTACACTGTTTGAGCAAGCTAAAGCTTGCGAGTTTGTAAACCCCAAGAGGTGATTGCGTAGTTTTATAACTACCCTGTCAGGCTTTGCCTGACACCCCTTCGGAGAAGGGGAATCGCACACCGTATTCCCCTCTTATAGAGGGGATGTCTCGTAGAGACAGGGGTGTTAGCATGAGCGGAGACTTTACTTTTGTTACTTTTCTTTGTGTGGTTGACAAAGAAAAGTAAATTAGATAATAACCTTAATAATTCTTAATGAATCTAACCTAAAGGTCAGGAAATTATAAGCTATGACTATTGATAAACTTTAATGTTATTTTATTAAAAAATGGAACTAAAAGGCTTATAAATGGAACTCTGTGAACTCTGTGCAATATCTTGGCGTTCTTTGTGGTAAAATAATTTACCCACAATAAACGTTATAGAACCATTTTTATCAATTGAAAAAGAAATTATTTTTTTAAATAAAAAATTTTTTATAATTTTGCACTCTAAAATTTAGGAATATGTATTTAACACCAGAAAAAACAAGAGAACTGGCTATAAAATT
>Ga0208198_1001553_pt1 | contig 19564 bp, 11 predicted proteins | sample AD_JPNTR2_MetaG_FD_184446 | JGI IMG/M metagenome (GOLD analysis project Ga0208198, IMG submission 184446) | Active sludge microbial communities of municipal wastewater-treating anaerobic digesters from Japan - AD_JPNTR2_MetaG (SPAdes) (version 2) | ecosystem: Engineered > Bioreactor > Anaerobic...
TCACATTTTCGGTGCAGGCTCCGGCGATGGAATCGCCGAAGGTTTTCTGGATGGCGTCAGTGTAGGGACAGCATCAAATTCCTCGACGCTGCAGCCGGGTGATTTTAATATCGGCTGCTTTAAGGGAACCGGAAGCTTCCTTTCAGGTGACGTGGCAGAATTCATTCTGTTCAATCGGAAACTGACCGCCGAAGAGTATGCCCAGGTCAACGACTTTCTCAGAGCGAAATATGTTCCTCCGATTCTAACGTCATGGACGCCTCTGTCCGATACGATCGCCGTCGGCGAAAAAACAACCGTGTTCTTCCGGGTATTCGCTGACGGGTCGGATGCGCATCATATTTTCGGCTTAACAGAACAGACAAGTTCGGCTGCTGTCGACTGGGACAATTTCCGGGCGCATTGCAGGCTTTATGAAGGAAGTTTTCAAGTCCGTGACGGCGGCGATTATCGGTCTCTCTTTGCTGTCGCCCCCTGTCAATGGTATAATGTTTGGTTCGTAATCGACCGCACAGACCCAGTCAACGGCGACTACTTCGATGTCTATGTCAACCAGGGTATCGCGGATGCCGCATTTTCCGATCTGAAATGGACCGGGAGTGATTTTCGTCTTGCAACCCCTGAACCGCTCCGGTCTTTCGGCGCCGCCACTCCGGATCAGGCGGGTGCATCGGTCAGTTTTGATAACATTCACGTGACCGCCGGCGAGGATTTGCGCAATCCGGCCGATTTCTCAGAACCACCTGTGGCGCCGAAGAATTTGTCGGCCATCTCCGGCGATGGTCAGATTTCTCTTGGCTGGGACGATAACCGTGAGGCAGATCTGGACTTCTACGCAGTCTATCGTCGTACTGCACCCGACGGCACGTTCACGCAGATCGCCACGGCCATTGCGCAAAGCCACTTTGTGGATAACATGGTCACCAACGGAATAATGTATTACTATGTGGTTTCTGCCGTAGATGTCTTCGGCAACGAAAGCAACGTCAGCAATCAGGCTTGGACGACGCCTGCGGCTCAATTGCCGCCCGCCATCAACCTGACGCGTTATATGACAGCCTCCGCCAGCTCGACCTATTCGGCCAGCTTTCCGGCCCGCTATGCTGTCGATGGTGTGGTGAACAATGAATCACGGTGGATGAGCGCCGACACCACAAATCCTCACTGGCTGGAGGTGCAACTGGCGGACGCATTTGAGGTCGGCAGCGCGAATATCTTTTTTGGAGTCGACGATCTTTATCCTGTTTCCAACTTCTCGCTTCAGTACTGGACTGGCTCATCGTGGGCCGCGATTCCGGGGGCAACGATTGTCGGTAATACCTCCACGCAGGTGCAGATGGTCTTTTCAAACCCCGTGACCGCCAACCGAATTCGCTTTTATTCGGATGACAACGGTATCGTGCGCATCAAGGAACTGGCCGTGTTTCCGCCCAACGGGGCCGCCGGATTTCCGATCGATACACTGGTCGATCTCCAGGTTGCGGCCACGCCGATGGTCACTGCCGACAGTCAGGATACGTCGAACGTGCGTCCCTATCTGGCAACCGACGGATTTGTGGACATGAGTTCTCGCTGGGCTTCCGCGTGGGGTACTGGAGGCCACTGGCTGCAGTTGGATTTTGTTGCCGATCGGAAGATCGCCTATGCCCATGTCTATACAGGCAACGGCGACAGCGCAACGGCGGTTCGGAATTTTCATCTGGAATACTGGGACGGTGCTGCGTGGCAGACAATCGGCGGCACGACGGTCTCCGGCAACACATCTCCGGCATTGTCGCTGACTTTCTCCTCAAGCGTCACCACCCGAAGCGTCCGGCTGGTATCGTCGGATGATTTTGTGCGGGTTCGTGAACTGGTTCTGCTGCCTCCAAACCATGGTGTGGGATACCCGTTGGGTACGTCGGTTACCTTCGGTGCTCCACCGACACAAAAGTGGGATGATTATGCGGACAATTTTTACACGATCAGTAATAAAGTGTTCGGATTGAACCTTCAATCAGTCCCGAATGGAAGCGTGACCATCGAAAAATCCGATAAACATTTTACCCAACACTATAACATATTACTGAATATCGGCACTGACACATATCGTATTTTCAATCGGGCCACGGAGCGCTGCCTGGAAGTCGTCGGCGGTTCCCTGCGGGCCGGTGCAGCGGTGCGGGAGGCCGATTACAAGGCGATGCCGTTCCAGCAGTGGCGCATCAATACCGCTGCAAGTCCGTATGTTGAACTGGTCAATGTTTATTCGGGGCTGGCGCTGACGGTGAATGGCGACGGCACGGCCGCCGGGGCCGGCCTTATCCAACTGCCGTCCTTCGATAGCCCCAAACAGCTGTGGGAACTTGTCTATGCCGCGCGGTATCCCAAGAAAGGCGTTGGCCAAACGAATATGACTGGTGCTTTTACGGATAAATACCGGGTGTCGCATTATTATAACTGGCGGATGACCCCCAGCAGCGGCGTCGGGAGCGGTCATTTCATCCCTATGAAATGGGGCGACCAGCGTGCGGACGGTGTCGACCACTGGGATAAAGATGCGCTGTACAGACCCGTGTGGACGACTGCCAATGAGCCCCTGTATTACATGGGCTTCAACGAACCAGATCATGACGCCCAATCCGCCATCCCGGTTACGCGGGCCCTGAACCTGTGGAGCCGCATGGAGAAGACAAAATTGCCCTTGGTCAGTCCGGGACCATCCTGGTGGAATAACAGTTGGTCAACCACTTTCTTTTCACAGGCCCAAGCGTGCGGATTGCGTTACGAACGGACCAGCATCCACATATATCTGACCGGCGGTCCGAACCCGGACGATTTTATGAATATCTGCTGGAATTCCTATAACAATTACGGCCGGCGTCCTGTCTGGGTCAGCGAGTGGAACCTTGTGAACTGGGGTGGCGCAGCGTCCTGGACTGCCGATGAAATGTACACCTTTATGGCGGAAGTGCTCTGGCGAATGGAAGAGGCGTATTATGTGGATCGTCATCAATTCTTCCCGTTTAATTATTACTGGGTCAACGGCCAACCCGGTGCGATAGAAAGAGACGGGGCGATCCTGCCGCTGGGGCGTTTGTTCGGCGCCTGGGACGGCGACACGACCGTACGCGAGAATACAGAGTACATTTTACATAACCGCGGAAACCATCGGCGGATGAAAAACAACGCTGGCGTGCCCAATGTCGATGCCATCGCAGCCGATGACAATTCCGTCAAGTGGTGTCTTGTCTCGGCGCAAACTCCCGGTACTTTCTATCTGGTGTCGCTGGCGGACGGCCAGCGATTCAGCTACAACGGTTCCCAGCTTAGCATGGCTGCCGCCGGCACAACTGGCTCCAATGTCGAGTGGAAATATGTTTCCGCCGGGAACGGGTTTTATTACCTGGAGCACCCGGCGACCAATCGGCGGCTGGATTCGGGAGCGACCACAGGCAATTTGGCTATGTTTGCCAATACCAATACATGGAACACTTTGAGATGGTTTTTTGTTAAACCGTATGACAAAAACACTGCGGTCATCAACAGGCCCGTCAATCTTAGCGCAACGTTTAACAATGGCCAGATAACTCTTGATTGGAATGATAATAGCGATGCGCTTCTCGGCGGGTACAATGTCTATCGTTCTGTTTTCAACAACAGTCAATACACGCTGCTGGCTTCGGACGTTACATCCAGCCAATACACGGACACCAAGGCGCGTGCGGGAAAACGGTTTTACTACCGGGTAACGGCGGTAGACTATCTGAATCGGGAGTCTCAGTTGTCCGATGAGACCACCGCGACGCATTATCACGGCGACCTGACCGATGATGGGATTGTGAACATGCTGGATCTTGCCGAACTGGGCTCCGGTTGGCAAACCGGTTATGATCTGCAAACCCTGTTGCATATCGCCGACGACTGGCTGCTGGACACATCGCTGCTGGTACATTGGCCGCTTGACGGCAATGCCAACGATGTCAGCGGTAATGGCTATCATGGGACGGTGTACGGCAATCCGATTTGGACATCCGGCGTTTCCGGGGGAGCGCTGGCGTTCGATGGCACAGCCGATTATGTGAAGGTGGACGGATACAAAGGAATTCTTGGTAAAACGGCTCGAACCGTTTCGGCCTGGATCAAGTCGCCGGGCAGCGGCGTCAATATGGCCATTGCCAGTTGGGGTGCCGCCGTATCAGGGCAACAGTACTTGTTCGGTATTTTTGCCGACGGCGGAGTCGTCGTATATTCGGCCGGTCCGTATGCAAAAACTGTACAGGGAATTCTGGATGACCAATGGCATCATGTAGCCGTGGTGCTGCCGAACGATGGATCACCGTCGTTGGGTGAGGTTCAGTTTTACATCGATGGCGTGCGACAAACAAATATCCAATTTACGGCTGATGCGGCAATTCATACCGTTGCCGCCGAGGATCTGCTGATCGGGGCGGTGTCGATGTCGCCGGGTCAGGCGACGGCTTTTTTCCAGGGATTCATCGACGACATCAGAGTCTATGACAGTGCATTAACCGAGATGGAAATACAGGAAATCATGGCTCGACGATAGGGCATTATTTCCATGACGATCGCTGAACAACGGACAGGTCGTCCAGACCGAACATGCAGGATAGGTTTGATGCATGCATAAACCGTGCATCAGGTGAAAGCAGAATAGATATGACTGTCTCCGGCGACACAACCTATTACTACATTGTCACTGCCTGCAATGCTCATGGGGAAAGCAACGACTCCAACGAAACCGTTGCCGTGACAGGCGTTCTGACGACCTATCTGAAATTCGACGAAGTCAGCGGCAGCACCGCCGCCGACTCCAGCGGCAACGGCTGGGACGCCATGCTTTACAATGGCCCTAGTTGGGTGTCTGGGGTTTATGGAATAATAAGTATCGCGATCATATTGGTCGCGTTTCCTGCAGCATTCGGATCGAGCATGGAGAAGAGGTATCAAGATGCCCTTCGTGATCACGGGGCAGGCGACTCGAAAGTCGCGGGCGCCAAGAGCGCCAGTGATGCGATATATTCCGGCATTCCCTGGTACGACAATAATGGAAACATAGTCAGTGCTCACAGCGCAGGCATTATCAAGGAGGCCGGACTTTATTACCTTTTTGGAGAATTCAAGAGTGACACGAACAACGCCTTCACTGGATTTAGCTGCTATTCATCGCGAGATTTGTACAACTGGACCTTTGAAACTATCGCGCTGCCCGTCCAGGAATCGGGACGCTTGGGGCCCAACCGGGTCGGCGAACGGCCCAAAGTGATGAAGTGCCCCCAAACCGGTGAGTATGTCATGTACATGCACACTGATGACCTTAACTACAAGGATCCCGCCGTTGGATATGCGACCTGCGACACAATCAACGGACAGTACACCTTCCAGGGTCCGTTGAAATTCAATGGAGATCCGATTCAAAAATGGGATATGGGCGTTTTTCAAGATGATGATGGGAGCGGTTATCTGATCACACACTCGGGCTATCTATATAAACTGAGCGACGATTACAAAAGCATTGTCAAGAAAGTGGTTGACAATATGACAGGTGCCTGTGAGGCGCCGACAATTTTCAAAAAAGACGGGACGTATTATTGGCTGGGCTCCGATCTTACCGGGTGGGAGCGAAACGATAATTATTATTTTACAGCCTCCTTGCTCGAGGGCCCATGGGTTTCAAGGGGATACTTTGCCCCTAAGGGTTCATTGACCTGGAACTCGCAGACCACGTTTGTGCTTCCGATTGCCGGGACGGAGGGAACCACATACATGTATATGGGGGATCGATGGGCCTACCCACGTCAACACTCAGCCGCGACCTATGTTTGGCAGCCGCTTGTATTTGACGGTGATGCCATCGCGTTGCCTGATTATAAGCAAAGTTGGAAAATCAACACGTCCACTGGTACTTGGGCGGTGTCAAGCGTCGAGGGTGAAATCATAGAAAATACCGACATGGACCGAATAGAGTATTCTGATGGCTGGGAAGCAACCATACTAGCAGACGGATTTTCGGATCACCGGTCCGATGTCAAAGGCGCCTCATTCTCGTTGGAATTTGAAGGCTCCCGAATTGGGTTATACGGCGTGGCAAGACCGAATGGAGGGTTTGGGCGGGTGGAAATTGCCGATGGCAACGAAACAATTATCAGCACCATTATCGAGATGTATTGCGCATATCCTGAATCATCTCTGAAGTTCCTCAGTCCTGTGTTGAAGCCCGGCAATTACAAACTTACTGTAACTGTTTTGGGTGAGCATGGTAACTGGACCACTAAAAATGGAACAGTATGGGGCAGCACCGATGATTTTATTTCGGTGGACAGAATCGTGGTAATCAGTGGAGAATAGTATTGGAAAAACAATGAGGTTTTCTTGGAGGCTTGTCACAATTGCAATGGCGAATGTTCTATTATATGGCACCTCATTTAAATGGAAAATGCCAGTTAAATATTAGGGTTCAAATCCTAAAAAGTTGATAAACATATAAGTTAACACTTCTGGAGAAGAAATAACCATGAATAAAAGCCTAAAGATTATATTGCGTGCAATAACGATTTCTATTTTTTGTTCCAATCTTTGGGCACTTAATGACGGCGATGGGCTCCAGGCCAATCAAATGTCGGATGCCTACAGCTGGGACAAGCAAACACGTTTCACACTCGAGAGAATGGCGGAGAATCTTGAGCGTACACTCAAGCCCTGGCCTGTGCCTGACCGCACTTTCAAGGTCGAGGAGTACGGCGCCGTCAGCGATGGTGAAACGGTTAACACCATCGCCATTCAAAAGGCCATCGACGATTGTTCTGCGAATGGCGGAGGCGTGGTCCTGTTCTCTCAAGGCGACTATGTGACCGGTACGATTGACTTAAAGTCCGGTGTCATGCTTGAAATATCTAAAGACTCCCGGATTCTCGGCAGCACCAACCTCAAGGATTATCCAGATCGGGTGGCCAAACGCAAGACCGTTATGGATACTCATATGGATATCCGGCACTCATTGATTTTCGCAGAGGGAGTGGAACGTGTCGGCCTCAGGGGCCCGGGCACCATTGACTTTAGGGGTACAAGAGAAAACTTTCCGGGCAAAGAAACGATCGCCAAGCTGCCCGGACGTCCTTTTGGTATGAGATTTATTGACTCCAAGCGCGTTGTCGTAGAAAACATCCAACTTACAAACTCTCCCAGCTGGATGCAGAACTATTTAAACTGCGAGGATTTGATTCTTCAGAAGATTAATATTGTGAACCATACGAACTGGAATCAGGATGGACTTGATCTTGACGGCTGCTACCGTGTCATCGTGCGTGACTGCTTCTTTAATGTTTATGATGACAGTATGTGCATTAAAGGTGCCAGTTTACGGCCGACTGAAGATATCCTGATAGAAAACAGTACTTTCTACACAAAATGTAATTCATTGAAGATTGGGACTGACACTCAGGGCGACTTTCGAAGGATTTTGGCGCGTAATCTGGTTTTGGGCGGTGCTCCGGAAGGCCTGCCTGTTTTTAACAACTCCCCTACAGAGTCGGGGATCACTCTGGCAACGGTTGACGGCGGAGATGTTGAAGATATTCTGATCACGGATGTAACCATAAACCGGGCCCAGTGCCCCATCTTCCTCCGCGTCGGCAGCCGGGGACGACTCATGCCCGGTATGCCCAAGGCTCCTGTCGGAAAGCTTCGAAGAATTGTGATAGAAAATGTCAAAGGTCATGACAATGGCCAGCAGGGATCATTTATCTCCGGCATCAAGAACGGCTTGGTGGAAGACGTTGTCATCCGCAATGTGGATCTTACGATGTGCGGAGGAGTCAGCAAACAGCCGACTTGTGTTCGAGAGAATGAGGGAGGGTACCCTGACGCTCACCAATTTGAAAACCCACTGCCCGCCTTTGGGTTCTGGATCCGGCATGCGCGCAATATCCACTTCTATGATATTCGGATTGCTCCCCAAAAGAATGATATCCGACCACTTTTTGCAACAGGCGGCAACACAAAGGACCTATACCTCGATGGTCAGCCAATTCCGCTGTCCCGTGATTCTGGGGCAAATTAAGAAACAACGATAATGTTGTTTATGAAACATGGGACCTTCTTAATATTGGTCACTGCGGTCTTGATATTTTTACTTAATGAAGAAATCTCCGATGCGGTTATTTCTGGGCTGATCCGAATCAAGACTGGCGGATTGCAGGCGGATTTTCTCAATCAGAGATGCTGTTGTTCCGCCGTAGTTCTTCACAACACGCGACGGATCAGTTTGACGGACCTGTTGATACACTAGACAATTCTGTTGCCCTGTACCGAGCCTATATCGGCCGGAGAGAAGTGGCTGGCGGCGCTGCGATTGACGTATATGTTGATGACATTGTCGGTTCTGCGGCCGATGGTTCGCAGCGCACGGCGTATGACGGGATTGGGCTTGCCCCGGTGCTTCATGGAGATCTGACCAAATGACGGGAAAGTTGATGTGCTGGATATTGCCGAACTGTCCAATAGCGGGCAATCGGTCTATACAATGGATCGACTTAATAGATATCGCTAAATGACTGGCTAAAGCAACTATCTGAAGAAGATATTGAACTGTTAACGATTAAATAGGATGTAAAAACGATGAAAAAAGAATTGCTTTTAAATTTTGTTATTCTGTGCTTGGGTTTTACAAATATTACACCCACCCATGCAGCAGCGACTCCGTCATTCGATCCTGACACAAAATCCGGGGACAGTCACCTGTTTTTATAATGCTGTTATAGGCCCAATGGAGCAATTATAATAAATAGACTAAAATTTCAATTCGTTTTGGATCCTATCCCAAACGCTTAGCTGCCTCATCCGCCAATCCCTGATTACGCTCCGCATAGATGGCCGTAGCACTCATATTCGTATGCCCCAGCGTCGCCCCAGCCGTCTCATATCCCATTTCCTTGCGTACCTTGGTTGCCATCGTATGCCGCATTTGATAGGGTGTCCAGTCGGGTATCAGGACGGGGTTTTTATTGACTATTGAATAATTATCTAAACACATTATAGGTTCAATTTTGCACAGTGAAAAAACGAACGAAGCAAATTTTGCTGCCGCGACTGTCTTCCAATGCTCTCTTTGACGGCTTCTGCCAAGTGTTCCACGTTGTCGGGAATAAAGTTGGCCAACTGGCTGTATTTGCTGTGGTTCCAGACCTGCTCGTCAGGATTCAATTCAGGCGCATAGGCCGGAAGCCACTCCACATCAACCCGATTGCCAAATCGGGACTTCAAACTCCGCACCCCACTGCGATGGACCATCCACCGGTCAATCACAAGAATGATTCCTGCCGGGAAATGCTTCAACAAATCAGCCACAAACGCCTCAAAATCGTCGGCACGAATATTGTGGTTTTCAATCGAAAAATACAGCCCCAAACGGCGGCGTTTCGGCGAGCAGGTTACGGCCGAAATCACCGACAACCGATCCCGGCGATCCCAACTGCACAGAACGGGCGTTTGCCCTTTGGGAGCCCATGTCCGCCGGACGGTCGGTTGGAGCATAAACCCACTTTCGTCCAGAAAAACGATGGTTTTACGCGTTCTGCGGGCTTTTTTTTATACGCGGCCAATCCATCTGGCGCCATCCGGCAATGGCCTCTTCATCCCGTTCACGGGCCCGCTTTTCAGGCTTCTGGCAACTCCAACCCATCCGCTGGAGAAGATGCCAGACGCTGGATGGGTCGTAGGTTATCCCGAAATGCTTTTGGATCACTTCAGCGATCCTCCGCAGGGTCCACAGTTCGGTCGGATAGCCGTTCTGACGTGCTCCCTTCAGCAGCCACTTTTTCAGTTGATCGATCTGTTTTTCAGACAGACAGCACGCCCGTCCCGGCGGACTGTGGGCCTCAAAGAACGCCTCGCCTTGCTGTTCATAGGCCACACGCCATTGAGTTATGGCTCCGGGCGTTACGCCAACGAGACGAGCGGTCTCGTTTACGCGATGTCCCTGCTGGAGCAAAGCAATCGCCTTGCGTCGCCTATCCGATAATTGGTCAGGGGTTCCTATGGGTCTCATACCCCTATTATCGGCAGGAATACGCTCGTTTATTTAACTTTTCAAAGATCAATAAACGAGCATAATCAAATTTATTATTACCATATCTTCCGAGGTTCCTATGAGCACCCTCACCCCACGATCCCCACGGGTCGATCCAGTTCAGCGGATTGTTGCCGCAGTAGGCGTACAGATTCATCCCGTCGATGTATCCGGCCGGGTCGGTCTGCATAAACCGCCCCGCGTCCGGGCTGTAATCCCGCATGCGGTAGTAGTACAGTTCTGTGGTGCTGTCCCACCGCCGGCCGGTAAACAGATACGGATTGCCGTACAGCAGCGGATGGCTGGAGGCATACACGGCCGTATCTTCCGTCAGCCAGTTGCCGTCAGGGCCGCCTGCCCGCATCACCCGCGGCCGGCCATATGGATCATACGTATAACTTTCTTTGATATTGCCGGCGCTGTCGCTCAGCAACCGAATCGACCCCAGCGCATCGGCATAGTAATAAAACCGGTTCCCGTTACCGCTGACGTATTGAACCGTCACCACAGGATTATCTATTCCCGGCCCATAGATGTATTTACGTATCAAAGAGCCGCTGCCGCTCTCCCTTTTTCTGAGAGCCGTATAGAATCATCTTCAGACCCAGAAATCCAGCACCCCTCCAAAGTCGGCAGACTCCTTAGCAAACTCCTTATTTGTTCCCTTCTATTTTTTGATGTCTTTCCAAAGCAGCCGTTTCGCTCTTATTATACCCCGCCGATTTCGGCCGGCAAGCCATTTCCCCAATTTTTTGCTTACTTTTTACACAATTTTTTGCTCCACCCCCAAAACCCTACCCCTTCCCTCTCCAACCCCGCCGCCCCCGGCGGTGGCAGGTAAGGCAAGAACCATGACCAGAAAAAGAACTCTCAGAAAATGTGCGAAAGATTCTTGACACTACCCCCCCCCAATAAAGGATGGTTGGGGAGATGACTTTGGGTGTCTTGTGTGAGTAAAATCGATTCTACACTCTCATCACTGTCACATCGGTCTTGATTCGGTGGGAGTCGGGTGAGAACTTCTCAAGTTAAAAAGGACCTGCTACTTTTATTATTTCAGGGTTATTGTTTACCATGACTCGCTCAGGACCAAATTCTGAACTCAGCCGATTGTATAATTGATTTTTAATTTCTTCAACAATCTTTCGATTATCTTGTCGATTAGGGCTGAGACCATTGATATTGATTACAAGGTTCTGTTCTCCTTCAATATAAACGATAATACTCAAATTACCTGAAACCAACTTAACGCTTGTTTCCCTATATATCGCAATAGGCTTAAGATGTGCAACATCTTCTGGGACTGTCGTCTTTTGTGCCAACTTATAAAATTCAACAGTCTCTTCAATAATTTGGAGAGCATTGTTTATTTCTACTTGGTTTACACTACCGTTGTCTTGATGTCGGCTGTTGCCTTTCAGGACTACATCATAGTTTGTGGCATAGTCACATCCCAAACAATAAAGAAGTATGATTGGTACAATTAAAATCAATTTTTTCATTTTGTATCCTTTCATTAGAAAATACTAATCCTATGGCCACGGTCTTGGAGGATTAGAATACGGTCCCTCTTCTAACCAGTTATCTGAATAGTATCCACCATGAACAGCCCAGTCCAATGCATGAGCTGGAAGATAAAGTGGACCAAGCACTTCACCTTGGTAAGTGTGTTGCATCTCATGTGGCCAGCTATAGTTTCCTTGTCCATATAACATTGTATTTCCAAGGGTCAGAGCAGCACCATCAATTATTAAAGGACAATTAGTAAATTCTATGCCATTATGTTCAATTTTTGGCATATCTCCTCCCAATGGCACACCTACTATTCCAACTGCTACACCCAATGCCGTATTAGGTGCATTCCACGCTTTTTTAACAACTTCTCCTAAAAACCAACCAATATCTCCAAGCATATCTCCAAGAGAACCTTCCTTTTTATCCAAACCCCACGGATCAATCCAGTTGAGTGGATTATTCCCGCAGTAGGCGTACAGGTTCATCCCGTCGATGTATCCGGCCGGGTCGGGCTGCATAAACCGCCCTGCGTCCGGACTGTAATCCCGCATGCGGTAATAGTACAGTTCTGTGGTGCTGTCCCACCGCCGGCCGGTAAACAGATACGGATTGCCATACAGCAGCGGATGGCTGGAGGCATACACGGCCGTATCTTCCGTCAGCCAGTTGCCGTCAGGGCCGCCTGCCCGCATCACCCGCGGCCGACCATATGGATCATACGTATAACTTTCTTTGATATTGCCGGCGCTGTCGCTCAGCAGCCGAATCGACCCCAGCGCATCGGCATAGTAATAAAACCGGTTCCCGTTACCGCTGACGTATCGAACCATCACCACAGGATTATCTATTCCCGGCCCATAGATATATTTACGTATCAAAGAGCCGCTGCCGCTGTATTCAGCAATGATCTGCGCACCATCCCAGACATAATATACCGTACTGGACAACAGCGTTCGGCTGACCCGCCTGCCCAGCAGGTCATAAGTATAACTGACCGTACCCGCTGAGACAAGCCGATTTTCACAGTCATACGCCAGCGTCAGCCCGCCGCCGTAGCCGTTCGTCATATTGCCTCGACTATCATAGGTCGGGCTTGTCGAACCGATCTGCGTGTATTGGTTGAGGGCATTGTCCTGATAGATCAGAGAACCCAGATCTCTATCAGCCCAATATGTGCGATTATAGACGCTGTCGTAGGCAAAATCAATGGTTCGGTTGGTCGCCGTTCCCTGGGCAGCTGAGGTAACCTGGTAAATCCGGTCATATCCGTAGGCCCAGCCGTAATTGCCGCCGACATCCGCTGTCTTCACATTGCCTGCCTTATCATAGGTATAGGTAATGCTGTGGTGGTTGACATTGCAGGCATAGTCGATCCGTTCTATCCGGTTGCCGAGATCGTCGCCCTCTACATCACGGTCTTCATAGTCATAGCTGATGTCGCCAACAAAAGTACTGCTGTGGTAATAATGGACATAAGTTGTGCGACCTAGTTCATCATAGAAATATCGTACAATCGTATTGTCGTACCGATCCCTAATATATTCAAGGTTGCCCGCTCTGTCATACTGATACGTGACCCAGTCTCCATCCGGATAGACCAGTTTGGTACATCGGCCTAGGCTGTCGTATTCATAGCCGACCTTATAGCCATTCTGGTCAGTTGTTTCTCGCAATCGTCCCCCTCGGTCATAGTCAAAGGTTATCTGTTCGGTATCCTGAGCTACGTGGGCCAGTCGCCCCCCGAGATCATAGGTCAAAATGATATCGGATTCGCCAGGCCGTTTTTTCCTGATCAAATGATTCCATCCATCGTATTCAAACCGGACAGTTTCTCCCGCCCGGTTGGTGAAGGATGTGATATTCCCGACCTCGTCATAACCGTATTGCTCAAAACTCTGATCGGCATATCGGACAAATTCCAGCCGGCCGTAGCCGTCATATTCATAGGTGGTATCAGCATTCTCATCATCCGTCCTTGTTATCAGCCGCCCGTTATCATCATAATCAAAGAACGTAGATGCATTTTCTGCGTTGATCAGTTCCTTCAGGAGTTGCCGGGCATTATATCTCCTCTGAGTTGTTTGATTGTTCGGATCGGTAACAGCACGAACCAGGTTGCGACCGTCATAATCAATGGTGGTCGTGCGGCCCAGTGAATCGGTAAGGGTCTGAAGTTTGGCCAGCACGTTATAGCCATACTCAAATTTCTGCCACCCCTCTCGAAACCGTCGCTGAACCTTTGTTACCTTTCGGTCGCCGTTATAGGCCAGCCGAGTAATTTGCCCGGCTGGATTTTCGATTTTCGTAAGCAACTCAAGGTCGTTGTAGGTCAGTCGAGTCGTATATCCTTCCGGGTCATTGACATCCACAACCCGTCCCGTTGAATCATAGGTTATTTCGTAAGTGATATTCAAACAATTCGGATCGGTTCCGTAATCTAAAATCACTGTTTTTAAACGCCCAAAAATACAATTGGGATCTCCGTTTATTGTATCCGGATTATTATAATATTCGTACTTGATGACAATCCCGTCTGGGGAAGTGATGGTTTCAATCTGATTGTAGGAAGTATAGGTAAAATAAACCTCCGGAACTTCCCATCCATGGTCGGTCAACAAATCTGGATAGACGATCTTTGTTAAAAGTCCGCGGCTGTCTTCGTTCTGCGGATCAAAATAATCATAGACGAAGTCTAAGCTATGGCCTCGCGGATCAGTAATGACTACAACATCGTTTGATGTATTATAATACAAATTATATGTAAGATCGGGATCGTCAGGATCGCTTGAAAAGGCCGAAAAGACAGTCAGATTCCCCTTGTTGTTATACGTCAGATTGTATCCATTGTTCTCCGGATAGGTTATTTTGGTAATCTGGTTGGCTTGATTCCGCTGATAGATGGTTACGGCTGTTCCGGTATCTGTCCGGGCCTCTTCGCGGAGCAGATACCCGTCATCATTCAAGGTATAGGTAGTCGTTACATTTTCAGAATCAGTTACGGTTGCCTGATTTTCGTTGCCATAACTGACCGTTGATGTAGTGTTGCCCCAGGTTTGTGAACAGACGCGACCATAATTGTCATATTCATTCTCCAGCCAGGCATGCCCTTTGGCGTCTTCGATCCTTTCCAGATTTCCCTGCGGTGTGTAATAGTATATTTCTTTGCATAAGGTTATAAGATCGTTTGGATCCCCGGTAAACTCATTTGGATCAGGCGCAACAAATCCATTGGGATCAGTTACGCTTTTCAAATTTCCATCTGGATAATACTCATAAATCCATTCTCGCCCCTTGTGGTCGATGATTTTCGATAGATTACCCGGATACATGCCGCTTGAATCCGTATAAACCAGAAGGATTTTTCTTCCCAAGTAGTCCTCAATCCAGTCAAGTCGTTTTTTATCATTCAAACCAAAAAGCTTGGGAGAATAGTGAAAGGTGACTTCCTTGCCATTTTTGGTTTGGCTGGCAATATATCCGTCCGGGCTAAAGTTCCAGTATTCGTAGTCACTCAAATATAGTGTATAATCTCGTGTGCTCCATTTTTTTAGAACATCGTATCGCTTATCGCATCTCCATACAGTTCCGTAAATCGGGTGATGAATCGCGGAAGGCTTATAAACCCAAACGTTTCCATCCCCTGTATACAGATGAATCTGCCGCTCGTCTTTCCAGTCGTCTGGATCAGGATCTGCGTATTCGATGACATATTTATTATAACTCATATTCCAGCCCGGCGACCAGTTCAGTCGACAGGTGTAGGGTTGCTTTCCATCGGGACCTTCGCCTTCAAAATCCTCAACAGGTAATTCATTAGATGCACCACCAGAGATTGGACTATGAGAGGAGGTCGGTATATAACATCCGAAAAGTTCATAATAGTCAGGAAAAGGGGAAGTAGTAAAATCCACTTGATAATCAAATACCGTTCTCCAGTCTCCACATTTACAGTAATAAAAACAAGGATACACATCCCACGCGGGTATAGGATCACAAAGCATAGAGGAACAAACTGGCTCCCGGAGGCACCCCCCCGAAGGCTGCGGTGGTCCCACATAGATCCATTGGATATGCTCTCTTTCAATATGTAATCGTACAGTAAAGGTCTTTCCTGTCCATAGCGGAATTTTAAAACGACATCCGATTCGATCACCATCATCAATATTGCTTACGATAATCCCCTCAGAAGTTATAAATTCATGTCTGAATTTATAATACTTATTAGGTGGATACCTCCACCATGTCCAGTCAATCCAATCCGAGTAGAGAGGAAAACCAAGAAAAGAATCTCCCAACCATCTAACCGGTACCCAGGTGTATGACCCTTCCGTGTCTGGTCCATCCGGTCCTCCACTTGTTGCACCCGGAGCATCTTTTATTGTATGTCTGTTTATCGGAGAAGGTCGGCTCCGATAGGTCCGGGTGATCGGAAAATCAATGCCACACCCTTCCAGCATAGCATCCTTTCGTGTCAGAAGGAATTCGCCCGTTTTTAATAGGACAGGATCCACCCCACTTTGTCCATCCGTAGGTGGAGGTGTATTGGCATCAGTTATGATCTTAAAATTAACACCTGTTCCCGCGATAAGGTCTGGATCATAATCAGGCTCTTTCGGAAAAGGAGGAACTTTGGGACAACCTATTCCATTCGTTCCGTTTACCAAAAGAATCAGAACTATCAAATACACAGATTTTTCGATGTTTTTTATAAAACTCATTTTTCACTCCTGTTTTCGAAGTTTTGTTCCTATAAGGAATTTTTTATAGATTTAATCCTCATAGATGTCATGTTTTAATCGAACAATCTTTGATTGAACCTCCGCCATTCGTTTTGCATCTTTCCCGCCGATCTGATCAAGATATTTGACATAATAGGTGAGGGCCGCTTCTTTGTTCCCGGCCTTTGCATACGCCTCTGCTAGTTGGAAACTGGCCTCCGATCTCTCAATCGGTGCAGGTGGTTCATTTATAAACACCTCAAGATATTTTACAGCCCTTTCCCATTGGCCGAGTTTATAATAAATCTCTCCCAGAGTCCCACCCCAATCCTTGTTCCACATGCTCGGATTGGAGGATGCAGACAGGGATGCAATGACATATTCAAGGATACCTCTTGTATCCTCTATATCCAGTCTGTGCTGCTGATAGAGAATGCAGCAACAGTCTCCACATTTTTGCAAGGCATCATAAATATATTTATAGTTGGGCTGGTCTGCAGATAGTCTCAGGAAATATTGCATCGCCCTTTCGGGATCCCCTGATTTCCAATACGCAATTCCGGTATAATACAGAGCGTGGCCCTGATGTTCTACATCTTCAGATATTAATAGATTCTTTTGCCATAAATCAATCGCTTTTTGGAAGTCCTCCTTGGCTTGTTGTTTATTACCTGACATCCATGCTTTATCCGCTCGTAGATAATATTTTTCTCCAATCACAAACAGAGAATATCCAATCTTCTCTTCCTCTCTGTAATTCGTAAAAATCATAGTTGCGATTTCGTTTACCTTCGTATCATCACCCATTTCGATATAAGCCTGAGCCATACCGGCAAGAACACAGAGTCTATCTTTCCTCGGACAATTCCTACTAATAAGAGCCTGCTGATAGACTCTAAGGGATTGTGGATAAAGACCGTGTCTTCGACAATCATGACCCACTTCAACTAATATCTGTCCGATGTCCGGATGACTGCCAAACTTTGCAGCAAGCGCATCCGCCCATTGACAGGCCTGTTTGGCATCCCCTATCCCGGCCGAGGCCTCCGCCAGCCAGCGATACACGAAAATCCCTTCCGGACGGTCCGGATAGAGTTGCAAAGCCCGATTGCCCAGGGACAGCACCCTCGAAAAATCATTGCGAGCCAGATACCGCTCCTGGATCCGGGCGGCGACCGCCAGAAAATCCTCCGCTGGTTCCGGCCGGCTATACAGCGATTCAATCGCCCCCTCAATCCGCTCCTCGTTTTGCTCCAGAATCAGCGCCCCGCAAATCCAGTCTCCCAAAATCCGCGTCGCCAGCGGATGCTCCGGAAACTCCGCCAGTAGCCGAAGGCATAAAACCTGCGACTTATCCTTCTGATCGGCCTTCCAGTAAGCGCTCTTGACTTTATGCAGAAACGGCACAAAATCCTTCCGCTCCCGGTACAGCGCAAACATCTCTTCCACCAGGGCATCCGCCTGGTCCACTTCCTTCATCCACACCAGGGCTTCAGCCATCACCGCCCGTGTGGAAAATGCATTGCCGTGCTCCGGGTATAGCTGCAGGGCACGCCGGCCGATTTCCACCGCCTTGGCATACTCCTTCCGCTGGAGATAACGGTTCAGAATCGGATAGATAGCACGGGTGAATTCGTCTGCCTGACCCGAATAATTAGAAAACAGGATTTCGACCTGCTCCTCCGCTTCAGCCGATTCCCCTTTCTCAATCAGCATCTCGATGATTCCCTGCCGCAGCAGGACAGAATCGGCTCCGGCTGGTGTTTGCAGTCCCTGCTGATATAAGGCAAAGGCCTCCTCACTCCGCCCCGCCTTGCGGTACTCCCGGCACAGTCGATCTATCGAGAAGGGGTCCTCTTTTTTTTTGGCAAAAAGAAAAGAGACACAGCAAAGAAGACAGACCGTAGCGAAAACAAACTTCCTCCCCCGGATGGTTTTTCCACCGATAAACTGCATGCTCATCTCCTTGTCGGAAAGTTCCTCACCTGCCATTCCGCAGGGGAAAAAAGGGGGAAAGAAAGATAGAATCTTGCGATACTGACCCTTCGAAATACCTCTTTTGCCTCTGCCCGATATTCCTTTGTCAAGAACCCTTGTATTTCTTTACCCTGATGCGCATCTGCGAACAAGTTAACCTTACTGCGCTCCTACACTCTGCCGTTTCTTTTGTCAAGGAAATTTTTTAAAGAGATAAATAGAAATTTTTTATGTTAGGGAATTATCCGGATAAGGTCCTTTTTTAATAGATCTTTCAAGAAAAATAGAACTCTCTTTGTTCAGAAGGACTTAAAGCCATTACAAAAATCGGTGAACTAGTATTTTTCCGGATAGATTGGCTAAATTCAGCTTTTTAAAAATTTTTTGAAAAAATTTATTGTCAAGGTTCCATAGAAACGTTCTCTTAACTCAATCGAATGACGAACAGGACTCCCCTTGCCTCTTAACAGTCAAATATATACAAATTTAGGGAATACCCCCGTAAGGCCAGAATTGTCTCGATTGTGTATCATTTCGTTGCTCTCCTCGCCCAACAAGATTTTATTGTCAATAACCGTGGTCGGATTAGCAGGATGTTTTCATGAAACCCAAACTTCATACGATGCTATTGATGATGCTGGCCGGATGGCTCAACTGCCACCAGCAGGACATGATCGAATACCTCAAAGCGGAGAACAAACTCCTCCGGGAAAAACTCGGCAAGAAACGCCTGCTGCTTAGGGCACCGGCAAGATCATCTTCCGCCAGCGGCTTGGGGGGCTGCTGAAGTTCTACAGGAGGGCCGCTTAATGAGAATGGACGACTTTTCATAAGGTTCCAGAGAAGGCCAACGGGGCCTCCAGAATGGCCCCTGTGGCGGCCAACCAAACCGGGTATAGATAGACGCCAAACTGAGACAAATCGGCACAAAAAGTGCCTGTATTTTACCCCCTAATTACACCAATCTGGACTGGTTTACCCTTGAAGTAGATACTCTCCAAAACCGGTATAATACTCGCAATGAGTGCAATGGGGTGCAATGGGGTGCAACAAATGCAATGAACGCAAGAAAGCCCTTGACCCCCCTACCCACAGTTATATCCTTTGGGGCAAAGGGCTTACGACTTTTTGCCCAGGTTTGGCACCGAGGTAGAGCACAATGGCTGTTAACCGCTAGGTCGCAGGTTCGAGCCCTGCTCGGGGAGGTGGCGTAAGTTACGCTGAAACCCATACTTACGGTTACATGCCCAAGGGCATCGCGGTCGTAACTCCTTCGAAGAAAGCAGTA
>Ga0208198_1001556_pt1 | contig 19551 bp, 21 predicted proteins | sample AD_JPNTR2_MetaG_FD_184446 | JGI IMG/M metagenome (GOLD analysis project Ga0208198, IMG submission 184446) | Active sludge microbial communities of municipal wastewater-treating anaerobic digesters from Japan - AD_JPNTR2_MetaG (SPAdes) (version 2) | ecosystem: Engineered > Bioreactor > Anaerobic...
GGGAATAGTGGGGGGTTAATCTGTCCGACTCCCATTGTCCCATTGTCGCATCCTACATACACAATTACCTCTAACCACTACTCATTACCTCTATTGTTGTATCGTGCATACTCATTACCTCAATTGTTGCATTGTGCATACACCATTACCTCTAACCGCTACTCATTACTTCTAACTGGAGGAAATAATCTATACGTAGGTAGACAATAAAGAATACCTATAGGTAGATTAGTAGTGGGAGATAGAACTATTTCGAACTGATGGAACGATGCATAGGGGGGCATCAAGGTACGACCCCCCTCAGGGACTATCTGCACTATGGGACTACGGGACGGGACTAAGGGACTATGGGACTACGGGACTATCCGTACTGAAGAGTTATCTGTACTGTGCTGACGACCCACCTAAGGGACTATCTGTACTGAAGAGTTATCTGTACCGTGGGACTATCTGTACTGAAGAGCTGTCTGTATCGAGGGGCTAGCTGTACTGAGGTGCATGTAATTGTGGAATTTCCATAGAATTAAACGTCGGAGTCCCTTAAAGGTTCTGCCTGCTGTAGAATTTTAATTTGAGAATATTCTTAACTGGGCATATGGCATGGGCTATAGACACTGGTGAGGGATGGATTACTCATACCTGATTGAAATGACCCAGCGGGAATAACCAGGGAATCCATGAACCCACCGGCTTCCAGCCGAAAGGTTCAACGGATGTAATGATGCAGCAGTCCATGTGAAATACCACTGTGGTGTTCATGGGCTATGGGACATGACGATTGCTGGATGATAATGCACATGACACTGCGAAGCAGTGTAGTGTGTCTTATCTCCTATAGTATATATTATATTATTATATATAAGAGAGTACTACCCCCCTAGTCCTATAGCTATTAGCAGCGGAACATCGAAATCATTGAGGTTTTTGATGATTTTGGCATAAAAAAGGAGGATGAAAATGAATTGTTCCAGCGGGTTGAAAAACCATGCAGAAGTTTAAAATAAAATTTTTAAGCATGGGGGAGAGAACAGCTGGAGGTTTAAAATAAAATTTTTAAGCATTGGAGAGAAAACAGTCGGAAGTTTAAAATAAAATTTTTAAGCATGAGGGAGAGAACAGCCGGAAGTTTATTCGGAAAATTTTAAGCTCATCGCACAGCTTATATACGCTGTGGTCATTTGAGAAAGGAGGTGGGGGTTGAACTGATCGAACTGAGGCATGGAACAAGTGGTTTGAAGAATACCTGAATGGCAAGGAGAACCATGATGCGACTGGTAAAGAAGATCAGCGGAAAGAAGGGGCCGGGGGTTCGGAGGAGGAAGCCGGGGCCGACAGTACCGATGGATCTGGAATCCCAAGTCAGCAGACTGAAGAAGAAAGTTGGGGATAACGGTGTTCAGGAAGCCATCAACTTGAGCCAGGATTACTCCAGGGATGTACTCTCACTGGCTTTCAGAATGAGAACACTGGAAGAGGATCACTAAAAAATCGTAAATCCTTTTCCCAGCATATAGTTAAATATATTGGCGCATGGCCGCTGGATGGAATGTTCTTGACATCCTCCAGCGGTCATTCTATTTTAAGTTAGACACCTCATCAGTTTGAGGAAGAGTGGCGGAACACAGCCCGGCGGCGTAGCCGGGCAAGGTCAAATGGGAAATGTCGGCTTAAAGACCATCGGGCCAACAGAGAGACAAGGAATGAAAAGTGAATAGCCAAAGCATAAAACCCGCCGATAGGCTCAAACTCCCATCAGCGATATATGAAGGAGACGAGCTTTATCGTAAACCGCTTCCAATATCTTCCGAAAAAACTTGTGATTGCAAGTCTAATCATCTCAATTGCATGACAGCCAAGGAGTGGATAAAGTGCCAGCTCGGGGTATGGCAGTTTACCTATAAAGGAAGGGATATACGCGACAAAAGCGTACATCCTGCCACTTTTCCAATCTCGCTATGTAAAAGAGTGATTGAACTCTTTACGCATAAAGGGCAGTTAGTTTTAGATCCATTTGTTGGGAGTGGGACAACACTTGTTGCGGCAAGCGATCTTAGCAGAAACGCAGTAGGGTTCGATCTTCAAAAGTCATACATAGATTTGTGCGTTTCAAGGTTGGCTGCAAATCCCAACCTTTTCAATGACGCCAGTCAAGTAGCTATTCAAGATGACGCAAGAAAAATACCCCTCTACCTTGAACCTCAAAGCGTTGCTCTGATTTGGACATCACCTCCATATGCTAATCTCTTGAACCGAAAGCGAAAAAACAAGTCCAGGAGGAACAGAAAAAATGAACAGTATGGCAAGGTAGAACAATACTCGCAAGACCCGCGAGACTTGGGCACGATGGAACTTGAGGTCTACACGCGAGAAATGGGAGACATCTTTGAATCCCTTTTGCCTCTTCTTAAACCGAAAGCTCATTGTGTTATTAACGTCCCTGATATGTGGTGGGAGAATGAGAGAATTACCATTCATGTGGCGTTGATTGAGGAATTGAGGCGTCGAGGGTACGAACTCCGTAATATCATCATTTGGGATAGAACAAATATCGTCAATCAAATTGGGATTTTTGGCTGGCCAAGTAATTACATCACGATGGGCGTGACATTCGAGTACCTGCTAGACTTTTGGCGTCCACCAGTTGGCGTGAAAAAAAGAGGCGATGGCAAATGAAGATTGTAACCAAGGAAGATCTCATAAAGGCTCTACGAGAGATTCGTGCGATGGGTTGGATTCCAAATGCAAGGCCAGGAAATGACGGTGGCATAGGAAATACGCTCGAAGACTTGCTGGGGATATCGGAGAATAACTTGCCGATACCTAATGCTGCCGAGTGGGAATTGAAATGTCAGAGGTTCAATACAAGTTCTCTCACAACATTGTTTCATATGGAGCCATGAAAACAACCAGTCAATCCGCTCTAAAGAAGTTCGCACTGAGATCATGGCAGCGGTATATCAGGAGTTCTGTCCTGACTGCCTGGAGATATTGGATGCAGGTCAGAAGTGTGACTGTGGATTGGAGGTTGAGTAATGCCTGATGTTGACGCAGTAAAGAAGAAGAGGGGATTCGGCTCGATGGACAAGGAGAAGCAGAGAAAGATTGCTTCAGCGGGAGGGAAAGCCGCACATATGTTACGACCGGGAAAGAAGCTGGGACATGAGTGGACTCCAGAGGAGGCGTATTACTATGGATTGAAGGGTGCGGAAGCCACCAGAAAGAAGTGGGAGGAGAGGAGGAATGGCTGAAAAGAAGAGGAAGAAAGATCCGCGTCTGGTCAAGATCATACGTCAGGAAAACGCAGCCAAGGCCAGGGCGGCAAAGAAAAAGAAGAAGATTGATGAGTATGCTCAGAAGGTCAGGGAGGAACTGGAACGCTTCAAGGCGCTTAAGGAGAAAGAGGAACTTCCAGAGAACTCTCCAGCCGCCAAGGAGAACGCCCTGAAGCGTCAGGGGTTGAAGGCGACCAAGGGGAGGAAGCTGGTTCCCAAGAGCACGTTCGATCCAGACAAGAAGCAGAAGCAGTTCCGCTTCGGCCTGACCCGCAGGAAGGATAGCGTGTGCTACAAGTCCCCAGGGACTTCACGCGTCGAGGGAGGTCCTGGGTTCAATAGAATCTCCAAGAAGCATTTTGAAGCCCTCAAGGTTGGTCATCCCACATGCAAGCCTCCTACCAAAGCGCAAATCCTTAGAAGGAGCACTGAGGAGAAACTGGGCCGTGCTCCCCATGCTTTTCAGTTTGAAGTTCAAGAGCGTCTCCTGTGGGTTGCGGCTCAGATCAGGAACATGGTGCCCCTTCAGGAGATCAAGTACAATTTCTGCAAGAGGTTTGGCGTGGGAGAGAAGCAGGCACAGAAGTACATACGAGATGTCTATGAGGAGCACAAGGGCGTGATCTCTGAAGAGGACCGTGCCCTGATTTTCTTTGAATTTCGTGAGACGCTGAGGGAGGCTATCCGGCGTTCCATGAGCGACGGCAAGATGGTGTCCGTCGAAAAGCTCATGCGCCTTCTGGGGGAGGTGGAAGGGATCGTCACGCCCAAGGGTCTTGTGAACGTGGATGCCCGAAAGCAGATCGTCAGCCATGTGCAGGTGCAGGACGGCGGGATTGCCGAACTCACACTCTCCAAACTGGACAATCTACTGGAACAGGAATCCAATGAGCGATCTGGAAATTCCAAAGTGGCTAAAGGACTACCCGCTCTCCCACAAAGTAGCGTGGCTGGCAGCGAAGAAGCGGATCTGGTTAGCCAGCCACCATCACACGACAACCAGGGGCAAGAATCTTGACTTCAACCGGTTCAGCTACCTGAAGGCGCTCTACGCCGATCCCTCCCCCAACATCACGCTGATGTGCGGCGTCCAATCCGGCAAGACGGAGTGGATCTCATGCGACATCTTCGCCCTCATCTCAATGGGGCTGAGCTACCAGTTGGTTCAGCCCAAGGACGATCTGAGGGTTCTGTTTCATAAGACTCGTATCCGGGATCCAATCAAGAGAAGTCCCTTTTATGATAGCCATGTGACTCCTGACGGAGCCATGTATACATGGAAGAATCCAGATGGACATAACGGGACATTGCGAGTTGCATTTAGTAACCGGGAGGATGAGTTCATCAGTTTCCCTGCTGATGCTGTGGGTGTTGACGAAGTTGATAAATGTGATCTGGGCAACCTGTCACTTCTTCCAGACCGGCTTATGGGTTCGCCCTACGGACCCCTGTACCGGAGATCCTCAACCCCTACGACTGTGGGAAACGACCAAGTACCCAATATCAATTATTATTTCTGCCAGTCCGACAAAAGGGAGTGGTACATCGAATGCGAAAGCTGCCACACCGAACAGAGCATCGACTGGCTGAAGAATATTGTGGACGAGAGGAGAGACGCCAGTACGGGGAAGCTGCTGGGATACAGCCTCAAGGACGAAGACTGGCATGAGGACTTGGAGAGAGACATTCTTCCGATCTGTATGCGGTGCGGTCATCCTCTCGACAGGCTCAAGGAAGGGAAGTGGTATCCTACAGCCCGTATTCCAAAGTCTGCTGCAAGGAGGGGGTATCATCTTAACAAACTAACCAGCCCTCTGATTCGGATTCGGGATTTGTGGGAGGGACCTGAAGGCTATCAGGCATCCGTCAACAATCCTACCAAGATGCAGAGGTTTTTCAACAGTATCCTCGGACTGCCTTTCGTGGGGGCGGGTACGCAGATCACCGAGGACATGTTGAGAGCCTGCCAGGGTTCCCACTATCTCAACCCAGAGACGGACACGCATTCCCGACCTTGCTCTATGGGAGTGGATGTCGGTCCTGAGTGGCTGGATGTCCGCATTAGTTCCTACCCGGTACATGGTAAGGACATTCGCCGTGCGGAGTACATCGGAAAGGTTCGGGACTTTGACGACCTGCATAAACTGGTGAGAAGGTTCAATGTCCGCACAGCAGTCCTGGATGCCGAACCTGAAACCAGAGGGGCTCTGTTATTCCAGAAGACTGCGCACTGCCAGACATACATCTGCTACACCAGGGAGGTGAAGGGGCAGACCCTTGCGGACTTCGACCTTGAGAAGGTCAAGAAGAATATGAAACTGACCATCGACCGCACGATGTTCATGGATCATGTTCTGGCGACCTATCAGATGAAGAAGCAGATACTTCCAACAAATATCCAATTCCTTAGTGAAGGCATGTATGTTGCCGAGATGACCAATCCCACCAGAGTCCTTGAGGTGGATGACCGGGGCAACGAGAAGTATGTTTGGACCTCAGGCATGGATCACAGCTTCATGGCCGATGTCTACGATTTCTGTGCCATGCTCCTTGGGAACTTCTGGCAGGCGCCTATGGGAGTGGCCTCAAATCCCCGACCAGAGACGATGGTTCTAAGACCTGTCGAATCATTTGATATTATGAGCGTTTTCGACTCTCCTCTATACTAAGTGAATTGGGTATATTTACCCCATTTGTTAAATCTACTCTTTCAATTTCTTGTTGCACTTTTGTATAGTGTTATGTGCGTAAAGGAGAACCTGATGAAAGTGTTCACTGTTTGCGTGAAAGGCGGTCAGCTACGGACCCCCACTACGAAATCGCACCTGGAAGCGTGCTTTATGGTCAGGGAAGATCCGGTGCTGGGGGGCAAGTGGCTGTACTCGCCAGGGCTGGACGATCCGAAAATTAAGGTCCGGGTGGAAGAGATCGTGGGCTTGGCAATGACTGAGCTATCTGACCTTGCGGTTCCGCAACAGGGTCCTATCGTTGATCCGAGAATGCTGAGAGGATGATCCATGAACATCTTTGTGGCGGTAGACAACCTTGCGACCCTTGCAGAGGGAGATACGTTCAACGGTCTGGTGATTGCGGCGCAGACTCCTGGAGAAGCAGCCGATCACATTCGGAGGGAACTGACCAACATTCTCAGGCAGGACCCTTCTGTAGATGCTCCCACTGCCTCGAACCTTACTGCGTTCGGCAAACCGGTGACTGCCGGGACCTGGGTTGAGGCTACGAGGGTGCTCACGCAGGCTGGGGCGTTCGCCAAGATGACTCCCATCAGTGCGACCAACGAGCACTTTTTTGTCGCCACCGGAGGTACGGGAGTCACACCAGGGATCTACAGCGTGACGGCGAACACTGCCGACTCGCTGACGCTGAGTAAATCTCTCAGTTCCGCTGGCGTGGACCTCGCTGCTGGTGACATCGCCGGCTACTTCTTCGCCATTCTCCCTGCGTCCAGCGTGAGCAATCTGCTGGCGATCAAGAGTATGCGATACGCGAACGCATTGTGTCCCGGTCTGCTGTACCACCTCCAGGTGAGAGGTACTACGCCATAAGGGTTGTTAAATGGCCGATTCCACAAATGGAACAGGACTCCAGAGTGCGGGGGTGGTATTTGGAATACGAACGCCCCCGGCCACTCGGTATCGGTCTGGATGGGTGGCGGGCAGACGCATCGCTGACCCATCCACAACCTTCGGCCCATACATCGACGTACTCTCCGACCAGGACTTCGCTTTACAGAAGGACCCTCGTGCATACGAGAAGATGAAGCGAGATCCTACCATCCGGTCGGCAATCCGGCTGCGGCAACTCGCCACTGCGTCCCGACAGATAGAATTCCTTCCCAGAGTGGATTCCCCCGCAGGGAAGGAAGCCGCAGCATTCGCCACGGCTGCATGGGCCAAGGTGCGGCGACCAACAGAAGTGCTTGTCAACATACTGGATGCCATTCCCGAAGGGTCCAGCTTCCAGGAATGCGTGTGGAAGCCTGATGTCGAAACGCTCACATGGTATACCGAAGAAATTCTTCCAGTTCACAAGAACCGATTCATTTTCAACCTTGAAGGTCTTCTGTGTCTTAAGACTCCCCATGACATTTTCTATGGGCAGACCGTTCCGCCGAGGGTGTTCATACACCATCGCTACGATCCCGAACCGGCGGATTTTGAGAACCCTGATACTGAGGGCAGACTGTACTTCGGGGCTGGCGAGTATGACCGACTCTATCCCTACTACCTTTACAAGTACCTGATCCTCCGTCTGGGGTTCGTCTACACAGACCGTCTCGCCTTCCCCATCAAAATCGGTCGCTACCCCTACCGGGACGAGACGGCGAGAGCGGAGACGGAAGCCTTCCTGAAACTTCTTGATCATCACCGCGTAGCCATGTGGCCCAGCGGAGAAGGCTGGGATGTGGACTTCCTCCAGACCTCCGCCACCGGGCACAACGTAGCGATGGACTGGATCAACTACCTGGACACCAGCATGCAGCGAATGATACTGGGGTCCACGATGATGCAGGACTCTGGGGAGAAGGGTGCCTACGCACTGGGGACCAGCCAGATCCAGAACGTCTTCGGCTCAATCATCGAGTTCGACTCCAACAGTCTGTGCGATACGCTGGAGAACACCTGGACACGTTGGCTCTTTGAAATGAATGGCAGGCCTACTTCGCTGGCCCCCAAGGTCAGGCAGGTAGCCGCAAAAAACATAGACCCAGGACAAATCGTTGACTGGATGCTGATGCTCGCAGACAGGGGCTACCCGGTCACGATTGAGCAAGTAGCCGAGGTGACAGGTGTTCGTCCAGCAAAACCCGGCGAGACGCTCCTGGTCATGTCCGGTCCCGGTCTTGGCAATGTGGATCTGATTCACGGTGCCGGATCTCCCTTCGCCGGGGCATCTGAAGCAGCGGACATCCCTGGCATCGCTGAATCAATGGAAGGGAAGCGATCTCAGTCAGGCTCCTCCGGTCCTGACCAGCATGTTCTTGACTTCGACATCCCCGTTGAGAAGTCCATCAAGGTCAAGGATCTTGAGACTGGAAAGGTGACTCTCAGCCGGGGGCTGTACCGCAAGGCGACGAAGAAGGACATTCAGCGGAAGGTGGGAGTCACGCTTTCCACCAGGATACAGCGGTACGCCAAGCAGAATCGCAAAATCATTTTCGAGTACACCAACCTGAAGGGCGAGACGAAAAGATATCGGGTTGAACCCTACAGCTACCGCTACCGAAGAGGCAAGGTTTATCTCTATGCGTTCGATCCGAAGGACTTCACCATCAAGAGTTTCTTCGCTCACAAGCTCAAGAATGTGAGGGGCGGGGGACTGTTCAAACCCAGATGGGTTGTGGAGATTGCGGCATGACGGACAATCAATACAAGCGGCGGTTTAGAGTGCTGGGCAAGATGGCGTACCTGTACGATCAGGCGGCTTCTCTCGCCCCGGTAGCGAAACTGAAGCTCATTGTCGCCTCGCTTCTGGATCAGGCCACATATGGGGACGATGGCGAGGGAGGTCTTTCAGATGAGGCTGTATTGGCTTCCCTCGACTACCTGAACTCTCTATCCGGTTCAATCAACTCGCTGTGCTCGGCAATCAACAACATGGGGGGTGCTGCGGTCCAGACCATCGTTCATTCGATGACCGAAGCCTACGTCCGAACCCCCGCGTTCTATGCCGGTACGGACGAAGCGGTTGCAGTCCCCTTCGCCACGTTGCCCGCTGACACCAACTCAGCGACCAGTATCCTTGAAGCCTTCGGCGTACAGATGGATGCCGATGGTGTGACCATAACAGAGAACGGGGGGATTAAAACCTATGTGCAAACTCTGTGGGGAATCGAGCTTCCTGAAGCTGCGGTCCCCACTTACGCTGACGAAACGTACTACGTCGGCACGATCGTAACACCCGATGTCTAAGGAGAACCAAATGGCTATGCTGGGCAAAGACCGTAAAATCGCCAAGAAGTACTCCCCTCAAATCATGAGGGACCAACCCTCTCCAGCTGTGACTGTCGATCCGCTGAAGGACCCCAAGTGGATCGAGCAGAACCGCGACCGGATGCTGGAGGCTCTGGGGATCGACAAGGTTGTTACTGCGGAAGACCTCAAGGAAGAAGCCCGCATCAGGAAAGAGGTTGAGGAAGCCGCAGCCGCTCTGGGTGTGGACCTGGAGCAGAAGGAGCGAGGAGCGGAGAACAATCCTTCAGCCGAAAGCCGGGAGAAGTTGATCGAGGACATGGCGAAGTACATCGACCTCTTGAGGATCTCGACCGACTGGGCGAGTATCTTCACGCCGAAAGAGAAAGCCATGTTCGACGGCATACGCGCCTTCTGTGCGCAACTGGGTGTTCCCAATCTTCCCGGTCATCCCCAGACCGTCAAGGACATGCTCTCTACCGTCAAGGTCCTGGGTCCGACTGCCCAGGTGGTGCGAAAGCCCAAGCGGATTCGTTTGACCAATGAACACCTGCGAGAAGCGGGTATCTCTGTGTGAGGCAGATATGGCACTCATCATCGACAAGAGCTGCATCCAGAAACCCTACCAGCCCATGCTGGGCGAGATCGTCCGCATGGGGGCAAGAGAGGGCATCTATGTCGGCAAGACCAGGAACGTACATCAGGTGCTTGTTCAGTGGAGGGAGATGGGTGATGCTTCTGTTGTACCTGCTTCTTTCCTCAGTTTTACTGGTGAACTGGATGGGGATTTCGTTGAACGCTGCTATGCAATAGATTCCCCTGGCCACAAGGGCAAGGGCGGTCTGAAGACGGGCGGCAGGCGGATCAAGAGGACCAGGGCGGATATCGCCTTCAAGCGTCAGGAGATCCGCCGGAAGAAAATCTCCAAGGGAACCGGCCCCGGCAATGCCGTAGACGAAAGCGATAAGTTCAAGAACTCGGTCGAGAAGAACAGCCACATGGGCGGAAAGATACAGTACCCCTGCCTGGGAGGCTGCGGCAAATTCGTTCCCGGCGATGTCGAGACGATGGAACCTTTCTATTGCGAGTCCTGTCAGAAGAGAATGGGTTTTATCCACATCGACAAGGAGTTGAAGTAAGATGCCAGAGTTGTACGAAATCCGAAATGGATACGTCGCTGACATCTGGGAGCAGACGGAGGGGGATCTGTTCCGGTCCAGCAGAGACAAGCACTCTTTGGCATCCTATTCGCTCCTGAAGAGGATGAGAAATTCCGGCTTTGTATTCGGCGGTGCTCCTGCCGCGTCACAGGGGAGTGGGCAGCAATCCCCAGTGCCTGCTCCCCGCTTTTCCTCACTGAAGGAGGCGGCAAAGCATTTGTTCAGCATAGAACCCTACGGGGAGGATCAGTTTCTTATTCGTAATGTCCCGATCTACAAGACTCATGGAGACACAAGGGGGAATAAGCATGTATCAGACCGGAAGTTCTTGGACCGCATGGTGAAGAACTTCTACGCGACACTGGAAGCCACAAAGAACCTGTTCGGTGACTCCAGTTACGGCTGGTTGCCGAAGTTCCATATCGGGCACACGCCCAACAACCCCGATCTGCCCGAACGTCCGAATGCTGGTTTCTGGAAGGAACTCTTCAGAGTCGAAGACTTCCTGTTTGGCGATCTGGTTGTGGACAAGAACGGCATGGAATCCCTCCTGTCGGGCAATTACCCTGACCGTTCCGCCGAAGTGGACATCAAGAGGGGAAGGCTTCTATCAGTGGCGGCACTCGGATTCCGAACCCCGCACTTTGCATTACCCCAGATGAGGCCGGATGTGCTTCGCAAGAAGTACAAAGAGCTCATACAGAAACACGCATTCTCGGACAGTATCCGACATTTTATCACGCTTGGTGAGGAGTTACCTATGGCAAAGACGAAAACGAAAAGCAGGCAACGGGAGACTCTTTCCCCTTCCGTTGTCGCAAGGTTCTTCATGTCCCTTCAGTGCAACGAAGAACTGAACGAGAAGTACGAGGCACTGAAGGACGAACTGATCCAGAAGCACATGGAAAAGAACGGAGGTGCGGCTCCCAACATGGCCGATCTCCAGCAGATCATCATGCAGGTGATTCAGCAGATGATGGGCCAGCGGATGAATCAGGATCCCCCGGCGGGGGCCGGTCCCGATGGCATGATGTTCAACTCCTCCGATGCGTTGGACTTTGAATCATCGGTGCATCACGGCGCATCCGACCAGGACCTCAATGAAGAAGGTACGGATGTGGCTGGCGAAGGTGATCCCGCTGGTCTTCGCAAGGTCAAGCGAAGCGATGATACCGACGTTGACGATACGGGATACCCCACTGAGACGGAAGACGACGTGGAAGGAGATAACGACATCGTGACTACGGATGGTAAGGTCAAGAGCCGAAATGACCTGGAACTCGACACTGATGAAGTGGTCAAGAATGCCCTCAAGGACATTCCCGGCGACTTCCGCAAGCAGATCGAGCCGGTCATCAAGAAGGTGACTGCCCCGCTGAAGCAGTTGGGTCAGATCATCAATCGTCAGCATCACGCGATTGAGAGCCTCCAGGCTCAGGCTGAGAAGTCGAAGTTTGAAAAGCGTGAAGCAGTCTACCGCAGTCGGCTGATGAGCATGTTCCAGGCTGGCAACGCTGCCGTGAACAGCAAGGAGCGTCTGGAAAAGCACCTGAAGTTCGCGCTCAAGCTGGAAGAGAAGGAGGCGAACGAGTATCTGGCGAACCTGGAAGAGATTCCACCCCTTTCCGGCAGCAAGATTGTGCGTCATTCCCGCGAGGCAATCAAGAACCCCGCCAGCATGAGCCAGGAAGAGGTCATGCGTCATCGGTACGAAACGGAACTGGACAGGGAAACCCGGAAGCATGTCCCCTTCGATGTGTGGAAGGCGACTGAGCTTCTGGACACTATCTACGGCGGCGAAGAGTAAGATCAACACTCAAGAATGAGGTAAACAGATATGGCAGACCTTGTTGCTAGTCGAGTCAATGTCCAGGACTTGAACACGACCAGTTCGTTTCAAGTTATGGGTAGTGCCGCCGCTGTGACCTATTTCAGAGGTTCAGCGGTTGGCTACCTGAATGGAACCGCTACTCCCGGCTTGCCCACCAAGCAGTTCGACGGAACTGTGCCGGTGGCTCTCATGGGTGTGGTGAAGAGGGAAATCTCCACTACCGCCACTTCATCGGGTGCCTCGCTGATGATCCCGGTAAAGCGGGATGGCGCGGTGTCCTTCCAGTTTGTCGATGCCGCTGGTGCTCCGGCTGTGCCTACGACCGCGGACCTGGGCCACTATGTCTTCTTCAGAAGCGATTGGGAAGTCTCTCTGATCCCGCCGAACGCACAGTTCCCGGTCTTCGCCGGTCGTATCATCGGCATTCCTGGAATGACCGGATGCACCGGACTGGGCGCGAACGATGTGCTGGTCGAGATTGATGGGGCAGTCAGGGGATTCGGTCCCCAGTTCCAGCAAATCCCCTTCGGTCCTACCGCACTGGCTGGTATCGACGCGAGCACGAAGGTGAATGCCCTGACCTCTTTCGTGCTGGGTCGTCGCTACTGGCTGCGGCGAATCGTCCTCCGCGACGATGTGGCTTTTGACGTTGCGAATCTGGCTGTGACCGTCCTCAAAGGTGCGGTTGACCTGACTGCCGGCGGCGCGATTGCCGTAGCTCAGGCCACTTCGGCTATGGGCCGGGTCACTGTCGGCCAGCTGACGCCTGTATCCAGCGCTTCCCTGGTTTTCACCGAAACGGACGCCCTCACAGTCACCATCGGTTCTACCGGCAATGTGACCGCCGGGTCTATCTCCGGTTATCTCGAAATTCTGCCCTTGCAGTAAGAAGGAGTTTGATCTATGGGTACGCTTACTAAAGATCGTGGGATTACCGCCAAGGGTGCAAGGGCGATGTTCAATGCGTCCTTCATCACCCGGCGACGAAGGCTGATCTACCCGAAGTTCTGCCAGATTCGGGATAGCTACGTCGAGACGGATATCGCGAGGAACATCGGGACCGTTCCGCAGTTGGAGGAAGTGATTGATGACGTCAACACTCCGCTGCTGTCCGACTTCCCCGATTACTCGCAGACCTGGACGAACAGGCTGTTCAAGGCGAGGCTCTCCATCAGCCGTTCGCTCATGGAGTTTGATCAGGTTGGTCAGACCCGCACGCTGATCCACAGCCTTGCGGCGCGTCTGGCGAACTTCCCTGATCTGCTTATGATCACTCGTCTGCTGTCGGGAACCATGACCTGTTATGATGGTCAGAACCTTATCAGCGCGACGCACCCTGCCCCTCAAGGCGGCACGGTGCAGAGCAACTGGATGAATGGCACCACTCCAGTGAACTTCTGCACCAACGCGCCGGTGGAGACTGTCGCCCGGCAGTTGCAGACCGACTTCCGCAACGCGATCACACGCATGCGGTCATTCAGGGATGACAAGAACCAACCGTGGCACAGCGACGACATTCGACCGGAGGATCTGATCATCCTGTGCAGCCCTCTGCTGTGGAAGCCGTTCCAGCAGGCGTTGATGAGCAAGCAGATTTTTGCCACTGACAACATCTATGTTGGTGATGTCCGTGAGGTCGTTGCCAGCAACTATCTGCCCATCACTGGAGCCAATGCCGCTGACTGGTGGTTGTGCCATGTTGGCGAGATGGCTCGACCGATCCAGCTTTCTCGGTTCCGCAGGATTCGGACTGAGGAGATCCAGGATGCTTTCGATCCCAAGACGCTCAGCTTCGAGGGCGAGGAAGTCACGGTCACTCCAGATGACATCGCTGAACTTGCTTCGGCCATGCTGGAGACGAACATGGGTCATCAGGGCAGCAATGCCGATGCCGATGTGATCGAGAACGACCGTTTCCTGATGTCTGCCCGGTGGAGAGGAGAGGTCTTCGGCGGCGAGTGGAAGAACATTGTCTTTGTGGACAACGCTATCGCTTGACAAGAAGTGGTGGGTCAGGTTCTCCACGCCACAGGCCCGGTCGGGATTTCCCTCCTGGCCGGGCCTTTAAAGTGGGTCGGACACTGAGGATCAGAACGACTTTGGAATCTTACAGAGGGTTTTGGTATGCGAATCTTGGCCCGATTGATGTTTGTGCTGATGCTGGCCGTGCCCTGCTGGGGAAAGGTGATCTTCGTCGATTCTGCCAACGAGGGTGGAACCGAGAACGGACAGACGTGGGAGACGGCCTGGGGCACTATCAACGAGGCCATCGCCAATGCCGGGGTCGAGGACTCCATCATCAACGTGCGCGGCGGTCCGTATACCGATCACAGCGGGGCCGGCTTCGTACAACTGAACGCCGATGTGGTCAGCCTAATCTTCGTAGCCCACGGGGCTGTATCGTGGGTGCCCCCTGGGACGGTCAATTACGGGTTCCGAATCACCGGCAATGGTGGCACCATTACATTTAACGGCTTCACGCTATCAACCAGTACGGACCAGACAGGCCCGAATGGTTGCACCATTTTTAGGGACACAGGCACTAAGAACCTGGTTCTCACGAACTGCACGGTGACGGGATCCGCAGGCGCATCTTTTGCGATCTACTGGAGCGGAGGAGCCAGTACCCGAAGCGACACCTACACTAACTGCACGATCACGACTGCGGCCAGGGGGCTTGGGTTCAATGGCGGTGGAAGCCTGACCGTTACCGGCGGGTCCATTACATCGAGTGGCAAACTCGGTAACGACTGGCCGATCCAGCTTCGGCAGGCGGTTGCGTCAATCGCGGCGGTTACGATCAGGAACGTCACGCTGACTGGTGGTACGGCGTGCATCTACTTCTCCGGCAACGATGCACTGTCGTTCGGAAATGTGCTGATCGAGGGATGCACGTTCAACTTGAACGCAGGCTCAGGCTCCTCTGCTGCTGTCCGTTTCTTAGATGACACCGGAGAGAAACCACTTTATGGTCGCGTGACGATCACCGGTTGCACAATGATCGAGGGCGACGGAATCGCCATCAACTGCCCAGGAAACGTGGAAAACCTGAGCATTACCAACAATACCTTCGCCCTGACCGCTAATAAGCATGCCGACGCGGACAAGCTGATCAATTTGGGAACCGACACCGGCGATGTCAACCTTATGCACGGGACGGTGGTGAGCGGCAACCGGCTCAGCTATGCGGCAACAGGTGCGGATACAGAAGTCTGCTGCCTGTTTCTTGGCCGTGAGGTGCAGGGCGCGAAGGTCTTCAACAACACCATCAGTACGCCGGTCGGATACGGCATCGTGGATAAGGGGCACTACAACAGCATCCACCACAACTCGGTGAGCGGCTCGAACTGCATTTGGCTGAGCACCGGGTGTTCCTACTCTGAGGTGATGAATAATTCCTGCTATTGCACCAACGGGGCTGCCCTGACCTGGATCACCGAGGGCACGACGGCGCCAAAATCAGCCGTCATCTCGCAGAACATTTTCCACTCGGCGACAGGGGCGAGCTACTGCATCCGTGACGCAAGCGGATCGCATGGTAGTTTTCGCATCGATCGCAACGTGTATTACGATACAGGCGCGACTCATTTTGCACTTCTCAACGGAGTGACCATCGACACGCGGACCCTGGAGGAATTGCAGACGGCCTGGGATGAGTACGTCGGGGCCGATTCATCCAACGATGATCACAGCGTATACGCCAATCCCCGCTTCGTAAACGCGGCGAGAGGGGATTTGCGTATTCAAGCTACTTCTCCAGCCAAGGGTATTATGAATCCTTCTGACCCTGATCTGTCAGTGTGGAACGACAAGGGAGCATTCCAGAGACAGGTTGTGCTTCCTCTGGTAATCAACCCCTAAAGGAGAATAACGTGTTTTATGCTCTTGATAGTCTACCGATTGCCCTTACTGATGTGAACATGCACCGTATGAACACACTGGTAACAGTTCCATCAGGGAGCACACGCTTTCAGATTCAAAACCTGGGGGCTGCTGCTGCTTATGTGGGAATCTCCTCTGGTGCGGTTGCCCCGGCAAAAGAAACATGCCACACCCTTCTCCAGTTTCAGATCATTACTGTAGATCAGGCTGGAGGAGACAAAATCTGGGTAGGGGCTGATGCGGTACAGAACATGATAGTGACTCCGTACATCGGTTCAGCGGGAAATTAAAGATGGCACAGGTCAAATCCATACTCGTTCTTGCGGTATGAGGAGATCTCCGTTGGCTAATACCAGTTACATCAGCGAGGCCAACAACTACGCCGAACTCTGGAAGATCGTGGAGAAGACGCACTTCTACGGGTTGCTGGCCCCGCAGGACTCGGAGGTTCAGAACGACATATCCATCGCCCTGAATGCGGATCAACTGGCCCGCCTTGAGTGGGCATTGAACTGGGGAAGGGATCAGATCGACAACATCCTCCGAGAGAAGTATCAGGTATCCAGTCTGACACATGCGACTGCTCCCAATACGCTGAAGGACTGGAACGCCCGCTATGCCCAGTGGCTGCTGGAACGGAGAAGGTTCCGGCAGGGCGAGGCCACATCGGAAGACCGGAAGGACCTGGACGAAGAAGTGATTCAGGTTGCAAGGGAGCAAGGTCCTCACTCCTTGACGATACCCAGAGGGCCTAGTCCCATTGCTACAGCCATTGACAGCAAGGCGACAGCATTCGATTACGGCGGGCAGTTCTGGATTCCTGATCGGGAGTCGGATGACGAATGGCCGTGCGGAAGAAACGAACCGTAAAGAAAAAGAAGCCATCCTGGTATAAGGCTAAACCAGCGGCCAGGAAGAGGGAGACTTCTCCTGAGAAGGACAAGGGCAGGCAGGCGCATAAGAGGAAGATTGGAGGAAGGCTGCTGGAAACGGATTATGAACCCAGACCAAATGTGCGTCTGGTATCGAGAAGGAGACTGACAGGGACACAAGCTAAGAGGGTACTTGTCCAGTTCGCACAGAAGGCACTGGCGATACTAAGGAATAACATAAGTACGAACATGGGTGGGAGATGGCCGAGACTGACATGGGGAAAGAAAGCTGGAGGAATGGCACTACTTCACACTGAGGATCAGTGGAAGGTTTTTCAGAATCATCCTACTATGGTTCAGATAAGGCCGGTCAGATCCAAGGTTGCGATGTGGAGGGGGCACACTGGAGGAGTGACAATCAGACCCAAGAATAGAAAGTGGCTGCACTGGGTTGAAGATGGAACAAAGTTCTTTTTCAAGAAAGTGAAACTTCCCAGGAGAGACCCAAGACCTACACAGGCGCAACTCTCCAGAATCAAGTTAGGAGAATAAGTCATGGCAAATTTTGTTGCAGGTGCTTACTCGATCTCGTTCGACGGGACTCTTCTTGGGTTTACTGAGGTGGGGTTCGAGATGGTTATTCGTCCAGCCTTCAATGTCGTTCGTGCGGACGCCACTGGACGAACCCCCATTGACGGCATTGCCACCGGCATTGAAGATATGATTGTACGCGCGGAGTTGATCGAGTGGTCTTCTGGACTGATGCAGAAGTTCGCTCCTTACATCAACGCCAGTCCCCTCGGAAGCGTCATTGTTGCCGGTCAGCTTATGAGTACGCTGGCAAAGCCCCTGATCCTTACTCCAGTGACCGGGAATGCCGTGTCGAACGGTCTGACCTGGACCTGCCCCTACGCCTACCCTCTTGAGCCTCTGCGTACCATCTTCTCTGCACAACGGCTTAGAACTTCCACAGTAGGGTTCTACATCTTTGGTGGACCCCCTACGAATTACAAGGTCCCGATGTTCACCGCCGCATAACAACCGTTAGAAAGGAGAACCAGGATGACTGAATGGAAAAACAGAACGATCACGCTGTACCAGGACGGGAAGGAGTTCGGCAAGGTGAATGCCGCATTGGCCGACAGCCTTCTTTACTCCTGGGCCAACGACCTTCTACAGCCTGAAGATTTACAGGGCAAGAAGCCGGAAGAATACATTTCTCAAAGACTTGGACTACAGACGCAGCTTCCGGCTTCCGCCCTTCATCAACTGGCAAGGGAAATCAAGAGGCTGAAGGAGACGCATGGGGAACAAATTCTTCAGTCTACAGAAGGACAGGATCAGACCGGAAAGGATCTGAACCTGAATCTTCTTAGCAATGTTCCCGCCATACAGGACACTGTTGAGAGCAACCCGACCGAAGAACTGAACGATGTGAAAACCCCTCTTCCAGAGGCTCCCCAGTTCGTTCCCCCGCAGCCGAAGAGGAATCGCCTTGAGAACATGGTGGTCAAGTCCCCAGAGGAAGCCACTCTCCTCTGCAAGATCATGTTCATGATCATGTGGGGTCTGAACGGCATGAATGAACAGTGGGCACTCAACGTCCTTCGAATGGCAGGCTATGACCCTATGGAAATCAGGATGCAGCTGGAGCGTATCCGTCAGCGTGCGGACATAAACGATTTAAGAGGATATTGACATGCCTCTAACTTACGTTGGTGCTGGCGGGATCATGCAGAAACTCGGAAGGATCATCCGAGCCAGCAGGTTGTTTGAGGAGCAGGAAACCACCAACGCGGCTGGTTATCTCTTCAAGGAGATGGCCGACATACAGGCTGCGATGGAGTCCGTCAACGAGTACGACGACGAAGCACGAATCCTTCTCCAGCAGATATGGGATGAGTTCAATTTAAAGCTCCAGACATGGAAGCGAGACATACTGGATCTCGTCTCCCCCGTGCTCCGTCAGGCATTGGACGAGGACGAGGACTTCCACACTTCCGACCTGACCTCGATGGTGGAGTTCCTGAAGGACTGCATGATACGGGACGGCCAGACGGTTCTCCAGAACAATGTCGCCATCGTGGGTCCTTCCGCCGGTCTTCCCGCACCGACCGGGGATTTCAGAGTTGTCGTCTCCAACCGCGCCAGTACAAAACAGGGGGAAGACTTTTTATCCCAGGTGAACGGTGCCATCTGGAGCAACTACTACAGGATCGTCTGCACCTCGAATCAGGTGTCCGGTGCGGAGACGTTTGAGATTCGCGGCAACATGCCGAGGAACGACACGGCCCATCCCCTGTGGTACACAGCGGGGCTGGCAGGTATGACACGATTGATCTCCAGCGATGGGAACACTCTCCTGAGCAATGGAGGTTTCGAATATGATGATGCTTCCGGAACTTCATTCACCAATTGGTCTGTGACCGGAGGCGTGTGGGGTGTCGATCTGAAAAAGAATGTTGCCAGTCCCTATCGCGGATCTCAGTGCCTTGAGTTCCCTGCCCCGTCAGTCGGCGGGAAGTTGACGCAGGTTCTTGGAAGAGGGACGCTCCAGCCCTTCACCAAGTACATCATCTCCTACAAGGTGAAAAAGACTGGTGC
>Ga0208198_1001557_pt1 | contig 19546 bp, 26 predicted proteins | sample AD_JPNTR2_MetaG_FD_184446 | JGI IMG/M metagenome (GOLD analysis project Ga0208198, IMG submission 184446) | Active sludge microbial communities of municipal wastewater-treating anaerobic digesters from Japan - AD_JPNTR2_MetaG (SPAdes) (version 2) | ecosystem: Engineered > Bioreactor > Anaerobic...
TCTCCGCGATTGCGAAAAAAGGGCGGAGCATATCGCCCGCCGCCTCCATGGTCTCCTGCAGCTCCGAGAGGGTGAGGCTCTGCAGCCTCTCCGGGGTGAGATCTGTCACCATGAGCAGCAGGTCCGGGGATATCTCAGCCGCGCCGGACAGGTACTCGATGGGTTGAAAGTCGAGATCGTCCCGGCCAAGGAGGTTGCGCACCTGTCCGACGGTGGGCTCATGGACGGTGACCGTCATATGCCCGAAATCCAGGGTTTTTTCCTTGCGCATCTGCCTACTCCATGACCTCGACCGTGTAGTACTCCTGGCCCGAGGGTTGCGTGGTGTCTCGGACCACGGTCCCGGAGACGTTCAGCACCTCGGTTCCGTCCCCGAGTAGGGTCATGTCGCCCTCTGGCGAGAGATTCACTTTGTGGAACGTGTAGCGCTTCCGGGGTCCGTAGTCGTCCGGATCGGTTACGAACGTGACCTTGCGAAGCACGGTGTTGGTCGAAAGGCCATAGAGCACCTTCCTGGTTACCGCCTGGTAATCGAACGAGACCTTGTCTGCATCCACCAGGGCGCCCCCGGTGAGCTTGCGGACATATCCCGCTTTCGGCTCGACCGTGTAGTCCGTACCCTGCACGCGCCGGGTGGCCCCGTCGGAGCTCGTGATCACAACATCGAGCTGAGTGGACACCCCAGAGAGGGTGGCGGACTTGGTGTCCGCGGTGATCGTCTCTCCGGCCCCGAACGCCCCGGAGACGTTGACCACCTCGATGAATCCGGAACCGACGTAGGCCACCTTGCCGCTCGCTGCCGGATCGGACTGCGCGACGGTCTCCCCCACCACAAACGGCCCGTTTGTCACCTCGCCGTGGGAGAGCTTCGTCGAAAACACGTTGAGTTTCCCGAGATCCACGTACTCGTCCGCAACCCACGTCTTGGTGGTTTGGAAGACATTGCCGGCCACCTGATTGTTCGAGCTGACCGAGGCAGCCATGAGGGCCACCTTGAGATTCTCCTCGGTCTGCTCCTTTAGCCCGAACTTGAGGGTTGCCGTGGTCTCGTCCACAGCCTCGAGGATCACGCCGCGAGCGGCATTTCTCGTGGACTTGAGTTGGCTTTTCGTGACCGACTGGTTGAAGCTGAACCCCTCGAGCTCTCCCAGGTCGGCTCCCGGGTTGACAGAGCCGACGGTTGCGGCGTAGGCGATGCCCGTGCCGTTGTACCGGATATTATCCGCAGAGCTTGCAATGGCCATTTTTCGCTCCTTTCAATCCTGCCTGGTAGGCAGCCTGCGCCGGATGCCCTTGTTCGCCATTACCTGGCCGATCCCGGCCGAAAAGATCCCGGCGAAGAGCAGCCAGTCCTTGTGTTCGCTTCCGTCCGGCAGCACCGCGGCCGCAGACGCGATAGCGGCCCCGATCCCCAGGAGGGCGTTGCCGGTGTTGGTCATCCAGGATTTGCGCTTGCGCATGACTCCGTCCTTGATCAACAGTTTTCCAAGTATCCTTCGAGGCCGGGATTCCGGGGGCTCGATCTTCGGCCCCATTCCGACGGATTGACCGATACGAAGGACGTTACTCATAATTTTTGCCACCTGGGCCTGCTGCTCCGGGGACAGCCCGCCCAGCCGGTCAAGGTTCCTCGCCGCCCGAAACGCCCCCAGGGCGCCGTTGCGGATATCGTGCTGTTGCTCCGGAGTCACGTTCAGCCTCCTCCGTGCAGCCTCAACCAAATGTTGACAGCCAAGGTGATCAGTACGAGGATGATGGAGATAAGGTTGCTCACCAACAAACGCCTCATGAACCCGATCTCCTTCCAAATATCCCCCTGTTGTTCCTCGATATGCTTCAACCGGACACACACCCCCGAATGCTCGTTGCACAACTCCCGTTCCGCAGCCGTCATCCCGGGAGGCCCTTCCTGCTTGAAGCCGCCTGGCGGATAATAAAGACTGAGAAACTCTGATAGACGGGGTGACGGTACTCAGAGAAAGACTCGCTCCGGGTTTCCATGGGAAGTATCCTCGCACGATAGACGGCGTCTTCCGCGAGCTCGCGCAGCTTTTCGGCCTGCAAAAGCCCGGTCCGAGTGATTTTGTCACCGGATATGTCGATTTTGCTATTCTCTACACCTACGCCGATTTCGACGTTCCATTCATGTTCCCGCCCCGCCTGGCCGCGGGCCTGATCCGCCCCCATCACCGCCACCACCGGGTAATCGTTTGGAGCCGGCGGGGACGCATCGTCGATCCCCAGAAATACGGTCGCTCGGGCCCCAAACTGGGCCTTGCACCAGGCGTTCAGCGCCTCGTCCGCCGCGAGCGCGTCCCGTATGGCCGTGAGAAGCTCATTGGTGTCCATCAGTTCTTCCCTCCGCCGCCCTCGCGGTATCGATTGAGTGCGTTCCAGAACTGTCCCTCGAACCGGGGATGAATTCGGGACCGCATGTGCTCGTAGACCTTCGGGACCCAGGGGCGTGCAGGCGTCCTCAAGACCGTGGTGTCCTTCTTCAGCGGAAATCCGATGGCGAAAAGAAACCGCCGCTTGCGCGGGGTCACCCGGGTCTCGTAGCCCTGGGCGTGCATCCGGAGCCACCTCTCGACCCGGGCGCCCGGGTTGACGAACCCGATGGCCACCAGCCCGTCCTCGTCGTCCACCTGGTAGCGGATTCCCCCGACAAGCCGGGAGAAGACCTCCGTTCGTGTCCCCTTTCTCTGTACGACCAGGCCGGCCTTATCACCCCGTTTCCACCGTGTACGAGCCCAACTGAGCCCCCCGGCCGATCTCCTGGCCCGGGCGATAATCGGGGTCCGGGGATGCAGCGGGGCCCAGTCGAGGTATCCGCCCTTTGTGGCCAGGCGGGCCTGAGTCTGGAGCTCGGCCTTGACTTCGTAGCCCAACGATCTCAGGGCGGAGTTACGCGCCCGGCGAAACAGGCCGGGCAGATCCAGGACGGCCTTGGTTGCCTCACTCAGACCCTCAGACTTTAACTGCACGTCCAGCATGGCTCCTATCCCCGCCTCAAGGTGGCCCGAAGGTTACTTCTCAACTCCAATGTCCACATCCCTGCCGAGCGCCCGATCCTCCGCAGGACCGTCCAGGACTCCGCGCCGATGGTGACGGTATCGCCGTAGGCCGGGGCCGCCACGTCCGACTCGAGAACCTGCACGGTCGCCCGGGCCTCGACGTAACCGCCCCGGGCGTCCTCGGGGTCCTCTCCGTAGTGGACGACGGCCTCAATCTCCAAGGAGCCGCCGCCCGAGGCAGGCTGATAGGTCACAGCCTGCCCGAAGGCGGCCAGCTGGGCGGCGTTCAATCGGTCCCAGTCGGTCACGATCTACGCTCCTTAGTTGCTGGTCTTGATCCGCACCAGCAGGGCCGGGCGGGCGCACATGGGCAACGGGTTGCTCTGCGTGTGCAGATCCACCCCGCGCTCGTAATCCCGCGTCTTCATCTTGGCGTAGTAGGGCATCCCGATGGTGTTCACGGTCTCCAGGAAATCCGCCGGAGCGAAGATGGTCTGGAACGTGTTCTGGGTCCCCTCGGGGAACGCGATGGCCTCCCCGGCCGGTACAAACCGGTGGGTGGTGCCCGAGGCGTCGGAGGCCTGCCCGCGGTACTCCTCCCAGAGAATCCCGCCGAAGGAAAACCCCTTGCGGATGTCCCCTCCCAGCATGTTCTGGGCGAGGGCATAATTCGCATAAGCTGCCGTTACAGTGGGATGGGACGTCAGGTTGTCGAAGAACTCCCCGCTCACAAACGCCCGGACCCCGGTCATGGTTTCGCCCATGAGGTTGTCCTCGATGTGCCGCAGGACCTCCATGCACTTGCCGCGAACGTCCGTGGTGTCGGTCCCCAGGAGGAAGTCCACCGTCTTTTGCTTGATCCCGAACTCGGTGAAGAGGTTATACAAAACGGTGGAGCCGTCCCCGTCGATGATGAGACCCTTCAAGGCCCCCATGCGGAGGTACTCCAGGGTGATGTCGTGCTTGTTCTTCATCTGTTGCAGCCGCTCGTTGACGATCACGGAGAGCGTTTGGAGCTGGTTCTCCGACCCGAACGCCCGTACCCCGGCGTAATCCTCGGGAAGGATGGTATCGTCATGGGGAATGTGGGGGACCTGGAAGGACCGAACCTTGCGCTTGGGAGCGCTCCCCATGGTGCCCGGAGACCCCAGGGGCTTCGAGGGCAGAAGATTCAGGACTCCATTCTGCTCCTCGATAAGCACGGTGCGAGAGGGGATACCCTTGGGAGGAAACAGGTTGAGTTCCCCGCATCGCCCGTACATGTTGGGCAGAATGTTGATGCTCTGAGTCAGAGACACCATGCTGAAGGCGTCGGTTTCGAACGGATTGAGAATCACGCTATGCTCCTTTCTACGCGGCGGTCCGCGTGATGATCCCCTTTGCGGCCAGCTCGGCCAGGGCGGCGGCGATCTGGCCCTCGGTGGTTCCCGTGGGCCATACCAGGTTGTCGGCATCGATCACGGCGTCCCGGACCACCGCGACTCCCGGCCGGTCCGGGTAGTAGGCGGATGCGTCCCCGCCGACGGTGGCGACGTTGGAGTTGTCGTCCACATCGAGGTTCTCGGACTGGAACGTGCCGACGACGTTGTCCAGGACAAGGGTTCCCGCGGCATTGCCGCCAGCCCAGGTCCCGGAGGACAGGGTGAGACTCACCACGTGCCCGGTTGCCCCGGAGGTTGCGCCCGTAACCACGTCTCCCGGACGAATCTCGTAGGTCCCGCCGGAGGTAAAGGCGATGGATTTCAGGGTGCCGGTGGTGTCCACGGCATCGATGAGCACTCCGTAAGCGTGCTGGGTGCCGTCTACCCCTGCGAATTGGATCTCCCGAACCTTCCCGGACCCTGCGGGAATGGTGATGGTGAAGGAATCGCCGACTTCAAAATCCGGATCGCCGTCGGCGATGGTGAAGTTGATGTGATCGCTGGTAAAGGCGACCGCAACGGTCGCAATACCCACCAGGGTGCCGTCGGGGGCGATCACCTCGAAATCCCCGGCCGAGGTGACTTTCCTAATGCAGCGCAGGGTGTAGGTCCCCACTTGCGCTTTCGATCCGGCCGTGACGGACCCGCAGGTCCCCTTGCCGGTGTTGCCTTCGTCGGCCGTGCCGGTAGTGGGGCAGCTCCCGAGGGTGACCTTGCCCAGCACGGCGCCGATCTCAAGTTCCTGGCCGGAGAGCACCGTCACGTCCTCGCGGGAGAAGCGTTTGACCTCCCCGCTTTCGAATTTCAGGATATCTCCCAGGCGATTGCCTTCCGTGAGTACGTTCGACATGAGTTACGCTCCTTTCTTTTTCGCGGCTTCGGCCCGCCTTCGGGCCTCGGCCAGAAGCGGGTTGGGTTCTCCGGTCCCGGTGGGGGACACGGTGGAGATGACCTCCGGGGCCTCCCGGGCGCTCTGGTCCGCCACGGCCCGGATGATCCGGTCGGATGCGACCTGGGCCGGGACCCCCTCGGAGATGAGCTGGGAGGCAAGCGAGAGCGGGGAGGACAGGTGGGCGGCGACGGCCGCGCACTGGTTAAGGATTGCGCTCACTCGGCCCCTCTCCTCGGCGACGGCGGTCTCGGCCGCTTGTCTTACGGCCTCCTCCATCTCCAATCGTCCCTGCTCGCGCCCTTCGGACCGGGCCTGCTCGACTACGGCCTGCAGGTCCACAACCTCCTCCGGCATGGCGGCCGGAGCATCGGTGGGGGTCGTCGCCTCGGGTGCGACCTTGGCTCTGAATCCAAAAATCCTCATGGTGCTTCCTCCGTTGCGGCTGTCCCCCTCGATGATGGAGACGGCCTGCTGGAAGTTTGCGAGTGTATCGGCAAGACCGGCGCCTATCGCGGCCTCGCCTTGAAAGATGCCCGCCTCGGTGGAGGCGACGGCGTCCGTCGTGAGCCCCCGGTTGCGGGCGACGGTCTCAACAAAGATGCGGTAGTCCTCGTCCACGAGTGCCTGGAGCGTTGCCCGGGCATCGCCGGAAAGTGGCTCGTGGGGGTTGAAGTCGTTCTTCCGGGCCCCGGCGTACACGGCCGTGTACTTGAGGCCTTCCTTGGCGTCGTAGCCGGACTGGTCCACGAACTGGGCGATAACCCCGATGGACCCGGCCCCGCCCGTGCGGGGGATGAAAATGCGATCCGCGGAGCTCGCCAGGGCGTAGGCCGCGGAGAATGCCGACTCATCGATTGCGGCATAGATGGGTTTGACTCCACGCCCGGCGTAGATCTCGTCCGCCAGGTCGAACACCCCGGCCACCTCTCCCCCGGGAGAGTCGAAGGCAAATAAGACCGAAGTAATGAGCGGATCCGCAATGGCCTCCCGGAACATGTCCCGGATGTCGTGGTAGCTCGTGACCCCGCCGCAGAGGGCATCTTCGATGGAGACGTTGTAGGCAAGCGGGCCCATGACTGGGATGAGCCCGATCCCGTCCCCGGTGTATTCCCGGTACCGGGGAGAACGGCTAAAATCGGTTACGGCGGCAGGCCGCGGGATTTCATCGGACGGGGCAAGACCGATCCTCGGCCCCAGCGCCCGCAGGATCGCGGCGAGCCCCTCGGGAGTGATCATGAGGGGGACGTTCAGCAGCCGGGATGCGATGTGCGGCAGGAATCGGCTCATCTTCTCTTCGCCTCTTTCATGTGCCTGTATGCCTCGGCCCTCCGTCTGGCGTCCTCGACCAAAGCACTTTTCGATTCGCTCTCCCCCTCGAGGCCGAGGGCCCTTCGGTGGGACCTTAGATGACCGACCACGTCCGGAGAGGCCTCCTCTCCGCTCCTGGCTCCCATGGCAGCCGCCCAGGCCGCGTTGAGCCCGCCCTTGTGCAGGTACATGGTCCCGTTGGTCCACACGCCCTGATCGTTTCGCTCGGTCCCTCCGGAGATCCAATGGTGCGGATAGCCCCACGTGCTTTTCTTGTCGGGGTCCCCCATCTCCGCGTGCGCCTCCCTGGGGAGGGCTGATTTATCGACCTCGCCCCAGTCGGGCTCGCTCTCAGCGACCTTGGAATTGTGTTGGTAGGCCATCTCCATCTCCTGTGCCTGTTGCCGTTGTGAACTCCGCCGCCTGCAGGGCCCCGGATTTTTCCGTGGTCCTCGGGTCGGAGTCGAAAACCAGCCCCAAGGAATCCGCCCGGGCGGCGTCTTCCGCGATCTGGCGGTCCACGTCCTCGGCGTCCTCACCCATCTCGGCAATCACCGACGACCTGGCCCGGAACCCGGCCCGAACCTCCATGACGGCGGCCATGGCGTCTTTTAGCGGATCGACCCAGGACCACCGCGGAGGCCTCCATTCGATGCGGTAGTAGTTGCGGCGATTGCTGAGGTAGTCGTCCGGGATGCGGATGAGTCCTGCCGCAACCGCCGTGTCCATCCACCGGCGGGCCACCGGCTGGCAGAACTGGAAAACCAGGGTGTGCCACTGGAGCATTTCGCACCGGCGGCGGAACTCGAGAAGCCCCGCCCGGATACTCGAATAGTTGACGTCGGAGAGGTCCCCGGTGAGCTGCTCGTAGGTGACCCCCATCCCGGCCGCCACCCCGCGCAGCTGCTGTTTGATCCAGACCTCGTAAGTCTGGCCGACGTCTGCAGGGGCGGAGAACTTGATGTCCATGCCCGGCGGCAGCGTGGTGTAGGTCCCCGGCTCCACCTGGTAGACCTCGTTTCCGGCCGCGTCGTTATCCACCCGGCTGCCGAGTGGTGACCCGGCGTCGGGATCGTCCCCGGGGAGCTCCGTGATGAACCCGGCAAACATGGCCGCGCATTTCTTGCGCACCAACTCCGCGTCCTCGTACTGATCGAGCTCTCGGAGTTTGACGATGATGCTCGCAAGCCATGGCCTCCCTCTCGCCTGGCCGGGTCGAAGAGGCCGGAAGACATGCAGGATCTCGAATGCCGGTACTCGGACCCGCTCGGTGGTGTTGGCTCCCAGGAACTGCTCTCCCGGATGGTCTCGATAGAGCCAGTAGGCGACCCGGCGTCCGATGCGGTCGAATTCGATCCCCATCCGGATGGGGTTGCCGTTGGCAGGGTTTACCGACTCGAAGGTCTCGTCCAGGTGGTCCGGCTCGAGGAGTTGAAGCTGCAGGGGCACGGTGAGAAGGTCCCCTGGATACCGGGGGCGGAACCGACACAGGGCCTCTCCGCTTTCAATCAGGGAGTTGGAAAGAAGGGTCTGAAGGCCGTAGAAATCGCACACGCCGTTTGCGTCCGCCTCCTCGGTCCAGTCGGCAAAGAGCTGTTGGACCTCGGCCTTGAGCTCCGGGTCGTGTAGCTTCCACCTCGGCACGATCCCGGTGCCGGTCAGGTTGGCCACGAAGGACTGGATGCCGCCCTCGGCGTTGGGGTTGTTCCGGGCGAGCTCCCGGGATCGCGCACGCAGCGTTCCGAGGGTGCTTGACAGGACGGCGTTCGGGCCGATGTTGCCCAGCCCCCACGTCCGCATGCGCCGCCCGACGGCTGCGCCCTCGTAGCCCTCCCCGAGTGCGCGGATCGGGATGCGGTTGCCCCTGGAGTCCAGCACCTTGAGGTACGACATGTCAAAGCCCCTTGGACGTGGTGGTGAGCACGTACCGGCGACGACCGGACACCGAGGCGATGTCGCTCTCGATCTCCGAGAGCAACCCCCGGAGCTTGTCCATGTCGGATTGCGCCCATGTCATTGACCTGCCGTCCGCCGCAGTGACGGTCACCACCCGCTGCCCGGTGGCCAGGGCCAGGATCGCGGCTTTTACGGTCGCAAGGTCCGCCTCGGTGTATGCCATCTCCGTCTCCCACGATGCGGATTCGAGAGAGGCATAAGGGCAACAAAAAAGGCGGCAATCCAGATGTCCAGGCACCTGGATGCCGCCTTGATGTTCTTGCGTCTCCCCGGGGCAGGCCGGCCCCGGTTCGAACCCTTATGCGATTGTCAAATCTCGTAGCCTATTCTACGGGGAGAAAGGCCCGAGTCAAGATGACGGTTGGTGGCATTTGGTGCCGTTTGGTGGAACCTGAGAAAAAATCTGCGGAATCAAAAAATCTTTTCAGGTACAAGACCGAGCCCTGCAAGGTTAATGCCGGGCATAAGCGGCACGCAACGAATGCATTTTTTGGTTAGACGCTCAAAATTATTTTCGATTGCTTCACTTTTTCCCTCATTTTCTTGTTGACAAACCTAAGCGCTTTGGTTAAGTTAAAAACCAAGAGATGAGGGAAACCCAAGACAGGAGAGCAAGATGGAAAGATTGATCGAATGGAAAACGAGCAAGGGACTCAGCGCGAGTGTTGCGGTGAAGCTGGTAACCGAAAAAATCCTTGACGCCGATGGCGACAAAATCACAGTCTCCTGCTGTGAAATGGAAATCTGGGCAACGGTGGAAGGCCACGGGATTGTCGGCTCCGGTAAGCCCTGGGAACGCAAGGGCCTCCCAATGGGAGCCGTAGCCGTAATTGGCAAGTTGGCCATCCAACCCAGTCAGCTCCAAGAGATCAATGCTGCCATCGCCCAAATCGAAGCAACTGCTGAATGGCAGGCCAAGCTGGAAAGAATCGCCAAGGCAGAGAAAGAGGGCCGAGAGTACGACGCACACAGAGCCAAAATGCGCAAGGTGATGGGATACTAACCAAGGTTGCCGAGCCGGGCGGCTAAACCCGGCAGAAAGGATCAAGCCATGTGGACCCCCCAAAGTTACAATGCACTCTTCGATTATGCCAATCCGGCAAAGAAAGATCATGCCAGACAGACCATGTTGGCAGACGGTCTCATTGAGGAGGTCGCAACGCTCGATAAGTCCAAGAGCCTCGGCGATTGGTATCGCATGACAACCGTTGCGGCTGAGGCGGTAGGCCCGAAAGTCGTTGAGGAGTCCGCCAACCAAGCCGAACATGAGCTCAATGCAGCCGCTGCGGCTCTCGGCAAAAAAGGGGGCTCGGTCAAGAGCGACCGGAAGGCAACTTCCTCCCGCGAAAACGGCAGGAAAGGTGGCCGCCCCCGTAAAAAACCCATCTCTTGATTCAGATTTCAAAGAGCCTCACCCCGCGGTGGGGCTTCGCCGTCTAACGCCCGCGATAACCGGCAAGCGCCTGTCTGACTTTGCGGAACGATTGAACCATGTGGCGCTTGTCCGGTTCATTGCGTTGTTAGCTGGAAACGGCATCGGCCAAATCCGATAACCGGTCTTGCTCTTTCTGATATTCGACAATTTCACGGTTTAACAACCGGCTCTCTTTATGGAGCCTGCGAACCAGGCTTAAAATAAACTGGAGTTCCGAAATTGACTTCTGAATCTCTCCACCGTACTTTCCGGTGTCATGCCCATCGCGCAGAGCCAACTCTTCGCGGTATGCTTCTATCGCCTGTCCGAGCCATAAGCAGGCTTCATTTGTGTCTTCCCTGGCCTTCATCAGTAATTCGCTCATCTCTCCATTCCTCCAATATTCTCCTGGCTATTTCAACATCCAGCGGAAGTTCGCCGTTTATCCATTTGCAGAACAGAGCATCCGGGACAACATGCACAGACGTTCCGCAATTTATCACCCAGTGCGGCCTATGGTCGTCAAGGTTTACTAAGTTGTTTTGCAAGATGCTTTTTACTCCACGAATCATGTTCTCTTTTGGCAACTTCTCCGGCCTGCGGAATGCTGTAAATTCTGTCAAGTTCCATCTCCCGCAAATGTTTAACGGGAACACCAAGAATTTGGCAGCACCATCCAGCCGCATAATCAGACAGCATTGGACAACCGTTTTTCACCCATTGGTTCAGTGTCATGATAACCTCATGAAATCAGCTAACAAGCGGGTCAAGCGGACGCGAAACAGCCGCGCCGCTTACCCTTACGTTAGGCTTTCCTTGTTTACCCATTCCTCGAACAGATCGGCCACACTACAGCCTTTCTGCTTCGCCAATTCCGCCGCTTTCCTTCGAATCTCGGGAGTAGCCCTAATATAGATTCGCTCCGTGCGGCCTCCCTTGTGTGATTTGATTTCCCGCTTCTTCATTGCCCACCAAAACAAAAAGGCACCGCCGTTTCCGGTCAGTGCCTTTGCTGTGCCCACGAGGAGCGTTGCCGTGGCCGAGCAGTTTCAAGCCATGCTCAGGGCTGAGACGAACTATTCGACCTTCACGCCGAGCAATCCGGCGATTGCCAGCAAATCTTCTGGACTGGCAGTCTTACGGAGGGCATCCTCCACCCTCCGCCGCACCTTCACAAGATCAACCGGCTTGGGTGCGTTTTCTGCCAAAATCCGCTGGCAGGCCAAATCCGCCAGGTTCGACAGAGCATCCCCTGAGAGCCCGTAAATCTCTTCGAGCTTCCAGTCCGCGTCCTCGTAGGAAGAACGGGTTTCGTGAATCACCCGGCCGTCCTCGATGGGGCGATAGCGGGAGTATGTGTAATACTCCCCGCCGTTGTTGGAGCGCGACGGATCTTGGCTCCAGCCCGTGGTGATCACGATCCCTTCCGGGAAACGCTCAGAGCGCTCCCACTCTGGACGGTGGGGACCGTACTCATCACGAGCGCAGTCCCGCAGATCAGCCAAAATGCTTTCAAAGATCTTCTTCATCAAGGTCCCCTTTCTATGCCTCGAAATAGAGGCCGTGAGTTGAGCCGCCGAGAGCCAATCTCTCAGCTTGATGGGTAAAGAATAATAGTTTGTGCGTACAAAGTCAAGAGTTTTTTCGCATGCCTCACAAAAAACTTTCGGAACCGGAAGCCTAACAAGCAATTCTGCAGTTTCTGGATAACTCCACGACATGGGAATCAGCTCGGGTCAGCGGAACAACGGATGGGCTATCGCGGATGGGGGCGGCATCTGTCCCGACTTCCCACATCTCTTTGTTTTCTCACAATATATTGGAATGCATCGCCTTGACAAGTGTTTTCCCCATATCCGGGTCATCCCCCAGTCCCGGCGTGGAAGCCCTCAGACCGATTCGCCTTCCTCCAGCCCTTTCCGGTTCGAATCGAGGTAGGCGTGCACCGAAGCGGAGGATACCTTGGTGAGACCGCCCACCTTGTAGGCCTCGATGTCTCCACGGGCGATCATTCGGTAGACCGTATTCTCGTGCACGTCCAGCCACTCGGCGACCGCCCGGATGCCGAGCAGCGGGTCAACGCTCATCTCGCGCTTACGGATCATCGTTCCTCCAACAACTTCGACCGGCAAACCATTCTCAGCCAACTTGGATGCAATGAGTTGGTGGCGCGATTCTATCGGAATTCTACGGCATGGCCGACTACGCCTCCCACCTCGCAACAAGGGACACGTCCTACTACGTTCCAATATGGCGGCCTGGGGCGGACGAGCCTCACACCTCCGGTCTCCGGGAGCCATCGCATCGCATTCCCTCCAACCGTAACGGATCTGTCTTCATCGATCCATTCCACATCGATCCCAACCACCCGACCCTTTCCCATTGCAGGTTTCTTTCCGATGTATTTCACCCCGCGGCGAAGTACTTTTTGCACTGTGGATCGGTCTCCGTGCGCATAGGCAATCATGTTACGGCACAGGAACAGAGGCATTGGCATTTGCCAGTCGCGGTAGACTCCATTCGTTCGATTCGGACTCCCGCGTGTGAACTCGATTCGAGACAGACGAAATCGCTTGCGCCAAAATTGCAGGGTCTCAAAGGAAGTCTCATCCGGGAACAATGCAGAAGCATGCCAGCCCCACGATCCATTGATTTCCCATTTGCGAAGCGGAAGCGGAATATCGTCGGGAGTCTCATTTCTTCGTGGGGGCTCCCCGGACACATGATAGGCGCACAGGCACCATGCTAGAATACCATCCAGCATTGTTGGCTGGAACGGATTGTAATAGACGCCGGTTCCGTCCAGGTGAAATGTGATTTTGAGGGGCTTGTCACTCATGCCTCTACCTCCCATGCCTCGGAAAAGTCCCTGTCTGAAAACATTTCTGCCAATCCGCTTATCTGCGCTAGTCTCAGAACCTCATCTGGATCCATGCCGAGCTCACGACCTATCTTCTTATCGGACCAGTTGCGTCGCTTTAATTCGACCACGATATCGGACATCGCGGAAACTTGATGTTTTCCCCTGGCTCGATTGTGGCGGATTGTTGCGGCAATGCGGTCTCCTCTATCGGAACGATCAGGGTTGATCACGGCAACTGGGAGATGCGAAAGCCCCATTTCTTTTCCTACCAAATGCCGATGAAATCCATCTACAACCTCGTACCCTTCTTCGGTTTTATAAACCACTATCGGTTGCGTGAATCCATCAGCCTCAATACTAATCCGAAGTAGTTTCATCTCTGGTGGAGCAACGGAATTTGGATTATAATCATTAGCATAGACCTCCGATGCCGGAACCCATCGGATATGAGACACCGGATGGTCCTCTGTCCACTTTAGATTATTTTCCATTGTTCTCTCCGTTTTCGCATGATTTTCAGATACCTCTCGTAGGCATCACTCTTATGTTGGCTGAAGCTTAATCCCTTACACCAATAATCATTTCGAAGCAGTGCCTTACAGATCCTTCGCCATGACGGAACTTTGCGGGACTCTTCTTGCTTCCTGTCTGCCTCGTCAGGAATTCCGTCTGGATAGCCCCTTTCCGCATACCAATGCAAAAACATAGCGATCTTATTTCGGTAATGCTCTTGGGTTGCAAGCGGCATGGAATCTATGAGCAGATTCGCAAAACTTTTCCAAGTGTGATTTTCTGGCTTGCTGATAGCTCTATAGCCACTGATATTGCCTGTTTCACCGGCATACATGGCCCCTCCGTTGGCCCCATTCACCCTTGCCACAACCCGAGCCCATGTTTCCGGTTCAATGATATGAAAAAGCCACAGTCCCTTCCGCTGGTCGTCTCCGTAGGGTTGACAGATCCTCATCTGATGGATGGAAAGGCCTGCTTTATACATCAAATCATAGAGACCGTTATAGGGCCTATCCGGATACTTCCCATGGTACGTCCAAATGTCTTCGGTCTTCCAGTCATAGATGGGATAAACATTAAAAAGCGTATCTCCGATCCAGTTGGTGTATTTCTTGTTATCCAGCTTCGTTCCATGTCCGGCAATGGTTCTGTATCGATTAAGGCTTTCGTCGGACCGAATACCAACAAAACAACCCGTCATTTGTCCTTTCCCATACCAATGCCCAAATGCTGGAACGAACTCCTCAAACTCCATTCCCTTACGGAAGAAGGGGAAAAATCTCTCATTTGTAATGGCGCATTCTGGGGGACGTCTAATCCAATCATTTTCCCTATCAGCATCCCAACACATCCAGTGAGTCTCAAAAACGCTTACTCCATTCCGAAGGTGAATCGGCAAACAGATCCAATAGAGTTCAATAGCGTCACGATATCTCTCGCAACAACGCATAGCGTGCTCGATAGTAATCTTATATTGACCTTCCAGATCTATGAACAAGACCCCAACCTTAATCCTACGTTTTCGTGCCTCATCCATCACCAGGTGAAGCATAACGGTGGAATCTTTACCTGCGCTGAAGCTTACATAGAGTCTCTGAAAGGTGTCGAATGCCCATGAGATACGTTCTCTCGAGGCTTCAAGTACATTAACTCCAAGCGGTTTCTTTGATTGAGCCATCTTCTTGCACTACCCCCCTAAATATACGCGCCCCCCCCTTAGGGAGCGGCTGAGAAAACAGGTAAGTTTCACCTATGTCGCAAAAGAACCTAACCATTACTCCCTTGGTCCCTTCGAGATTACTGGTCTTATAGTCAGTCATTCCCCTAACGAACTCTTTTACTCCATCTATTTCTTTTGCAATCCATGGTCTGGGGCATGCTTTTCGCGACAAGGCGGATGTCCCGTTCTTAGCACTCCAGGCCCTAAGATTAGAACCATAATCAGGAAGTACAACACATGTTTTCATTTAGATCTCCTGTATGCCTCCCAACGGAGCCTAAACATTATCCATCAAACCAGGTCTACTGAAAAAAGAATTTTAAACTCATACTTTCCTCTTGAACGGTCAGCTAGTCAAAGGTTATGCCGCCCTCTGCATCAAGAGCTCCGTATGGTACTGTGTTGCACGGCTCTAGAGATCGTTCTTCCGCGAAGAACTATTTTCGCCATCATCCATCCATCCGCTATGCAACCACTCTTGACTCGGGAGGAGGTAGCACAACAAGGCGTAGAGTGTGGATTTATGAATCGGTTTTGCCCATCTCTCGAAATCCAGCCATCGTGACAACCCGATCTTGGAGATAAGAAGCGGCCTACAGTCAAGCGTCTCGATGACGCCACGAAAGATCCCGTCACGAAGTGCCGTGTTAAGCCGCTCCCACCATTCGATCACCTGGCCCTCATTGGATGCGTCTACGATTCTCTCATCAAAGCCAACTGCCCCCCTTGATCGATGATTCACCGGAGTCCGGATGCTGCCATGCTTTTTATACGAGGTAGTGACCCACATCGCCCACGGAATAGACGGGGACCCGTTCAGGATAATTTCCCGGATGTCGGATTTCCTTACCGTCCTAAACTCCCTCCCATTCGTCCACCAGCAGGCATGCCGCTCCGGATGCGTGTCCCGCTTCGCACCATACTTTCGATACCCGAATTCCCAAGACCGGTAAACGTCTACATGCACCATGTCGGAGGATCCTCCGGAAAAAAGAGATTGATCGCAATTCATATCGGAAATTATAAACCGTCTCGGAAGACACGGCCCATATTCCCCTGTAACAGCACAGATTCCATACACCGGGGAGCATGGTAGTTCTGGCAACATATCCTCAGACAGGGACTTCGCTATCAGCGTTACCGCGTGCATTGATCGCTCCTAATTCGTTGAGGTATCCGATAATCGCGTCCCGATTTTCTTCCAGGAAAGCAACATACGGTTTTGGATCCGGCGAATTGTCGTATTCAATTTTGACCCTGCCGAGGCCTCGACGGTTTCCGGCACCGATGTAGCCGACTTCTGAAAGCAATTGTAGGCCGTGACCGAGGGCAGATCGCTCAAGAGGCGTTGCGTGCATGTCCAAATCGAGCCCCCCACACAAGATCGTCCCGGCCCGGAGACATTCGGTATTAGCAACCATGCCGTGGTGCTCCTCGTGTTCATCATGGTCCTCCCGGCGGGTGAGGTAGATCCACTCGAAAAGCTCCCCGACGGGAATCCCTCCGTTTCCCCACTCGCGGCACTCGGGCCGAAGATCACCGAACCTTACGCGTCCGCTCAAGATCCGGCTTCCCATGGCGCATCCCAAAAGCGAGAGGGCCGGGAGCATATTCCGGAACTGATAAATCCCATGGGCCTTCATGACCCCTGATGCCCCAATCATCTGTTTCAAGGCCTTGTCGGCTGAGGAATTCCCCTCGAGGGCGCCCCCGGCGTATAAGGCATGAAAAAACCAGAGAGTGAGCGGCGGACGGTCCCGCCTCGGAATAAGACCCAAGGCACGAACGAAGTCGTCTGCCAACAAATCCCGCATTTGCCCTCGAATGGCGTTGCCAGCATAGTAGGGCATGGAGATCACATTGCCCTCGGTGGTGAGCACCTGCATACGTCGAAACAGCATGGCATTGCCAGCCTTTGTGTCTGACCCATGAGCTATTGGAGACAGGCAGGTGAATTTGAGGTTGATTTCATGGCCTGGATCAGGAAGGGCCGAGCCCCAAGCCTCCATGTCCTTGACCTCGATGGTCTGGACCAGGTCCATGTAATCCGTTTGCTTAAGCATGCAGAGCATTGCCGCCACTCTCGGGTATCCGCGTAACCAATGCAACACCGCTTGTGATCCTGAAGATGAAGCATCCTGGAGAAATCCGACCAGAACCACTCCAGAGACTTTGCCAGGATCGGAATCAAGAAGCTTTGACAACCGCTCGATTGCGGCGGTAAGGGATGGTTCCGTGGTGGCCTGCATAATGCGGTCGGCGAGGAAATCCGCAAAGTTTCGCCCATACTTTTTGATCCGAGAATTGATGCTAAGGGATCGAACCATGTCCAATGTTTGTTGCAATTGTATCTGCCTGTTCGAACGACCAGTATCGTTTCTCATTATCGTTCCTCCAACAACTTTGACCGGTAGACCACCCGCGGCCTGGCGGGCTTTACCGCTGCCGTTTCCCCAGGACCTTCCATCTTTCGCGGAGAGATCATCCTCTCCAGTTCGTCCCAGTTCATTCGCAGCAGCCCGGCCCGGATCGCTGCAGCATACGCATAGACTGCGCAGTCGAGAGCCTCGTTGCGCTTTCCCGGCTCCTTTACCCAGACCTGCACGGGAAACCCCTTCTGATACGTAGTGACTTTCTGCTCGGCCGTCAGCTGGATATAGAACTCGTCATCCAGCCCCTGGGGGAAGTGAATCATCCTGGGTCCCGGTTTTGTGACGGCCAGCCGATCATAGATCGTTTCCTTGATGAGGTTTACCCCAACGGGCCATAGGAGCACACCTCGTTTGATGACCTTCCCAAGGTAATTCATGTCCTGGGGAGACGGTTTCCCGAGCGGGGGTCTGTTTCCTCGCTGTCCCTGGACGGCCATGACCGATGCACTGCGCTTGCGGGCGTAGTTATAGACCTCCTGGGTCTTGTGTCCCATGGCGTCCACGGCCGTCATGGAAACGGTAAGGTCCACCCCGTAAGCATGCCGGACAGGCATGGAGCGCAACCGGTCCAACTCGTCCCACACATAGGTCTCGCTGGGATCTCCGTAGATCGGCCCCCATGCAATCAGCCATGCCTCCTCATCCCTGCCCCAGGCCCAGATCTCGAACTCGATCCGGTCGTCCTGGGTGTCCACTCCCATGGTGAGAAAGAGCCCACCGGGAGGCACGGTCATTACCGAATAGGTTTCGGCCCTGGCTTTCAGCTCCTCCCACTTGGGCTTCGATCCGGCTTCCTCCCAAGTCTCGGCCAGGATGGTGTTGACGAATACCTTCAGGAGCTCCGGGTTCTTTCCGGCCGACAAGAACTCCTCGACAATCTGACGCCAGGAGAACCACCCGAGCGGAGAGTAGAGGGCCGAGATCTGGTAGCCTCGGCGCCTGGTGTTGGACGGATTGCGCGGCACCCACTCTCCATTCGCCAGCATGTAATCCTTGTGGTGCTCGTCAATCCTCCCGCGGCACTCCCTGCACTCGTACCAAACATCCGTGCAGACGGTTCCCTCATGCGTAAATTTCAGCCCAAAGGACGCCTCTTTCCCCCCGAAAACGAGCTCTTGTCGAGTCCTGCAGTGAGGGCACGGCACCTCGTACTTGCGCTGGTCCGAGTCAAGATAGGACCGCTCGATCCGGCTTAGATGCTTGATCGTCGGGGTCGAGTTCTCAAAGATCTTGCGCTTGCTGCCCCAAGTGCTGGTGCGCTTCCGGAAGAGCGCGCAGGGGTCGCCTTCCCCCCCGATGTCGGCATCAAATCCGTCCACGTCATCGAGGATGAGATACCGGATGGATTTGGACCTGGCCGCCTTGGCGCTGTTGGACCCGGTCATTTTGAGAGACCCTCCAGGAAACTGCTTCGAGAGGATTGTGTTGCCCGAATCCCTCGATTTGACTTCCTTGACCTTGCTCCGAAGAGCTGGCATGGCCGAAATCGAGTGGGCTATCCGGTCCTTGGAGTGCTCTTTCGCCAGGTCCATCGTGGGCATGACCATCATGGCGGGACCCGGGGCCGCATCGATCACATAGAGGATGAAATTCTCCCCCACCGTTGTCCCGCCGATCTGCACCGCCTTCATGAAGCAGATCTCGTTGACCGGAAGATGCGGCGAGAGACAGTCCATAATCTCCCGCAGATACGGGGTGCGCTCCCAGCGATAGGGGCCGGGTTCCTTTGATGCCCCATCGGGGAGAATTCTTCGCTCGTTGGCCCACTCGGAAATAAGCCAGTCCGGGTCAGGAATGATCCCTTGGTCGTAGGCGGCAAGATAGGTTGAGACTACATCAGGCATCGGCATTGGTTGTGCTTTCCCGCAGGGCTTCCTTCAATTCAGCGGTGAGATACTGCTCCACCTCGAACGGGTCGGTCATGACGGCAAGCTTGTCCGAGATCCTCGATGGAACGTTTAGAACCGCGTCCCTCGTTCGTCGCGCCGCGGTAAACGCAACGCGTTTCACCTCATCCACGTCGAGAAATCTGCCGAGCTTCTTCTCGCAGCTCAGTTGTTTGTCCCTTGCCCGGATTAGGGTCAGAATGGTCCTCGCCTGGCTCTCTGAGATAGTTCCTGCCATGCGCAGGAGCTCGTCGGCACCCAGGGAGCCGATCTTGTTCAGGAGCTCCGGGTTGATCTCCGAGGAAGGCGCCGATTTTTCCGGTTTCCGTGCAACCGCCTCTCTCCGCTTTGACGGATCCAGCGACGCACTCAGGATCTGGTCCGCCTTGTCGGAGTAAATCTTCCCGCTCTTGGATACAGCCCCGCCCTGTCTCAGACGTTTCATGAGCTGTGATATCCGTGGCTGGCTCACCCCGCGATGTTGCGCGTACTCTGTTTGGGTCATAAGTGGCATATCTGCAGAATTCCTTATGCTCTCATTACCGGCTTATGAGGATTGCGGCAGATCCGCGAATCATAAGCCGGTATTTTCGATGCGTGACTAGCGGAATTTCGCGGTGCCGCGACC
>Ga0208198_1001559_pt1 | contig 19535 bp, 19 predicted proteins | sample AD_JPNTR2_MetaG_FD_184446 | JGI IMG/M metagenome (GOLD analysis project Ga0208198, IMG submission 184446) | Active sludge microbial communities of municipal wastewater-treating anaerobic digesters from Japan - AD_JPNTR2_MetaG (SPAdes) (version 2) | ecosystem: Engineered > Bioreactor > Anaerobic...
AACCAGCCCTCTTAATGATATTAGCCCCAGGAGCATTTTTTACCTTAGGTTTATTACTCTGGGGAATGAATGTAATAAAAGCACGCACTGCTCGTTTTAAACAAACGGAATAGTTTGAAGAGGTAAATAGTTATGGACATTAAAATTTTATTTACAATATTAATTAGCACAATCTTTATTAATAATTATGTCTTTTCACGACTTTTAGGACTTTGTCCCTATCTTGGTGTCTCTAAAAAGTTAGATTCGGCTATAGGTATGGGGCTTGCCGTTATCTTTGTTATGACCATGGCATCTTTTTTTACATTTATAATGTATAAATATGTATTGGTCCCCTATCATATTGAATATCTATCGATAATAGCCTTTATCATAGTCATTGCATCGCTGGTTCAATTTGTTGAGATGGTTATTGAAAAAGTTTCAACACCACTGTATCAGGCATTAGGGATATTTTTACCGCTTATAACAACCAACTGTGCAGTTCTGGGTGTTGCAGTACTCAACATTGATTCTGGATTTGCTTCCCAAGATTTTGGACTACTTTATTCGGTTGTTCAGGGATTTGGCGGTGGTGCTGGATTTACCATTGCACTTATTTTAATGGCAGGAATACGAGAGCGGCTTGAACTTGCGTTGATACCTGAAAATCTTAAAGGATTACCTATTACCTTTATTACTGCTGGACTTATGGCTATTTCATTTCTTGGATTTTCCGGAATGAAGCTCTTTTAATAGTTTTTATTATGTTCTCATATTTTGCATACGTTTTTTAGCGTATTTTTATATTAAATTTTGATAGATAGCTATGGAAATTTATTCATCAACAGTAACTCTTCTGGCAATAACTCCCAATGCTGAAAAACTCATAGAGGAGGCAGGCAGGACATGTTATCTTTCCATGGATAGGATAACCGAAGGCAGCGAGGCTAATTTTATACGTCGATGTATCATAAATGGACATCACTCAATACTGGAGCACGCATCAGCCTCTTTTCGAGTATTGGGAGCATCGCGAGCATTTACCCATCAGATGGTGCGTCACCGCCTTGCAAGCTTCTCACAGCAATCACAGAGGTATGTTAATGAAGAAGAATTTAATTATATTATACCACCATCAATAGCTGATAATGGCGAATCAAAAGAACTCTATATGCAATTCATGGATAATGCTCGTAAAACGTATAAAAAGTTAAGAAGCATGCATATAAAAAAAGAGGATGCACGCTTTGTTCTCCCCAATGCACTGGAAAGCCAGATTGTCATTTCGGCAAACTTCAGGGAATGGCGCCATGTTTTTTCATTGCGGCTTGAAAAGGCTGCCCAATGGGAAATAAGAAATGTTTGCATACAGATGCTTGCAATATTACAAAAAGAAGCGCCTTCTGTTTTTGGTGATTTTATTATCGACGAAGCTACCTGTACAGCGCGCTCAAATATTGTTAAATAAACTATTTTTTTTTCAATATCCATAACCATTCCACACTCATTTTTAAGGACATTTACCGTGGATGAGCATCTCATCTTCGCCTTCTGTTTATACATCTGACAACAATATTCAGATCAGCAATGCGCCCTTTACTGACGGCAACAGTCCAACAACTCCTACATTGGTTATGTTTATTGCTTTACCAGCATTTACATTAATATATGGAGTGTCAACATGGGATTGGGGCGATCAGAAAAGTTTTCATGTTAATCGCAAAGGTTTTTTTGGCGAGAACACCAATGCTGGTGGTGCTAATAAAACAGGGCATGCCTTTTCACATTATCTGGCTTTCAGGGCTCTATATAACTGGAAGCAATTTGCTTTTTTATTGATGGATTCCCTGCAAAAATGACATGAGCAACATATTGATTTATTGTATTTAAAGTACTATCTCCGCTTTTTTTAAATGAAAATCAAAATGCATAACCCCATCATCATATCTCTGTGTATAGGGAACATTACATTTTTCAAAAACCTTTATCATCTTATCATTCTGGGGCAATACGTTTGCAGTTACTCGTTCTATCTTACGCTCTTTTGCAATCTTCATGAGGTACCTTACTAAAAATGTAGCAATACCTTTCCCCTGAAATTCCTCATCCACAATAAATGCCATTTCATACGATTTGTCATTTTCATCATAGGCATATCGTGCTTCAGCAATAATACGCTCAGTACCGGCATGCTCAATAAGACCAACTATCGACAAAATTTTGTCATAATCAATATTAACATATGACTGCATTTGTTTGTGAGGCATGGTCCTTATGCGTGCAAAGTATCGTAAATATTTTGATTCATCAGAGAACTGATAGAAGAGACGGCGCATCATATCCTCATCAGATGGCTTAATAGGCCTGAACTTAACAACCAGCCCATCTTTAAACGTTTTCATAGTTTCAAGTGTTATTGGATAGTTAATGATATTTTTAATTACATATATCTGATCAGGATATACCAATCCTGCTTCTTTTGCCTGATTTAAAATTTTAATCCTGTGATTGGGATGAGCAATATCAATAAGAGCTAATGCTCGCTCACGAATAGATTTTCCAAAAAGATTAGCAACACCATATTCAGTCACAACATATCGTGTTACTCCCAGCATGGAACGAACCTGCTCGGTTTCAGTATGCCTGATTACAATGTTACTATCGCCATGCTGATCAACTGAACGAAGTGCAACAATTGCTTTGCCACCACGGGAAAATGCTGCCCCAACAGCAAAATTAAGTTTGCTCTCATATCCTGATAAAAGATTGTCACCTGAATAAAACACAACCGATTCACCTGATATATCAATTTTCTTTACATTCATGACACTTACCAATTTGGGTATGCGCTGCAAAATGGTTGGATAGGTAAGGCGCATCAGAGGCAAAAATTCAAAATTAGGGTTATGGTCTACATAATCATACAACATGCGTGTTCCATAGCAGTAGCTCAATGTAACTGGAGCTAAATTATTGATCCCTCTGCCATGCTTCAATGCTTTTGATTCGATTAAATCAATAATCCAATCAGAAACAACATGACTATAAACTTTAAGCTCTCGCCTGGCATGTAAATGTTGTGCGATAGCATCAAACTGTCGTCCAACATGGAGAGCAACTACTGAACCATCATCAATAAGGTTTGCGACATGCCAACCTATCTTGTCCATCATTGGGTCATATTGCTTAAGCTCACGTTCAATTAATGGTACATCGCTTTCCAGTATGTAATCGATTGCATCAATATGTATAGCTGTGTCACCCATTGTTATTGGGACATGAGGGTTTACCTCAGCGATGACTATCTTTGCATTTTCTATAACAATATTTGCAATATCAATTGCTATTCCTAAACTCATAAATCCACGATGGTCTGGTGGTGAAGTTTGAATAATTGCCACATCAACACCAATTGCACGGCTGGAAAAAATAAATGGGATTGCGACCAGATGAGCAGGTACAAAATCAGCTTTACCCTGTTCAATATCTTTACTGATACTTTCTCCTGTATTAAATGTTTTAAGTCTGTATTTGTATTGATGTTCACCGGTTTTAAGATAATCACCCAATGTAATGAGCTGGATTATTTCCAGATCCTGTAAGCTGGTTGCATCTGATTTAATCATTTGCTCAACAGTACAGATAGGCATTGCAGGACCACTGCTTAAAAATAATCGAGACCCTGGTTTTATAATCTCATATAGTTTATTGAAATTGATTTTTTTTGACTGATAAATATCATTATGCATTTTTTTTAATTGCATTAAATTACCTCGTAATGGTAGTATAACCAATAGTATATTTTATATTTTTTTCGTATTTTGTCAACAATTTGATGTAATGCATTCATGCAAAGAGTTGCACGGTGTGGGAACCTTTACCAATAACGTTTTATGGGCTTACCATTTGAAAAAGCTTTAGCACCATAACTTTGTTCTCACAATGGTATTAAAAGGTATAGTTTTCAATGTTCATTTTATTTATTGACACATTTATTTATGTAGTATTTAATTAGTCTATATAGACTTTATTTTATAGAGGAGTTAACCATGGAAATCAACCTTGAGAAAAAAGGAAATACAATTGATATTAAAGTTAAGGGCGACATCGAAATGATGACCATTAAAGAGTTTAAGGAAAAGCTCCTGTCAATTGGTGAAGAAAATGATATTGATATCACACTTGACCTTTCAGAGGTTGATTATATCGATTCGTCTGGTGTTGGAGTACTTATAAGCCTTAATAAAATTCAAAAGAAAAAGGGAAAAAAATTAGAGCTTGCAAAAGTTAGCCCTAAAGTACTTAATGTTTTAAAGCTTAGTTCACTATCTGAAGTATTTAATTTATGATATGATAAAGCCTGAACAATCTATTTTTTATTCCAGATGAACTATCAAAACTACAGAAGTGGCATAGGTTTTGACGCCCACCGTCTAATAGAAGGGCGCAAGCTTATTTTAGGAGGAGTCCATATCCCATTTGATTTTGGGCTCTCAGGACATTCAGATGCTGATGTAGTTACCCATGCAATTATTGATGCGTTATTAGGTGCCAGCAGCATGGGCGATATAGGAAGGTTATATCCCGATACCAGCCAGCAATTCAAGGATACATATAGTATCGATTTGCTGCATAATACCTACCTCCTTCTTTTAAAAAACAATATAACAATTATTAATATAGATTCAATCATTCTATGCCAAAAACCAAAAATAGTGCCCTATATTGAAGAAATGAAAAATAAATTATCAATGGCATGCGGGAACATGCCTGTTGCAAATATATCAATGAAGGGGAAAACAACCGAAGGCATGGGGTTTACCGGTACTGGAGAAGGAATAGCTGCATTAGCAACCTGTCTTATTTACTGTAACAAATAATGATACGCCCTTACTAATAAATCAACAAATACATGTTGACAGACAGTTATCCATCAATATTGATTGTTCATTTGGAGAATGGATTTTTGCCATTGTTATTATATTTTCAACGGTCGTTGCAGACACTCTTCCAGATACTAACAGTACAATGCTATGAGCGCAAACAGCATTGTTTGGCGATAGTTATCCTGAATCATGTCCTGAATTTTATTTCAGGATCTCATGGTGAAAAGAGTTTCCGGATCAAGCCCGAAATGACAGTGGTGATGACCTGTCATTCTGAAGCGAAGTCGAAGAATATCGTCGTTTTGTGAACGAATAGATTCTTCGGTCGCTACTGCTCCATCAGAATGACAATACTGCGATAATGCTTCTCTCGCCTTACGAAGGGCAGGGGTCGGGAATGAGGTAAATAATTCTATTTTCTGAGGAGGATATATACTATGATAAAAAATGATATTGAATTGCTGAAACGAGGTGTTGAAGAGATCATTCCGATGGATGAATTTGAAAAAAAAATAGAGCATTCAGAAAAAGAAAACAAACCTTTAATCATAAAAGCTGGTTTTGATCCAACCGCACCTGATATTCACTTAGGCCATACTGTTTTACTCAGAAAGATGCGGCACTTTCAGAAGATGGGGCATACTGTTATTTTTCTCATTGGCGATTTTACTGCAATGATCGGGGACCCATCTGGAAAATCACAAACACGAAAACGATTAACCCGTGAAGAGGTATTAAAAAATGCAGAAACCTACAAAAAACAGGTTTTTAAAATTCTTGATCCTGAAAAAACTATTATTGATTTTAACTCACGATGGTGTATGCCCATGACTTTTGCTGATGTTTTGGATCTGGCTTCGCGCTACAACGTTGCCCGTATGTTAGAGCGTGATGACTTTGCAAAACGCTATAAAGAAGGCATTCCTATTTCCATACTGGAGTTTTTATACCCATTGATTCAGGGTTATGATTCAGTAGCATTAAAGGCTGATATTGAATTAGGAGGTACCGATCAGAAATTTAATCTTTTAGTTGGAAGAGACCTCCAGCGTGAATATGGTCAGGAACCGCAGGTTATCCTGACATTGCCACTTTTAGTAGGACTCGATGGTCAACAGAAGATGAGTAAATCTTTGAATAATTATATTGGCATCGATGAAGACCCTCAACAGATATTTGGCAAGGTTATGTCAATCTCGGATGAGCTGATGTTTTTATATTTTGAACTGGTTACTGATGTCCCAGAACTTGAGATAGATGGTTTTAAAAAAGGCATCCAGGATGGGTCGGTACATCCAAAAGATGTCAAAGTACGGCTTGCAAAAGAGATATGTGCACAATTTTATAACGAAAAGATTGCAGAGGAAGCAAAGTTGGAATTTGATAAGATTTTTGTTCAAAAGGATCTTCCATCTGATATGCCGGAATATAGAATACCTGAATCAGAAAAGAAAAATAATACTATCTGGATTGTAAAATTGCTTGTTTTATCAGGCATGGCTAAAACAAATGGCGAAGCACGACGACTTGTTGAAGGTGGCGGTGTTTACATTGATGGTAACAAAGTGGAAAATCCCGATGCTGAAATATTGTGCGATAATCCTTTCATTATTAAAGTTGGCAAACGGCGTTTTGTAAAAATAATTCTTTCATAACTATCGTGTAAATAATTAATTTTTTTGGTAACATTGTAACCATAACTATGTCTGAATATAGTGATAATGAACTCATTGATAGGGTAATTGCAGGTGACACCAATGCATTTACGGATATTGTAAAGCGATACCAGAATAAAATATTCAGGTATATCTATACGCGTGTTTATAATTACGATGAAGCATGTGATATGACACAGGATGTATTTGTTATTACCATGGAATCGTTAAAAACGTTTAGACGCGAGTCACAATTTTCAACATGGCTTTTCAGCATTGCTGTTAATTACTGTAAAAATTATAGGCGAAAACACAGGCATAAAATTTATTCAATTAATAACGCAGATGATGAAATGGAATTTCAGATTCCTGATTTACGGCAAAATCAGGAGGAGATGGCAATCACCAATGAATCAATGCAAATACTTCTTGAAGAGCTTCATAAACTTCCCGATGATTACCGGGATATACTTATATTGCGCGATATTGAAGGCGAGTCATACACTACCATTGCACAGATGTTACAGCTAACATTAGCCAATGTAAAAGTAAGGATACACAGGGGACGTGAAATGCTAAAATCACGCCTGGAAAAAAGGGGGCTTATATGAATCACATACCAATATATAAGTTATCCGAGTTTTATGATGACATACTGGATGCCCATGAAAAAGAAGAAATTAAGTCACATCTTGACCAATGCCCGGAATGCCAGAAACATTTTGAACAATTGCATACCATGGTAAATCTTTTATCATGTTTACAAACTATATCCTTAAAAAGAGAAAGCTTTGCGCTGGATACAATTCAAAAAATAAAAAAGCACCATGCCCACAAGCGCTATTATGCCACAATGCGGGGATCATTTATTGCAGCTATCATTTTATTAGCAATAATAACATTCCTACCCGAATCAATAAAACATGATACATCATTTGAAAACATTGCTAAAATTAGCAATTCACAAAACGACCAATTAAAGCTGGATTGCATTATCCCTGTTACCATGGATTTTAATACTGCCCTATTGCTGTTACAACAAAATAATGCACGTATACTTCACTCATCCGAATCATATATCATTGCTGAGTCAGACGTTAATAGCTTTTCTTCAATCAGACAAATGATTAATGGTAGCGATAGTTATCGTAAAAATATCCTTTCAGATGTTGCAGTCAATCATACTAACAAGTATAATAAACACTATCCACAGCTTACCCATGCAAATAAGAAAAAATATATTTTCCGTCTACAATTGCGTTAGTATTTTGTTTTGGTATATTTAAAAAAATTATTTTATTGCATCAACAATAGCAGTAAATAATCAACAATGCAGTTTTTCAAAAATTTCATATAATGAAAATTCAGCTTTTAGATGCATCCTTATCTTGTAACGTGTTTATAGCCGTTATAAAATCATTATAAAAATCAACGAGTAGATCGCCTCCTCTTAATTTTCTAAATTGAGGCGTGTTACCATTTTGAATTTCTTTACAGTAATGACGCATAACATAAATTGGGCCTGCCACCTTATGGGTAATGTATATCCCATATACAAACAGCCCTATTGCCTGAAGTATTGTTAGCCCAATGGCAAGATACAATAATGTATAATTATTTACTTTTATAGCCTGTAATAAACCTAAATTTTCCCTGAACGTTTTTTCACCAGTTATAACTATTTCATTATTGGTATCCATCAATGTTGGTGTCGTTATAAACATCTCTATTAAACTATCCTGATTACCAGCTATTTGTGCAATATAATCACCGTTGGTAAGCACAAAAGATAATAATATCCCTGCAAATATGACAAGAATTAAAAGCGGAATTATCAAAAACTTAAGCGATATTGTAATCTGGATAGGTCGGTCAATCAAATACTGTTTTCTTTGTATAGCCATATATAACCCCTTTAGTAATTTGATATAGTTTGTGCTGCATATGGCGCTATTATATATTGGCAATGATAACTCAGGATACTTGTAATATATACTACTTTTTTTTAACCTATCGATGTTTTGTTATTACGTCAACAAAGATTTATATCATTAACATTTAAACTTGACAATTGTGTAATACACAAATATACTATATAAAAATACATACAAAAGGGCTATGTATATGATAACCTTAAGTTTAATAGGTTCGTTTTTAGCATCATGTATGCTAATATTTACTATTGTTTACGGTTTATATAAAAACTTTCAAGATAGGGTAATGCGCTACTACTCGTATTTTGGTTTTTGTGCCTTTGGTATCCTTTTTACCATGTTTTTAACCTACGCATTTCCTGATAAACTTGATCTTACCCTTATTAATAAGATAACGCAGGCTTCCACTGTACTAACATTCTCCGCACTATTTGTATTATCATTAATATTTCCAAAAACAGAAAAACAGGTCCCTTTCTTCATTATTGTATTAATCTTAATCCCTGCTTATATCTTTGCTTATATAGCAGTATTCACCGATTTAAATATCACCGCTGCATATTTCAAGGATGGGGAATTGGTGCGTGAATTTAAGCCATTTTATACCATATATTCAGTTGTTTCTTTTGTTTATATACTATTAGGGGTTATAAACTTCATACGAAAGTACATAACTACAAAAATAGATCTCTACCGTAAGCAGATGAGGTTTGTATTTATTGGTACAGGTATTGCCATGACATTTGCTGCAGTATTTTCGATTATCATGCCACGTTTCTTTAATTTTGTTGACCTCTATGTTTTAGGGCCATCGCTTGCAGCATTCATTGGAGTATCATCTCTGTTCTATGCAGTCATTTCATATCAACTGATGGATATACGAACCGCCATACACAAAACCACCATGTACGCCATCATTTCCGCGGTCATATTCCTTCCCATATTTGCACTGCTACAGATCTATGACATTAACATCTATGGGTTGAAAAATATTCCTGTATTTGTGATAGCTCTGGTTATTGTTGTTGTTTTTATGATCCTTTCAAAATATGTTCAGCCCGTCATTGATAAAGCTTTTAAGCGCAAGCACTATGCATTACAGGAATACCTTGATACCTTCGTCAGGGAAATTAGCAATCTACGAGATATTGATGAATTATTAAAAAGGACTGTTTCAACCATCCACAACACTTTCTTCTTAAAAACAACCTATATTCTGATGTATGACAATGAATCACGCAGCTATCAAATAAACTACTCTATGGGCATGGCGCCGGTATCTCCCTCCATACCGCGGTTATCGCCAATTGTACGCTGGTTTAACCGTAATCAAACGATAGTTACTATAGATAATGTGTACATGGATGAAGCATCATTCAAAGATGTTCGTGATGAATTCATCCAATATTTTACAGTAAATAATATTGTTATCATGATACCCATATATCATCGAAGGGTTTTAGTAGGGGCACTATGCTTAGGTGAAAAAGATACGTTTGCATCATACAAACCTGATGAGATAGAACTTTTAAAATTTCTTTCCAGCGAAACAAATATCAATATTTCTCATGCGATAACATTTCAGGAAGCTAAAAAAGAACAATTGTTGCAAAGAACAATCTCCGTTTCAAGCGATCTGCTATCAAAAGCTGTACCAAAAGCATTGCCAAACATTACCGGAATCAAATTTGGTGCATTCTATATACCGCGCCAGGGCGGTGGTATTGATTACTTTGACTTCATACGACCTGGATTACAGGGTATAGGAACTATCGCCACCGACATTGCCGGAATAGGTATTCAAAGTGCATTGTATTCGGTGCTCATGCGTTCAGCATTCCATGCAAGTCTAAGCGACGCACATTCTTCATACAATATCATCCAGACATTAAATAAGGTAATTTATAATTATTCGCAAGGGAAGGGAATTTTGATTACTGCTTATTACTACTTTATTGATGCCCGCAATATGCGTCTTATTTATACCAACGCAGGTTTCCCGCCAATGGAATTGTACCGAGTTGAAAAAAGTGCTTTTTCATCACTGGACACTGAAGGGATACCATTGGGATATGATCCAACGTTTAACTACGGTATGGGCAGAACAAATATCCTGCGAGGCGATATCGGAATTTTATATTCAAAAGCATTGATTACATCAAAAAATTCACGTGGCGAGGTCTTCACGCTGGAACGTCTGCAATCTATTATAAAAGATAACCGAATGAAAATGCCATCAGATATTGCAACCATAATACAGGATGAGTTCAAAGCATTTTTAGGTATAAGCTCCCCTGAATCTGATATTGTTGTGATACTATTTAAAGCATATTAATTACATGACACCGGCCATGAGTGTTAATCCTTCCTCAACACTATACTGTGGAGAAAATCCTAACTCCCTGATTACCTTTGCCGGGTCACTTATTGATCCTTTGATATCACCGGGTCTTGCTTCAACATAATGTACTTTAATAGTTTTTTTATAAATATTTTGCAAGATAGTTATCAGAGAATTTATGTCAGTGGCTTTACCATATCCCACATTGTAATAATGAAAACCTTTGTCCAGTTTTTCCAGAGCCAGCATATTTACCTGTACAACATCTTTCACAAATATAAAATCACGGTATTGCGTTCCATCACCATATACAGTGATATCCTTACACATAGCCATCCTTATTTGTAAAAATTGAAATAACACCCGAGTATGGTGACGAAGGATCCTGCCCTGGACCAAACACATTGAAATAACGGAGCGATACCGTTGTTAATCCATACAACTCATTATACAGTCGAAGATAAACCTCCGAAATATATTTATCTGCACCATACGGTGATTTTGGGAAAACCGGAGAATTTTCTTTCTTGGGAATTTCTGGATGATCACCAAATATAGCCGCTGAACAGGCAAATATTACTTTTTTAACCCCATTTTGTCTACATGCTTCAAGAACATGTAACGTTCCCTTTGCATTCGATTCAAATGTTGCCGGAGGATTTTCTATTGATTGCTGTACCGAAGCAACAGCAGCTTCATGAAACACAGCATCACAGCCTTTAACAGCTTCATGCAACGCATACCAATCAGCAACATCACCGTGTATAACTTTTATCCTGGCAGTGGGATATTGTTTAATAAATGATAAATTTTCCTCTTTACCTGTTGGAAAATTATCAAAGACTATCACATCATAGTGGTTTTTTATACATTCTTCAACTATATGTGAGCCAATAAATCCTGCCTCACCGGTAATACATATTTTCATGGTGATAGCTCCCTGGTAAGTTTCCTACAAAAATAGCATTAGTAACCTCAGCCCTGCCCATCTCCTTCGCAAGGCGAGGGAAATTGACACAGCGTTGTCATTCTGAGGAAGCGGTAGCAACTGAAGAATCTCTCCTTTCAAAAAACGACAGTATTCTTCACTCCGTTCAGAATGACTCCCCACGTTTCAGGATGACCGTCGCCAGCTTATTTTCATTCCATCTGGATAATTATAATACCGCCACGCACAACTCTCTGTTATTGTCCGTTTGTCAATCATTAGCCTTAGATTGTCTATCAATGCAATGAACTATTCATTAGTAACTATCGCCGATGGTACTGACACTGTATTATGATTTCAAGCAGATTATTGTAATTTTTAAAATAGTTAATTTTACCATACATCTGATTATCCACGTACCATAGCAATACTAACTTTTTAATTTAATTTTTTATTGATTTTATATAAAAGCCAATTATATTTGTAATTGTGTATGAATTAATAGTGACAATCAGGTTATTATTTCTTTTTAGGTACAGTCTATTGTCAGGGTGTGTTATAACCATTTCTCATCATAACTTAATCTAACCATTTTTCAGGAAAAATATGAAAACAGAATATGAGTATTGTGATTGTAAGCCTCGTGAAGAATGTGGTGTTTTCGGTATTTACAACAACCCCAGAGCAGCAAATCTTACCTACCTTGGACTTTACAATCTCCAGCATCGCGGGCAGGAATCAAGCGGTATTGCCTCATCAGATGGCGAGCATATCTATCGCTATGCCGGCATGGGTAAGGTTGTAGATGTATTTACCAAAGAGCATATCAATAATCTCAAAGGTACTATAGCTATAGGGCATAACCGCTACTCTACCACTGGCTCATCGTTTTTACGCAATGCTCAGCCACTTCGTGTTCATTCAGTGCTGGGACCGATAGTTCTTGCTCATAATGGCAACCTTGTAAACTATGCCATTCTGCGAAGAGCTCTTGAGAAGGAAGGAGCCATCTTCCAGACATCCATCGATAGCGAGGTAATAGTCCATTTGATGGCTCGATCAGGACTTACCAATTTTCTGGATGCCCTTATTTATGCTCTGAAGGCTATTAAAGGTGCTTACTCGTTGCTTGTCATGAACAATAACACCATATACGCTATACGGGACCCTTATGGTTTCAGACCGCTTGTTCTTGGTAAATTAGGCAACTCCATGGTAGTTGCTTCAGAAACCTGTGCATTTGATATTATTGAGGCTGAATATATTCGCGAGATTGAACCAGGTGAAATGGTGGAGATATCACCCAATGGTATGAAATCATATTTCCCGTTTGGAAGTGTTAAAAATTCATTGTGCGTTTTTGAATATATCTACTTTTCACGACCCGACAGCATTATATTTGGACAATCGGTGCATGAGATGCGCCTTAGAATGGGAGCAGTGTTAGCAAAGCAATCGCCGGTAAAAGCAGATATAGTGGTTCCCATCCCTGACTCTTCAGTTTGTGCAGCACTGGGTTACTCGCGTGCCAGCGGCATTCCCTATGAAATGGGAATGATACGCAGCCATTATATTGGCCGAACATTCATTGAACCCGAACAGCGTATACGCGACTTTGGAGTAAAAATTAAATTTAACATTGTTCGCTCAGCAATAGAAGGTAAACGAATCGTTGTTGTTGACGATTCTATAATGCGTGGTACAACCATGCGCAAGATCATCAAGATGTTTAGAAATGGCGGCGCTAAAGAAATTCATGTCCGTATCTCAGCGCCTCCCACTCGTTTCCCCTGTTTCTATGGTATTGACATACCAACACGTTCAGAACTAATAGCATCCTCACATGCCATTGATGAGATTCAAAAATATCTGCGTGTGGATTCGCTTGCATATATGACTGTTGAAACAATGCTTGCGTCTCTTGGCGTCCACCATGGCAAATTTTGTACTGCCTGTTTTGACGGCAACTACCCAATTGAATTTCAGGAATCCGAAGATTATCAAAAATGTCTTTTTGATGATATTGTCGCCTGTGGTGAATATTATTAAAAACGCTTGACATAACGAATATAATTTTTCTTTGTTCTTAATATACAGGTGACTAGCTCAATTGGTAGAGCAGCGGTCTCCAAAACCGCAGGTTGGGGGTTCGAGCCCCTCGTCACCTGCATTTTTATATGTCTATGACACAAACTAAAATCATCACCTTTGACACTATAGCTTTTCCCGTTGATAACAGCCTGCTGAAGCTTTTGCATCAGAAAACTGATTGTCAGGAACTATCGCACAGCTTACACAAAGGCAGCGATGCATATATTAATACCATAAATACTTTTTCTGGCGATAGTTTGTCCAATAATCAATTGCTCTCAGCATTGCCTGATTCAATATATCAACTTTATGTACAGGCATATCACATAGCAAAGCCTGAAGCTGCTATTGGTAAAGCAAATGCAATCAACAGTACCATTGCTATACCTGATGCGATAGTTACCTCAGATAGATCATATGCCTTCATCTTTACCTTGGGGATACGATATGAGAACTGGTACATAAGCTTACCCGGACTAACGCATCAATACCATGCATCAATAATCGGGATGTGGCTTTGCAACCAATATGTGCAGGAATTATTAAAGAAGCTGTTTGGAACTGGCGGCTACGTATGGTATCCTGGCTCATCAAAAGAACTGCCTGTAACACTCAACCATGCCATATATGCAATGCTTAAAACACAGGCGCAAAATATAGGTATTGCATTAAATCGACATTGCATGTTTCAACCACTGCACACCGTAGCAGGTTTTGCATTACCTTATGGTAACAGTCATAGTGTTTGTTCATCATGCAATTTACAACAATGCCAGTTTAGAAATATCTTGACAGAATTAGATAACTGCTAAAGAAGTATAGCTTCATCATAATTCTTTTTTAATATTTCATGATTTAAATTTTTGATGGTTAAAATGATTTTATCTGTATATGGCAAAATTTTAAAATTAAAACTATACGCTATAGATTTTAAACTATGATACTAACAAATCCTGCATATTGCAACCGACCAACACGAGCTGAAATATCAATACCCAATTTATTGAATAATTTTGCAATTGTACGCTCGCTCATTTCACCGCAAGTAAAAGTCATGGCGATGGTAAAAGCAAACGCATATGGACATGGTATTGTACGCATCTCTCAGGAACTTATAAAAGCTGGCGTTAACTATTTAGGTGTTGCCTATCTGGAAGAGGCGCTGTTTTTGCGCCAGCATGGCATACATACGCCAATACTTGTTTGCGGCGCCATTAACTCAGAACAAATCCCCGAATTTATCATAAACGATGTTGCAATAACAAGCTCTTCCATTGATAAATCAAAAGCTATACAAACTGCAGCAAAAGCCCTGGGCAAAAAAGCGCTGGTACACTTAAAGATTGACACCGGTATGGAACGCATTGGTGTCCACTGGTACAACGCTCAAAAATTTATTGAGGAAACACTGCAACTGCCAGATATTCAGGTTGTTGGTATTTTTTCACATTTAGCTAAAGCTGAATCCGACAGCCATTTCACTCAAGAACAAATTACCCGCTTTGAAAGCATTGTTAACTATATGGACAGACAGTCAATTCTGCCGCCATACGTGCATCTTGCCAACTCTGCAGCAATAATAAATAATCCAGAATCTCACTTCACCATGGTACGTCCTGGCATCATGCTGTATGGCTATAATCCCAATGGCTATAATCCATCAATTGAATTTAATAGGAAAAAGCTTTTGCCAGTTATGACATTAAAAACTAAAGTTTCATATTTTAAGGTTGTTCCTGCTAATACCGGAATAAGCTATAATCACCTTTATAAAACCACAACGCAAACAAGGGTTGTAACATTGCCTGTTGGATATGGTGACGGTTATAGCCGATTGCTTTCCAATCAAGGCGAGGTGATTATTCGTGGTAAAAGGTATCCTGTGGTAGGCGCTATATGCATGGATCAACTCATGGTGGATATTGGTTATGATGGAACGGCGTATAATGGGGATGATGTTCTGCTGTTTGGTCAAATGGATGGATATTCCATCCCACTGGAATCTCTGTGTGAAAAAATTGGGACTATCACCTACGAAGTGTTAACAAACATAAGCCCTCGAGTGCCACGAATATATATTCAATAGTTTTTGCATAATTATTCATTTATTGTGGCAACCAATTAAGTAACAGTGATAAAAAACCATAATATACGGCAGGAATTTGATATCCCCCTGATATGGATTACCGCTTAATAACAATTTTTCGGAAAGAAATATATACATGCTTAAAATGCAACAGAAAATTTCAGGATTATTCAGAACGGTTAGCGACACTGAACAATTTTGTGTTATGGTAAGTTTCATTTCAACAGTTAAAAAACAGTATTTTAGTATTATTGATGCACTCGAACGTATTCTTAAGGGTGACAGGTTTAGCTTGAATTTATTTCCGAGCAGCTGAATAGTTACTATTTTTATAATAATAATTTTTTATTGACATAATCCATACTCTATCGTTTATCTTCTCTAATACTCAACACAGTGGCCATTTTATGGTATTTGGCTTTATAACTACTATCCCACACCCTATATACCGTTTTGTTCTAATAGAAAAGACATTCTATTAGTCAAAGAAGTGAGGGCAGGGAAAACCACAAATATATATTATTAAGAGAGGATAGTTAATGATTAAAGACGCAATATATTATGACTCGTATAAAGAAGATCGCGATTTAATACTGGAATATAACCAGACTTCACTTGCAGATGTTAATTTAGTCAATATCCTTGGCATAGGTATTGATAATTGTACGCGTCAGCAGGCAGTGGTCAAGGTGTTGCGTATGATCGAAGAAGGCGGTGTGCATCATGTAATGGCGTTAAATCCATACAAACTTCACCGTCTTATTACAAACAATGACTTAAATCTCATTGCCTCAAAAGCTGATTTAAAAATAGCTGTTTGGGCAGGGCTCCCATGGGCAGCATCATTTTTAGGCAAACCTTTAAAAGAGCGAATACATTTTGTGAGCTTTTTAATGGATATCATCCGCATTGCAGAAATAAAAGAGATTACAATATTCATGGTAGGCGCAAAACCAGAAATTATTGAACAGGCATATGCCAACATCAAAAAGTCATTCCCAATGATACGCATTGTGGGGCGTCATGGCGGTTACTTCAATAAAGAAAGAGCTTCCAATGTCATTGAGGCAATGCGCAAATCCGAAGCACAGATTATACTGGTTGGACTTGGTTTCCCCAAAGAAGATAAATGGATTTATCAAATTAAAAATCAGTTTAAGAATACTGTGTTTATTGGAATCGGTGGAAGTATTGATATTATCTCCGGGCAAAAACATAAAGCTCCCGCTTTTTTTATGGAAAAAGGTCTTGACTGGTTTTACCGCATTATAACCCGTCCATGGCGTTATCTACGTTTATTACGATTGTTATTATTTTATATACAGGTAGTATGGCAAAAAATACGTTAATAACTATCTTTCATATTTACCCGGTTTAGCTTTTGTATCACGTGTCTTTTGCAATTCTGAGGCGGTAACCTGACATCGGCCTAACGTAAACCATTCCACTATTTCTTTTTTGCCACATGTTCGGCAGTGGAATACAGCCTTTTTATCCTGAGTCCACTCATTCACTTCAACGTATCGGGAACCGCAATTCCTGCACAAAATCACTGAAACATATTCCATCTGATGCCTCTTTTTTTTATTTTACTTTTACAGCAATGACCGATATATCCTCACGTTGAGTTAAACCCTGCATAAAATTTTTGACAGTATCAAGAAGTCCAGCAATGCAAGATTCCGGAGTTGAAAATTGAGAACATGTGTCCATGACCTGCTTTAATCCAAAAAGTCGTGCATTACGATTTTTGCAATTTACAATTCCATCAGTGACAATGACAACCATATCCTCATGCTTAAGTTTTACAACAATCTTTTTATTATTATATAGCGAATGTGAAAATCGCAAATAATGTGCAATACTATCCCGTATAATAACAGGATATGCCTCGCCTGTATTCATAAATGTTAAAGTTTTTGTTTTATTATCAATCATACCCAAAAATAACGATACATTATTGATATGATGTGAAGCAACAACCTGCAGCGTATTTAAAAAGATTGGTGCCACAACTCTACCATAAACATTCATTAATCCTTTCAACAAACCATTAACCAATGCGGCATTCAGCGCTCCGGGAACTCCTTTATCATGTACATCACATACTGCAATTGCAACTGCATCATCATATGGTTTTATTTCATAAAATTCACCACCCACCTCACGCGCAGGAAGATAACGAGCAGCTATCTCACAAAAAACATAATCATTTGCAATAGATGGATGCAATGAATGTTGTATCTCATGAGCAGCAGAAAGCTCATTACGCATGCGCGCCTCTTCAATAGCCCGCTCAAAGAATATTGCATTCTGCACAGCCAGCACCGCCTGATCAGCAAATGCTCTGAACAAATTCATATCCTCATCAGTGAAATCAGGACGGTTGATTGGATTGATTGCCTGTATCACGCCCAGAAGCTTTCCTTTATACAAAAGTGGAACACATATTATTGAATTAGTGGTAAATCCAGTCTGTTTGTCAAAATTGGGGTCAAAGCGTTCATCCAGATAAACATCGTTAACATACACGCCTTTGCGCTCTTTTGCTACCCAACCTGCAATACCCTGCCCCATCGCAACCCTGTATTTCTCCTGCAATTTATCACCGGCCTCACCCAGAGCCACTTTAAACACAAGCTCATTGGTTTTCTCATCAAACAAAAACAAGGTGCTTGCTTCGGTCTCCATTATCTCTTTAATGATTTCCATTATTATGGTAAAAAGTTTTGCCATGTCAAGTGTTGAGTTAATAATCCTGTTAATTTCAACAAGCTTTGACAGGTTAAAGAGCTGACGTTCTAAATATGCAACGTTGTATTTTTGTTCGTTGTTACTATCAGTCATACTATCCCTTTTTCAATTGTTATACTGTATGTCGGTGTTAAGAAAACTGTACTATACCTTTTTTATATTTTTATACATTGAATTATGCATCAGTCAACAAAATTATACAAAAAATTCATCTGGCGATAGTTACTTAAAAAAATGCTTGTATAGTACTATAGTTTGTATATAGTGTGAAAATCATAATTTCCAGTTAATAAACCAGTTTGTAAGAGTGTGTCATGACGTATCTGATTGACGGCTATAACCTCATATATAAATTTCCCCATTTAGAGGAGCTCATGCTTCAGGATAATCTCATGGAAGCACGCCGTGAGCTTTTAGATTTATTAAAGATATTTGCCAAACTAACACGCAAACGAATACGCATTGTTTTTGACGGACAAAAAACCAGTGATATTCCTATCTCAAGCGAAAAAGTATATACTATTGATGTATACTATTCCCTGCACTATTCTGCTGACTTTTTAATAAAAGAATTTATACGCAAAGACTTACAGCCACGCAACACAACAGTTGTAACCAGCGACAAAGACATAGTAGAGTATGTGAGCCGTTTTAAAACAAAAACTATGAAAAGCGAAGACTTTGCTCTATTTGTTAATCAAACCATTGAAAACTTCACATCATCTCAAACGCCTGAGAAAGAAGAAAATCCTAACCTGAGTCAAAAAGAGATTGAATACTGGGAAAGGCTTTTTACCAGCAAAAAGAAATAACTAATTTTCAGCAGCCAGTATGGCTGCACCAAGTGCACCAATAACCTGGGCATCCTTTGAAACTTT
>Ga0208198_1001571_pt1 | contig 19350 bp, 15 predicted proteins | sample AD_JPNTR2_MetaG_FD_184446 | JGI IMG/M metagenome (GOLD analysis project Ga0208198, IMG submission 184446) | Active sludge microbial communities of municipal wastewater-treating anaerobic digesters from Japan - AD_JPNTR2_MetaG (SPAdes) (version 2) | ecosystem: Engineered > Bioreactor > Anaerobic...
AATGAATGGGAACTACGCTCAGGCTACGCCTTCGCTACGTTCCCATTCAATACAAAACAAATTCAAAGAAAATGATTATATTTGAAACCAAATTTAACTTACATTACACACTTTTAGGGATACTACCCAGAAAAAAAGTCGTTATAGTTTAGTTCCGGATTCAAAGCCTGCATATTTTGTCTTACCTTATCTTTGTCAAATTGGATCTCACGAGTAACCATTCCCCCATCAGCAAAGAGATTTAACCCAAAATAAAAATTCTGTTTCAGGAAACGAACATTCAAGGTTTTTGCTCGGAGTTCAACATTGGTCAGAAACATATCGTCGCCAACCACTCGATTACGCAACACTCCCCGAAGAGACTTAGCACCACCTAAGCCTTCGTTGTTGGCACCTCGCAAAAAAGTAGTAGTTAAATAAGGTTGAAAATAAAAAGGAGCCTTTCCAAAAAGTGTATTTTGATACATTATCCGGTAGGCAAAGACCAAATATTTGGGAATCAGCGTAAAATACTGTCGGTGAATAATGGCTGTTTTAGCATAGGTTTCTGCCGGCTGACCTTTCATTCGGGGATATAAAGTTATCACCACTTCGGTAAAAATACCCTTAAAGGGATTGGGTTCATTATCGCGATTATCATACACAATTCCTCCTTTAAGAAACGGGTGAATTCCGCCATCTTTCTCATCGTTTGGAATAACCTCCCATTTGACATATAAGTCATACAATGATGCTGTATCGGGTAAAGCCGAATGATTTCGGCGTCCGCGATTTAGGCGATCAATATCAAGACTTCCAATCCGATAATCGTAAATGCCCGTTCCTCCTATCCAACGAAAATTTCCCATAAAACCTTGTTGAACATCGAGTGTGAATCGGAAGATTTTGCGATCGTGGGCATAAAACAACCGGGAACGATATTTGTCGGAATCTTCATCAATCCATTCCGAATTATAAACAGCTTGCGAACCGTTAAAACCATAAAAACTCATTGCTTGCTCGGTTAAGTAACTCAAATCGGTTGTTATTCGGTAACCCGGGATGAGATACTTTGAATCGTAAAAAAATCGGTTAATTCCGGAACCCTTTGTAAACCTGCTTATTTCGAAGTAAAGAGAATGAAGATATTCAGGATAGGTTGACCCATCACCAAAATAATAAAAATTGGTAAGACCGCCGTATTGCAAACCAAGATCAGAATCAAAGGTAATGGTTGGCAAAGCTCCTAACGTCCATCCTTTTTTTACCTCGGTTGAATCAATATCTGTATTAGCATTCGATATGAATGTTGAAAAACATACCATTGACAAGAAAACAAAACGTTTTATCAAATTGCTATTCACAAAACAAGAGTTTGAATGTCGATATAAATTTGTAGTTTTGCCTTCAAAAATAAAGGAACGATGACATAATTCCTAATTTTTAAAAAAAAAACCAGCTTTTCAATTTTTTAACCATGTATCTCTTAATTAAAAACATCAAAAAACTTATACAGGTAGAAGACGCCCCAAAAACATGGGTTGCCGGCGCCGACATGGATAAACTTCCAACGCTTGATAATGCTTATCTGTTAATACGCAACGATAGGATTGAAGATTTTGGACCGATGGAACAATGTCCAAATATAGATGCCACTACAATCGATGCTGCAGAACGCTTTGTTTTCCCTTCTTTTTGCGATAGCCACACTCACATTGTTTACGCCGGAAGTCGCGAATTAGAATATGTTGATAAAATCCGTGGATTATCGTATGAAGAAATTGCAAAACGAGGTGGTGGAATCTTAAATTCAGCCAAACGTTTGGCACAATCTAATGAACAAGAACTCTACGACCAAGCTTTAGAACGGATAAAAGAAGTGATTGGTTTTGGAACCGGAGCCATTGAAATTAAATCGGGGTATGGCCTTGATACTGAAAATGAGCTAAAAATGCTACGAGTAATTAAACGTTTGAAAGAAACCACTCCGCTGATTATCAAATCGACATTTCTTGGTGCCCACAGCATTCCTTTAGAATATCGAGGACGTCAAGATGAGTATGTTGATTTAATCATCAACGAAATGTTGCCTCAGGTTGCCACAGAAGATTTGGCTGATTATGTTGATGTGTTTTGCGATAAAGGATTTTTTACGGTTGAAGACACCGACCGCATTCTTTGTGCCGCTATGAAATATGGATTGCGCCCAAAAATCCACGCCAACGAGCTTGACCATTCCGGTGGAGTTCAGGTTGGAGTTAAATACAATGCGCTATCGGTAGATCACCTCGAATACGTTGGAAAAGAAGAAATTGAAGCATTGAAAAATTCCGAAACCATGCCAACCGTACTTCCCGGAGCGGCATTCTTTCTGAATATGGTTTGTTCGCCGGTTCGAGAAATGATTAATGCAGGATTGCCGGTTGCGCTGGCATCCGACTTTAATCCCGGGTCATCCCCTTCGGGAAACATGAAATTTATAATGTCGCTTGGTTGCATCAATTACAAAATGACTCCCAATGAGGTGATTAACGCCACCACTATTAACACAGCCTATGCTATGGGAATTGAAGATATAGCCGGCTCGATTGCCAAAGGGAAAAAAGCAAATCTTTTTATCACAAAAAAAATTCCCACCATTGAGTTTTTCCCTTATGCTTACACTAGTCATTTAATTGATCAGGTAATATTGAACGGAAAAGTCATAGAATCAATACTATAAAACAATCAAATACATTATTTTATGTCAAAAAAAATTATTGAATGTGTTCCCAATTTCAGCGAAGGGAACGATATGCAAATCATTAAACAAATAACAGATCAAATTGAATCGGTTGAAGGTGTTCGATTGTTAGATGTGGATCCCGGAAAAGCAACTAATCGTACAGTGGTAACCTTTGTTGGAACACCCGAGGAAGTATGTGAAGCAGTGTTTAGGGCAGTGAAAAAAGCGCAAGAGCTTATCGATATGCGTAAGCACAAAGGAGCCCATCCGCGTTTTGGAGCCACCGACGTATGCCCCTTGGTGCCGGTTTCGAATATCACAATGGAAGAAGTGGTTGACTATGCCCATAAGTTAGCCGAACGCATTGGTCGAGAGTTAAGTATCCCTGTGTATTGCTATGAATTTGCAGCCAAAGAAGCAAAACGTAAAAATTTAGCATCATGCCGAGCCGGCGAATATGAAGCATTACCGCAGCGTATTGTTTCAGCCGAATGGCGTCCCGATTATGGCCCATCGGAATGGAACGAATCAGTAGCAAAAAGTGGTGCGACTGCCGTTGGGGCGAGAAATTTCCTTATTGCCTACAATGTCAATTTAAACACAACTTCCGTTCGCCGAGCCAATTCTATAGCTTTCGATGTCCGGGAACGTGGTCGAGTAAAACGAGAAGGCGATCCGATTACAGGAAAAATCGTAAAAGACGAGAACAATAATCCTGTTTATGAACCTGGTCTTTTAAAAGCAGTTAAAGCTATTGGCTGGTATATAGAAGAATACGGCATTGCGCAAATTTCTATGAATCTCACCGATATTACCATTACTCCAATGCATATTGCATTCGATACTGTTTGCGAACGCGCGCATGCGCGAGGCTTACGAGTAACCGGTTCAGAATTGGTTGGCGTTGTGCCTCTTCAAGCAATGCTTGATGCTGGAAAATACTTTCTGAAAAAACAGCACCGCTCAACCGGAATTCCCGATAGCGAAATCATTAAAATAGCAGTAAAATCTCTAGGATTGGACGAACTTTATCCATTTGATCCGAAGAAAAAGATTATCGAATACATGCTGGAGGAAGAAAATCCCAAAGCCTTGATTCGCAAAAACTTAATTGATTTTGCGAACGAAACTGCCAGCGAATCGCCGGCACCCGGGGGAGGGTCCATTTCTGCCTACATGGGAACACTGGGTGCAGCCTTAGCAACCATGGTAGCCAATTTATCATCACATAAACGCGGCTGGGACGAACGATGGGAAGAGTTTAGTAATTGGGCTGAAAAAGGAAAAGAAATACAGGAAAAATTAATTCGTTTGGTTGATGAAGACACCAACGCTTTTAACAAAATCATGAGTGCTTTTGATTTGCCCAAAGGAACCGAAAGTGAAAAAGAAGCCCGCAAGAAAGCCATACAAGATGCCACCAAATACGCTACCGAAGTTCCATTCAAAACCATGGAACTTTGTCTTGAAGCATCGAAAATTGCCAAAACTATGGCCGAAATTGGGAATCCGAACTCTGTAACCGATGCCGGTGTTGGTGCTTTAGCGGCACGATCGGGTGCTTATGGTGCTTTCTTGAACGTAAAAATAAATGCTTCAGGTCTGGATGATAAAGAGTTTGCTAATCAAATCATCGCCAAAGCACAAAATATATTGAACGAAGTTCAGAATATCGAAAAAGAAACTATTGAAATTGTAAACTCAAAAATTGGTTAATATCGATAGGATTGCCGGGATAATAGTCCCGGCAATTGTTTTTTAATTATGGGAAAACTTCTTTTTTCTTTATTCCAATACTTAAACTACCGATTGAAAGCCAGCCACAGAAAGGGGCATGGGATTCACAGCCCATTGATTTTCAGATTCATTGAAAATGTTTTAAGAAAAAAAAGTATTTCAGAAATTGAACGTCAAAACATCACTATTTTCAAACAACTCAGTGCCGATAAAACGCCATTGGAAATAGAACCACAAGGAGCGCTAAAAGCAAAGAAAACCACAACAATTGGACAATTAGCACAAAAATCGACTACACGTACTCGATACCGATTTTTACTTGGACATATAGCCCAATTCTACGAGTTTGAAACCGTTATTGAACTTGGAACTTCGTTGGGAATAACTGCTCACTTGCTTTCCAAATCAACAAAAGGCACTGTAACCACAGTTGAAGGTTCAGAAACCTTAGCCAAATTAGCTTCAAACAACTTAAAAAAATGGAATTGCAATAATTGTCAAGTAATTCATTCTGACTTCGACGCATTCATATCCCAATTAAAACCTTTATCAAACCCGGCTTTGGTTTATCTCGATGGGAATCACACTTTTGATGCTACCATACGCTACTACTCAATGTTTAGAAATTTACTTCTTCCCGGAAGTATTCTTGTGATTGGTGATATTTATTGGTCGCCGGAAATGAAAAAAGCTTGGGATTCCATTTGCCAGATTTCAGAAAACCGCTACACAGTCGATCTTTTCGGTATTGGGCTCTGCTTTTTTCACACAAAAGCTGCCGGCAACCACTTTATCATAGCTTATTAATTAGTTTACAAATTACTCGCCCCCAAATATTATATCAAACGATGCTTCACTTTTAATTGACCATACGTTTAGTCAATTGTCTGTTCAAGCTTTATCAATAGTTTAATACGCTATAAAACATTGGTCGCCAAAGGTAGGCTGCTCAACCTTCGGTGAGATTCATCAAAAATCATGGTAAGCTTTCTGCGTCATCATCATCGACAGTTCACATATATAATAAGCCTCTAAAGCTAAACTGTAAATTGGTTTTGAAAAATATTTAATGCTCGAACTAATAATCCATGCAATGTAATTCCTAAGGAAAAAACATTCGAATCGTGTTTAAAATCAAAATCCATTTTAGCTGAACAAAACCAGACAGCAAATCCACTTTTGAAATCATTTGAAATCATTGGTTTATAAGGATAGATTGTTTAAATCGAAATGATTTTTAACTTTGTTACAACGCAAACAAAACCTTGTGTTCCAGCGGAGTATTTCATAAAAATAGAAAACGAAAATTTACAAAATGCGAGAGAAAAATTGAGAATTTTTATGTACCTTCCCAAAAAAATTAAAAATTAAGCCGCCATGAATAATTCAATAAAAATAACCATCGATCAAAAAGAGATTATTTGCTTCGAAGGAGAAAACTTACTGGCTGTAGCACGTAAAAACGGTTTCAATATACCGGGACTTTGCTATCATCCTCGTTTATCGCCCACTGGAGCTTGTCGCCTTTGTAGCGTCAAAATCGAAGGTCAACGAGGAATCGTTATGTCATGTACGGTTCAGACAACCGATGGAATGGTAGTCACTGCTTTTGATGATGAATTGGAAGAATTACGAAAAAATAATCTTGATTACCTTTTATCGGAACACAACGAAGAAAAAGACAACAGCTATATTGACGAATTAGCTGAACTCGTGGAACAATACGGTTTGACCGATCGCAATAAACGCAAATACCCCAAAATCGTAGATAAACTTGGTTATAAAATCGATGATAGCAGCCCAGTCCTAACCTACGATCCATCGAAATGTATCAAATGCTTTCGTTGCATTAAAGCTTGCGACGAAATTGAAGGCAAAGAAATTCTAACCATGGCTTCACGGGGAGTTCATTCCTATGTCATTGCAGGATACGGCGTTTGGGGAGAATCAGAATGCGACGGATGCGGAGAGTGTATTCAACTTTGCCCCACGGGTGCCATTGTTGAAAAACCGCATCGAAACGAGATAAACGTAAAAAACATCGAAAAAAAAGTTCGTTCAACTTGTCCATATTGCGGAGTGGGATGTCAGATTGAATATTGGGTTCAAAATAATAAAATTCTCAGAGTTAATGGAGCTGAAGGTGTTATGCCAAACGATGGCAGGCTTTGTGTTAAAGGTCGGTTTGGTTACGACTACGTCTCAAGTAACCAAAGGTTGACCCAACCTTTAATTCGAAAGAACGGCACATTTGAACCCATATCGTGGGACGAAGCTTTGGATTATGCCGCTTCGCGATTTCTCGAAATACGTGAAAAATACGGAAATCATTCCCTCGCCGGATACGCTTCGGCCAAAGCACCCAATGAAGATAACTACCTTTTCCAAAAATTTATTCGTATCGCATTTGGGAACAATAATATCGATTATTGTACCCGACTTTGTCATGCATCAACGGTGACAGCAATGATTCGTGCCATTGGTGATGGAGCCGGAAGCAATAGTATCCAAGATTTTGAAGCCGCCGATTGTTTGTTTGTCATAGGAAACAACATTATCGAAACACATCCAATTACTGCTACCTACATTAAACGTGGCAGAAAAAAAGGACAACAGATCATTGTTGTCGATCCACGATGGACACCGCTGGTACGCTATGCATCCGTTTGGCTTCAGCCACGATTGGGAACCGATGTGGCTTTACTCAACGGAATAATCCACGTGATTATAAAAAATCGCTGGATCGATCAAAAGTTCATTGAAACACGTGTTGAAGGAGGAATGGAATCGTACGAACAACTAAAAGTTCTAACCGACAAATACACGCCACAAGAAACTGAAAAAATCACCGGAGTGCCATCGCATTTGATTATTCAAGCTGCATCGATTTACGCCCAAGCACCTAAAGCCATCATTGCCACAGGAATGGGATTAAGTCAGCAAGTAACAGGAACGCACAACGTTTTTTGTCTTATCAATATGGCACTGATTACCGGAAAGATTGGCGTCGAAGGCTCGGGAATCAATCCTCCACGTGGACAAAACAATGTTCAAGGAGTTACCGACGTTGGTTGTTCTCCGGTGTTTTATCCCGGCTACATTCCAATTTCAAACGATGACAATCGCCAAAAAGTAGCTAAAATCTGGAATGTTCCTTACGAGAAACTCGATCCCAATCCGGGATTATCCACAGTTGAAATCATGAAAGCAGCCTATGATCATAAAATCAAAGGTTTGTACATAATGGGAGAAAACCCTATGGTAAGCGATCCCCATCTGAATCATACCGAGAAAGCTCTCAAAAATTTAGATTTTCTGGTTGTACAGGATATTTTTATGACCGACACAGCACAACTAGCTCATTTAATTTTACCAGCCACAGCTCTGGCAGAAAAAGATGGAACTGTTGTAAGCAGCGATCGCCGAGTCCTTCGAATTCGCAAAGCTGTCAATCCTCCCGGTGAAGCCAAACCCGATTGGTGGATCATCGCCCAGATTGCCTCACGCATGAATGCTAGATTGGGCATCTATCAAACTGAGGAAGAAATATTCAGAGAGATTTGTCAGGTTGCACCCATATTCGGAGGAATTTCCTACTCAAGGCTCGAAACGGAAGAAATCCAATGGCCTTGTCCTCTACCCAATCACCCCGGAACCCCTACCTTGTATCTCGAACGATTCAACACTGCTTCCGGTAAAGCAAAACTTTTCCCTGTTGATTACGTGGAACAAACGGAAAAACCAACTGCCGAATTCCCATTTCTACTTAATACAGGCCGGTTACTAAATCAATATCACACAACAACCCTTTCGAGACGCTGCCAACCCCTAACAGCTTATGGAAACGATAGTTTTGTATTTATTCATCCAAACGATGCACGGAAACTAAATCTTAAAGACCAAGCAAAAGTACGGATCTGGAATGAACGGGGAGAATTGTTCACCATGGTTAAACTTTCAGAGACTGTTCTTGAAGGGGAATTGTTTATGCCTTTCCATTACAATGAATCAAGAGTAAATTTGTTGGTTGACGATCAATTAGACCCATATTCAAAAATTCCACGATTCAAACTCTCTGCAGTAGCTATCGAAAAAAAATGATAAACATAAGGTTTGGATAGATTTGCAAACCAAAATCATTGCCTCCGTGTATTTCGTTTTCTATCATGGCAATTAAACGTATATTTGCCCTAATTTTTAATACAATAAATCATGAGTTTCGAAAATCCGCAATGGGCCGACAAATTAAACTTTGCAGTAACAATTTGTGATATTCACGGAACGATTCTATACATGAATGAAAAGGCACAGCAGGTATTTGCTCGATGGGGAGGAAAAGAATTGATCGGGAAAAGTCTATTTCCTTGTCACTCAGAATATTCCGTAGAAATGATCAAAACGATGATCGCTGAAGGGAAATCAAATACTTACACAATAGAAAAAAACGGCATTCGAAAGTTGATACACCAAACACCATGGTATTCCGACGGAAGAGTTGCCGGTATGGTTGAAATTTCCATCGAAATGCCGGATAACATGCCACATCGAGTGCGATAATCTTGGTGTGAAAGTGTGGAAAATTCCATTTCTGTTTTTTTATTTCGAGTTCAAGATAAAAAAACACCTACAAAATATATGTAGGTGTTTTTCTTGTGACCTCGAAGGGACTCGAACCCCCAACCTTCTGATCCGTAGTCAGATGCTCTATCCAATTAAGCTACGAGGCCGAAACGCGACTGCAAAAGTAGCGATTATTATTTTTCTGACAAAACTTTTTTAGTTTTTTTTAATGGAAAATATAATTCCACCTTAGTCTTCGTAATCTCTGCGAATTTGATCAAACTCGCTGCGATATTGCATTTCAGAGTCTGTTCCGAGGTAAGCTCGCCCTTTAATCATTTCGATCCATCCTTGAGTTGTGATTTCGCCGGGCATATCGCTATGAATCAAGTCGTAATCGTTTGTACCAAAATTAATCAACGCAAAAACAAACCGCCGGTTTACCTTGTCGTTGATTCGATAATAATGCCATATTTCATAGGGCTGGAAAAATGATAGGTTTTTACGCTGAATAATTTGATTTGGGGCACCGTATTGAAGATATACGCGACCACGATCGGTCATATATCCGGGTTTAATTTGCGTTGAAAATAGTTTGTTTACTAATTCAACTTGTTTGCGATAGGCTTCCCATTCGGCCTCCGGATTTAAATTATTTCGCGACTCCCAAAAATTTAGGAAAAATTGCTGCATCAAGAAAAGATCTTCAGCTATGAAATCTTTGGAGATAAACTCACGCTCATTTTGTCCTGCAATGGGATACAAACATCGAATCATCGGAGCCAGTTCTTGTACCGAATTGTATTTTTCAACCCACGAATCCTTAATGTCAACTTGTCGGAAATCGGTAACAGATGATTCCACAATCTTACTGCTCCGCTGGAAGAAATGCTTTCGACTGAGTAAAAGTTCGTTTTTTCGGTCACGAATTTCAATTTCAAGATTGTAATTTCCTGAGGGTACTTTCGATATGTCGATAGCTTTTGATAAAACAACAATCGGCGAAGCTTTCCTCCGTTCAAAAGTAACGGTCGATTCGAAAACTCGACGGCTTGGAACTGACGAAACGTAATATCGCACTAAGAAATCGGCACCTTCTCCAAGTTCTTTATCAATATTATATATCTCAGCGTAAATATTTATACTTTTCACATGATCGGGATAAAAATTATTGACGTAAGGAATAACGTCGTAGCCGCTTTTGGTATAGATGGTCATTTCATTTGCCGGAACAATTCGCTCCACCGGTTCAATTCCGCTCATTGAAAACTGATCGGGCGAAAGTGTTATATGAATCAGATCTTTATAGACTAAATCTGTGGTGTCGTTGGAAAGGATGTCATGAAGGCGTAATTCAAAGTTGTAAGAACCTTCCGGAAGTGGAATCCGTTGCAAATCAATAAATCCGGGTGGAATGTTTTTTAGTGTGGTATCAACTTCCGGACTTTTAATTGTGTATTTACGATATTCCACAATTTTATCGGCCTGATAGAATAACATAGTGACATCAACCGATGCCTGATGCTTTCCGTTTTGGTTCTTTTGATACGCTACCGATTTTGAATCGATAGCAAGATAGGTTTCAAGGTATGTTCCAACCGTTGGCGCATAAAATTGAGCATAGTGAAAGTATGCCCGAGTGGCGTTTGCTGTTGATATCGATAAAAGAATAACAAGGAAAAGCCCAATGATTTTTTTCATAGAATGATGATTGATCGTTCGGTTTTTTTATTGATTTTTTTCCAAGGCAACTATTATTTTTCTTTGCAATGAAATTGTGTTTTTATATAGTTCTATTGTGCTTCCATATAACGTTTAACAAAACTCAAAAGTTCCGGAAATATTTTAGCGTTAGCTGCTATAATTTCTTCGCCAAAAAGAAAATTGTTGCCACCGGTAAAATCGGTAACAATCCCCCCGGCTTGCCTAACAATTACAGTTCCGGCCGCTACATCCCATGGATTCAAACTGTATTCAAAAAAACCTTCGAAACGCCCGCAGGCTACATAAGCCATATCTGTAGCAGCGCTACCTAATCGACGTAAACCATGGCTAGTGTGCATAAATTCCCTCATCAAGTTCATATATTGATCCAAACGTTCATAATCGTAATACGGGAATCCGGTTGCCAATAAGGCATCATGAATCGAATTAACGTTCGATACAGTAATAACCTTGTTGTTTAAATAAGCTTTATCGTCAATTGTTGCCCAAAAAAGTTCATCGAATCCCACTTCGTGAACCACACCTAACACTAATTCTCCATTGTGCATCAAACCAATGCTGACTGCCACCGGACTGAGACCATGAATGAAATTGGTAGTGCCATCGAGTGGATCGATAATCCATAAAAATTCCCGATCTCTGTCTCTCTCTCCACTTTCTTCGGCTAAAATTCCCGAATTAGGTAAAATCTTCAACAAAGATTCAACTAAGAATTCTTCGGTTTGTTTATCAACGATGGTAACAAAACTATTGTGCGATTTTGTTTCGATATTTATATTATTTATGTTTCGAAGATGCTTTCTAATGTTTTCCGCTGCCTTTTCGGTTATTTTAGCAACCTCTCCGGCCAGTGCTCTATAGTTCATTGGTTAAGAATTTAAGATTTATTTACAAAGGTATTGTTTTTTTTAATTTCAAGCATGTTCAACCACACTCCCTCTAAATTTCATGGCTTCGGGATTGAAATCTAACAATTTTACATCGATTACATTATTTTCTTCCAAAGTGCTGTTGCTAAACTCTACACGGAGATAATTATCGGTGAGACCTTCGCGATAGGATTTTTTCTTACTTTTTTCTATGAGAACAGGTCTAACCTGCCCTTCAAATCTTTTACAAAACTCAATGTGTATTTGCTGAGCTATTTCATGAAGATATTGGCTCCGTTCTCGCCGTAATGAGATTGGTATTTGCTGCATTCTTTCTGCTTTCGTACCCGGACGCTGACTGTAAGTAAAATATGCAACTCCGATAAATCTAATGATCGAATAAAATCAACCGTTTGGCGAAAATCCTCCTCGGTTTCTTCCGGTACTCCCACAATTAAATCAATGGCTATGAAGGCATCGGGAATCATGGAGCGAATTGTCTCAATTTTTCTACGAAATTCCTCGGTGGTGTAGCGCCGATTCATTAATTTAAGTAAACGATCGGTTCCACACTGGAGTGGAATATGAAAGTGTGGCATAATAAGACTACTCCCGCCCACTAACTCTATAATTCTGTCTTCCAATAAATTAGGTTCGATGGATGATAATCGCAAACGCTTTAAGCCGTCCACCGTATGAAATGCCTCCAAAAGCTGATAAAGATTTTGATTATGATGTTTTCCAAAATCACCAACATTCACTCCTGTAAGGACTATTTCTTTTACACCTTGATTTACTATAGAACAAGCATTCTCAATCACATTTTCGATACTATCGCTTCGGCTCTTACCTCTTGCTTTTGGAATGGTACAGTAACTGCAAAAGTAATCACACCCATCCTGAATCTTCAAAAACGAACGGGTTCGATCGTCAATTGACCACGCAGGGGCAAATTCGATTAAATCGTTATAACTGCACCGAATATCTTTTTTCGACTCTTGATCGAGATATTCGAATATCCGCTGTTTATCTCGATTGTTGACAACCAAGTGAACTCCCTCCATTTCAGAAAGTTGATCCGGGTTAAGCTGCGCGTAACAACCTACTACAATTACCTTGGCTTCAGGATTTGTTCTAACGGCTTTGCTAATAACATTGCGACACTTTTTTTCGGCTAATTGTGTTACACTGCAAGTGTTGATGATGTAAACATCTGCTTCATGGGAAAAATCAACCTGTTGGTAACCGTTTTCTATAAATTGGCGTGAAATTGTTGATGACTCCGAAAAATTGAGTTTGCATCCAAGGGTATTTATGGCAAAACGTCTTTTGTTCATTGTTTCTAAATCAACTTTGGCAATTCTAAACAAAAATCATTCCTATAAAAAAATTTAGGAAGCCACCGGCTTCCTAAATTTTTAGATATTTTAGATACAATCTACTGTAACGATATTGGGAAGGAATAATTGGCTTGATAGCCTGCTAAGCGTACAATATAAATTCCTTTTGACAGATTTAACGATTGCAAATCTAAAGTTACAATGTTGTCAGCCGATGAATTAAGCTCATGTTTGTAAATCAACGAACCGGTGATTTCATACAATTCAAAAGTAGCTTTTTGTCCAAGGGCATGCACGCCTGAGATTGTGACAAAATCTTTTGCGGGATTGGGGTAAATAGAGACCGGTATCTGACCGGTTTCAGTCAAAGCGGTAAATGCCGACGACACTCTCCATGGAGAAGCTTGAAACGAAGCATCGATGGATTGGACTGAAGCATAAAAAGTTCCGTTGTGATTCCATGGCAATAATATTAATCGGTTGAATGCCATATTGCCCCATGCAGGTGCGCTCATCACTGAACCATAACTGTTGTAGGAATTGAAAATATCGCCAAGCCCGGGTTGGGTTCCAATACGCAAATTATATGTTACCGACGATTTGTCGTCGCTGCCGGGTGTCCAATTCAACACAAGAAGTGATCCTGTAAAATTGACCGAAATTTCATTAGGAGCTTGGGGTGGATCGTTGGATATATGCCATTGATTTTCATATAAATTGCATCGATAATCTTGGTAATCGTATCGGCCGGTTAATAGGAAATCTATTTTACCATCGGAGTTAAAATCGCATAGAGAAATATTGGTTGCACGCATTTCAACAATGGTGTCAACAAGTTGATAGTTTTTTGTATCGGATTTGTAAATATAAATTCTTCCCAACCAAACAGCATCGTTGTAGATTCCGTTCATTACAATGTCAAGATTGCCATTATTATCAAAATCTGCCCATTGAATGTCTCCTTGTCTGACACCGGGGAGCTGATGAGTTAAAATAAAACTATCTTCGCCGGTATTTTCATATACATAGGTTACTGAATTTTGTTGGTTATCAAACGAGCCGGTAATGAGTAAATCAAGAAAACCATCGTTGTTGTAATCTCCCCAACGAACCTTTGAATAGCGCAACCCCATGGCTCCGGGAAGATCTATTGGAGCAAACTCGGAGGTTCCTTGGTTTATGTAAACTTTAGTGATAAAATTAAACGAACTTACTCGGCCTGTGATCGCAACATCAATGAGTCCGTCATTATTAAAATCGCCTGCTGCAGCATAACCAGATGAAACCAGTGGTAGATTGGTTGGGAAATATACAAAATCTTTGTTTTTGTTGTTTAAATAAATTCCTGTTCTGACAATATCGTCAGCGTTTGCAACATATTCTTCTCCAGTAATTAATATATCCTGATATCCATCTCTATTAAAATCAGCCACCGAAATGCTTCCCTCATAGATACCCGGAATATTTGCCGATTGTCGTTCGATGAATGTACCATTAACATTTTCGATGATAAAAAACTTACGAACATTCATTGTGTCTTGTCCAAAAGCGATTATATCCAAATCGTTATCGTTGTCGATATCAATCCAATCAACAGCGCTATTGCCAACTCCGGTGAAATTTTGATTTATTTTTAGGAAATTTCCGTTACTTACATTTTTATATACATGCAAATAACCTTTGTAGGGAGCGATAGAATATCCTGTAATAACAACGTCTTGCAATCCATCCCCATCGTAATCGCCCCAGGCTGATGCTCCATTATATATTTTAAAAAATGAATTTTGGCTGATGTTATTAAATTTCACGCCTAATGCTCTTCCGATTAATTTACAATAAAAAGAATAATTCTGATTAGACACAACTATAGAATCGTTGTGAAAATTATAACTATGAGGCTCAAACTTGATAACAAATTCGCAGCTATCGCCTGAAGGAATTTCGACATTTGATGAAGAAGTAAACCATGCTGTACTGTCGGCAAAACGAAGATAGAATTCGCCTGTTACAGAAATGGTTATTAACTGAGATGTATCAGAAATGTTGTAAACCTTAAAGTTGTGATATTCCATCGGGACATGAATTGGCGTACTACCCACATTGATTTCAGTTGCCGAGATTGCCAAATCGGCCGATATTGCTATTGCGGTTACATTAATTTTAAATTGCTGTACTCCAATATATACCACAACATCGCCACTATGAGGCCCCATAATATTTGGTTCAAATTTGATATTAACCGTTTTGGTGGAATTACCAGGCAAATAAATGGAATTTAAAACTGACCCAAACGGCTCGTTATCAACACTGAGCTTCCAGCCTTGCGGTGCTACAATGCTGTCGAATCCAATAACATTTCCTTCGTTATTGATTAGCGTGATTGTTTGTGTATTACTAAATCCAAGGGCTACTTCACCGAAATCGAGTTGAGAAGGAGTAACTTGAACATTATAAAAAGGATACTGAGAAAATGCCAATTCATCGGCACCAATATAAGGAATAGTTCCGCGGTTCTCATTATCGAAGTCATGCGTCACACCCAATATATCACCAACCAAACTCATTAAACCGGCATAAAGCGAATCTAGATGCAAATTGTAGTTCCCTAAATCTTGGAAGTTAATATTCATAACTTTACTTCGGGCATCAAAATTACCGGAATCACGCCAAATTTCTAGATTTTCGATAATCTGAGTTTTATATCGAGCCTTAAACCCATTGTTGATAGAGCAATAGTAAATATTGTTGGCTAAATCAAACGTTGGTGCAGTGGCTGTTACATAACCGATAAAAACGGCATTCTGATTAAGAAGAGTCTCGTGGGTTCGATAATTAATAAAAATGTTGTTTTTTACACGAAACGTACCATCGTTTCCCGTAAAATAAAGAGAATAGCTTTCATCGGTTGCTCCACCGGCAAGAACTACAGTATTGTGATATGCATAAATGGTTCGGTTTTCGGCTCCCCCATCCAGACGTATTCCTTGAACGATTTTGGCGGAATCGGAAATATAAATCATATTGTTGGTTATCTATGAACGTACACGCGCAACACGAATTGGTCCTATGGATGATCTGTGAAGATTGAAAATTTTATTGCGATCAATAACGACTGAATCGGCCGATGCATTATAAACCACATATATCCCATATACATTTGACCTAGGTGTTCTAAACTCGGGACTAAAAAACAGGGTGTTAGCAATATAATGATTATTGGAGCTTGTTCCTGTTTGATAAATTCCGTAGCGGGAAAAATTTGAAAATGTTGAATTCTTAATAACGATATTACTTGATGCCGAAATATAGGCCGCCGCTTGATAAAATTCATTATCACTCGGGTTGGGATCATCAATATCAATTCCATCCCATGTAATATACGCGCAATTGCTTAAGTTCAGGACATAGATATCGTCACTCGAATTTTGAGTTTTTATCACCGGATTGGAACCATCGCCATCCCGTTGAATGATTACAGGTTTAACCGCAGTTGCCGCAATTGTGAGCGTTGGCGGATTTTCGTTGTACACTTCTCCGGCTTTAATTTTAACAATTACACCTCCATCAGGTAAATTGCCGTTGAGTGCATTTAGCGTTGTAAAAGCAGCACTGATGGTATTAAAATCGCCACTACCCGATGGGTCAACCACATAGATTTGTTGAGCAAACCCATAAAACACAAAGTTTATGAGTCCGAAAATTGTCAATAGTTTTTTCATTTTTGTAACCTTTAATGATATTACCACAAAGATAAATTAATTTTAAACTTTTTGTGAGAAATTTTCGTTTCCAAAGAAAAAAATGCAATTCCAAAAGCAGAATTACGCTACCATAAACAAAATCAAGATAAAAAAGTGCCGCGTAATGAAAACATTTTACTCCTATCTTTTGATTTTTAGCTTAAGTTGGCATATTGCCGCTGCTGTGGAATTATCCGATTCGTCGAAATTTTATTTTTCCTATCGAGCTGCTACCTATTGCGGTTTTATTATTCCTCATGCTGAAGCCATAGCTCCTGTGTCAGGTTCAAATCCTTATGGGTTTGAACTTTCGGTTGTTAGACTAAACGCCCGTACATCTGATCTAGAGAAGTACCGAGTTTATTCCAATACTCATTTATTCTATAATTTCATTGATTTCGGCAATCCTTCTGTTTTAGGATATTCACATACTGTAGGCCTTGGTTTTGAACCTTTAATCAGACCCCATAGAAATTTCAACGGCGGAATTAGATTTGCAGCCGGGTTATCGTATCTAACTAATGTTTTCGACAGTATCTCAAATCCACAAAATCAATTTTTTAGTTTACCCATAAGCGGATTTTTACAAATTACACCTTCGATTTATTTACGAATATCTGATGGCATGATGGTTATAGCCCAAGCTTCGTATGGGCACATAAGCAACGGTGGAATTCAAAAACCAAACTATGGGATGAATTTTCCAACCTTTGGCATAGGAATACAGTATTGGCCAACCCCAAAAACACTGCATCCGATTATCGTGCAAAACAAACCTGATTTTAAAAAACGTCAGTTTTCGCTCGATCTTTATAACTCAATAAAGGTATTAAATGATCAACGTAAAACACGAGCCTATATTTTAGGTATGATATACACCGCACATTTTAATCTTAGTCCTTTACACTCTTTAAACGTGGGGTTAGATGCAGTTTATCAGGGAGATATCCGCCATGAACAAAATGTCTCCGATCCTTATAGAGTGACAGTATTGGGCGGCTATCGGATTAGCCTAGGTCAGGTTGAATTTTTACTACAACTAGGAACTTATATTTATTCGTCCTTCCGAGCCATGGATCCTGTTTATCAGCGATATAACTTAAAATACAGATTTAAAAACAATTTCAACATTGGCTGTTTTGTGAAAGCTCACCGGCATGTTGCCGAATTTATGGGAATTTCTATTGGGCAATATTTCTAGTTTAACAATTTATCGCAATATCAAACAACTGTCGCCGTAACTCAAAAACCGAAAATTATTTTCAAGAGCGTAATTGTAGATTTTTCGCCAATCATCCCCTACAAAGGCTGAAACAAGAAGAAGCAACGTGCTTCGCGGCTGATGGAAATTGGTCACTAACCGATTGATATATCTTAATTGGAAACCGGGCATTATCAATAAAGCGGTTGAACCATAGATATGTTCCTGATTGGTGTTTTCAAGATACTCTAACAACACTTCCAACGCTTGTTGCGACGTTAAAAGAGAGTTATTGCCATAAGGCTCCCATTGTTCGACAAAAAATTGCTTTGGCTCTTTAATTTTTTGCTGATAAATTTTGTTGGCAATATAATATAGGCTCTCCAATGTGCGAACTGTTGTTGTGCCAACAGCCGTAATGTTATTGTGATGATCATACATTTGTTGAATCACACGACGAGAAACCGACAGAACCTCGCTATGCATCGTGTGCTCGGCGATATTGTCTGACTTTACGGGTTTAAATGTTCCTGCGCCGACATGCAAGGTGATTTCGGCCGTTTCAATCCCATTTTTATGCAGCATATCGAAAATTTCATCGGTAAAGTGTAAGCCTGCAGTTGGTGCAGCCACCGATCCATCAATTTTTCCATAAACCGTTTGGTATGTTAATCGATCACGTTCTTCACTCTTTCTGTTTAAATAGGGCGGCAATGGCAATTCTCCTGCGTGTTGAAGAATTTCGCTGAAACTGTAATCACCATTCCAATGGAAATCTACGATAACAGCATCGGTTTGTCGTTCAACTTGCTGAGCCTCTACCCTTACCTTATCACCACCCAAAAACATTTCAAATCCAATCCGGCCATTGCGCCATTTTTTCAGGTTCCCAACCAAACATTTCCAACGACAATGTGAACGGGTAGAAAATACCAAAGCATAATCGTTGGGAATCACCGGCTCTAAGCAAAAAACTTCAATGGTTGCTCCCGTTTCCTTTTTAAAATAAAGCCGTGCAGCAATAACTCGAGTGTTATTCATCACCAATAACGAATCGGAAGGCAACAAATCCTTTATATTTTGAAACACATGTTCCGAAATTTTACCTTTTTGATAGACTAAAAGTTTTGACCTATCGCGATATTGAAGTGGATATTGAGCAATTCGCTCTTCGGGTAAAGGATAATCGTAATTCGATATATCAATGGATGGAATCTTCATTTCTAGTGTTTGATTTCGAAATGCAAAATTGTTCTTTTTTCTTCTTATTTATGTTATTTCGATTTTGGTTTAAACAAATTTGGTTCCTAAAATTTCCAGAAGATATTCTTGTTCTAAAAATGAGAGGGTAGTATCCCTAAAAGTGTGTAATGTAAGTTAAATTTGGTTTCAAATATAATCATTTTCTTTGAATTTGTTTTGTATTGAATGGGAACGTAGCGAAGGCGTAGCCTGAGCGTAGTTCCCATTCATT
>Ga0208198_1001581_pt1 | contig 19265 bp, 17 predicted proteins | sample AD_JPNTR2_MetaG_FD_184446 | JGI IMG/M metagenome (GOLD analysis project Ga0208198, IMG submission 184446) | Active sludge microbial communities of municipal wastewater-treating anaerobic digesters from Japan - AD_JPNTR2_MetaG (SPAdes) (version 2) | ecosystem: Engineered > Bioreactor > Anaerobic...
GATGGTCTCGGTGTTCTTTATAAAGTTTATGGGATTGGCGAAGATGGATTGGGTTATCGTTATTTTACAGGACCAAAAAGAGCCGAAGCCACAAAAGGATTATTTTTCTCTGGAGTTCCATCAAGCAGAAGAGAAGAAATTGAAAATGGCAATGGGTCGAAAAAAGAGAAACCAATTGTAAATTTTTATGATTACAGCGCAGATTTTGGAAATATAAGACACGAGGGTGGTGTTGGCTTCAGAAGTGGCAAAAAACCAGTCAAGTTATTAAAAAATCTAATAAATTTACACAAAAATAAGAATGCATTAGTTTTAGATTTTTTTGCTGGCTCCGGTTCTACTGGTCATGCTGTTTTAGATCTTAATAATGAAGATGGCGGAAATAGACAATTCATACTTTCTACAAATAATGAAGAGAATATTTGCACTGATTTTTGCTATCCAAGAATTAAAAATGTAATAAGGGGTTGGGGACGAAATGAAGGTTTAGGTGGCAATCTTAAATATTTCAAAACTGATTTTGTCGATTATGATGAGCCAACAGACAGAAATAAAATTAAACTTACTAAACAAGCAACCGAAATGCTTTGTGTTAAAGAGGGAACTTTTGAACAAGTGATTGACAATGAAAAATTTAAAATTTTCAAAAATTCAGACCATTACACCGGCATCATTTGGGACCAGGTGGCAATTCTGGCTTTCAAAAAAGCGATAAAAGACATAAAAGGGAAATTCAGCGTCTATGTTTTTTCTTTGACCGACGAAACTTTTGACGATGAATTTAAAGATGTAAAACAAAAAATTGGACTATCTCCTATCCCCGAAGCAATTTTGCAGGTTTATAGGAGAATTTTTAAATAGAAAGTATGGATTACTCCAAAGATGAAATCAGAGAAGTCATATTAAAGTGTCTTTACGAAAGAGCCCAAAAGTCGAAAGGTCCTTCCGGCATTGCGGTTGGCATAAAGGATTTGACAAGGTTAGTTAAATCAAAAATAGAAGTAAAACAACAAGACATTAGTGTGAACCTTCAGTTTTTAATTAAAAATGGCTATGTAGATATAAGGGAAGTTCAAAATCCTTTTGCTACAGCTAAATATGGCGCTAAACCGCAGGTAAAATATGAATTATCTCAAAGCGGATTCAGTTTCTTTGAACAGGGCTCAAGATTCGATCTTGCCGACCGTAACGCCGGTATAAATATCCAAATGCTCAATAGTGTCGCAGTTTTGGGTAATCAGAATATTGTAAAGAACATAGTCAGACAGGAATATCGCGATGGCTATTTGAAACTTGAAGAGCTTGAGAAAAAAGTTAATTTCTCAAGCGATATTAGAGACGAAGAAAAAATTAGCATTCAAGCCGACATAGAAACAATTAAAAACCAACTCGCAAAAGAAAAACCAAATACCGGAATCATTAAAATGGCTTTATCTGCTCTTTCTGTTCTGGCAGATATATCTTCATTAGCACCGCACTTTGGAAGCGTGAAGAATTGGCTATTATCATTTTTGCATTTAGGTTAAATATTTTTATGTAACTAAAAACTTACTAAGAAAATGAGAATGAAAAATAAACTTGTAAAACATCCATCGCCATATTCAGTTGAGTTATTGAATGGCCCCGAATATATTTTTGATGTTTTTGATAAAAGCAATGAATTTTTAAGAAATAACCCAAAACATAAGGATACCATAAATTTATATTTATTGGCCAATAGACATATTTTAGATTTAGTTCCACAATTGGTTTATAATTTTTGGTCAGGTCATACATTCCCACTTTCTGAAGCAGAATATGAACTTGAATCATCTGTTAATTTAGCATTATTCGGTTTTTATAAACAAGCTATATATTCTCTTAGAAATTTTTTAGAACTTGGGCTATTATCGATTTATTGGAATGTTGAGGATATGGGACACATAACTATTCAAAATTGGCTACATTCTCTTGAAGATACACCATTTAGAGATAAAGTTCTTAAGCTAATTTTAAGAAATAAAAACATAGAAAAGTTTAATAATAAGACTAGTATTATTGAAAAGATTACCATTTTATACAAAGAACTTTGTAATTATACCCATACAAAAGGTCGTAAGTATTCTACTAGTGCATTAATTAGATCTAATGTTAATAACTTTAACGAAAAAAGCTTTATTAAATGGCTAAATTACTTTAGACAGGCCGTACGAGTTGTTGTCACATTACATTTATTAAAATATCCTGTAGGATTACAATGTACTCCTATTGCTGAAAAATTCGGATTAAATGAGCCGGCTGGAGGATTTTTAAATCCATATCAAGCAGAACAAATAAAAAAGATTTTTAATGATAAAATCTTAAAAATTTTACAAAAAATTAGTGACGAAGACAAATCAGCCGTTGCTTTAGCAAAAAAAATTAACCATCACCCAGATATTACTGAGGAAGAATTTGTTAAACAAATAGAAGAAAATGATAAATGGCAAATAGAAGGAATGGGATTTAAAAAGTGGTTAAGCAATGAAAAAGTATTATATAAACCCTTAAAAGCTAGTAACCCACAAGAATATAAAGAAAAAATGAAATATGTAAAAAAAATGAGGGAATGGGCTAAATCGAAAAACCTCATTTAATTCGATAAAATTTATGCAACTAAAAATTTATCAAGAAAATACAATAGAAGAGTTACTAGAGAAAACCAAGAAACTTTTGGGTTATTCTGGTAATAAAAAATTAGTTTTTAAAGCACCGACTGGCTCGGGCAAAACAATAATGATGGCAGAGTTTTTGAAACGATTAATTGATGATAGAGAAATCAAACAGCCATTTTCTTTTATCTGGACAGCACCAAGACCAGTTTTGACTAATCAAAGCAAACAGAAACTAGAAGATTATTTCGAAAATAATCGAGCTATTAAATGTTCATTTTTTGAAGATTTAGATGATAGAAAAATAGACGAGAATGAAATTTTGTTTTTAAATTGGGAAAGTATAAATAAGAAAGACAACATTTATATTCGTGACAATGAGCAAGAGTTTAATTTATCAAAAGTGATAGAAAGGACTAGAGAGGAAGGCCGAAAAATTATTTTAATTATTGATGAAATTCATTATCAAGCAGAAAGTGATATTTCCCACGGATTGAGAGATATGATTGGGCCCAAATTGACCATCGGTGTTTCAGCTACCCCAAAAATGAAAGATCCCGATGAATTTGTAAATGTTCCATTAGAAGTGGTGAAAGCGGAAGGAATGATAAAAGAAGCAATAATCCTTAATGAACAGTTCGTTAATCTTTTAAAAAAGGGAAAAATTGAATCAAGTTTAAGTAAAAGCAGCGATGAATTGGTAATTGATGCGGCTTTAGAGAAAAGGGAAGAGGTATTAAAGGCATATCAAAAAGAGGGCTCAAAAATTAACCCCTTAGTTTTAATTCAACTTCCTGATAGAGTTGGTCAAACCGAAGATGAACAGAAAAATTTAGTAATAAGAATTTTAGAAGATAAGTACCAAATTTCTACCGATAATGGTAGATTAGCAATTTGGTTGTCTGGAGAACATATCAATAAGGAAGAAGTGGAAAAATCGGATAGTGAAGTTGAAGTTTTAATTTTTAAACAGGCTATTGCTTTGGGTTGGGATTGCCCAAGGGCGCAAATTTTAATTTTATTTAGAGAGTGGCATAATCCAATATTTTCTATTCAAACAATTGGGAGGATTATGAGAATGCCGGAACCTGATAAGGGTCATTATAAAAATGATATTTTAAATTATGCTTATGTATATACTAATTTAAGCAATATTGAAGTTGAAGAAGATTTGGCTGGGGGATATTTAACAATTTATACCAGTAAAAGAGTGGCTAATTACCAACCCATTAATTTGTTATCTTGCTATTCGGTGCGTCATCGTGAGAAAACAAGATTATCACCTTTATTTATTGAAATATTCCTGAAGGTAGTAAAAGATTATAAATTAGAGAAAAAAATTGACACGAAAGCAAAAAAGATAGATATAAAAGTTTTTAATGATTGGAGAATCGAGGATATCAATACTTTGACTAATAAAACATTAATAGGGGATAAATCTGTCAAAATCGAAGCCGGTGATTTTCAAAGATTATTTGATTTTTTTGTAAGAAGGACTTTAAGAGAAGGAACTATTTCTTTATATCCGGAGGATAGATCTGTTGGTCGTATAAAATATTCTATTTATAAATTTTTCGAATTGAATTTTAAAATGAAATGGGGCGAAGGAGAAGATGAGGCGATAAAAATAGTTTTGAGCGATAAAAATATTCAACACTTTATTAGTGTAATAGATAAGGCAAAAGAACAATATATCAATGGAGTATCAATTAGAGAGCCAGAGCTTAAATTTATAGATAAATGGAATATTCCAGAAAGTTTAACTTTCTCTGAGAATTATGAGAAAGAGGAACGAGCGAAATCAGTAATGCAGCCATTTTATAGTTTTACTCAATCGAAACTTGAGTCTATTTTCCTTGATTTTTTAGAAAAGTCAAGCAGAATCGAGTGGTGGTTTAAAAATGGAGACGGAGATGCAACATTTTTTGCTGTTCCTTATAATAATGGCGAGACAAAACCTTTCTATGTTGATTTTATTGTGCAACTAAATGATGGAAGAATTGGTTTATTTGATACTAAAGTTGGATTAACAAAACAAGTCGCTGGTCCCAAAATTAACGGATTGTATAAATACATTCAAAGCGAGAACAAGAAAGGTAAAAAACTTTTTGGTGGAATAGTTACAAATACAGACCAAAGAAATTATCAAGGTAGATGGGTTTATTTCGATAAAACATCAAAAGAATTAAAAGACGATTTAAATAATTGGAAAAGTTTAGAATTATAGTTAATTCAGTTCATAAAAAACTATTATGAAAATAAAATCAGTAGAAATAAATAATTTATGAGTAGAAAAAAGAAAAATGAAAAAATATATTGGTGCCAATGTTATGATGTAAATAAAAATATTGCTGGCAGAATCAGTAATAAAAGCAAATCTAAAGACACTGGTTTAATTTGTCATATCTGTGGTAAAAAAATTATCGAAGAACAAATAAAACCAAAGCCAAAAATTAATTAAGAATAAAATTATAGTAAAAACTCCAAGAATTTTTTGACAGTGTTTTAAATAAATCTTTTAAAGATGGCAAGTTATGAAGCTCAATATGCTTAATGAGAAAGTGACAGAATATTCGCCGAAGGATTTAAAAACATTTCAAAATGTATGAAAAAGAAAATTTTTAGAAGAAAACAAAATATAAGTTCTGATATCAAAATTCCTATTATAAATAGAAACACCCAGCTTACAAAACGCTTGATACTTATTGTTATTATTGGATGCGATGAGGTATTGGGTAAAAATGGTAAATTATATTTTCGTCTTTTGTGCAGATTAGTTGATAAATCTTTTGATGAATATTTAATGGCTAGAAAATTCATTTCTGAGGAAATAAGAACTAAAGATAAATTAGCTTACAGATTCATCGTCATTAATCATTTGGAAAATTGTATCAATGCTCTAAATCGTGTTATCAAAGTATTTAACTCTTCAATTAAAACAAATGAAAGTTACTTAAGGAATTTTGTTAGTAAAGATATGATCACGAAGATTAAAAAATTAAATGTTTCTCCTATTCGTAATAGAGTTGAGCATATTGATGAAGATATTTATAAAAATGAATTTAAAACAGGTCTATTTTTAGATATTGATGATGAATATAAGAAAATCTGTATTAGTGGTAGATGTCTTCTACTTACTGATTTAGCATCTATAATAGAAAATTATCACAATTTTGTTTCAGAGATATTTAATAATCTTCCAAATCGCTGTGAGAAAGGAGTTTATTATTACGATAAAGAATAAAGTTAAAATTTGGCTAACAAAAAAATTAGGAGAATAAATTTATGAAATCTAAAGAAGTAGAAAGAATAATTATAGAATTCGGAGAGTATTTAAAGACAGATGAGGCACAGTTACATCTAGATTATTTAACAACAAAAGAACCAAAGGAAACAAAAGAAATTTTGGAACGTTTAGGAGCAATGAATAAAAATAGCAAGGAATTTACTGAACTTGTACTTTTCGGTTTATTACCTAATTCGCAATCTCAATATGCGCAAAGAATAAGTATCGCACCAGCTTTTATAAATATCAAAAAGTTTTTTAGAAAATTAAATTATTCAGATTCCGATTGGCAAGCTATCGCAACACTAATATTTAAAACCGTTTCTGAGTTTACTGAGCACCCAGAAAACTTAGAAACATTGATTCATACTTTTACTTCAAATAAGTACAGTAAACGTTTTCAGTGTGGTTCAATAACTCCTATATTTTTTGCTCTTGATAATAAATTTCCAATAGTAAATAATCGTCAAATTAGAACATATCAAAGATTATCTGGATTAGTGTTAGGAAAATCAGATAAGCTAAGCCCAAAATTAGAAGATTACCCAGCTGATATTAAAAAAATTCAAGAATTTGTAAGTATTTTAGATAAAGATTATGGCTTTTCTGAAATAAAGGATATGGCGATATTTGATCTGTTCTGTTTTTGGTTCGATGAATCTATACAAAAAGGGAAAAAGAGTACTAAAAAAGATACAAATGTGGATATTCAAAAGCAACTTTTCAAACAAAATAAAATCAGAGAAAATGAGATATTCGAAGAGACTGAAATAGAGCAATCAATTCAAATTCCAGTAGAAGAACGAAAAGTAATATGGCAACCGAAAGATTTCAGTATAAAAGAATTGTATGATATGTGGAAAGAAGGGGAGTTAAATCTCCAGCCAGAATTTCAAAGATATAAATTATGGGATACGAAAAGAGAAAGTAAATTAATAGAGTCGGCTTTCCTAGAAGTACCAATTCCACCACTATATTTAGCTGAAGAAAGCGATGGCAAATATAGCGTTATAGATGGCCAACAAAGACTGTGGTCATTTTTTGATTTTTTTGATGGTAAATTAACTTTGAGCGGGCTTCTTGTTTTATGTGAATTGAACAGTCAAAACTTTAAAGATTTATCGAAGGGAGCAAAGTCAACCTTATTGAAGTTTACTCCGCATACCATAATTATCAAAAAAGAATCACATCCTGATATAAAGTTTGAAATTTTTGAACGATTTAATACAGGAGCTATAAAATTAAATGATCAGGAAATTAGAAATTGTATTTATCGTGGAGCTTATAATGATTTGCTAAAAACATTGTCAGAAGATAAAAACTTTCAATTTCTGCTTGGACTGAAGGAGGCTCATAAGAGAATGATTGATAGAGAATTAATTTTAAGATTTTTTGCGTTTTGGCATACTCCCTATATTAAATATGATCCTCCAATGAAAGTTTTTTTGAATAGAGAAATGGAAAATTATAGAAATCTCAACGAAGAAGAAAAAAATAAAATGATAAAAGTGTTTAAAAGGAGCATAGAACTTACTAAAACAGTCTTTGGCGAAAAAGCTTTTAAGAGATTTATTTTAGGGAACGAAAATGATGCTAATGGATTTTGGGAAGAGAGGAAAATCAACAAGGCTCTTTTTGATATAATTATGTATATTTTTACGAATTACGAAAAGCCTCAAATAGTGTCTTACAGTGATGAGATTAGAGAAGAATTGATATGGTTAATGACACACGATCAAGACTTTATAAATTCCATTACTTTGTCTACTAATAATAAACGAGAAGTTTTAATACGATTTGATAAATGGCACATATCTTTAAAAGAAATTGTTGGATACCCTCATAAAGAACCAAGAAGTTTTTCATTGAATCTTAAAAAACAATTCTGGGATAATAATCCAGTTTGCGCGTTATGTGGTCAACAAATTCAAACCATAGATGATGCGGAGTTAGATCATATTGATCAATACTGGCGCGGTGGAAAAACTATTCCATCTAATGCGAGATTGGTTCATAGATATTGTAATAGACATCGAGGCGGTAGAGATGAGAAAATTAATTAAGTATAAAAAATGAATAGATACTCTCAAAGAGAAAATAACAGGTATTATCCTCAAAGTAAAGAGCCTTTTACTATTATAGGTCATATATTGAGCTTTTTGTGGAATGTCCTCGTTGTGGTGGAAAATATAAGTATTGGAAAAAGCATAAAAGTATCTTTTGATAAAATACTTTATGGGAGGATTAAAACTATATAAATATAGTAAAAATTTTCCGAAAAAGTTTGAGAAAGAAAAAAAGAAAATTTCTAAAGTTATTGGAAATTACGAGATTTCTCATATTGGTAGTACCGCTGTTAAAGGTTTAGGCGGAAAGGGGATTATCGATATTATGATTAGTGTTAATAATTGGGAAGAAGCTAAAAATCTTGCTAAGAAATTAAAAAAGATAGGCTTTAAGCACGTTCATCGTAAAATAGAAAAAGGACAGTTATTTTTAAGCAAACATCAAAAAGCTACTCCAGATAATGTTCATATTCATATTACCAAAAAAGGGAGTAAGGTTTATAAAGAATTACTTGGCTTTAGAGATTATTTAAGAAAGAACAAAAAAGAATCAGAGAGGTATTTTAAATTAAAAATTGAAGCACTGGCGCAAGCTAATGGTAATCGAGCTCGGTATACCAAACTCAAAGAAAAATATATAGAAACAATTTTAAAGAAAATTAAAAACTAATAAGGATACCTCATCTCGCAAGAATTAGAAGAAAAGTAGTTGAGGTTTAGAAAACTTTTTAAATTATTAACATAAATCAAAATATTAAAACTATGCTTAAAGAGATTTTAAATAGAAGGGCAGTGAGGGAGTATAGTGAGAAACCAGTGTCTGATGAAGATGTTTTAGAAATTATTAAAGCCGGACAATTTGCGCCCTCTGCTATGAATAATCGAGGGGTGGAATTTATTGTGGTGAGAAATTCAGACACTAAGGAAAAATTATATCAGATTGTTGGTCAGGAATTTGTGAAAAACGCGCCAGTTTTAATTGTGCCAGTGCTTAATCCCTCAAAAAGCACTTGTCCGGTAGAAGATTTGGCTGTGGCTTCAGAAAATATGTTTTTGGAAGCAACGGCTTTGGGTTTGGGCACTGTTTGGAAATCAATAAGAAAAGAATTAAGAGAAGAGGTGAAGAAAGTTCTAGAGATTCCTCAGGATTTTCTAGTGATTAATTTAATTCCAGTGGGTTACCCTAAAGAAACTCCTCAACCGCATAGTGAGGCTGATTTTAATTCTTCCAAAATTCATTACGAAAAATATTTGGTTTAAGGTGAAAAAATGTTATTCTTATGTTATTCTTAACGGTGGTCGAACGTTAAGTTAAAAATCAATATTTATCTATGAAAAAAAGTTTAATTTTAGTTTTAGTTCTTGGAGTTGTAGCGGTAGGCGGTATTGTTTATTTTTCTTCAAAATCCAAATCAGGAGGAGATATTATTCAGCCAACTCAACCCCCTGTTGAAGAGATAATTGGAACAGAAGAGACAATGATTACCGAAGAAACAACGTCAACTAAAGAATCGGAAGCCAATACTTCAAACGATCTCGCTCTCGGCGGTAGTTATAAGTGTACTTATACCATGGAGCAGGGATTCAAAGTTACCACTTATGTAAAAAATGGCAAAATGAGAACAGAAATCCCTCTTGAAGGCGGTGATACCAATATTTCTTTATATACTGATAACAAAGTTTATCAGTGGAGCACGAAAGAGAAACAAGGAATCTTTATGGCAATTGAGGAAGCAAAAAAACAGCCTGGCACAGAGGTTCAAGACCCTGATAAATATCTTGAAGAGATTAAAAATAAATACAAGCCAGATTGCCAAAATATGAATTTGGCTGATAGTTTATTTGCGGTGCCAAAAGATATTCAATTTCAAGATTTATCCAAAGCATTAAATAATTAATATGGAAGGAAAAATCGTGCGCTTTTTTAAGGCGCACGGTTTTGTATTAAATTATATAGTTGAGTAAATAGACAGTAATAAAGGCGAAAAGAATTTAGAAAATAAGATTATTTCTAATTATTTTACCTTTATTTTGAGTGCAGTATTTTTTGTTTTAAGTTTACTCCCTTAAAACAAAAATTAGGTTTTTTGTTTAAAAAACAAGAGAAACTTTCTGGTTATTTATTGTTTCTCTTGTCTGCTTTAATTACAATTATTTTCTTTCCTAAAAAAATAACCTTTTTAGCTTTAGTGTATGGTAGAGGAGTGGCTATTTTAGCGGAGTTATTCTCAGGCAATTATAATAACTTAACCATTGCTTTTCTTGTAGTTTGAAGTTTGTATTTGCTGATGATATAATATTAAGGTGGTCGAAATTTAAAGTATTAGAGTATAATATGACCAAAGAAGAAATTGAAGAAAAAACAATCAAAATCATTGCTCAGATATTTAATAAACAACCTTCAGATATTAAACGTGAAACTAACTTTACAGAGGATTTGCAAGCTAGTTCTATGACAATTTTAGCTTTAGTAGCTGCTTTAAGTGGCGAATTTGGAATTAAAATTTCTCCCAGTGATGTCCAAGAGAATAAAACTGTAGGTCAAGCTATTGATTGGATTAATAATAAGTTAGTAGAGTAAAAACAATAATGAAAACCCAATCAATTGTTGGGGTTTAGTTTTTAAAGGTCGAAATTACCCGCCATAAATTTCTTCAAAATTAATAAGGTGGGTAAAATAAAAAAATATGGCTAAGAACCCTTATGTTATTGGAGTGGGAATGACTAAATTCGGTAATATCTTAGAAACCCCTGAGATAAAAGATAAAACTTTTCAAGAATTGCTGGCTGAGGCTGCTTTTGAGGCTTACGATGACGCTGGTATTTCTCCAGAAGATATTGATGCCTTTTTAGTGGGCAATATGTTACCGGAAACCAGTATGAGCAATAGCCAATCCACTAATTCTTCTGACTGGTTAGGTTTAAGATGCAAGCCTGGTTTTCATATCGATACTGCCTGCGATACTACCCTGACAGCTATAGGTGTAGCTCGGGACATGATTATGTCCGGTAGGTATCGCAATATTTTAGTAGTGGCTGGAGAAATTACTAATTCCTATCCAGATGAGAATGCAGATTTTCCTTTGAAAAGAAAACCACTTTCACCAATTAAATTATGGAAATGGACTGATTATGCTGTTGACCATAATTTTGGTTATCAGCATTTTTATGGTTTTGATGCTTTGACAGGTATCAATGGTTTGGCTTATATGAAGACCAATAATCTTTCATTTGAGGAATTTGATAGAGTGATGCTCCAGATTAATAAAAATGTCAGATTCCATGCCGCTACTAATCCCAAAGCATTTTTATATGAAAAAGGGACTTTGGAAGAAGAAGCGCAAAGAGAAGGTTTTTCTAGCGTAGAGGATTATTGGAAATCAGAGAAAAATCCATTTCTAGCTTGGCCAGTGAGGAGAAAATCTGGTTTAACTACGGCTGATGGCGCTTCAGCTATTATTCTTTCTTCTGAGCCAGAAAAATATACCAAAAAACTTCCCATCGAGGTTAGTGGTTTTGGTTATGCTACTTATAATTGGCCTTGGGATGGTAGTGCTGAAGTTATTGCTTTTAAAGATTCCTATGCGATGGCTGGTATTAAGCCAGAAGATATTGATTATCTTTCTGTTCATGATTGTTTGCAGATCGCTCATTTAAATACCAGTGAAACAGCAGGTTACTTTAAAAAAGGAGAAGCTTGGAAAGCCATCTTAGACGGCAGAACTAGATTTAATGGCGATAAGCCAATGAACACTTCTGGTGGCAGAGGCGGAGTTGGTCATGCCTTTGAAGCTTCAGCCGGCGCTGATACCTATGAAATTGTGAAACAAATGAGAGGGGAAGCTGGAGAAAGGCAAATAAAGAAACCAATAAGAGTGGCTGTGCAGCATAATGCAGGCTATGCTCTTCATATAGCCGTAGCAGTTTATAAGCCAGGAAAATAAAATTATGGAACCTATAGTAAAAAAATGGTATGACTATTTAGAGGAAGGAAAAATTATGGGCATGAAGTGTAAAGATTGTGGTGCCATTAATTTTCCTCCTATTTCTGCTTGCAGAAAATGCCGCAGCAGAAATTTAGAATGGGTAGAGATGTCAGGAGAAGGAACGCTTTTATTGTACAGTGTTTCTAGTATGATACCTGGCGAAAAATTTGTCTCAGTGGCTCCTTTTGCTTATGGTCAAGTGATGCTCAAAGAGATGTGTTTGTTTTCCACTAAAATTGAAGGAGTTCCAATTTCCAGTCCAGCAGAAATAGAAAAAGGTAATCAAGAATTACCCGCGCCAGTCAAAGCAAAAATTATTGATGGAGTAGGTGGAATGAAAGTAGTGGTTTTTGAAAAAATCTAATCTCTCATTCTAAATAATAACTGTTTCCTTGCGCAGTAAAAAGCGGACTCTTAAGAGTCCGCTTTTTTTATTTATTTTTTTTCTAAGAGAGCAGAACTAATAGCGAGATTAGCAGTATAACTAAGGGAAACAAGAAGAGAAAATTCGTTTTCAGGAAATTTTTTAGATAATTCACCAAGAAAATGTGCTTGAGGCTTGCCGCAAGGAAGATGAGTAATTTCTATTTGAGTAAAATAATTATTATCTTTTAAATCGCATTGCTGAAGATTTAAAGATTTAAAAATCGCTTCTTTAATAGCAAACATACCGGCCAGTTTTTTAATATCCTTTTTAGTTTCAGCAGTCTTTTTTTCTTCTTCAGTAAAAACCAAATCTAAAAAGTTCTTTTCGGTTTGATTAAAAATTCGTTCGAATTCTTTGAGGTCAACTAAATCTACTCCAATTCCTAAAATCATTTTGTTAATAAAATTTGAGCAATTTTTACGATTTCTTCTATTTTGACTCCTCGCGATAAATCGCTTAAAGGTTTATTAAAACCTTGAAGAATTGGACCCAGGGCTTGGGCTTGGGCTAAAATATTTACCAGTTTATAGCCAATGTTTGCCGCGTCTAAATCAGGAAAGATTAAAACATTTGCTTTTCCCGCCACTTTTCCTATTTCCTTCATCTTTCTTTTAGCCACGTCTTCTCTTAAAGCAGCATCCACTTGAAGTTCGCCGTCAATTGCCATTTCCGGGGCTTTCTTTTTGGCGATTTTGGTGGCTGTAATTACTTTATCTACCAAAGGATGAGAAGCGCTTCCTTTAGTGGAAAAAGAAAGCATTGCGATTCTTGGTTCCCAATGAAACAAATTTTTGGCAGTATTTCCAGTAGTAATAGCAATATCGGCTAACTGTTCAGTTGTGGGTTCGGCATTTACCGAGGCGTCGGCAAAAATTAATTTTCCATTTTCACCCCCTTTATAATTAGGGATTTCCATCAGAAAAAAAGAGGAGGGAATAGAAATATTTTTTTCCAAACCGATTATTTGTTTTGCAACAGTGATAAATTCTCCAGAGGTAAAAACACAACCGCCAATCATTCCATCTGCTTTATTCAATTTTAAATAAATAGCGGCAAAATACAAAGGGTGCAAAATCATTTTTTGAGCGATATCAATGGGGAATTTTGTAATTTTAGAAAGTTCTTCAGCAAACTGTTCTTTATCTCTAAAGGTATCTGGTTCAACAACCTCAATTCCTTCTATCTTGTTTTTTCCAACCAAAATTGGTTCGGCAATCTTTTTTTCTTTTAAAACTTTAGCCGCGGCGATTATTCTCTCGTTTTCTCCCTCGGGAAAAATTATTTTTTTTAGTTCATTTTTCATTTTCAAATTAAAAAATTAAATTTTTGATAATTTAAAAACTTCTTGAGCAATCATCAATTCCTCACTGGTTGGAATAACCATAATAGTAACTTTTGATTTTTTTGTTGAAATAATAAATTCGCCTTTTTCATTTTTCTTTTCATCTATTTCTGCGCCGAGATATTTTAGTTGTTTTACGACATCTTTTCTAAACCTTACTGCCCCTTCGCCAATTCCCGCTGTAAACACCAATACATCTAAGCCCTGAAGAAGGGCAGTATAGGCGCCAATATATTTAACCACGCTTTTTAAATAGATTTGGTAGGCTAATTTTGCCATTTTATTTTTAGATTTCAGAATGTCTCTAAAATCTTTAAAGCCGCAAATTCCGATAAAACCGGATTTTTTATTTAAAAGATTATCCACTTCTTCTGGTTTCAGGTTTAATTGAGAGATTAGATAAATTGGGATTGCCGGGTCAATAGAACCTGATCTTGTCTCCATCACTAATCCTTCCAAAGGAGTAAAACCCATTGAAGTATCAATTGGTTTTCCGTCGCTGATGGCAGTAATAGAACTTCCTCCTCCTAAATGGCAAGTGATTAATTTTTTTATTTTTTTGCCTAAAATTTTTTCTGCTTTTTTAGAGACATAATTATGAGAAATTCCATGAAAACCGTATCTTCTGATTTTTTCTTTTGTGTATAACTGGTAGGGGAGAGCATATAGGTAGGTTTCCGGTTTTAAGGTTTCATAAAACCCGGTGTCGAAAACCGCTACATTTTTTATTCCCGGCAGCAATTTCAAACAGGCCTCAATTCCCATGATATTGGGAGGATTGTGGAGAGGAGCTAATTTGGAATAACTTTTTATTTTTTTTAGAATCTCATCATTTATTATAATCGGTCGTCTTAAATCTTCTCCGCCATGGACAACTCTGTGGCCAACTGCTTTTATCTCTGACAAATCTTTAATTTTCCCCGATTCAGAAATTGTTTTGAAAATTTTTTCTATCGCTTCCCTGTGGTTTTTGGCTCCGCCCGGCAGACCGATTCTGTCTTCTTTGCCGCTGTAAATTTCATTTAGTTTTTCGTCAAAAAGCGAATATTTTATTGTGGCAGAGCCGGAATTTATGACAAGAATTTTGTTTGCCATAGTTTATATTATTGATATAATTATAGTAGGCTGTCTATATCTGTCAAGGATTAAAAAAGTTATCTTATTGATTGCCTAAATTAGTTGAGTGTTTGAACTTTATTTAGTATAATTAAATATCAATAAATCAAACAATAAAATTATGAAAAAAATTATTCTTTACATTGTAGGCGGGGCTTTAATAGTGGGCGGGGGTATATTTGTTTATCAAAAAATTAGTTCTCCAAAAAGTCCTGGTACTTCGCAATCACAATTTCAGTCCGAGTCTCAATCGCAGTTTAAATCGCAAATTTTGCAAAAAGAAATAAAAATGAACCCAAGTAAGGCTGTTTGCGACCAAATTCCTGCCGCGGTGGTTGAAGGAATTTTAGGAGAAAAAGTTGAACGTGTAGAAAGTATTTTTGAGGAGCCAATTAGCATTTGCCAATATTATTTTGCAGGTAATGATTTTTTAAGTCTTAGCACTGGCCATTTGAGTTATGAAGAGCAGAAGCAAAATGGACAAAAATTAGGCAAAGAAATGAAAACCAATCCCAAAATTGCGGTGGAACATTTTATCACTATGGAAAAAAGCGGCAGTGTTGGCGAGATAGTTTTAAAAATTTCAGATGATTATTTTTTAGCCATTGATTTTTTCAGTCTTAGGAGCATGCATTTTAGAAAGGTAACGAGCGAGGAGTTTGCGGTTGCTTTCGCTGTCAATTTGGTTAATTATTTGCAAACTGGCAAGATTAACAAGATAAATATTAACTTTTCGGAAACAGAACCAACTTCCGGGGCTATTGAAGACCAAAGCTTTACCCAAGAGGATTCGGGTGGAGTTCCTTTGCCCGAAGATGAAGAATTGATTACTTCTTTTTCTAATTTAATAGGTCAAGGAAAAGCTGAAGATGCGGTGAAAATGCTTTCTTTGCAAAATACCAGTTCCGAAGAAATGAAAAAAATGTGGCAGGAGCAGTTTGAAGCAATGAAGTCGGTTAAAGTTATTTCGCTTGAGCCGGCAATGAAAAGCAGCTGGACAGACCAAAGGCGCGAATATAAAGTTGTTTTAGATATGGTGATGGACGAATCTTCTAAAGATGCCCCAATACCTTATTACGGTTATGACCAGGGTGAAAACACTCGCTTTATTGTTTTGGTAAAAGAAGGCAATAAGTGGTCTATTGACACTATTGTCACTGGACCATAGCAAAGCATACACAAGATATATTAAAAATGTCGGTTATCTGATAAAAAATAAAAATATTTAATCTCTATGAAAAAAATTATCGGTTTTTCTTTGCTTGCGACAGCGGTGGTTTTTTGTTTGACTTTTTGGTTGGCAGAGGCTCAAACAACAGGTTCAACCGCTTCAACAGTAGTTTCTACCACTCAAACTACCGCTGGTCAAATAGATTTATCTATCAACGCCAGCGATATGAAGATTACCCCCACTACTTACGCAAGCGGGGACAAAATTACTTTAAGCGCCAAAGTGGCGAATTTAGGAAATACCAAAGCCACTAATATCAAGGTTGATTTTTATTTTGGCAGCGCTAAAGTTTATACCAAAACTTTAACTTCTTTATCAGCAAAAAGCAAAACCACGGTTTCTTATCAGTACACTGTTCCAACTGATTTTGTTGGCTCTACTATTTTTAGAGCGGTGGCTGATTTAGATAATACGATTCTAGAAAGCAATGAGGATAACAATACCGCGGAAATCAAAGCAAATGTTGAAGAAGCAAAAATCGATTTAACAATTGACTCAATTAAAACCAGTGTGGCAAAACCAAAAGTTGGACAAAAGATTTCCATTCAGGTGAAAGTAAAAAATAACGGAAACACGAAAGCAACAAACGCTAAACTTGAAGTTTATCTTGGCAAAGATGAATCGCCAACCTTTACTTCTACCATTTCAAGTATTAGCAAGAATTCTACTTATTCTAAATCTTTTTCCTGGACTATTCCAAATGATATTCCTGAGAAAGATTTTCCAATTAAAGCCATTATTGACCCAAAAAATGAGATTAAAGAAACCGATGAAGCAAATAATGAAAAAGTTTACCTTTTAAATTTAGGCGTGCCTGAATCAGTTAACGAAAGTTCAACAACTTCAAAAACTTTAAAACCATCACCTACTTCAACAACCCGGTCCAAAACTACCACGACAACAACCAAACAAATAGATTTATCAATTCTCGCCAGTGATATGAAGATTACCCCTGTTGCTTATAAAGGCGGAGATAAAATTACTTTAAGCGCCAAAGTGGCGAATCTAGGAAATACCAAAGCCACTAATATCAAGGTTGATTTTTATTTTGGCAGCGCTAAAGTTTATACCAAAACTTTAACTTCTTTATCGGCAAAAAGCAAAACAAATATTATTTATCAATATACAATTCCAGTTAATCTAAGCGGCTCAGTTATTTTTAAGGTAGTGGTTGATGAGAATAATACAATTGTAGAAAGTAATGAGAATAATAATAGCGCGGAAATAACCACTAATGTCAACCAAGCCATTATTGATTTAGTGATTGATTCTGTAAAAACTAGCGTTAATAAACCTAAGGTTGGACAAAAAGTTTCTATTCAAGTAAAAGTCAGAAATAATGGTAACGTCAAGGCAGCCAATGTTAAAATTAATGTTTATTTGGGAGACAATAATAATATCAGCGCGCCGAATTTTACTGATATTATTTCAAGCATAAATAAGAACGCCGTGGCTTCCAAATCTTTTTCCTGGACCATACCTAATAATATTTCCGCTACTAATTATCCAATCAGGGCAGTAGTTGACCCTGATAACTCAATCACCGAAAGTAACGAACTTAATAACAGTAAGACTTATCTTTTAAATTTAACCGCTCCCGATTTAAAAATTGAATCTCAATTTTCTTCAGAAAGAAATTTCGTCGGGAACACTTTCGCTGGTGGGTCTCATCAATTATCTCTTTTTGTGAGTAATGACAATGTGATGCCGGTTGATAATCCTAAATTAGGGCTTTTTTATTATTTTCCGAGCGACCCCGATAATCTAATTAAAATTGGAGAAAGTACGGTTGGCCAATTAAAGAAAAATTGGAAAGTTCCTATTCTTCTGAATGGTAGACTGCCAAATACTCTTCAAATTGGTTCAACTATTGGTTTAGTTGCCAAGATTGATTATGATGGAGTAATTTCCGAAACTAATGAAGATAATAATACAATAACTTATTTGCTTACTGTTGCCACTAGGCCGTCCCAATTGTCTTGCCCATGTTTATTTATCAATGTTAAGGATGAAGACTGGAATCCTATCAATGGCGCGACAGTAACCTTGAATACTAATGAAAGCAAGACTACGGTTGGTGGCAGAGTGATTTTTGAAAACCGTCCCAATACTGCTACTTATACCGCGACTATCGCTGCTCCTAATTATCGCACTTTGACTGAAACGGTAAATTTTGATCAAAGCAAGGAAGAAAAAACGTTTTTCACTTATCAATTAGATAAAAAAGCGCTTTTAACCGGCACTGTGAAAAATCCTTCTGGCTCGTCTTTACAAGGGACAATAGTTAGAGTTGATGGTTTGGGATTGGAATCAATAACTGATAGCCAGGGGAAATACGGCTTTTTGCTGAATGGAGGAACTTACACTTTGAGGTTTGTGCGCGAAGGTTACAATCGGCTCGTTGAATCAAATTATAACGTACCTCCATTGTCAACCAAGGTCTTAGATAAAACCATGACACCGGGTACGAGTGCTTATGTTTCTTTTCGGGTAACCGATGATGAAGGAAATGGGTTGGGAAATGTTAATGTTTTTATCAACAATAATTTGGTTGGCACTACCTGGGAAGATGGGCATTTTGATTTTACTCCTCAAGCTGCCGAGAATAAAAAATTTACACTCAAAAAATCATCTTACATTGATACCGAATTCACAGAAAATATTGTTGCAGGCAAAGAATATCATTATGATTTAACAATGTATAAACCTTCAACTGCCAACCATGTTGAAAGAGGAGCCACCATTGTTTCCTGGCATCAACACGAAGGCACACCAGCGAATGCCTACTTTATTCCAGAATATAATGTTGATGTTTGGTGGGGTATTGGTAACATTAAAATGGGTTTAGACTATACTAAAAGCGGCGACCAGACAAAGTTGACAAAATTGACAGTTAATGTTCACGGTCGGCAGTGGGAATGTAACAAGGTAGAGGGCGACGCTGAAGTAGAAACTTCGGCGATTGATATTCCAATTACAATTGCGGCTGGCAGTTGCTCAAATAAACAAACCCAAATGGATGTTTATAAAGTAGCAATTGAGTCAAATGGGACTGAGGTTTGGAGCGATTCCTCGTTTTGGACTTCAGCCAGCGACCCAAATAATACCAAAACAAAAGTTTTTACGCTGAACAATCTACCTGTTAATTGGAATAATAATCTTAAAGTAAAAGTTTGGTTGC
>Ga0208198_1001582_pt1 | contig 19257 bp, 16 predicted proteins | sample AD_JPNTR2_MetaG_FD_184446 | JGI IMG/M metagenome (GOLD analysis project Ga0208198, IMG submission 184446) | Active sludge microbial communities of municipal wastewater-treating anaerobic digesters from Japan - AD_JPNTR2_MetaG (SPAdes) (version 2) | ecosystem: Engineered > Bioreactor > Anaerobic...
AAGCAAAATGTTTTATCAAAGGATGAATGGTATGGACTTAATCAGAAAAGCGGTTATTACCTTACCTCTCGAATCGTTCCTGGCACATCCTGGAAAATAGTAAGTTACGGCCCCCTCTCGGATATTTACTCCATTTTAACTCAATTTTCTTTGCTGCTTATTCTTGTGAGTGTCATGGGTTTAGCAATTTCCTTTATTTTAACGCTCCTTATTGCCCGCTCTTTTACAAAACCAATCCTAAAGGCATCGGAATTTGCTTCCCAGATTGCACAGGGTCATCTGTATATCACGATAAATGAAGAATCTCTGCGTCGGGGTGATGAAATCGGCGATCTGGCCCGTTCCATGGAAACGATGAAGGAAAACTTAGTTCGGATTATCGCCGGTATCAGGGAATCCACCCAGCAGGTTGCTTCCGGCAGCGGCGAAATCAGCAACACAGCCCAGGTCCTAAGTCAGGGGGCGACCGAACAGGCTTCCAGCGCAGAAGAAATCTCTTCTTCTATGGAGGAGATGAATTCTACGGTACGGCAAAATGCGGATAATTCCATGCAGACCGAGGCAATCGCCCAGCGTACTGCTCAGGATGCTCAGAATGGTGGTGAGGCGGTCCAGCGGACTGTACAGGCTATGAAACAGATTGCCGAAAAGATTGGGATCATTGAAGAAATAGCCAGGCAGACTAATCTCTTGGCTCTGAATGCAGCCATAGAGGCAGCCCGGGCTGGCGAATCGGGCAAGGGCTTTGCGGTAGTAGCCGGCGAGGTGCGGAAATTAGCTGAACGCAGCCAACAGGCAGCTTCGGAAATCAGTGCCCTTTCTCAGAAGAGTGTGGCTACCGCCGATGAAGCGGGGGCGGTTATCAGCAGGATCGTGCCTGATATCCGGAAGACCGCTGAATTGGTACAAGAAATCAGTGCTTCGAGCCGGGAACAGAACAGCGGCATTGAACAGATTAACAAGGCCATATTGCAGCTGGATCAGGTTATCCAGCACAATGCAGCCGCTTCTGAGGAATTAGCCTCTATGGCAGAACAATTATCTGCCCATTCACGGCAGCTTGAAGAGGAGATATCCTTCTTTATCACCGAACAAGATGTTGCTGAAAAGGCTTTAGTAGTAAAGCGGTAAGCTCAGGTGCCGGTATCAGCATCAGCGGGAATTGGCACAGAGTGCATAGGCAAAGTCTGGAATGATGGAGAAGCCTTCCGCGGTGAGGGTCTCCAGCCGGTCTAAGGGGGTATTCATATACTGCCAGGTAGGTATGGATGGCACAGGGAGACCCCCTCGGTGGTGTTGCAATAGGTTCTGGGCCTCTTCTTCCGGTAACATGGTTATGGTCTGGGCTGTGAGCCCCGCTGATAGAAAGCCTAAATCATCTGAGAATGGGGTGGGGAGGAGCAGAACCTTCCGTAACAAAAGTAATCGTGCAGTTTCTAAGGCATAACTGCGCAGCTTTCTTGTCTGCAGAATCCGGTCTGCCATGGGGTCCGTCATTGCATTTCTGGCCAGTTCTTCCAGGGCTGTTGATACAATGAGGGTGTTGCCCCTACCGCAGGCATCAAAGATATAGCAATGGGCAGATTCAAATCCTATCGTTTTAAAGCCCTGGGCTAAAAAATAGGAACCCTGGGAACTAATGCTGGATCCTGCTTTTCTCTCTTCCTTATCGGTAAAGAGAATGTACCAGTTTGGTATATGTTCCTTAAGTAATCTTTTTGCTGCCATGATTAATTGCAGCACCGCCGCACCATTATCATTAGCGCCGGGGCTTCCGGACACACAATCATAATGGGCGATAAGGACCTTCTGCTGTTCCCTTCGGTGCGGCGCTTGTTTGGGACCAAGGAGTATATGCTGGGTTTGGTTAAGCGTAATGATTTTTGGTGAAAGGGCAGAACCTTCTAGATATTCCCATAATATGTTAAAACGATGGGCGTTAATTTCAGTAAATTGGTGGAAAAATCGTTGTTCTGTTATATCCATCATAGGTTTTTATCGGAATATTCTACAGCAATAGAAAGGGGTAGCCCGCAGCCCTTTAGTCTCCTGCTTGACTGAATAGGATGGAAAGGGTATCCATTGGGCATGATTAATGCACCGATCACGGATCCTGTTTCTGTGGATCATTTGACAAATATTGCTCCGGATGGGATTACCCGTTTCACCATGCTGCAGGGGAGTGTAAAGGGTGCCCTCATATCGGGGACCAGACTTGTGTCCCAGGCACGGGCAAATCATCAATTGGGTATCATCGAAAGTTTAGCCCTCGGTCAGGCCCTGTTAAGTGCGGGTCTGCTTTCTACAACCATAAAACAGGGCACCAGGCTTGGTCTGCAAATAAACTGCACCGGCCCCCTCAAGGGGCTTTCGGTTGAGGCCTCCTGGGACGGCAATGTACGGGGCTATCTGTTTACTGACTCCATTCTTATCGACAAACCCTTAGACAGTTTCGATTTGCAGCCCTTTATCGGGAGCGGAACCTTAAGCGTCATTCGAAAGGATGAACGGAGTGAACCCTATACGGGGCATATCCAGCTTGTTCACGGCCGAATTGCGGAGGACCTTACGGAATACTTTCTCCGCTCGGAACAAACAAAAACAGCCTTGGCGGTCAGTGTCCGGTTTGATCAGGAAGGCCGTGTTTCAGGTGCAGGGGGGCTCTTTTTTCAGGCCCTCCCGGGAGCGCAGGACCTTGATATGGAAGATACGGAGGATCGGATGCGGGAGATGCCTTCCCTGGGGACCTGGTTTGCCTCAGGGAAGAGCAGGCAGGACTTGCTGGATCAGTGGTTCAGGGCTTTTGAAATAGAACATGTCCATGAAAGTCCTGTTCAGTTTTACTGTGATTGTTCCAGGGAACGATTTTTACAATTCCTCGGGGCTATGGGCAAAGCTGAACTGGAGCATATACTCGAAACCGGTCCCTGGCCCATGGAAATTCACTGTCATAACTGTGGCAGCCGCTATTATTTCCCCAGGGAAGAGATAGAAAGTCTTAACCAAAAAAACGCTTAAGGGCTATCTGAATATAGTCCCAGAGGGTCAGCCGTTTTTTGCCATATTTTTTTGCAAAATCCTTGGCCGCATCTGACATGGAATAATGGACTCCGTATTTCTTTTTCAGGAAGTCCCAGTGCTTTACGATCCAGACATAGAGGTCGCTTGGAGTTCGGCCGGGGAATCGGGCATCCAGGTGCTCTTCTTTAATGATATCAATAATGGGTTTGTATACATTGTTGTACCAGGACACCAGAGCATCGGCAAAGGATATTTCGCTTGTGGCATGTTCATTGAGATAATATTTATGTACTAAGATATGGTTGTAGATAACATCATAGCGGCCGGGGGTGGAAAAATCCAGGTCATCACAACCGGTGAGCTCATAAAAGTTCGTTTTTTCATAAAAGAGTTTCTTTTCATAGTCTATGACCGCCTGCTTTAGCTGTTCCGTGGTCATGTCAGGATCTATCTTAATTTCACTGGAGAGGCTGATTACCTCCGCGTCTATGGAGCCGCTTCCCTGGGCCCGGGCAACAGAAACCCGGTGGTTCCCGTCTCTGACAAAATATACACCCCCGATCTCATAGAGCTGAATGGGAGGCAGTATGATGTCCTTTAATCGGGCCATATCAACCCGTTCCCAGCGCTGGCGTAAATGTTCAGATCGGGGAAGAAAATATTTATTAAAGTCCCGATATCTGCCTTCACTGCCTACTATGAGTTCAAGGGGGACAACTTGCATACCCTTATAGGTTTCATTCCGGGGCTTCAGGATTTCCTTTACATCATTAAAAGAAAGCAGCTTATCCTTGTCAGGATTCATAAAATTCTGTATTCGGGAGAGAATTGCCTTACCCCGGGCACGGGAGAAATCTTCTGAGGCCTGAATGCTATGGATGTCATCACTCATGGGTTTGCTCCTGTATCGATTAAATAATGACTATAGGCGTTTATTACCTGGGTTTGGTGATATGTTGTTGTTCGAACATCCTGCAGGTCATACAGGTGAATATGGCCATGTATGAGGTATCTGGGCTTGAACACCCTCATAAACCAGAGAAAGGCTTTAAAGCCCCGGTGGCAGGGATCTTCCTTGTCATGGATACCCAGAGGCGGAGCATGGGTGAGGAGTATATCCAGAAAGCGGCCATATATCAGTTTATTGATAAGTAATCGTGGAATAAGCCGCCAGATTTCATAATTCATCTGATTGTTCGTGAACTGATTAGGGCCATTGTTATAACGCAGTGAGCCCCCTAGCCCCATGATAATGAGATTCCCTTCTTTTTGGACCTTTGAGCCCACATGAACTGCTCCGGAACTGAGGGCATCCCGTTCTTCCTGAAATGAACGAATACGAAGTCTATCCTCGAAGGAAGGCCTATAAAAGGGCAATTCTTTTAGGTTATGATTTCCAAAAACAAAGAACACCGGTTTATTAAGGGTCGTTACAATAAACTCTAGATAATCCAGCGGCAAGTCTCCTGCACTCAGAACTAGATCAATATCAGCAAACCGTTCCTTTATGGTACTGCTGTAGATGAGGGGATCAATCTGGTCAGAAATGCAGAGGATTTTCATGATTTTTTAGCATTTCCATAAATGTCGGTTTTATTTAAAAGTTCCTGGAGCTGATCCTTGTTTATGAGTTCTACGGGCCGGGAATCGGCAAATTCCTGAGCAGAACGGGTAAATCCCGAACTGGTTACTATCACTGCCCGGGTCATGTTAAGTTTTTTCATTTGTTCCATGAGCATACGAACCAGATTGTCATCTATCATTTCTGGTTTGCGATAGAACCGGATAAGCCGCGGCAGTTTCCGAACATTTCTCCATTTCGCCGCATCCCCCTCTACGGCAATAATGTCACAGCCATTCTGTATTTCTGTTACATCCCGTACCTGCAGGCTCATGCCCTGGGATACCAGGGCTTTACAAATTTCCATAAACTCATTCTGGCCTGAAGTAAGGTAATCCTTCATCTTATCGTCGGTACGAAATTCCTGATATTGGGATAGCTTTTCTGCCACATCACGGAAATTCGGTTTTTTGACATATATTTTTTCCCACTGTTCTATAGCCCTGTCTAATTCCCGGTTTTTTTCGTAACACATGGCAAGAAAGTAGCGGGCATAAAGTGTTTCCTGGCTGGATTCATCGCTAGAACTTTTTATTGCCCGCTCGAGTTCCGGAATAGCCTTGTCAATGGCATTCATGCTCATATAGCAGCCACCCCGTTCTACCAGGGCTTTAACTTTTAGGTCATTATCGCGCTGAGCTTTTTCAAAGGAGAGCAGCGCTGCCACGTAGTCATGGGCTTCTTTCTGAAGTTTTCCTAAGAGATAGTAGGCCTGGGGGTTGTCCCCCTGCAGTTTTAGGGCCGCCTCTAGTTCTGATTTTGCTTCTATTGGTTTTTTTTCACGATACAACAAAAGACCTAATTCATAGTGGGCTTTGCTGTGCCGCGGGTCAAGTTCCACCGCTTTACGCAGATAGTTTAAGGCCATGTCGGAACGGTTGCGCTCAGAAAATAATTTACCCGCCCAGTAATAATGGTCAGCCTGGTAGGCTTCCATTTTAATGAGCAGCAGGTATTCCTTAAGTGCCTCTTCGATTTGATTGTATTTAACAAAGAGCTGGGCTATGGTTTTTCTGAATTCATTTTCAGGAATATGGGGGCCGAAAAAGCCAATTTGGTTAACTGCCTTAAATTCCATAAGAGCCAGTTCGCTTTTATTGTCCGCTAAATAGGCCTTTCCTAACATATAATGGGCGTCAGCGTTTCTTGGATCCTGATTTATTAATGCTCTTGCAGCCCGGATGGCGGTCTGTACCTTTCCTTGTTTAATAAGATTATCAATCGATTCAATCTTTTTAGGAATAAAGATTGATTTAAAAAGAAAATATGAGAGAAATCCAATGCCTGTACCAAGAATGATGATGCCAATAACCACTATGGTCATGACTTGTACCGCCTCTTTGTGGTATCCTTATCTATAGACAAGAGTAATTATTTTAGCCTTCCCTGTCAAACCATGTCAGGATTAAAGGGGGATGTCTTGAAAAACTTTAGATTGATGAACCTCTTGTTTCTTCTTACAATCGCTGTTTTATTATGGTTCCTTCCTTGGCCCTCTGTGAAGGCCCAGGATGGAGGGGCGAGCTTTTCTAAAGCTGAGGATACCTTTATGAGAAATAAACCGGAGGAAGCAATTCCCTTGCTCGAAAAGGTTGTATCTGAGGATCCTGCAAATATAAAGGCTGCACAGTACCTGGGCATTGCCTATCAACAGGTAAAACGATGGGACGATGCAATCGCTCTGTATAAAAAATTGCTTAACCGTGCGGGCCTGGATGTGGCCCAGGTCGCATACAATCTGGGCAATGTATACTTTGCCAAAGGAAGTGCTGCCTTTGCAGAAGAATACTATACCCTTGCGATACAAAAGAATGAATCATACAGCTCTGCCTATCTCAATCGGGCCAATGCAAGAATTAAAACGGGCAATTTATCAGCAGCGGTACAAGATTATACTGCCTATTTAAGCCTGGAGCCCGCATCGCCGAAACGTCCGCAGATTGAGCAACTCATGGCCCTTATTAACGCCCAATTTGCCGCGGAGGAGCAGAAAAAAATGGAAGCTGAAGCTGCTGCAAAGGCAGAAGAGGAACGCAGAAAACGACTCATAGATGAAGTTTCTGCATCCTTGCAGGCTGCGGCCGAGGAAACAAAGGGCTTGCAAGCCTCATCAGAACAGGTACAATCCTATGATGGCGAATTTATTTTGGAATAATGAGTCCAGGTAGCTAAAAGTTTTGGAGGCATGTATGCAAGATGATGAAAAAAAAAGCCGTAAGCGAAACCTTATAATTATATCGATTATTGCGGTTCTATTATTAGTCGCAGGGGGAACCGCAGCCTACTTTGCTGTAAAGGGTGCCGCAGAACAAACCCGGCGCAACACCCTATCTCTTGCCCAGGATTATATTGATGGCGGTGAATATCAGCGTGCCCTGGATTTATTGGATACCCTGCTTATAAAGAATGCCTCTGATCCTGATGCTCGGGCGTTGCGCGTTCGGGTTCTGGAATTATTAAAGCAGGCAGGCAATGGGTCTGTAAAAACAAGCAATAGTAAGGATGGTAGTGATTCAGAGCAAATTTCTTCTGCCCTTAAAGAGGTAAGCAAGGCCGTAGAGACAGTGGCCAAGGTAGCTTCCCAGACTAAGGCTCCGCCAGCCCAGGATGCGGCGGCGGCGAAGGCGGAGGAAGAACGAAGAAAGGCTGCGGAGGCAGAAAAAGCGAAAGCTGAAGCCGCCGCCGCTGCAGCCGCAGAAAAGAAGGCCGCCGAAGAGGCTGAAGCGGCGAGAAAAAAGGCAGAAGCTGAAGAACTGGCAAAGAAATCTAAGGAACTGCAGGATAAATTGAGACTCATTAATGATATGATAGCCCAGGGGCGGAGTGCTATACAGAAAAAGGACTATACAGGAGCTCAGCAGGTCTTTTCCGATGCCCTTTCCCGCATTCCAGAAGGGGAAAACCGGTTTCAGTCTCAAAAGCTGGCTGAGGTGGCTGATGCCTATTATGAAGGATTTACCAAAGACCGTGATGGAGCTGAGGGGCAGCAGGCTCTAAAGGATGCGATCCGATATGCCCGGGATTCTATTAAGGCTGATCCAAGCCAGGCAATGCCCCACTTTACTCTGGGGAAAATCAATGCTGACTTAAAACAATGGGACAATGCAGTAACTGAGCTTAAAGAAGCAAACCGGCTGGATCCTAAAAATTATCTCTATTCTTTTGAACTGGGAAAGGCCTATTTTAATGCCCGTAAATTTGCCGAAGCCCGTCAAGCCTTTGAAACTACAACAGCCCTGAAAAATGATTTTGAGCCGGCCTGGTACAATCTCGGAGGCACTCTACGAGTATTAGGTAAACCAGATGAAGCCCTCCAGGCCTATCGTAAGGCAATAGCTTTAAAACCAGATTATGCCCTTGCGTATCGTGAAATTGGCCGCATCTTGACCCAAAAGGGAGATAATAAGGGTGCAGTCGATGCCTTTTCAATGGCCTTGAAATATACCCCCGATGATGTAGCTTCCTTGCGTGAATTAGGCGCTGTTCAAAGTGCCATGGGTAATAATGAAGCGGCGGAACAATCCTTTGCCAAGGCCCTGGTGATTAACGGCAAGGATCCGCAGACCAATTACAACATGGCCATTGTAAAGCTGGCTTTGAACAAAGCAGGGGAGGCCTTAGCCTATGCAAAACGGGCCGTTGAAGGTGCTGAATCCAATGCAATATATCAATATACCTTAGGTCAGGCTTTGGAAGCTACTAACGATACCGATGGAGCAATTACTGCCTATATTAAGGCGGCAACCTTAGATAAAAAATATATAAAGCCCCGCATCAATCTGGGAGCCATATATCTGGCAGGAGGTTTCCCTGATAAAGCCCTGGATTATCTTCTGGAAGCATATTCGGTTGATCCTAAATCATTTGAAGTTAATAATAACCTTGGTTCTGCCTATGCCCGCAAGGAATTGTGGGATAAAAGTATAGAACATTATGAAAAGGCCCTCCTTGTGGAACCTAAAAACGGGATAGCTAAAATTAACCTTGCCAGAGCCTATGTGGGAGCTGGCAAACTGGACAAGGCGAGGGATACCTATATTGAACTGCTCAAACTGGAACCTAATAATTGGGATGGCCTCTTTGAATTAGGCAAGACCTATGCCAGTCTGGGGGATTCGGCCAACGCCAAACAGCGGCTTTCGGATTTGATAAAGCGGAACCCCAGCTATGAACGAAGGGCTGAGGCTGAAAAAATCCTAGCTGGACTATAGGCGGCACTTTAAATGGATGGCAAAAATATTCAAACCGGATTTTTCTTTCTGGTGTTCCTCCTGCTTTTTGTTGGAGTAATACGGATTTTTACTTCCTTTTTCACGGTATTTCTCTGGGCTACTTTGTTATACATACTGGTAAGCCCCCTATACGCTACCGTCATAAAAAAACTGCCCGCCAATGGCAGACTTGGCACTCTCTTGCGGAGCATTGTGGCGGCCCTCTTTGCCATACTTACGGTGCTGCTCATTATTTCTCTTATAGTTTGGATCGGTATACAGCTGTATCACCAGATGTATGGGCTGATAAAAGATGTACGTATGTACCTGGCAAACCATCCTGATTTTTTAAGTGATGAATTTGGTCAGTTTTCTGCCTTAATAAAAGAAGTCACCCTGGGTCAGATTGATTTGGACAAACTTAATATTAAAAATCAGGTGCTGAGTCTTCTTGGCAATAGCAGCCAGCGGCTGCTTCAGTATTCAACGTCCTTGTTAAATAACCTGGGGGCCTTTCTTGCGGGCCTGGCTTTCCTTGTGTTTACCCTGTTTTTCTTTTTTATCGATGGGGCCTATTTGTTTAATTTGCTTATCAAGGTTATCCCGATTAAAAAGGACTACATCATGCAGCTTGCTGCAAAATTCAGGGAGATAACCCAGAATCTGTTTATGGGTTACATCCTGGTAGCCCTGGTACAGGCATGCATTGCCTTTATTTTGTTTTCAATTTTCCGGGTGCAGGGGGCTTTGGTATTTTCCATAATCCTTTTCTTTTGTACTTTTATTCCAATCATTGGAGCAGGAGCAATTTGGGGACCCATTGGTATTTTTAAGATTGTTACCGGGGACCTCATTGGAGGTATTGTATTCCTGATTCTTTCGGGGCTGCTTATATCTACCCTGGATAATCTCCTGCGACCCCTCTTTTTAAAGGACCGGATTAACCTGCATCCCCTGATTATTTTCTTTGCCATACTGGGAGGAGTAGGCGTTTTTGGTCTTAATGGTCTGGTATTAGGCCCCATGATTGTTATATTATTCCTCACCGTTCTGGATCTTTTCTTTGTGGAACATGGAATAAATCCTGAACGAAATGAGACTAACAGCACAGGAGTATCGAAATGAATGCCATAGTCACCGTGGTGGGCAGCGATAAGGTTGGCATAATCGCCCGGGTCAGTGCCTTTTTTGCAGAACGGAACATCAATATAGAGGATATAAGCCAGACCGTTCTTTCTGGCAACTTTGTTATGATGATGATGGTGGATCTGTCCCAAAGTTCTAAACCGCTTCCCTTAGTTAAAGAAGAATTAGATGCCCTTGGGGAACAGATGGGTGTATCGATCAGTGTGATGCACGAAAAAGTTTTCAGCGCCATGCACCGGATTTAAGTATGCTGTTTACACCCTATGAAATCAAAGAAACGGTGGACATGTTCCTCCGTTATAAACTGGATATCCGAGCCATTACCCTGGGTATTTCTTTACTGGACTGTGTTTCAGCCTCCGGGACCGAGACCCGCAGACGGATGCGGGACAAAATTCTCCGTGTTGCGGGAAACCTCGTTAAGGTAGGCCAGGAAATTGAAATTGAATATGGTATTCCCATCATCAATAAACGTATCTCTGTAACCCCCATTTCACTGATTGCCGGGGCTTCTGAGGATAAAAATTATACCGCCTATGCACAAACATTAGATGAGGTCGCTCGGGACTTAGGTATAGATTTTGTAGGCGGCTATTCTGCCCTGGTGCAAAAGGGGCTGACCGTGGGAGATGAACGGCTTATTGCCTCCATTCCCGAGGCCCTTGCGAGTACCGAACGGGTTTGCAGTTCCGTGAATGTGGCCACTACAAAGAGCGGCATCAATATGGATGCGGTGCGGCTTATGGGGCAGGTGATAAAGGATGCAGCGGCGCGGACAGCCCAGAAAGATGGGCTTGCATGCGCCAAACTTGTGGTGTTCTGCAATGCCCCTGAGGATAATCCCTTCATGGCCGGGGCTTTTCATGGTCCCGGTGAGGGGGAATCTACCCTGAATGTGGGGGTTTCAGGGCCCGGGGTTGTTAAGGCAGCCCTGGAAAACCATAGGGGTGCCAGTTTTGATGAAATTGCCGATGTTATTAAAAAGACGGCCTTTAAAATAACCCGTATGGGCCAGCTTGTAGGTATGGAGGCTGCCAAAAGATTGGGCGTTCCCTTTGGAATCCTGGATCTGTCCCTGGCTCCAACCCCGGAGGTTGGTGATTCGGTGGCCCGTATTCTGGAAGAAACGGGTCTTGAATCAGCTGGAACCCATGGGACTACCGCTGCTTTAGCCATGCTTACCGATATGGTAAAGAAGGGCGGGGTGATGGCTTCGACCCATGTGGGTGGCCTTTCAGGAGCTTTTATTCCCGTTTCAGAAGATGAGGGCATGGTTGCGGCGGTTCGCTCAGGTTCCCTGTCTCTGGATAAGCTGGAGGCCATGACAACCGTATGTTCCGTGGGGCTCGATATGATCGCCATACCAGGTGATACCAGTGCGGCAACCATATCAGCAATTATCGCCGACGAAATGGCGATTGGTATGGTTAATGGCAAAACCACCGCAGTTCGCATTATTCCTGTTCCGGGTAAAAAGGCGGGCGACTGGGCAGAGTTTGGAGGGCTGCTTGGCGGGACCCCGATTATGCCGGTTCATAATTTCAGCAGTGAAGCCTTTATTGCCCGGGGCGGTCGTATCCCTGCGCCGATTCACAGTTTCAGGAATTAGGCTGGCATGGTAGTCCCTTTTAAATCTTTTAATGCCGAGATCCAACATTGGGACCGGCGCTTCTATTTTTTCGCCGTCATGGCAGGGGGCTTAGCCGTTGCCATGGTGGATTCCTCTTTTAATAATTTTCTGGCCGCCACCTGGGACATCAGCGGCTTAGCCCGGAGCAGTCTGGAACTTCCCCGGGAATTGCCTGGTTTTTTAAACGCCTTTGTGGCAGCCCTGCTGGTCTTTCTTCCGGGGCGGCGCATAGGGGCTCTTGCCTTTTTGCTGCAAGCCCTGGGCATTTTTCTGCTTGCCCGCTTTTCCTCTACCTTCAGCTTCATGACCCTCTGGCTCTTTATATACAGCCTGGGGCTGCACCTTTTTCTTCCCCTTCAGCAATCTATTGCCCTGGAATTGGCTTCCAAAGGAAATGAGGGAGCCCTGCTTGGAAAGGCAAATGCGTTGCGGAATCTGGCACAGATAGTAGGCGGAGCCTTTGTTTTTATCGCCTTTGGGGTATTTAAACTGTCCTTTGGCGGTAACTTTACCTTTGCTGCAATCATCTTTCTTATTGGTGCTCTGGCACTCTTTTTGATGAGCAAGCCCCCGCGGGACAGAAATGAGCCGGGACTTGTGTTTAAGGGCCGATACACCCTTTTTTATATTTTATCTATCCTCTATGGAACCCGAAAACAGCTTTTTATTACCTTTGCCCCCTGGGTGATTGTATCCATTTATCATAAGCCAACCTCTATCATGGCGGCCCTCTACTTTGCCGGTGGTATTGCGGGTGTTCTCTTTCAGCCCCTAATCGGCCGAGCGGTGGATACAAGGGGCGAACAGTTTATGCTGGGGCTCGAAGCAATGCTCCTTATTCCTGTTTGTTTCTTGTATGGATTTGCCAAATTTCTGTTTCCCGAATTGATAGCCTTTATAATCGTGTGTCTCTGTTATGTGGCCGATTCATTATTACTATCCTTTGGGGTAGCCCGTTCGGTGTGGATAAAAAAAATTGCTGAAAAACCTTCAGATATTGCCCCAACTCTGGCAATGGGGGTTTCTATCGATCATATTTTTTCAATTGCGGTAGCTCTTATGGCGGGGCTGCTCTGGGACCATTTTGGTTACCAGTGGGTGTTTTTGGCTGGTGCCGGTATTGCTGTCATTAATTTTATTGCCAGCCGTTTTGTCCGAACTCCGGAACCCGCGGCTGCGTCCCTGATGCACTGAGGATGACTCCACAGGCTTCGCCTACAGCTCTCTTAGGAGGCCACCGCCGTGCTGCAACCCTGGTGCACTGAGGTGGACACTGCGGTGCTGCACCTGTAGCGTATTAAAAAGAGTACCGCGACTATTATGAAATCTAGAGACCCCTTTTAGGGCAATGATCTCTTAGAGGGCAATGGGGGCAATCAGGTTTTCTGCTTTTACATACCTGTCTGCCATGCTGATTTAGACAATGGCCAATGGCAACCCACTGGTTCTCAGAGTACAGTTCAGCCAGGGTTGCTTCAGCTTTCTGGGGATCCCGGCTGGTAGTAAAGCCGAGCCTGACACAAAGACGGCTCACATGGGTATCCACGATGAGGGCTGGCTTATTGTAGCATGCGGAAAGAATCACGCTGGCGGTTTTTCGCCCCACACCGCGGAGGCTCGTGAGCGCTTCCATGGTGTCAGGGACCAGTCCCCCAAATTTACTCACTATGGTGCTCGCCAGTTCCTTAATTGCCCTTGCCTTTGTATGATAAAACCCCGTTGAATAAATCAGTGATTCCAGTTCCGTTGCATCAGCCTGTGCGAAGGATCTGGGATCTGGAAATCGTTTAAAAAGGGCCGGTGTCACTTGATTGACCCGCTCATCGGTACACTGGGCTGAAAGGACCGTGGCCACCAGAAGCTGGAATGGGCTTTCAAAGTTCAGCGCTGGTTTTGGATTAGGGTATAGGGGTTCCAGGACTTTATAGACCAATTGAGCCCAGGTTTGGCGTTGCATGGGCCGATTGTAGCAAAGCCAGATTGGACTTTCAAGCAAAATAGGTTTAACCTACTGGAAAAGCCGCGTCGCAGAAGGTCGCTGATTTCCGCCACGAAAATAGGTTTCACCTACTGGAAAAGGATTATCAGAATATGGCATATTTATGCTAATTTTGTTATACTTTGACAAAGTACTTGTTTAAGTGTATATAGTAATATTGATATATAATCATTACTGTTGCTTCAGAGGGAGGCCTCAAGGTGTATAAAAGCGTAGATCCCAAGGTTGAATTTCCCAAGATGGAAGAGGAAATTCTTGCATTCTGGGAAAAAAACGACATTTTTAAAAAATCAATTTCTCAGCGGGAAGGTAAAGACGAATTTGTATTCTATGATGGTCCTCCCTTTGCTACCGGCTTACCCCACTTCGGTCACTTTGTTCCCGGAACGATAAAAGATATAATTCCTCGCTACCAGACCATGAAGGGCAAAAAGGTAGAACGCCGGTTTGGCTGGGACTGCCATGGACTCCCCGTGGAAAACCTTATCGAGAAAGAATTAGGACTTAACTCCAAAACAGATATCGAAAAGTTTGGGGTGGCCAATTTTAATGAAGCCTGCCGTTCTTCCGTATTACGCTATGTATCCGAATGGCGCCGCATTGTAACCCGCCTAGGGCGCTGGGTTGATTTTGACAATGACTATAAAACCATGGATCCCGACTATATGGAATCCATCTGGTGGGTGATGAAGACCCTCTGGGAAAAGGGACTCCTCTATGAGGGCTATTACATTCTGCCCTATTGTCCCCGCTGTTCCACGGTTCTTTCCAACCATGAGTTAAACCTGGGTGGTTATAAGGACGTCCATGATCCGGCTATTACCATTAAATTTAAAGTAACCGGTCTTGTATCTGGTACCGCTGCAGATACTGCCAAACTTGCTGACCTCGCCGATGGAAACACCTTCCTCCTCGCCTGGACCACCACTCCCTGGACATTGCCCTCTAACCTGGCCCTGGCGGTAGGCCCTGATATTGACTATGTCCTTGTACAGGATGGAAATGAACGGTACATCCTGGCAGAAGCCCGGCTTTCAGCCTATTATAAAAAGCCCGAAGAATATCAGATACTCTGGAAAAAGAAGGGGGCAGAGCTGGTCGGTATTACCTATGAGCCCCTTTTCCCCTATTTTAAAGAAACGAAGGAACAGAATGCCTTCCGGACCTATCCCGGTGACTATGTTTCTACCGAAGATGGTACCGGTATTGTGCATATTGCCCCCGGATTCGGTGAAGACGACCAGCGGATCTTAAAAGGCACCGGAGTTCCCACGATCTGCCCCGTCGATGCGGAATGCCGTTTCACCGATGAGGTTCCCGATTATAAGGGCCTCTTTGTAAAGGATGCGGACAAGGCAATCATCGATCGGCTTAAGGCGGAGGGAAAACTGGTAAAACGGGATCAGATTCTCCATGCCTACCCCCACTGCTGGCGCTGTTCCAGCCCCCTCATCTACCGGGCGGTAAGCTCCTGGTTTGTCAATGTCACCAAGATTAAACAGCAGATGCTCGATGCAAATCAGCAGATCCACTGGGTTCCGGAACATATTAAGGACGGCCGCTTTGGCAAATGGCTCGAAGGTGCTCGGGATTGGGCGATCAGCCGGAACCGCTACTGGGGAAATCCCCTCCCTATCTGGAAGTGCCCTGACTGCGGTAAGACGATCTGTGTCGGAAGCCGCAAGGAACTGCAGGACCTTTCCGGCGTAGAGGTCAAGGACCTGCATAAACATTTTGTTGATGAGATTACCATTCCCTGTTCCTGCGGCGGAACCATGCAACGGATCCCCGAAGTACTGGACTGCTGGTTTGAATCCGGGGCTATGCCCTACGCCCAGAACCATTATCCCTTTGAAAATAAGGAGTTCTTTGAATCCCACTTCCCTGCAGATTTTATCAGCGAAGGGCTCGATCAGACCCGGGGCTGGTTCTATACCTTGACCATCCTGGGAGCCGCCCTCTTTAATCGTCCTGCCTTTAAGAACTGTGTGGTAAATGGTCTTGTTCTTGCGGAGGATGGCAAAAAAATGTCCAAGAGCCTCCGGAACTATACGGACCCCATGGATGTCATAAACACCTTCGGTGCGGACGCCCTGCGGATCTTCCTGATGCATTCTGCGGTTGTAAAAGCCGATGACCTCCGGTACAGTGATGAAGGAGTTAAGGATGTGCTCAAGAGCATCATCATTCCCCTGTGGAACTCCTACAGCTTCTTTGTAACCTATGCCAATATAGACGGCATGAAGCCCACTATGGCTCCAGAGAATCCCTCCAATCCTCTGGATAAATGGATACTCTCCGTATCTGAATCGATGGTCGAAAGGGTTTCCGCTGCCCTCGATAGTTATGATATGAACCGGGCAATCGACCCCATCGTGGAATTCATCGATCTGTTAAATAATTGGTATATCCGTCGTTCCCGGCGCCGTTTCTGGAGAAGTGAAAATGACTCCGATAAGGCAGAAGCCTATGGCACCCTGTACAGTGTACTTAAGAAGATAAGCCTGGTGGCGGCTCCGATTATGCCCTATACCACCGAAGCCATCTGGCAGAACCTCCGGCTGGAAAGCGATCCCATATCGGTGCATCTGGCAGATTATCCATTAGCCGATACAAAGCGGAAGGATGAAGGTCTGGAATTTAAGATGTCCGTAGTACAGCATGCGGTATCTATGGGACGTGCGCTCCGGTACCAGTACAACATCAAGGTGCGTCAGCCCCTGCGGTCGGTAGAACTGGTAACGAGGAATCCTGAAGAGAAGAAGGTCCTCCTGGAAATGGAAGAAATTATCCGGGAAGAGCTGAATGTTAAGAATGTCATCTTCCGGGATAACGAAGAAGATCTGGTAGAATATCAGGCCAAGGCGAATTTCCGGGTTCTGGGTAAGGAGCTTGGAAAGGATATGAAGGCTGCCGCAGATCGGATAGAAGCCCTCAGTCAACAGGAAATACAGGGTCTGCTTGATGGTGCTACCCTCTCTATAGAGGTGAATGGCAAAAACGTTGACCTGACCGCCGAAAAGCTCGATATCCGCCGGATCGAAAAAGCCCAGGTGAAGGTTCTTAATGAGGGGACCCTCACCGTAGGCCTTGATATGGAGGTAACCGAGGAGCTCGCTCAGGAAGGGGATGTCCGTGACCTTGTTCGGGGTATTCAGAATTTACGGAAAGAAAGCGGCTTCGAAGTTACCGACCGGATTAAGCTCACCCTCTTTGGATCAGAAAAGCTTAAGGCAGCCTTTAAGGCCTTTACGGACTATATCGCCCAGGAAACACTGGCGGTCAGTATAGAGTGGAAAGAAGTTCCTACTATGACTGAAGTGGAAGCGGGGGATGAGTCCTGGAAAGTAGCCCTGGAAAAGGCTTAGGGAGTTCTTAGATTGATGAAGGTCTGGCGGATGTTCTACAATGGTACTCTTTTACTTTTAGGAACCCTCCTTGTGTTGGGCTATACCGCCTGTACCACCGTCCCAGCCGCCCTTACTCCTGGCACCGCTCTGCAAAGCAAGCCCTTTGCAGAGCTGCCACCCGGAGCTGACCTGTATGTGTATCTGGATTTGCAGCGGAGCCAAAACATTATAAACACCCTGTACCAGAAGGGCGGAATACCTTCTCTTAAAAGGGTCCCTCAAAAAAGTATTGGCTATGCCAGACAGGTCTATGGTGCCCTCTATACAGAGGGCTCTAAACAGAGGTTCTATGCCAAAGTTTCCGGTCAATTTCCTGTTTTTCGGACCGCCCTCTCCTTAACCCTTAGTCCTGACTGGAAGAAAAAGCGTTCCGGGGCCCTATCCTATTGGCGTTCAGACAAGAATGGCCTTTCTCTGACGTTAACATCCCGGATGGTCACCCTTACCGATGGGATACCCCAGTATATTGATAGTAACCAGATACCCGCCTCAGATCTTGGTTCATCAATCGAAGTTCCAGAAGCAGTAGAAATAACAAGAGAAGAACTGGCTGACTCGAATCTCTATATAGTACTCACTTCACCCGATAGGCTTGTAAAATCCGCCCTGGGAACCTTTGGCCCTCTGGGGCAGGAATTACAGATCCCGCTCAAACAAATAAGGCTGAAATTGTCACCCTCCTCTATGCCGAAGACCTATACTGTAGAGGCCCGTTTAATTACAACCAGCCCTTCCTATGGAAGAGCCCTGGGGGCCCTGCTTTCCCTGGGCACTGTTTTTTTAAATCAACCCATTGAAAATTCCGAGGCTGTGCTAAAACAATTGGGGACACTCCTGCTCTCTGAACGCCCCTCCGTAGAGGGGCCGGTTGTATCCCTTTTGAGCAAACCGATTGATGAGTCTGAGCTTACTTTACTTTTACAAATTACTTTACTTTTACAAAGCATATTAGTATATTTTGATAGAATTAAAACACTCTAGATAAACACGGAGAGGTACATAGTATGCCAACCTATGAATATGAATGCAAAACCTGCGGTCACTCCTTTGAGGTATTCCAGAACATGAGTGACCCGGTCTTAAAAACCTGCCCCGAGTGCGGCAAAGAGGTTCGTCGGCTTATTAATGGCGGCACGGGCATCATTTTCAAAGGTTCAGGTTTTTATGTAACCGATAAAGGAAGTTCCAAGTCTGCTTCCGGCAGCAGCGCTTGCTCCACATGCAGCAGCTCCGAATCTGGGACCTGTGCCTCCAAAACCGCTGTCTGATCTACACATGAAGTTGCCGCTTCGGTTATCCCTGCGGTATAATCCGCTGTTTCTGGAATTGGGGCGGCACCTAAACAAGGAAACCTGGGGCGTTCTGCAGGGCGGTCAAATACAGGGAACTGTTACCAACCGGAAGGATATAAAAGAGCTTTTAGCACTTTTCTGTTACCTATTTGGCATACCTGAACAGGAACATATAAACGAGCAGGACTCAGTTTTTCACGCTGTTTTTCGGTACCCTTCATTTGCCATTCAGTTTATTTTCACCCATGTTCCCAATGTACCCCTGCACCCCACTCTATGGGGTAGCCTTTCCTTTTATCCACACCAGGTGATAGAACTGCGGCTCGGCACTGATAATTTTATTGCCTATGCTTTGCAGGAGGGTGAGGTTTGCCATGTGGCCCTCCCTGAGGGAAGGTCTGAACAGTATCGGACTTTGGATCTTGAACAGGGTGCAAAAGTTCTTCCCAGAGAGCTTGAACGAGCGGTGGATGATTATATACAATCCCTTTCATTATGAAAGTAGCACCAAAGGGTCCCCTCTTTTTCTGTGAGAATTGTGGTTCTCCGGTTCCCAGGGATGCAAAAAAATGTCCCAATTGCGGCAGATTCTTTTCCAGTGTCCGCTGTCCTTCTTGTAACTTTACTGGTCCAGAATCGCTTTTCTCCGAGGGCTGTCCTATGTGCGGCTATTCGAGGTCGACCACGTTTCCTGCTCCGTCCTCAAATAAAAATTGGAAAGGTATAAAGAGCGAAGCCCGGGGCCCCGTAACACCCCTGCCATGGTGGGTGTATGGCATAACCCTATTGGCGCTGGTGCTGGTTGCCATAGGTGCGGTCATTAGCTTTACAAAATAAGGAATGTGGGATAAATGTGGAATAGCTCCCTGCATCGCGTTATTAAAATAGGAACGTTGCTAGGGGGCCGAGGCAGACCAAGGGGCCGAC
>Ga0208198_1001587_pt1 | contig 19196 bp, 16 predicted proteins | sample AD_JPNTR2_MetaG_FD_184446 | JGI IMG/M metagenome (GOLD analysis project Ga0208198, IMG submission 184446) | Active sludge microbial communities of municipal wastewater-treating anaerobic digesters from Japan - AD_JPNTR2_MetaG (SPAdes) (version 2) | ecosystem: Engineered > Bioreactor > Anaerobic...
TGTTCGCTTGGCTTCACAACTTCCGTCGGCTGGTTGTGCGGTATGAGTATCATTTGGACAACTTCCTGGCCATGATTCAACTCGGCTGCATCGTCATCCTTCTTCGAAGGGTTTTGGGATGAGTTCTAGACTGATTTGCTTTGTTCGTATTCTCGTAAACACCGTGCCCCCAGCAATCCTCCTCGCACGGATCTGTTCAACTGTTCGATGTGCCGCTTGCAGAATGCTTGCGGACCATTCGAAGTGTGAAATGACGTGGTTACAAATGCGATAGATATAAAGCTTCTGGCGGAATTGAATCCGCTCGAACCGATCACGGCGGTACCGGTATTGACTTTCCGCTTGGGCGATTCCCTCGTGGTGGTGAGCAACCACGCGGCCATGGTCGTTGTGGCGACTCTGATTCTGTTGGCCGGCCTACCGTTGGCCGCCCGGTCCCCTCAACGAGTACCCAAGGGCCTCCAGAACCTCGTCGAGTCCGTCTGCGTGTTCCTGCGGGAGCAGATGGCTCGCCCTCTGTTGGGCGAACGGACGGATACCTACATCGGTTTTCTCTGGACGGCGTTCTTCTTCATTCTGACACTCAACCTCGTGGCGATGGTCCCGATCGAAAAGTTCGTCAGTCTGATGACGGGAAGACACAGCCACTTCGGTGGCCCTGCCACCGCGAACATCTGGATCACCGGCGCCTTGGCGATCGTCTCGTTCGTGATGACTCATGCGTACGGGATCCGTCGGCACGGCCTGCTTGGCTATCTGGCCCACTTGGCACCGCCGGCGCCGATGTGGTTGATGCCGTTGATCTACCCGCTGGAACTGCTGGGCGCCGTCGTCCGGCCGTTTTCGCTGGCCATTCGACTCTTCGCCAACATCGTCGCCGGGCACATGGTCCTGGGCACCATCCTGGGCCTGGTGTTCATCTTCAAGAACCTCGGCGTGGCGTCGGTTTCGGTGGTCGCTTGTGCCGCCTTGTCGTTTCTCGAGCTGTTGGTGGCCTTCATCCAGGCGTACGTCTTCACGTTCCTGACCGCGATGTATATCGCGCTGGCCACCGGCTCGGAGCATTAGTACAGTCTTGGAGGCTTCAAAATGATTAGTGTGATCTCTTCTGTTCTGGCAATGAACGGCCCGTCGTCGGTCTCGTGGGCGATCTTCGGGGCGACCATCGCCGCCGGCGTGATCATCGTCGGCGCCGCAATTGGGGTCGCCATCATCGGGGGCAAGGCCGTGGAATCGATCGCCCGCCAACCCGAGGCCGGCGGACGCATCTTCATGAGCATGATCATCGCCGCGGCGTTGATCGAAGGTGTGACGTTCTTTGCGCTGCTGATTTGCTTCCTCGCGGTCTTCTGGCTGCACTGAGGCAGGATCGAACGACCATGGTCAAAACAGTGCTATTCTGTACGGTTGCCATCCTGGCTCTCTCGTGCGGGAACGCATGGGCGGAACAGGCCGGATCCGCAGAAGGCTCCGACTCCGGCCTCTTCAGTGGTACACTCGGCGATTCTCTCTGGACCATCGCAGCCTTTGTGCTTCTGATGGGCGTGCTGGGTAAGTACGCTTGGAAACCCCTGCTCGACGCACTCAACGCCCGTCAAAATCACATTGAAGAGCAGTTGAAGTCCGCGGAAGACACCCGTGTCAAAGCCGAGCGATTGCTCGATGACTACAGGCAACAGGGTTTGTCGGTCGTCCGCCAGGCTGCGGAGCAGGCGCAACGGCATCAACAACAAGTGGTCGAAAGGAGCCGGGAGGAAGCCCAGACGATCCGCCGTCGGGCACACGAAGAAATCGCCAGCGCGAGAGCGGCCGCAGTGGACGACCTGTGGAGACAAGCCAACGACATCGTGTTGCAGGTGAGCAGCCAAGTGCTTGGACGCGCCTTGACCGAACAAGACAATCAACGGCTCATCGATGAAGCGGTCGCACACATCCGCAGGAACGGAGGACTCCAATGAATAACGGCGTCGCGACCCGGATTATTGAGACCTATGCCCAGAGTCTGCTGGATCTGGCTACAAAATCTGGGATCATCGACGCCGTGGAGAAGGACCTCGAAGCCGTCGGGGCCATGCTGGAGCGGGAGCCGGGGTTTCAGGCGTTCCTGTCCTCGCCGTACTTCGCCGAGCAGACCAAGCGGGACCTGGTCCGCAAGGTGCTCGCGGGACGGATCAACAACCTGACACTCAACTTCCTGTCGGTGCTCATCGATCACGACCGAGGGGCGTTCCTCCCGGAGATCCTCGGCCGGTATACACAGCTTTACCGCATCCATCGCGGCTATCAGACCGTGACGGCCATCGTGTCGCATCCCCTGCGGGAAGACCAGAAAGCCAGGCTCGCGGAAGATTTGACCGCCGCGATGCATGTGAAGGTGGATCTCGACGTGCACGTGGACCCCTCCATCCTCGGCGGCATCATCCTCCGCCACGGCGACAAAATGTTGGACAACTCCGTCCGAGGCCGACTCGTGCGAACCGTCGAACGGATCACTCATCCTGAAAAAAGACAGCAAGCTCTATGAAAATCGACATCAGTGAAATCTCCGGCATCCTGAAGCAGGAGATCAGCCAGTACGAGGCACGACTCGACGTGACCAAAGTCGGTCGGGTCGTGGAGGTGGGTGACGGAATCGCCCGCATCTACGGACTCCAGGACGCCCAGGCGGGCGAAATGCTCCTTTTCGAAGGCGACACGGTCGGCGAGGTTTTCAATCTCGAAGAGGACTCGCTGGCGGCCGTCATCTACGGGGACTACACCAAAGTCAAAGAAGGTTCGGACGTCCGCTCCACTGGCAGGCTGATGGCGGTGCCGGTCGGAGAAGAGGTGCTCGGACGAGTTTTGACGCCCCTGTTCCAGCCCCTGGACGGCGGCGCACCGATCCAGGCCACGGCAACCCGTCTGATCGAGTCGGAAGCCCCCGGCATCGCGGACCGCCAGCCCGTCCGCCAGCCCCTCCAGACGGGACTCAAAAGCATTGACTCAATGATTCCGATTGGACGGGGCCAGCGGGAACTGATCATCGGCGACCGCAAGACCGGCAAGACCGCCATTGCCTTGGACACAATCATCAATCAAAAAGGCCAAAACGTCGTCTGTGTTTACGTGGCCATCGGGCAAAAGGACTCGACGATCGCGGAAGTGATCGACACTCTGCGACGATACGACGCGATGGAATACACGGTGGTGATTGCAGCCTCCGCAGCCGACAGCGCCCCGATGCAGTACATCGCGCCCTATGCCGGTTGCACGGTCGCGGAACATTTCATGTACGACAAGCATCGCGACACATTGTGCGTCTACGACGACCTAAGTAAGCACGCGGTCGCGTATCGCCAACTCAGCCTGCTGCTGCGCCGGCCCGCCGGACGCGAGGCCTATCCCGGCGACATCTTCTATCTGCATAGCCGGTTGCTCGAACGCAGTGTCAAACTCTCCGACGAGCTCGGCGCCGGCTCATTGACCGCCCTGCCGATCGTCGAAACCCTCGAAGGCCAAATTTCCGCGTATATCCCGACCAACATCATCTCGATCACCGACGGACAGATCTATCTGCAAAAGGATCTGTTCCACGCGGGGGTCCGACCGGCCATCGACGTTGGCGTCAGCGTCAGCCGCGTCGGCGGGGACGCCCAGGTCGAGGCGATGAAGAAGGTGGCCGCCAAACTCCGAATCGACCTGGCGGCGTATTACGAACTCCAGGATTTTGCCCGCCTCGGCACCGAACTGGACCGGGCCTCGCAGCGGCGTCTCGAACGAGGCAACCGCATGGTCGAGCTGCTCAAACAGCCACAGTTCGCGCCGATGTCCGTGGGCGAGCAGGTCGTCACGATTCTGGCCGGATCGACCGGCCTGCTGGACGACATCGCGGTCGAGGCCGTCACCGGCTTTACCGCCGACATGCTGCGATGGATGAACGAGCAGCATCCCGAGCTGATAGGCGAGATCAACAAGACCGGAAAGCTCAGCGACGAGCTTTCGACGAAAATCGCCGAAAGCATCCAAGAGTACAAGGACATATACAAGAAGTAAGCACGAAATTCGAATTTCGAGTTTTCTTACACTTATGGCATCGATTCGCCAGATCTATGTTCGCCGCAAGGCGGTCGACAGCATCGCCCGGATGACCCGGACGCTGGAGATGATCTCGTCGGCTCGGTACAAGTCCTATTCGGGACGATGGGCCCTGACGGGGGATTACCGCGACGCTCTGGCACGGATCGCGTATCTGCTGGCGACGCCGGAGCATCCGATCGATCATCCATTGCTCAAGGAGAACTCTTGCGGTCGCACGGCCATCCTGGTGATCGGTTCGCGTAAAGGTCTGTGCGGTTCCTACAACTCGGAGATCTTCCGGTTGCTGGAAGTCCACGTGCAGCAGGCCAAGGCCCGCGGCAGGAAGCTGGACATCTATATGCCGCGGGGCCGCCTGGAAACGGTTCTGCATTTTCACGGCCTGACGCCTGCGAAGGTGTACACAGACCTTGAAGAAATACCCGGCGACCTGCAGATCCGCACGATCGCCGACGAGTTCATCGATCAGTATATGTCCGGGAGCCTCGACTCCCTGGGCATCGTCTATATGCGGTTCTACTCGGCCTCGAGCCAGCACGCGCAGACGTTGACAATCCTTCCCTTGCTGGAGTTGGTGGACGACCTGACCACGCGGGCCCAGGTGATCTGGCCCTGGGACCTGACGTTCGAAGACTTCCATCTGTCGCCTTCGGGCAACGCGATCGTCGAAAGCCTGGCGCGCATGCTGATGTATTACTCCATGCAAAGCTGTTTTCTGGACGCCACGTTGAGCGAGCATCTGGCGAGAATGGTGGCCATGCGAAGCGCGACGGAGAACGCCGAAGACATGATCCGCCAACTCACGACCGACTACAACCGCGCGCGTCAGAGTCAGATTACGTCTGAATTGCTGGACATCGTCAGTGGAATGGGGACGTTGGAGTGAACAAAGGAAAAATCACGCAAGTCATCGGGAGCGTCTTCGACGCGAGGTTCGCGCCGGAACAGGTGCCGGCATTGAACCACGCGCTGGAGATTCATTACGATTTCAACGGCCGGCCCAAGATACTCCGTGGAGAAGTACAGCAACACCTCGGGGGTGGAAGAGTGCGGGCTGTCGCCATGGGCAACACGCTGGGTCTCAAGCGAGGCGCCGAGGTCCTCGACACGGGAGGCCCTCTGAAGGTCGCGGTCGGCAAAGAGACCCTCGGACGCGTTCTGAATCTCTTCGGCGAATCCGTCGACAACCGCGGTCCCATCGACACCAAGACCACCCGCTCGATTCACCGGGACCCGCCCCGTCTGGTCGATCTGACCGCACAAAGCGAGATGTTCGAAACGGGCATTAAGGTCATCGACCTGCTGTGTCCGTTCGTTCGCGGCGGGAAAACGGGCTTGTTCGGAGGGGCCGGCGTGGGTAAAACCGTCGTCATTCAGGAGCTGATTGCCCGGATCGCCACCCGGCACGGCGGGTATTCCGTCTTTGCCGGCGTGGGCGAACGGACCCGCGAAGGCAACGACCTGTGGCTCGAGATGCAGCGGACAACGATCCCCGGCGCCAACGACACCGTCCTCGACCACACGGCGCTGGTGTTCGGGCAGATGAATGAGCCTCCGGGATCGCGGTTGAGAGTAGCCCTCTCGGCAATGACCATCGCCGAGCATTTCCGCGACAGCGGGATCGGGGACATCCTGCTGTTCATCGACAACATCTTCCGTTTCGCCCAGGCGGGTTCGGAAGTTTCTGCCCTGCTGGGGCGTATTCCGTCGGCGGTGGGATATCAGCCCACGCTGGCCACGGAGATGGGCCAACTCCAGGAACGCATCGCGTCCACCAAGACCGGTTCGATCACCTCGGTCCAAGCGGTCTACGTGCCGGCCGACGACCTGACGGACCCCGCCCCTGCGACGACGTTCGCGCACCTGGACTCGTTTGTCGTGCTCAAACGAGCGATCGCTCAGAAGGGAATCTATCCCGCGGTCGATCCGCTGGAGAGCACTTCCCGCATTCTCGACCCGAACATCGTCGGACGCGCCCATTACGACACCGCACAGACCGTTCTGGAGTACATCCAGCGGTACAACGAGTTGCAGGACATCATCGCGATCCTGGGCATCGACGAGTTGAGCAAGGTGGACCAAACGACGGTGGCCCGCGCCCGGCGGCTCGAACGGTTCTTCTCGCAGCCGTTCCTTGTGACCCAGAAGTTCCTCGGCCAGGAAGGCAAGTACGTCAGCGTGGGCGATACGATCGAGAGTGTCCGCCAGATTTGCGAGGGCAAGTGGGACCAGTTGCCGGAAGAGGCATTTATGTACGTCGGTTCGGTCGAAGAGGCGGTACAAAAGGCCAAGATGTTGACACAAAGATAAACTCGAAATCCAAATGTCGAATTTCGGATTTCTTCAGGTGATGACGTGCGACGATGGTGAGTACCGAACAGAAGACCTTTCACTGCGAGTTGATCGGCCCGACGGGCAAGCTGTTGGACTGCCAGACCACGTCGGTGGTCTTTCCAGCCCATGACGGACAGGTCGGGATCCTGTTCGATCACATGCCGATGCTCAGCCAGCTTGGGTTGGGCATTATGAAGGTCGCGCAACCGCCCGCGAAAAGCGACGAAACCGCGAGTTCGTCGCCGGACTTGGAGTTCTTCATCGACGGAGGCTTTGCGCTGGTGGCGGAAAATTCGGTGACGGTTATCGCGTACAGCGTCCTGGCTCTGCAAGGTATCACGAGTGAAGCGGTAGAATCTCTGCTGGAAAAAACCGCAAAGAACCTGGCGAGCCCGGGGCTCTCCCCTGCTCAGCGAATGCACGAGAACGAACGAATGCGAACCTTGCGAAGCATCAAGGACTCGCTTACATCGTGAGTCTGCCAAACGCTGCGGATATCGCCAGCGAAGGATGATCGTGAGCTCAATATCCTCGATCCTACTAGATGCGGGACCCGATCCCAGCCGGCATCTAAACGTGCTGTTGTTGCTGGGCGTCTCCGTGTTCGGCGGGACCATCGGCGCCCGGATCTTCCGCAGGCTTCGCATCCCCCAGATCATCGGCTCGATTCTCATTGGCCTGCTCATCGGCCAAAGTGGTTTGCGACTGGTCTGTGAGGAGGTCGTCCAGACGCTGGAACCTCTGAATTACTTCGCTCTGGGAATCATCGGCTTTCTGATCGGCGGCGAGTTGAAGCTTGAAATTCTACGGAAATACGGCAAACAGTTCGCCGCGATTCTCGTGGCCGAGGGCGTCGCGGCCTTCGTGCTCGTGGCCGGCGCGACGATCCTGCTGGCCTACCAGTTCACGCACGACCTTCGAATGTCCGTCGCGCTGGGCGTGGTACTGGGCGCGATCTCCTCGGCCACCGATCCGGCCTCCACGATCCAGGTCCTCTGGGAGTACAAGACGCGCGGCGTCCTGACCACAGCGGTCATCGCGGTGGTCGCGCTGGACGATGCGCTGGCGTTGACCCTCTACGCGATCGGCACCAGCATCGCAGGCATCCTCGCCGGCAATGCGGGCTCTGGAATCGCAACCAGCTTGGTTACGACGGTCTATGAATTGGCGGTCTCGCTGATCGTGGGCTGCACCGGCGGCTTCATTCTCAAGGCCATCCTGGTCCGCCTGCAGGACGAAGAGGCGGAGCTGACGTTCGCGGTCGGGGCGGTGCTGCTGGCCATCGGCCTGTCGATCGCCCTGAAACTCGACGTGATCCTGGCTTCGATGGCCCTGGGACTGACTCTGGTGAACGTCGCTCCTCTTCGCAGCCCTCGAACCTTCGAGATCGTCAAACGGTTCGCACCTCCGATTTACGTGTTGTTCTTCGTGCTCGTGGGAGCCAGGCTCAAGATCGAAAACCTCTCGATGCTCGTCGTGCTGCTGGTGATCGCTTACGTGGTGGGCCGCAGCGTCGGCAAGATCGGCGGAGCCTACCTTGGCGGCAAATGGTCCGGTGCGAGCCGGTGCGTGCGGAACTACCTGGGCCTGTGCCTGTTCGCCCAAGGTGGCGTGGCCATCGGCCTGAGCATCTTGGCCAGTCACCGGTTCACGCCGGAAATCAGCTCGCTGGTTATCCTCGTCGTGGCTTCGACCACGTTCATCGTCCAGCTCGCGGGCCCCTTGTTCGTCAAATTCGGGGTAAAGAAGGCAAACGAGATCGGCCTGAACGTCCGCGAGGAAGACCTGATCGAAACCTACCGCGTCGCGGACGTCATGGACGCGAAAGTTCCGATAATCCCGGCGGCAGCGACCTTGAAGGAAGTAATTCGCATCGTCAGCGGAACGGACGCACACTACTACCCGGTGGTCGATCGCGAGAACCGCCTAGCCGGGGCCATCACCCTGCACGGTATCCGAAACACATTCGCGACACAGGAATTGCACGACTGGCTGGTGGCCCTGGACCTCCTGGAGCCGATCGTCGCCACGGTGACGCCACAAACACCGCTGGCGGAGGCCCTGGGCCAGGCCCGACGCTACAGCCTCGACCGCCTGCCGGTGGTGGAGCCGGATCGGCCCGACGTGCTGGTGGGCATCTTGGACTGCCCGGCCGTCCGCCGCTTGCTTGCCGCCGAGGTGTTGTCCCGTCAGCAAAAAGCCGATAATACTCACGACGCTCATGAGTATTCCAAAAAGCCAAAGGCTGACGAGTAACCAACAGTTCAAATCCGTGCTGGACCACGGACGACGAGCCGGGGACAGTTTGCTGACCCTCTACGCCGCACCGAACGAATGCGGGCGTGCCCGCCTGGGGGTCTCGGTCGGCAAATCCAGCGGCAAAGCGGTGGTGCGCAATCGCCTCAAACGGCTCCTGCGAGAGGCCTTTCGCCGCAGCCAGGATCAGATCCCCCTGGGATTCGATTATGTGTTGATGATCTCGCCGGCCCTTTCACGAAAGCTCAAACAGCGTTCGGAGAGAGCCCAAATCCTCCATGCGGTGGGCATGGATCGCATCCGGGAGTCCTTGTTGGCCCTTGTCGCAATCGCCGCCAAACTTGATACGTCGGACCCCAATCGAACCAACCGTCGGAATCACGTCGATCATGAGTGAAGAACAGAAACTGGTTTCCCTCAAGCAGGCCGCGGAAAAAGCTGGCGTTTCCCGCCAGTCTTTGCAATATTATCTGATGGTCGGGTTGCTGGAACCCACAGCGGTCACGTCGACCGGTCGAAGGCTGTTCGATCACAAGGCGATCGAGCGGATTCGCCTGATCAAGAAACTGAACGAAAGTGGCTACCCCCTGCGGGCGATCCGGGACCTGTTCATGGAAAAATGAAGATAAGGGATGAGTGGCGAATGGGCCGCTATCGCAGCCATCAATTGTCAATCATCCCTCATCAACCTGTGAAAGGAGTCTGGCGTGAGTGATTACGAGGCCGCCCAGCGACGGCGGGACGTGATCGTCGGGATTTTCGTCATTGTCGGCTTGGCCGCTCTGGGATGGATGATCTTCAAATTCGGCGATCTCCCCACGGCCGTTACCCGCATGCGATCTTTCGAAATCTACGTCCAGTTCCCCACCGCGCCAGGGGTCGAGAAGGACACTCCCGTCCGCTTCGCCGGTTACCAGATCGGTCGTGTCACTCACGTCATGGCGCCGGAGGTCAGGACCGACTTGAACACAGGCAAGGAATATCACCAGACTCTGTGTGTCCTGAGCATCAACAACAAGTACGTGGACATCCCTTGCAACGTGCAGGTCAAGCTGATGACCCGCGGCCTGGGAAGCAGTTATCTCGAACTCAAGGTGGATCCGGCCAAACTGCCCGCTCCGCTGCAGGACCCGAATGATCCCTACTCGTGTTTCCTCCGAAGCGGCATGCTCCTTCAGGGCTCCACCGGCATGACCAGCGAGTTCTTCCCTGAAGAGAGCCAGCAGATGCTCAACGACCTCGTCATGGACATTCGCACCTTCATCGGCAACGCCAACGACGTCATCGGCGATCCGAACAACAAAAGAAACATCAAGGCAACCCTAGCCAATCTCACCGACGCCACCGGCAGCTTGACCGTCGCCCTGAGGGAAGCGGCTCTCACGATGCAGGACGCCCGAAAGACACTGGAGGATTTTCGTTCACTGGCATCGACCGGGACCGACACGCTCAAGAACGTAGACGCCAAGGCAGAACGGCTTGTTGTCTCGATGCTCAACACCACCACCGAACTGAGCAAAGCAATCTCACAGATGCGGCTGGCCCTGGAGAAGATCAACCACGGCGACGGCGCCGCCGGGCGGTTCATCAATGACGGCCGGCTCTACGAGAGCCTCCTGGAGAACACCACGCAACTCAACGTGCTCCTGAAGGACTTCAAGGAACTGATCGACAAGATCAGCTCAAAGGGCCTACGGTCGGTGTACTGATCGCGGAATGATCCTTGCGTCCCACGAGGATGCTCGTGCCGGCGGGCAGTGGCACCCCTGTCTCGATCGGCGTAAGTCGCCCGGTCCATAGGCACAGATAACGAAGCATCTCCCAGACCGCGAAACGCTCGCGAGGCTCGAACACCTGCGGCTCGAGGACCGTGATCGACTCGGCCTCCCGCAGACGGGTGGACTCGCAAATCCTCGAGGGAACGTCACCCCACAGGAAAAACCCACACGAAAACCAAGAGCGTCCGACCATCATGCCAAGCACCTCTCTACATTTACAGTTGGCCAGCGACAACTTAGAATCGTGATTCGTAAATCGTAGATCGTAACCGACAGAGAGCAAATGAAAAGAGCGATACTGGATTGCTACACCGACGAACCGGCCGGGCTGGGGGTGCCGCCGTTCATTGGGGTCTGGCCTCGTTACGCCGCAGGGCTTTACGAGGACGAGCCCACGTACCTGACCATCGACGATATTCGGTTGGTTCGTTACGTGGAGTACGTCTCCAATGTGGTGATCGACCCGCCCTACGGACGAACGCATCTCGAAGTGATCAATCACACGCGTAGCTACGAGGAGATCCGCCGGGTCCTGGAGAATTGCGATGAACTGGTGATCGTTGTCGGCGTCCAGACGCCCGGCAAGTATCTCAGCGCTCGGCCGGGGACGCTGCACGAGGTCGAGAAGCTGCTGAGGTCGTTCCAGGAGGGAGGCAGCGGTTCTTTCCGCAAGATCCTCACCGGCCCGGTCTTGATCGGAGGCACGCAAGCCCGCGGCGGAGCCAGGCCGCAGGTGGCCGACGCGGAATACTTCGACGAGCTTTGTCCGCTCACGTTCGACACGTATGACCAGTTGCAGCCCCTGGCCCTCAAGGGGGCGCCGTTCATCAAGCAGATGCCGCACCTGGCGAATCGGATCGTCGAGGTCGAAACGGGTCGGGGTTGTCCCCGCGAGCGGGGCTGCTCCTTCTGTACCGAGCCCATCAAGAACAAAGTCCAGTGGCGCCGCCCCGAACTGGTCGTCGAGGAGGTTAAAGCCTTGATGGAACAAGGGGCCAGGGCCTTCCGCCTGGGCAAACAGTCCTGCATCTACAGCTACGAAGGAGGCGACCCCCAGAAGCTCGAAGCGATGCTCTCCGCCTTGGCGGCGATGCACCCTGCGGTTCTACACATCGACAACGCCAATCCCCAGATGATCGACGAGAAGCGGACGGAGTTGTTCGTCAAGTACCTCACGCCGGGCAGCACCGCCGCGATGGGGATCGAGTCTTTCGACCCCCGAGTCGTCGCGGCAAACAACCTGAACTGTCCCTACGACCTGGCGTTCGAAGCGATCCGAACCGTCAACCGCATCGGCGGCTTTCGCGGCGAGAACGGGTGCCACGCCCTGCTGCCCGGAATCAACATCCTGCTGGGCCTTGCCGCGGAAACGCCTGAGACCCTGGACAAGAACTTCGCAGCCCTCAAGCGAATCCTGGACGAGGGCCTGCTCATCCGCCGGATCAATATTCGTCGAGTCGTGCCCTTCCCAGGCACGCCGCTCTACCAGCAGGTCGGCCGCAAGTTCCTCCGCAAGAACATGCGATACTACGTGGATTGGATCGAGAAGGTCCGCCGGGAGATCGACGTCCCGATGCTGCAAAGGCTCTTCCCCATCGGGACAGTGCTCAAGGACCTGGTGAGCGAAGTCCACAACGGCCACATGACCTTCCTGCGACAAATCGGCAGCTACCCGATCGTCGTCGGAGTCCACGAGCGATTGCCGCTGAACGAACGCTTCAACGTCCGCGTCGCAGGCTACATGCGCCGTAGCCTCGTCGCAGAACGCGTCGAGTGAGAAAACTCGTCGCGGATCAGAGTTCCTTCAACAGCCGGATTGCGGCCTCGATCATCCGCTCGCCGCTGCCGGGTTCGATGCGGGAGTTGACCGTCTCATAGCTGCCCTCGGCAAAGGCCTTCTCCGTCGGGATGTACGCCGGGTCGTCCTGGCACAACTCGATTACCAAAGTGATGGGAAAAGGACTGGCCTTCTTGATCGCCAGGCCGAGATCCGCGAAGACCTCGCCCGGCAGGCCGACCACCGCGACCTCGTCGCTGATCCGAATCACCTGCACCTCCAGAGGGACACTCTCGCCTCGGGACTGGACGTCGACAATCTTGTATGCCTTGACCTGGTCGAGGAAAGACATCTCGGCTGTGCCGATCTTGTCCATGTCCCTCTTCGCCTGTTCGATCTCGGACGGGGTAAACTGCTGCACAGGCGCATCGATGATCTCGCGTCGGACAGCCAGACGCGGTTCGGCAACCGCTTTCGCCTGCTTGAGCCCCTCCACTACAGTGCGGCCCAAGGTCGTACCGATGGTCTCCGTCGTCAGACGTTCCCGCTTCGTGACATCGATGTGATTAATGTCGCCGCAGGTGCCGTTGCCGAAGAGAAGGACAAAATCCTTGCCGAATTCTTCCCTCAAGATCTGCTCGACAAAATAAGGGTAATCGGCGGCATATTGCGTGCCGCCAAGCGTGTCCAGGTGCAACGCGAAGTTCACCAGCCCTGCGATTGCAGTCCGCCCGTCGCGGAACAAGACCACGCCGACCTGGGGATCGACCGGCCCGGCCACTCGGACGATGTCGGGATTCAGGACGCCGGGATTGAACCGGACAGTACCATCTTTCATGTGAAAACGACGATTAAAAGAGAGCCCATGTTGCTGCGTCACAACCGCTTCGGCCTGCACAGGCCGGACCTTGGCGTCGGCCAATTTGACCGCCTGGACGATCCCCTCGACGAGTTTCGACGGGTAGTCCACCTTTTCACAAGGATCGCTACCGTGTTTGGCCAAGGCCTTCTCGTGGAGGTGGTCTCTCAGGGCGTCGAAATACAGAGGCCCCGTGTGGCTGTGGGTGGCGGCCAGCAGAACATTGGCCCTCGGGATACCGAGTTCCCGCTCGATCTGGTCGCGGGCCCGCCGGGAGACATCGATCGAAAGCCCAATCAGATCACAGAAGACCATCGCAACCCGCGTATCGCCTTGGCGAAGGACCAAAGCCTTCGCGTGGAGCGGATTGAGCACGCCGGTGCTGAGCCGCTCGTTGAAGTAACCGCACATGCGATAGCCGACCGGCGGCGTGATGTCCGCGACCGCCACACCCGCCTGCAACGACTTGGGCGTTTGGGGGTGTGATTTCTGGCCCGTCAGCTTTTCCAGGAATTCGCGTGTTTTCTTCGCCTCGGCCAGCGTGTGTGATAGATCGCCCGGTTCGAGACACTCGACGACGAGAGCCCCTCTCTTGAAACCGCCCGCCTGGAGCCTCGCGAAGACCGCCGCAAAGTCGACCATCCCGGTTCCCGGCGTGACATCGACATTCTTGGGCGGCTTGAAATCCTTGACCGACATGCCCACGACCAGCCCATCGACACTCGGCGCGTCGTCCACCGGATTAAGCTTGCCGTCGGAGTAATAGAAGATGTTGCCGGGATCGTACCAGATGCCGAAGTTCTTGTGTCCGACGAACTCAACGGTCTTGCGGCACTGAGGCCCTGTGGCGTTGAGCCCACCATGCGGCTTGACGCTGATCCCCATGCCCTTTTCGGCCGCGTAGTCACAGCACTCGGCGATCGCCTTGTAATAAGGCTCGTACAGCTTGGGGTCGCCGACGCCGCCCATGAGCAGATTCATCGTTCCACAGGCGGCGCAGTTGTCGATCAGTCGCCTGAGTCCTTCGATGCCCGCCTCCAGCGACTTTCCGACAGGAATATCGCCCCCATACACCGAGACTACCTTGAGGTTGCGTTTGCGGATTTCCTCCGCAATCTGGGCCGCCTCTTCGGGTGTGGTGCCCACAGACATCACAAGTCCGGACTTTGACTTCGTGGTCATCAGACCGACGTATCGATACCCCGCCTCGGCAATGACGTCGAGCGCCACGCGATAGTCGTACTGTGCCCACGGCCGCGTGTAGCAGCCGATCAGGTAGGGTTCATCGGACGCCGCACTTGCAGACGCAAGCGCCGGCCATAGCGTGGACACAGCCCCCACGCCCATTCCCGCCGCAACCGCCTGATTCAGAAACTCCCGTCGCGTAATCGGTCGTACCATGTTCTTCTCCTATGCTTTCCGTTCCTCACCCTTGCCGAATCTCCCGCTTCTCAACATCGTACACCGTTCGTTTGCCGCTGTCGAAGGCTTGCACCGCCATCAGACAGGCCACTGCATGTTGATAACCCGCGTCAATCGAGGCATTGGGCGTCTTACGGGACCGTAGGCACTGGAGCCAATCGAGAAAATGATCCGGCATCGGGACCTCTTGGACCGGGTTCTTGCCGCGGATCTTGCCCGAGCGTTTGGCACCGCCCTCGGCGGTCAGAACCGGCGCGGTCCACGAGACCATGTCGAGCACGCCTTCGTCGCCGAAGATCTTGAAACTGTTACCGCTGCCGTTGCCGCAGAGGGTCGAGTAGCTCACCAGAAACCCTTCCGGGTACACCCACAAGGCCTGCACATGGTCGGGACAAGTGAAATGATGTTCGTCGTTGTAGGTGAATGTCCCGCCCAAGCTCACGCAACTGATCGGGAACTTTGCGCCGGTGATGTAGTGGACCAAGTCGAGGAAGTGGCTGCCATAACCGCAAGTCGGGCCGTCGGAGAACTCGCGGTAGCCGTACCAGCCGGAGTACAGGATGGGGTCGAACGGCTTGGTCGTCCGATCTCCGACGAATTCCTTCCAGTCCAGATCTTCCTGTTTCACGTCCGGCTTGAGGTACGAATACCAGTACGGTTTCTCGTTGTTCCGGCACTGCTCGATCCGCGCCACTTTTCCGAGGATTCCGGTCTTGTACAATTCCCGACAGCCCGTGAAACTCGGAAGGCTGCGAAGCTGGGTCCCGATCTGCACGACGGTCCCGGCCTTCTTCACCGCGTCGCAAGCCTGCTTGAGCCCCTCCATGTCCATCGCCAACGGCTTCTCGCAGTACGCGTCCTTGCCTGCCTCCGCGGCAGCTTTCAGATGCGTCGTATGGTGGCAGTCGGGCGAGGCGATCATGACCGCGTCCACGTCCTTGAGGGCGACCACGTCGCGATATGACACGAATTGCCGGGCCGGTCGGCCGTACCACTCGTTGGCCAAAGCGGAGGCGATCTCCCGCCTCACACGCCAGGGGTCGCAGACCGCCGTGATCTCGACGTTCTGCTCCTTATCGAAGGGATGGATACCCTTCATGTGGGCATTGACGCCACGGTCGCCGCAGCCGATCTGGGCGATCGAAATCCGGTCGTTGGCGCCGGGAATTCTCGCATAGCTGGCCGCGGAAAACGTCAGGGCGGTGCCTGCGGTAGCAGTGGTCTTGAGAAACGTTCGACGGGAGACTGAGCGATCCATAATTGATCCTCCTTCAGCAATGACGCGATTGGTCCGCATTCCATCATTGGCATTCGTCCATTGGTACGACATCGACCATGGATTATATCCGGGGGCCTTGGAATTGTCACATGGCAAGACCATTCCGCGGCATACCGGGTGGGGCGAATCCGTTTGACCTGCCAGCATCAAATCGGCTATAATACTCGATAATTCGAAGGCATTTTTTGATGTCGGTTGCGTCTGCAGGAGGGAACGTGAGGGGTCTGCGAGGACCTTGTGAGGAAGGATGAAAAATGCATAAATCCGCCGGATGGATGCCGTTTATATTGGTCGTTGTTCTCGCGTCGCTTGGGGGCCGTTCCGCCTGCGGACAGATCCCCCTGGTGCTCAATGAGCTGATGGCCTCCAACAGCTCGACGCTCGCGGACCCGCAGGGCCAGTATGACGACTGGATCGAGATCTACAACGGATCGGCCGCTCCCTTCGACGCGGGCGGACTTTACCTCAGCGACAACCCCAGGAACCCCCAACAGTGGCGAATCCCAACGAATGCCCCCGCACTGACCACCGTCCCGGCCGGAGGGTTCCTCTTGATCTGGGCCGACGGCCAGACCGCCGATTCGGGACTCCACGCGAGCTTCCGCTTGGACGCAGAAGGCGACGCTCTCTATCTGTACGACACCGACGGCATCACGCTCATCGACAGCGTCGCATTCGGCGAACAGATCTCCGACGTCTCTTTCGGTCGATACCCCGACGCCACCGGCGACTGGCGATTCTTGACCATCCCTACGCCGGGGATGTCGAACGTCGGGCCCGCGACAGGCGTCGTTTCGAACCTCCGATTCAGTCACGAGCGGGGTTTCTACGACACCGCCTTCGACCTGACCATTGCATGCAAAACACCCGGCGTGGAAATCTACTACACCACCGACGGCAGCAGACCCTACCTGCTGGGCGGACGCCGGCCCACCGGGACTTTGTACACCCGGCCTATCCGAATCACCAGGACGACCTGCCTTCGGGCGATCGCGGTCCTGCAGGACTGGGTCCCCAGCCCGGTCCAGACGCAAACCTACATCTTTCCGGCCAACGTTGCCCAGCAGCCGGCCCTGCCCTCCGGTTTTCCCTCCACCTGGGGCGGACGCTCGGCAGACTATCAGATGGCCCCGTCGATCCTCTCCAATCCTCAGTACGGCAGCCAACTCCAGGCCGCCCTAATGTCGCTGCCCTCGATGTCGCTCGTCATGACCAATCACGACCTGTTCGATCCTCAAACCGGAATCTATGCAAACTCCGGAAACAGCGGCGTATCGTGGGAACGTCCCGGCTCGATCGAACTGATCTACCCCGATGGAACCGTGGGTTTCCAGGCCGACTGCGGCGTGCGAATCCAGGGCGGTTACTTCCGACAGCCCTCGGCATGCGCCAAGCACTCGTTCCGTCTTCTGTTCAAAGGCCTCTACGGCCCGACGAAGCTGCGGTATCCATTGTTCGGAGAAGACGCCGCGAAGGAGTTCGACACGATCGTCCTTCGCGCCGGCGCCAACGACGGCTACACCTGGAGTGGTAATGAATCGAATGCCCAGTACACGCGCGACCAGTTCATGCGGGAACTCCAACTCGACGCCGGTAACGCCGCTTCGCATGGGCGGTTCGTGCACCTCTACGTCAACGGCCTGTACTGGGGACTCTACAACCCCTGTGAACGGCCCGATGCCTCCTTCTCCGCCAGTTATTACGGCGGGCAAAAGGAGAATTGGGATGTGTTCCGACACAAAAACTTCACCCTCAGCCAGGGAGATCGCACCGCCTTGAACAACATGCTCGCCCTGTGCCAGGAGGCGGGCAGGTCCTACGAGGCTTTGATGAAGCTCCAGGGCAAAGGCCTTGACGGCCAACGACGATCCGATTACCCATGCTTGCTGGACCTGGCCAACTACGTGGACTACCTCCTCATCAACATCTGGGGAGGCAACTGGGACTGGCCGTGGAACAACTACTGGCTAGGCCGGGACCGCACCGCCGCCAGCACGGGCTTTAAATTCTATTGTTGGGACGCCGAAGACGTGATGCTCACGTCCCGTTCGCCGCTGGATTTCAACATGCTCACCTACGGTAACTTCGGCAGCGAGGTTGGACAGCCCCACGCACGTCTCAAGGAGAACCCCGAGTACCGCCTGTTCTTCGCCGACCGGGTCCACCGCTTGTTCTTCAACGGTGGAATCCTCACCCCCGGTTCGCTGATCGCACGATATACGCAGCTCGCGGGCGGTATCGAACAGGCAATCATCCCTGAGGCAGCCCGCTGGGCGGACCAGCACGGCCGCAACGTCACTCCGGCGCACTGGATCGCGATGCGAGACAGAATTCTCACCACCTACCTTCCGCAGCGGACAGGCATTGTCCTGGGCCAACTCCGCACCGCAGGGCTGTATCCGAGCATCGACGCTCCCGTCTTCCACGTGGACGGAACGCCGCAGCACGGCGGGCCCCTCCCATCGTCGCACCGTCTGACGATGGAAGGAACCAACGTCATCTACTACACTCTCGACGGAAGCGACCCACGAGTGCCGAGCCAGACCACCTCCGTTGGGGGCAACGCCGCGGAGATCCTCGTCGCCGAGACCGCCGCCAAACGAGTGCTCGTCCCCACCGGACCGGTGGACACCGCCTGGCGAGGTGGCGCGGCCTTCGACGATTCCGCATGGCTCAGCGGCTCCGGCGGCGTCGGCTACGAGCGAAGCACCGGATACGAGCCTTTCTTCACGATCGACGTGGCCGGCCAGATGTACGCCAGGCAGACCACCTGCCTCCTCCGCATTCCGTTCACGCTGAACCGCGACCCCACGACGCTCGAAAGCGTGCAACTACGAGTCCGCTACGACGACGGCTTCATCGCCTACCTCAATGGCGTCGAAGTCGCCCGCCGCAACTTTACAGGCGAGCCCGCCTGGAACTCCGCAGCCGAGGCCCAGAACTCCGACATCGATGCAGTGAACTTCGAGGACATCACCCTGCCCAACGCAAAGAACCACCTCAACGCCGGTCAGAATGTGCTCGCCATCCAGGCCTTGAACCAATCGTCCACCAGCTCGGATTTCCTGTGCAGCGTAATGCTCGTCGCCGGCACCGGGACCGGTGGAACCCCTGGAGGCGTGTCACCCGGCGCCATCCGCTACACGGGTCCCATCACATTGGACACAACCGCGTGCGTCAAGGCCCGCGCGATCAGCGGCACGACCTGGAGCGCGCTAAACGAGGCGGTCTTTGCGGTCGGCCCTGTGGCTCAGACCCTGCGGATCAGCGAAATTCATTATCACCCTTGTGACGATGCGAACGCCGAGTTCATCGAGTTGACCAACATCGGCTCTCAGAGGATCAATCTGAACCTCGTGCGTTTCGCCAAGGGAATTTCGTTCACCTTCCCCAGCTTCGAGTTGCCCGCCGGCGGGT